>Ga0265297_10001248_pt1 | contig 61749 bp, 82 predicted proteins | sample Munlanlwell13791_FD_192502 | JGI IMG/M metagenome (GOLD analysis project Ga0265297, IMG submission 192502) | Leachate microbial communities from a municipal landfill in Southern Ontario, Canada - Leachate well 137-91 | ecosystem: Engineered > Solid waste > Landfill > Unclassified | place... | reverse complement strand
ATTGAATAATGTCTTCGTTAAGCTTATCGCCAGCGATTCTCAAACTTTTAGCTAAAACAATTCCCCCTAAAGAAATCACCACCACTTGGGTCGTGCCGCCGCCGATATCAACAATGAAGTTGCCTCCCGCTTCCTGAACGGCGAGTCTCGCCCCGATAGCCGCAGCCATCGGCTGTTCAATGAGATAAACTTCGCTTGCCCCTGCCGATAAGCCGGCGTCTCTGACCGATTTCTTTTCAACTTCCGTCACCTCGCAAGGGACTCCGATAATGACGCGGGACCTGGGTTTAAAAAGGAATTTTCTTTGCTGAACTTTCTCAATAAAATAACGCAGCATCTGCTCGGTGACCTCGAAATCGGAAATAACTCCGTTCACCAAAGGCCGCGTCGCCACAATATGGGCCGGGGTTCTCCCGACCATCTTTTTGGCCTCGTCTCCGATGGCTAAAACCTGTCCGGTTTTTTGATTGATGGCCACGACCGAAGGCTCAAAAATCACAATCCCCCGCCCCCTCAAATAAACAAGGGTGGTAGCTGTGCCCAGATCAATGGCGATATCTTGGAAAAAGTGTGAAAAAAGTTTTTTAAACATAATCTTTGATTTTCGAAATCTTAACGAGAGTAACTTTCTCCTCGGCTCTCTTTTTCAATTCGACCGAATCATCTTTTAAGGTCTTTTCGCTGACAACCAATCTTTGGGGTATCCCCAACAAATCGGCTTCAGCAAATTTTTCGCCGGCTGTCTTATTTTCTCTGTCATCGTACAATACTTCAATCCCCCGCTTCTGTAAATCTTGGTATAATTTTTCACTCTTTTCATTTTGTCCTAAACTCAATAAATGAACGCTGAATGGCGCTACTTCTTTGGGCCAGATTATCCCCTGCTCGTCGTGATGAATTTCAACGATAGCTCCCATGGTTCGTGACGGACCAATGCCGTAACAACCCATAACAATTGGCTTCTTGCTTCCGTCTTTTTCGGTAAAATAAGCCTTCATGGCTTCGGAGTATTTTGTTCCCAATGGGAAAATATTACCCACTTCGACCGACGAGGCTTCTTTCAAAACCGTCTTACAAACCGGACATTTTTCACCAGCCGACAACTTAGCGATTTCTTTATTTTGCGCAAAATCTCCTTTTTCACAATAAACCGTTATATCTTCGCCGCTTGCCGATAAAACTTGAAATTCATGGGTGTAGTCCTTAGTAAAATCTCCGCCGGATGCTTCAGTCAAAATGACATCAAGCCCGCATCTTTTGAAAACATTAAAATAAGCTTGCGTTGCTTTTTTATAATATTCTTTTAAATCATCTTGAGACGCATGAAAACTGTAAAGATCTTTCATGTCGAATTCCCGACCGCGCAAAAGACCCGATTTGGCCCTGAGCTCTTTCCTGAATTTAGTTTGAATCTGATAAACATAAAGCGGTAAATCTTTATAAGAACTGACATAATGCCTGATAATATCGGTAACCATTTCTTCGTGCGTTGGTCCCAAACCTACCGTGCCCTGACCCTCGCCCTCGCACTTATACATCACATCCTCGCCGATCCCTTTTTGCCATCGGCCAGTTTCTTCCCATAAGTTTTTGGGTTGAAAAACGGTCATCAGGATTTCCTTGCCGCCAATTTTTTCCATTTCCTCCCTGATGATATTTTCTATTTTTCTCAAAACCCGCAACCCTAAAGGCAAATAAGTATAAACTCCGGCCATTTCTTTATATACAAATCCGCCCCTGATTAAAAATTGGGCGTTGGTGCTTTTTTCTTCAGCCGGCGCTTCTTTCAAAAGCTTGGTAAAAAGTTGTGATTGCTTCATATTAAAATATTCTCGGGATATCGAATTTAAACGTGACGAAAATCATAAAAATGATTAACAAAACGAAAAACGTTGCGGTAATATTCTGCTCTATTTTATGATTAAGCGCCTTGCCTTTTATGGCTTCAATGGCTAGAAAAATCATCTTGCCTCCATCCAAGGCCGGGATCGGCAAAATATTGGTTAAGGCCATGGCTACTGAAATATAAGAAACCAGGAAGAAGAAATAACTTACCCCCATCTTAGAGTATTGCCCCAATAAATCCAAGATACCTACCGGTCCCAGAAAATCCATTTTCAGGCCACTGGGCAATTTGGCTATACCCAAAGCGTTTTTCAAACCAGCTATCCATCCCCTGACGACACTGGCTGTCATCCCGGCTGAAACCGTCACCCCCTGCCAAGGAGCCGCATACCAAGAACATTGTCTCAAAGCGATTCTGGCCAAAGCTACGCCCATCGGCGGCACGATTTTCTTTTCAAAAACATCCTCTCCTCTTTTAATAGTAATGTTGGTTTCTTTGCCTTTATTATCAGCAGCGAAATTTTGCACATCAATAACTTTCTCAAAGCCGACGATAATATCTCCCGCCTGCAAACCTGCCGCTTCGGCCGGAGAATCGGGCAAAATCTGAGTAATCTGAACCTTCACCTCTTTAAGGTTGTAATTTTCTTCATCCGTAAGGGTTTGCGGCAAACCCCAAGTCGCTGACACAATGCCCAGTAAAACAACCGAGACGATCCAAAAGGAAACAACACCGCCTATGATAATCAAAAATCTCTGCCAAAGAGGCTTGTCGGTAAAACTGCGATAATCCTCAACGCCCCCTTCCTCGCCATGAATTTTAACAAAAGCGCCGAAAGGTATGAGGTTTAAAGAATAAGTTGTTTCGCCGAACTTTTTGCCGAAAATACGCGGCGGGTAACCGACGCCGAATTCTTCGATTTTAGTGCCGAATTTCTTGGCTAAAATAAAATGGCCGAACTCGTGAATAACCAAAAGCGCGATTAAACTAAAAAGGGCGATGAGGATAGTGGTAATCATAGGTTCATGATATCGAGCGTGTTTAACGTTTAACATTAAACAGCGGAACGTTAAACACACTACGACGCTATTTCTTGATTTTTCTTTTCTCCCAACTCGTCGATCTTCTTCTGATAATCATCAATCATTTTCTGGAGATCGTCTTTGGCCCGGAACTTATCGTCTTCCCTAACCTTGCCTTCCTTGAAACCATCTTGAATCTGCCGCCAGGCCTCCTCCCGCCAACGTCTCAGGGCTTGCTTGGCTTGCTCTTGTTTTTCAGATAAAAGCCTAGATAAATCTTTCCGATATTCTTCGGTCAGATCCGGTAAATTAATCCTTACGGTATCTTTATCGACAATAGGAGAGGCTCCCACGCCAGTCCTTTGTAAAGCCGCGACTATCCCTTCAATGTATGATTTATCCCAAGGTTGAATTAAAATCTGCCTCGGCCCGGGCGTCGAAATCGCGGCTAACTGCTTTAAGGGAAACTTCTGCCCGAAACAATCAACCACTACGTCTTCCACTAAAGAAGGATTGGCCCTGGAGGTGCGGATTTTAGCCAATTCCCCCTCGAAAAACTTAATGACTTTTTCGAACTCCGGTTTGGTTTTATCGAGAATTTCTTTATGCATATTGTTATTAAGATTGTAGCAAGATTTTACTTATAATTCCAGCATTAAAATCTCTAAAGCGAGGCGCGTGTTGACGTTGGTCGTTGATATTAAAAAAGTAATATTTTGAATGGCCTTAATAATCTTCCTTAGTTTCACCACGGAGTAATCGCTCGGCTGACCGTTGATGGCGGCCAAAAGGATATCCCGAAAATGGCTTAACCAGGCATCCAAAATCTCTTTTAAATCAGTGGTCTTATCGGCCAGGGTTTTGGCATATTGGAAACGCGAAAGCAAATTTTCGCGGCTTAGCTTAATAATCTCGGCTATCGCCTCTTTTTCTTCCTTGCTTTTCTCGCGAACCTGCGGGGAGTAGAATCTCACGCGCTCAACGCGCGATAAAATGGTCGGCAAAAGCATCTCCGGGTATTCGCTGATGAGGATAAATAAGGAATTGCCTCGCGGCTCTTCCAAGATTTTCAGAAAAGCGCTTTGCGCTTCTTGATTTAATAAATGGGCTTTATCGATAATCGCGGCTTTGAACGGCGCTGAATAGGGTTTAAAAGAAAGGCTGTTCTGTAAATCCCTGATCTGGCTGATTTTTATTTCCCTGCTTTCTTCCGGCTCGACGATGGTCAGGTCCGGATGAATATTTTTTTCGATATCCTGACAAGCGCGGCAAGTCCGGCAAGGCCGAGATTCAAATTTATCAGCCTCGCAATTCAATAATTTAATAAATTCTAAGGCCAAAGCCCTCTTGCCGCATGCATCTTGCCCGTAAAATAACAGAGCATGGGGCGTTTTCCCAAGCTCGGCTGTCTTTTTTAAAAATTGCCACTGTTTTGGATTTTTCAGCATTATCTCTTGGACATTATGCTCTTTTTGTAAACATCGAGGTTTTCCAAAATAACGCCGGTGCCTTTGGCCACGCAAAGCAACGGATCTTCGGCGATAAAACAGGGCACCCCTGTTTCTTTGGCAATCAACTTATCGATGTTGTTCAACAAAGCCCCTCCGCCGGAAATCACCATGCCTTTATCCATCACATCAGCCGAAAGCTCCGGGGGCGTATCCCTCAAAACCTGTTTAATAATATGGATAATTTCGGTTAAAATTTCCGAGATGGCTTCGCAAACTTCGTTGGAAGAAATTTTGATCGTCCGGGGCAAACCGGAAACCATGTCCCTGCCCCGCACGCTGATTGTTTTTTCTTCTTTTTCGGGCAGAGCCGTGCCGATTTTTATTTTAACCTCTTCGGTTGTTTGTTCACCCAAGGTGACGTTATGTTTATCTTTAATATACTCTCCTATCGCCCTGTCCATTTTATCGCCGGCCACCCTAACAGAACTCGAGGTGACTATTCCGCCGAGCGAAATCACGGCGACCTCCGAAGTCCCTCCGCCGATATTAACAATTAAATTGCCCGAGCAGGCGTTAATGGGGATACCGGCGCCGATGGCTGCTAAAATCGGCTCTTTAACCACATAAGCTTCTTTGGCCCCGGCATTGACCGCCGCTTCCAATACAGCTCTTTTTTCAGTAGAGGTGATGCCGGCCGGCACGGAAATCATCAGTTCCGGTTTTAAAAATTTGAAAGGGCCGGCAGTTTTCTCGATAAAATGCCTCAACATCGCTTGAGTCACCCGGAAGTCGGCGATCACGCCGTCTTTCATCGGCCGATAAACCCTGATGGTGTCCGGAGTTTTGCCGATCATTTCTTTCGCCGCTTCTCCGATGGCTAAAATCTTATTTTCCTGCAAAGATACGGCCACCACCGAAGGCTCTTGTAAAACCACCCCTTTTTTAGGGACGAAAACCAAAGAATTGCATGTGCCTAAATCAATGCCTATTTTTCTTACAAACATAGTTTAAGTTTTAACCCTTTTAATGTTTGCCCCGATTTTTTGGAGACGCTCTTCGATCCTCTCGTATCCCCGGTCTACTTGATATATATTATTAACAATTGTCTTGCCTTTGGCAATAAGACCGGCGATAATTAAAGCCGCTCCCCCTCTCAAATCAAAAGTGTCCAGTTCCCTGCCCATCAAACGGCTCGGCCCGTTGATAATTGCCCGGTGAGGATCGGCAAAATAGATTTTCGCCCCCATCTTGTTCAGCTCCTCCAAATATTTTAATCTGCCTTCGTAAAGCGGATCGTGAATTAAAGTTGGCCCTTGGGCTTGAGTTGCCAGAACGCCGAAAGCCGATTGTAAATCAGAAGGGATGCCGGGATAAGGCAAACTCTGGATTTTATCGATCTTCAGGTGTCTCCAGGGCAAAACCCTGACGGCATTGCGGCCGATAATCTGATAAGGCACGCCGAAGTCCTTGAGTTTTTTTAACGGCAGTTCCAAAAAATCGACTTCCACATTTTTAATCAACACATTCCCCTTGGTGGCCGCCGCAATCAAAATAAAAGTGCCCGCTTCCACCGGATCGCTCATTAAATGATGCTTAACTCCTTTAAATTTAGCACAGCCATTAATAATAATTTCATGAGTGCCCGCTCCCTTAATCTTGGCGCCCATTTTGTTTAAAAACTTGGCTAATTCTCTCACCTGATAATCGCCATCGGCAATCTTGATAACTGTCCGGCCCGGCAAGGAACTGGCAAAAAGTATTAAATTTTCAGTAGCCGTAACCGAGAATTCATTAAGAACCACCTGGCCGCTTTTGGCTTGAGATTTTTTAAAAAGATATTTCTTCCCGTTTTTGGTAATCTTAACTCCCAGTTGTCCGAAACCGTCGAGGTGCGTATCAATCGGCCGAGCTCCGATCACGCAGCCGCCCGGCCGCGGAAAACTGACATTGCCGAACCTGGCCAGTAACGGACCTAAAAAAAGCACCGAGCCGCGCAATAAACCGATTAAATCTTCCCTGACTTTCGAGGGATTCAGGCGCTTGTTTTCAATCCTAACTGTCCGTTCCCCCTTCCAAGAAATTTGAGAACCCATGCTTTTCATAATTTCCAGCATCCGAAAAACATCTTCAATCAAAGGAAGATTGGAAATCTCGCAAGTTTCACGAGTTAAAAGAGTAGCGGCTAAAATCGGAAAAGCGGCATTTTTTGCCCCCCTCACTTCTATTTCCCCTCGAAGAGGTTTGCCGCCATGAATGATGAATTTCTCTGCCATATCTTTTATAATCTTATCTTAAAAACACCCACTTAGCAACTGCCTAGATGTTGGAGGTGGGACCTCCAACATAAAAGGCGTCCGTTTTGAGGCGGACGCCTTCTTTGATTTCTATTCGAGACCTAATTCTTTCCGAAGCTGACCAAGCGACCAGACAGGATCCGACAATCCTTCTTTCTCCCAATCCGGTTTAACTTGATAAAGATACTCTTTCGCTTCCGAGCAATAAGCTACATTCTGGCTGCATAAAAAGGCAGCCAGGCCCATACGGCACATTCTTTTACCCCAGCCGCTCAAAAGCTGCTGGCCTTTGGGCTGCTGGGCCAATTCATACAGTTCGAAGGGGCTCACGTCGATCGTCTTTCTTGTTGTGGGAGCATTTTCGTCCCAGTAGGCAGGCGGCGGAGGAACCGGCATCGCAAACGCCCAGTCGCAGATCCCCCTGGCCGCGTCTTCCAACACTGCCAGATAAAGTGGCGGGTTAGGGTGAGTTATGATGGTAATGCCCAAATCACTCTTAACTCTCAAAACAAGCTCTCTTTGCAAAACCTCAAGCGTCAATGCTTTCTTGAGATCTTTTTCTCCGACCCTGCCGCCGGGCAATTCGTAATCGCCCTCGAAGGTTTTCCCGGGGATAAGCGAATCTTTCTCAATTCTCCGCTGTAAACGGATTTTTCCGTCGCTAGTCAAAAGTCCCGCAAACACGCCGATCGTTTTTGGTCTTTCCATTGTTAGCACCTCCTTCCTTATTCAATTTTTAATGAAATATCTTAACAAATTTATGACGATTTGTCAACAATGTTGAAGGTTTCACTTCCAATATAAAAGGCGTTCGCAATATGCGGACGCCTTTCTTAATTTGATTCTTAGGTTCAAAGAGCTGACAACTTCTTTGCGACTCCATCGATGTGGAATTTTGCACTCTCGCCGGTTTTTTCAAAATCCTTGTAAAGACCGACGGCTGCAACGTAATCATCCCTTGCTTCTGCTATCCGGCCTAATTCCTTTAGGGCATCACCTCTATTTTGTTTGCCGTGCCCCGCGGTCCGATAATCTCTTTTGCGCAAAGCTGTCTCATAAACCTTCTCGCACACCTTCACGCTTTCTTCGAAGTTCTTTGCCCATCGGCACAGAATGGCTCGCGTGTTCCAAATTGACGGCTCGTCCGGGAAATTATACAAATCATGTTCGCTCCTTGACCAGGCGGCTGCTTTCTCGTTAAGAAGCCATAGAACCAACGGCAAACCGTTTAAAATAGAAATACTCGCCTGTTTGTCCGGGACATACTTCCAGGCTCCCCTAAAATATTTTTCGGCGTTTTCAAGGTTCGTCTTTTTGTCACCCAAGCCCTTCGTAGCTATATAATAGTAATTCCACCCCATTAATCTATATGCCTCAACTACCTCTTCGTCTGTGGCGATAGTTATGCCGCTAAACCAATCATCGAGGACACTATTTGATTCCAACCATTTTCCTTCGTCATATAGTTTTTGAGCCTCTTTTAAAACTTCTTTTGCTGGCATTTACGACACCTCCTTGTTTACCCTTACCAAAGACCCAAATCTTTGTGAAACCTGTTTAACAAGCAATCAAAAGCGCCGAAATGTTCTGTTGCTTGCCAATCGGGCTTGATCCCGTTGAGATATCTTTGCGCCTGCAAGCCGAATTCTTTATTCGGGCTATCCAAAAGAGCGCCCAGGCTCATGCGGCACATTCTCTTGCCCCAGCCGCTCAAAAGCTGTTCACCCTTAGGACGTCGTGCTAATTCATACAGTTCTTGCGGACTCACGTCGAACGTGGTCCTTTTCGTGGGAGCGTTTTCGTTCCAATAAAATGGCGGCGGCGGAATCGGTACCATAAAGGCCCAGTCGCAGATGCCCTTTGACGGGTCTTCGAAAATTGTCAAATAAACCGATGGAAGAATACAGGGTCTAATGGCAATACCCAAGTCTTTCTCCACTCTCAGAATAAGCTCGTTCTTCAAGGTTTCCAGATTTAACGCTTTTTTAAGGTCCTTTTCTTCCACTCTGCCACCAGGCAACTCATAATCCCCTTCGTAGCTTTTCCCGGGAATAATCGAATCTTTCTCAATCCTCCGCTGTAAACGAATTTTTCCTTTGCTGGTCAAAAGTCCAGCAAAAATTCCAATCGTCTTCGGTCGTTCCATCTTACCCCCCTTTCTGTTTTGATAAAATACTTTAGCAGATTGATTTCGAAATGTCAATGAGATATAATAGAAGCGATAATGACTAAAAAAACAAGGACAATCCTGTTCAGTATCTGCGCTTTTTTGTTTGCGGTCACGGCGCCGTCAATCATTTTTTATTCCCAGGGATACCGCCTTGACTTCGCCGCAAGAAAAATCGTGCAAACCGGCGGCCTCTATTTTAAAGTGGCGCCGCGAAGCGCTCAAGTGTATATAAACGGCAAACCGAAAGACACGACATCTATTTTTACGAACTCGTCTCTGGTCAAGAACCTATTGCCCAAAACCTACGCCATTGAGATAAGCAAAGACGGCTATTACTCTTGGCAGAAAAACCTGGAGGTTAAAGAAAAGCAGGTTACCGAAGCTAAAAACATCACGCTTTTTCCTAAGAATATTAATTTCGCCACAACCAGTTTTCCGGTACCTCAAACAATCACTAGCGCCACTTCTTCTGACGGCCAAAAGGTCATCGAGGCTGATCAGCACGAAATTTGGATTTCTCTGACCAAGGAAAAAGAAAAAATCTTTCTCGTACGCTTTTCTGAAACCATCAGCAAAGTTTTCTGGCTCAATGATTATTACCTGATTTTCAATGTCGGAAATAAAATAAAAGTCGCAGAAATCGACGACCGAGACAGATTAAACGTTATTGACCTCGCGGAGTTTAAAACTCCTGAAATCTTTTGGGATAGCGCCAACAACAAACTCTACGTTTTAAGCGGAGGCGCTCTCTATGTTTCCGAAGGATTGCTGCCTTGATTTCTCAATCTTATTTTTGAATTCGTCCCACTTCAACTCGCTCTTGCCTGCAGAAACGCAGATGTCTTTAAACTGACAATAAATGCATTGCTTGTTGCGCGGGAAATCCAGCATCTGTTCCGGGACAATATTTGTTTTAATTTTTTTATCAAGATCCTCCAATCCCCCGATAAGACCCTGGACTAAATCGGTATCGTATTGTATGAGGAAATCTTTCAATTCCGAGGTATCTTTGCTCATATAAAGCAAGATGCCTTTGGGGATCTTAAAATAGTGCATGTAAAGCTGAATTTGGTTGACGTTCTCTTCTTTTGGTTCCTGCAGCTTCCTGAAAAGCATGCTGTTCATGCTTTTAAAATCAACCACATAAAGCTCGTTGTTTAAAGTGACAATGGCATCAGCCCGGCCGGAAATCAGTGCCTGGGGAGGAATTTGGACTTCAGAAGCCCGCACAATCCCCAGACTGAAAAGGGTGTTTAAAAGCTGCATTTGGATATAATTGCCGTGATCAAATAATCGCAACATTCGGGCTTCCATTTTCTCCCGCGTCATGTTTTTAAACTTAAAAAAAATAGCCCGGGTGCATTTGCCGGCATCGGTAATATAAAAATGATTCTGCTCCCTGTCTTCCTGCTTATCTAAATAAAGCTGATCGATGAGTTCCTTAAGCATAATGCTGTTTAACGTTAAAAGTTGCGCCGTTTAACCTTTAACGTTAAACAGACGCTAAACAATCTTCGAACTTTACCTCTTGGTCCATTGAGGAGCTCTGCGAGCGCGCTTCAAACCGAACTTCTTGCGTTCCCTCATGCGGGAATCTCTGGTCAAAAAGCCTATTTTTTTGAGCTGGTTATGGAACTCGGGATTGAATTCGGTCAGCGCCCTCGATATTCCGTGCCTTAAAGCTTCCGCTTGAGCGTGCAATCCCCCTCCATTGACTCGAGCCGTCACGCTGAATTTATCCAGACAGCCCATTTTTTCTAAAGAAGATAAGGCAATTTGCTGCAATTCTGAAGCAGGGAAATATTTGTCCAGAGGCTTGCCGCTGACCATAAAATCTTTGGAACTCCCGGCTTGGATACGAACGCGGGCCACGGCCGTTTTTCTTCGGCCGATTGCTTCAAAAAAGTGAAGCGCTTTTGTCTCTTTAACAATCTCGGGCTTCACTTTTTTTATAGTTTTTGTGGTTTTTATTGGCATTTCAGTCTTTTTATTTGCCGCGATCTTAATTTATTCGTGGGCAACATCCCCCAAACCGCTTTTTTTAAAACTTCTCCCGGATTTTCGGCGAAAATCTTTTTCATAGGCACCGCCCTTAAACCTCCGGGATAAGAAGTATGATGATAATATTTTTTCTGTTCTAATTTTTTACCGGTGAATTTTACCTTGGTAATATTTTTCACTACCACGAAATCGCCCGCATCCTGGTTCGGCTGGAAATTGGCCCGATGCTTGCCCCTCAAAGCTAAAGCAATCTTTACGGCTATTCTGCCCACAGATTGATCGGTCGCGTCGATGGTTAAAGTTTGTCTTTTCATGTTGTTATTTAACAAATTCAATTAAAGCAGTTTTGGATCCGTCGCTGAACCTTCGGCCAAGTTTTATCACTCGCGTGTAGCCTCCTTTTCTCGCCTGATAACGCGGCGCTATTTCGCCGATCATCTTTTTGACGATTTTGTTCGGGAAAAATTGAAGCAGCCTTCTTTTTGAGTTTAAATCACCTTTTTTGGCGATGGTCACGAATCTTTCAACATAAGAAGAAACCTCTTTGGCTTTCGCCTCGGTGGTTTGGATTCTTTCTTTCAAAACAAGAGCAGCGGCTAACCCTTTAAGGAGCGCCGTCCTCTGACCGCTTTCCCTGTTAAACTTTCTTCCTCTTTGTCTTTTTCTCATGTTTTTTGACTGGATTTTTTTTGACTTTTTTATTAACGGCTGCGGGTTCTTTAGCCGGCTTTTCAACCTCCTTGAATGATTCTTGCAGTAAAACAAAATGCTTGACCAGAATATCGGCAGCTTGAGAAAAGACGTCTTCCGGAGTCATTGTTCCGTCGGTTTCCAACTCCAGAATCAATTTATCAAAATCGGTCTTTTCCCCCACCCTCATGTTTTCAACCCTGTAACTTACTTTTCTGACCGGCGTGAAAATAGCATCAACGGCGATCGTGCCGATTTCCAGCTTGCCTATTTTTCTCGCCTCCACCGGCTCATAACCCAAACCTTTCTCTACCAAAATTTCTATTTCAAGCGATGAAGATTTGGCTGTTAAGGTGGCCAAATGCGCGTCCTTATTCGCCAATTCAAGCTGGCTGGGCATCGTGAAGGCCGAGGCTTTCACGGTCTTAATCCCCTTAATCGAAAGCGTAGCTTTCTGAGGCTCATCAGTATGCAATTTGAATCTAAGCTGCTTGATATTTAAAAGAATCGTAATGACGTCTTCCATCACGCCGGGAATGGTTGAAAATTCGTGCTGCGCTCCCTTGATTTTAACTTGAGTGACGGCCGCGCCCGGCAACGAAGAGAGCAAAACTCGGCGCAGACTGTTGCCGATGGTTATTCCATAACCCGGATAAAGACCCGCTATTTCGAAAATAGCTGAATTATCTTTTTTCTCGACGATTTTCGGCTGTGACGGTAAAGGAATCATAAGGATTAAATTAATAATTAATTAGCGCGAGTAATATTCGAAAATAGTTGATATCTCGGCCGGCGGAGCGGCTTCAATCAAACTCGGAGATCCCACCACCTCGGCTTCCAGACTATCTGGATTCAATTTCAGCCAAACGGGCGGTTGGTATTTTTTGAGCAAAGGCGCCACTTTCTCAATATTTTTCTTTTTCCGCGAAACCGGATTGACCGCCACCTTATCTCCTTTTTCCAACTGATAAGAGGGTTTGCTGACCGGTTTGCCGTTAATCAAAAAATGGCCGTGAGAAACGAATTGACGGGCCTGAACCCTGGAACTGGCAAAACCCAACCGGAAAATAACATTATCGAAACGGCTTTCCAGTCTTTGGATCAAAGTGCCTGAAGCGTCTTCAACTCTGCTCCTTCTCTTTAAAATATCTTTGACGTACTTCGCAAACTGCCTTTCTCTTAAATTATACCAATTTTTGAGCTTTTGCTTTTCCTGCAATTCCTTGCCGAACTCCGACAGCTGCTTAAATCTCCCTTTTCTTTTGGGTCCGGGCGGATAAGGCTTCCTGATTACAGCGCATTTGGGCCCAGCGCATCGCTCGCCTTTTAGAAAAAGCTTCGTGCCCATTCTGCGACAAATTTTACATGAATTGGTTTGCATAGGATTAAACTCGGCGAGCTTTAGGCGGCCGGCAGCCGTTGTGAGGAATCGGCGTCACATCGGTAATGGCCGTAATATCAAAACCTCGGCCGGCCAAAGACCTGATGGCTGATTCGCGGCCCGAACCAACACCTTTGACAAAAACAGCGACCTTCTGAATGCCGATCTTTTTGATGGTTTGCGTCAATCCTTCAGCCACCTTAGAAGCGGCGAAAGGAGTAGATTTCTTGGCTCCTTTAAAGCCGATGGCTCCGGCTGACGTCCAAGCCAAAACATTTCCTTTGGCATCGGTCAGGGTTATAGCTGTATTATTATAAGAAGAAGAAATATAAACTCTTCCCTCTTTGATTTGTCCCGAAAGAGGGGCTGCGGCCGGCGCTTCTTTTTGCACCTTAGCTTCCATCTTCTCGTTCTCCGCAATCAGCTCTTTTTCAGTTTTTTGAATAACGTGTTTTTTTCCCATGGTATAAATTTTATGTTGGTTCGGTTGCGGGTTTTCTGCCAGACCCAACGGTCTTTCTGACGTTATGTCGAACCGTCCTGGTGTTGGTTCTGGTTTGCTGACCCCGCACCGGCAATCCTTTAATATGGCGGATGCCCCTCCAGCAGCCGATGTCTTTCAGCCTTTTAATGCCCACCATATGCTCGCGCCTTAATTCTCCCTCAATCTTGTAATTCTTTTCAATAAAATCTTTGAGTTTTCCGACTTCCGCGGCCGTCAAAGCCGAAGCCCTGACTTCGGGCTTGATCTTTACCTGATCCAAAATTTTAGCGCTCAAAGGACGGCCTATCCCGTAAATGTAGGTCAAAGCGATTAATATTTGTTTGTTTTCCGGAATGTTAATTCCCGCAATGCGTGGCATAACAAAAAAGTTAACCCTGACGTTGTTTATGTTTGGGGTTTTTGCAAATGACGTATAATTTTCCCTGGCGTCGAACTATTTTGCAATTATTACAAATTGTTTTGATTGATGGTCTTACTTTCATTGATTTATCATCTTCCGCGGTAAACTATTCTCCCCTTCGTTTCGTCATAAGGGCTCATCTCAATCGTTACCCTGTCTCCCGGCAATATTTTAATGCGGAACATCCGCAATTTGCCAGCCAAATGCGCCATGATTTCTTTGCCCTCATCAAGCTTCACCCTAAAGTGAGTGCTGGGAAGCGTTTCTAAAACAGTACCGCTTTTCCTTATAATATTTTTATTTGCCATAATGCACTAAGAATACAATTCCTTATGATATCAGACCCTGTTTCATTAGTCAAGTTTTAATTTAACAACAATGCCTTCGGACCCGGAAGGAGTCTTATTTACCCAAAACGGCCAAAGCCTGACCTGGACATCATTAATATCAGAAGACTGTTTCAAAGAGACCGAGACTTCATCCGGCCGTTGTGATCGCACCGCCTCCTTAATGCCTTTTTCATCAACGGTTGAATAAATCTCTGCGGAAATCTCAATGTTTAAAAATATCTTGCCCTTATTTAAATCGACACTTTGAGATAAATAGCTGATGACGACGGAATTGCCATCCAATTGCTTGCCTTCGGGCACCTTGGCCGCAATGTATGTTTTAGCAAAATCTTCCAAATCGCTTTTTTTGAAAACCAGAGCCGTGGCTTTGGCTTTAATATTTAAAGTAAACTTATCAATTCCCTGCCCCGCTTTGGCGAGCGAATTTACTTCAACAATTTCGGACTTAGTTGCTTCTTCATTGATAAGATATTCTTCCGGCGACAGCGAGGCTCTTAATGCGTCCTGACAACTACTAAGAACGGTATTGGTTAACAACTCCTGGGCCGCCGCTAAATCCGCCTCGGTTACCTGGGCTGTCTGATTTTTCGAACCTCCGGTCATGGGGCTCGAAGATTTCGCATAAAAAGCAGTATAGCGCGAAGTCCCCGCTAGGGCGGGAAGAGAAAACGTGGAAGGACCGATATTATATTCCTCCCCCGCCTCGCCAGCCTCCACCATTGCATCCAGCTCTCCCGGAATCAGCTTGCTTCCTTCGTAATGAGCGCCCGGAATGACTATTTTCTGGGGAGTTCTGAATAATTTGCCGTCATCGGAAACAAAACGAGTATTGGCAATCAAAGTCTGCGGCGTAGCTGAATAGGCGTTGTAAACCCGAATAGTGCCCGATGCTTTGGTGCTAAGCGACTTTACGCCCGTGGCCGGGAATTCCTGGGAAACAGGACACTCCTTGGTTTTCATTTCTCCGGCGATATCGTTTCCGACCACAACCTGAGTTTTAACAGCCAATGGAGTCTTTTTCGGCCAAATCGATATTTCTGCCTTAGGTTTGATCAAAAAATAACTTGCAGCGGCCAGACAAATCAACACCGAAACGGTCAAAACCGGCCACCAAACCGCTTTCTTGTTCACCTTCAATTGAATTTTGGGCGCTTCCTGCGCCGGAACAACATCCTTTTTTGGCAATGCCAACTTGGCAGAAAAAACCGGCTTTTTTTGCGGTTTTACCGGGATTAGCACCTCTTTTCTTTCTTTGGGCGGAATAATGTCAAAAACTTTTCTAGTGGGCATGTATTATATATTATATACCACTTAATTTGATTTCAAAACCGCTCTAATGCGTCTGATGCCGGCGCTCGATGATTCTTCTTTGGCAATCTTAAAAAATCCTAATTCTGAAGTTCTCTTCACGTGCGGCCCGCCGCAAAGTTCGATGCTAAAATCGCCAATCTGATAAACCCTAACCGTATCGCCGTATTTTTGAGGATCAAAAGAAATCTTAGCGATTTTCAGGGCTTCGCCCTTGGACATTTCTTTCGTTTCCACAGCCATATCTTCTTTGATTTTTTGATTGACTAAATTCTCTACCTCCCTAATCTGACCATCGGTCATTTTTTGAGGATAATTGAAATCAAATCTCAATCTTTCAATCGTAATATTGCTCCCTTTTTGATAAATTTCCGGCCCCAAAATTTCGCGCAAAGCGGCCAATAATAAATGAGTGGCCGTATGATATTTGACGGTTTGAACATCGTCGTCGGCCAGTCCACCTTTGAATTTCTTTTCGGCACCGACCCTGGACACTTCCTGATGTTCTTTAAATTTTTTATTAAAATCTTCGATATCTATCTTAACGCCCTTTTCCTTGGCAAGTTCCATTGTTAATTCTATGGGAAAACCATAAGTAGCGTATAGCTCAAAAGCGTCCGCTCCTTTTCCGAATTGTTTTAATCCCTCCTCCAATGTTTTGGCAAACTTTTCTTTTTCCATTTCAATCACCGACAGAACTTCGGTTTCTTTTGATTTTAATTCGGGATAAACTTTTTCGTACATTCCGATGGCTTTTTGAGCCAAAGAAGCCAAGTCAGCCAATTTCCCGTATCTGATCGCCCGCCTTAAAATCCTTCTTAAGACATAGCCTTGTCCCACATTAGACGGTAAAATTCCTTCGGCGATCAAAAAAACCGCGCCTTTAATGTGGTCAGCGATAATCTTTTTAGCTCTCTCGTCTTGGCCGGAGATTATATCGATCAGCGGCGTGAATAAATCAGTCTCAAAAACCGTTTGCTTGCCCTGCGAAGCCATGGCCAATCTTTCCAAGCCCATGCCCGTATCAACGCCCTTTTGTTTTAAGGGAGTGAGCTTCCCGGATTTATCCTGATAATATTCGTTGAAAACCAGGTTCCAAACCTCAACACCATTTATGTAAATTTCCGTGGTCGGGCCGCAAGGTCCTTCCTCGCCGGTCGGTCCCCAAAAATTATCTTCTCGGCCAGCGAGCTTCAAGTTTCCTTTCTTCTCAGAAAATCCAAGTTTTTCCCAAATTTTAATAGATTCTTCGTCTTTAGGCACATCTTTATCGCCGGCAAAAACGGTGACGTAATCTATTTTTACCTTGATTGAATCGATAAATTCCTTAGCGAATTTTATCGCCTCTTCTTTAAAATAATCTCCGAAGCTGAAATTGCCCAGCATCTCCAAAAAAGTCAGGTGGCGATTGTCCCCCACTTCTTCAATGTCAGAGGTCCTGAAGCATTTTTGGCAAGAAGTTACCCTATCGCCGTAAGATGATTTTTTGCCCAAAAAATATTCCTTGAATTGCTGCATGCCCGCGGTCGTAAAAAGCACCGACGGATCGGTCGGCAAAAGCGAAGACGAAGCCACAATTTTATGGCCCTTTTTCTCAAAGAAATTTAAAAACTCGCTTCTTAGTTGCTGCGAAGTCATAGCTATCTTCAATAGTATCAAAAACCGCCCAAAAACAAAAGACCTAGTTTCGATTGGGAGTACGATTTCCCCCATATTTGGAGGGAAATATCCGGAAATCTGATATTATGAAATTTCGTAAATCAAAAGCCCGTCTTTTTGCAAAGCACGGGCTTTCTTCGACGAAGAGGTTCTCGGTCGGCCTAAACGGCCTTAATCTCGGTGATCACCGCCTTCCCGAAGGTCTCTGCGATTATGGTTTCACCTTCCCGAACTACAAACCTCCCCCCCAAGAAGTGCAGCCGATTTCCGCGATACACTTCCTCTTTAATCGCCTTTCCGCCGACTCCTTTGGTTCGGCACATGACGACACCTTTCTGGTCGTCGACCGCGATCTCGAAAACGTTACCCAACTCTGTTCTTGCTTGAATCAAAATAAACATTCCGACTCCTTACTTTATTTTTTCATAACAGCGAACTGGCTACAATCTTTCTATTTAGCACTATATAGTCTAACTGATATAAAAATATCTGAACCATTGTAACCACTTCGCTGTTCCTTTCCGCAAACTACTATGTTGGAGGTGATACCTTCAACATACTAATCTCTGGAAAGAGGAGGACACATGTTGTTTTTTATGCCGAGTGTGTCCTCACTTGATCTTTTTGCTCGATCGGCTACCGAGCAGTTTTGCCCTGACTAATAATTATCCTTTATTTGTCTTTACGACTTGCAGGAGACGGCTTGTCAGGACCTACATACTAGCCTTCATTATAATACAGGGCCTCCTTCTTCCCTTAACGCCGTTACCGCAGTAATCCCTGCGGCACGCCCCGCAGGCCATCATCTAGGGGCATCTCCACTCCCCTGATGTGCCGCCGTGACCGTACGATTTTTGATCGTACGGCATCTCGCGTTGTTTTGGCCGATGGCCCGCGCCGGTCCCAGCAATGGCCGGGACGCATGTCAATCTCACTACCCATGCCACCTCTTTCTCTCCTTACTACCACGATAACCCTCCCTTCTGTGTTTTATAATATCCCCGCAGCATTGATCTTTTTTCGAAAAAATCAATCTTGTGGAGAGGAAGCAGACGGCCAAGTTATTGGCGAATCTGCTTCCTTAGCGTTATCTCGTGATCGGTACGAGAATCTTGGGGCACATGGCTTCCTTGATCAAAGCCGCTTTTTCACGAGTCATTCTGTTTCCGTTGAGCAAACCGAGCTTCAGTTTAATTTGGGACTTAATCTCGGTGCTTAGTTGAGCCAGACAATACTCGTTTCCCTCGAGAGCATCACGAAGTATTTTCTGGGGTACGAAAACAGGAATAACTCCCCGCTCGATCGCCTTGGTTGATTTTTCCCTCATCCCCTGCTCTCCAGATATCACCGTGAAGTCCACGGCGAATTCCTGAAGACCTAAGGTGATCCAGCAATCGATCCCCAAGCAACGATCTTCCCTTGGACTACCCCACCAGAACCAGTCCATGCCCTCCCCCCGATTGTATTTGTGTGGGATCCCGATCTGTGGCAATAAATCGCGGATCATCTCTTCGCAGGCAAACCCGAAACCGTTCGTAGCCACTTCGCCCCTCCCATATTTATTCTTATTTTAATATTCTCCTTGATGATGTAGTATACCACGATGCAAAAAATCTGTCAAGAGATACTGCCTCCGCCCAAAAGCTCGTTGTTTTTATAAAATACCACAGATTGGCCGGGAGTAATGGCTCTTTGGGGCTGAACGAAAACCACCCGGTTATTTTTAAGCACCGTGGTTGGCGCAAGTTTTGCCCGATACCTGATTTTCGCTGTCGCTTTAAAGGGTATTTTGGGAGGTTTGCCCGAAAGCCAGTTGGCATCGCGGAAAAACAACTCTTTTTGATATAAATCTTTCTCGTTCTTAGTCAGAATAAGCTTTTTCTTAGCGTCTCTGCCCAAAACCCAGAAAGGCCCGCCGCTTAACCCGAGCCCCTTCCTTTGGCCAATCGTATAAAGCTTCAATCGGGCAGGCAGCTTAAAACAAATATCCTGCGATTCCGGAGTTTCAAAAACCGGCAGATTAAACCTTTTGGCTAAGCTTCTTACTTCTGGCTTGGCATAATCCCCCACAGGAAACAAAACTCGCTTTAATTGATTTTGATTAAGTTTCCACAAAAAATAACTCTGATCTTTGTTTTCGTCATTTGCCCTAAACAATCTACCATTCTTCAAGCGAGCATAATGGCCGGTCGCAAAAAAATCAGCTTTCAGTTTAAATAAATAATTAAATTTTATTTCTTTATTGCAAACAACGCAGGGGTTGGGCGTTCTGCCCCGCCGGTATTCTTCCAAAAAATAATTTATCACCCTTTTTTTAAATTCCTTTCTTAAATCCAAAACCAAAAAAGGGATTTTGAGAATTTGGGCTACTTTTTTGGCCCGGCTTAAAGCATCATCCGGGGCATTGTTCAACTTCATAAAAACACCGGTAACGTCAAAACCCTGCTTCTTGAGCAGGGCAGCGGCTACAGAAGAATCAACTCCGCCGGACATGGCGACGAAGACCTTTCTTTTAAGAGGGGTATTTGATTGTTTGTGTTTATTCCAAATTCTAGCCATATTCGTTTCGTTCACCGGGCCTAAGGTAGCCCCAGCATTAAAAGTACCGGGAATGTCAGTTTTGTCCATTTCCCGTTCGTGAATCTTATTCGGCAGAGGGATGGTGGCAAAAATCTTGACGCTCTCGCCTTCGATCACCACTTCATCAATTACGAGTTTTATTATATCTTTTTTCAGCCGTTCTGTCACGATTTTCGGATCGTTTATTTTACTCAAAAACTTGTGGCAGGTTTCTTTGAACAGATCGATTTTTGCGCCCACGTCATGCTGGACGTTCAGCTTCATCTTAAGACCGTCACGTTCGGAGATAAGCTTCTCCTCGCTTAACTCAATGTCAGTTTTCTCTTTTCTGAATTCCGGAAGTGTCATCGCCTCGGCTTTGAAAGCTTCGGTGATTCGTTTCTTGGCAACTTCCAGCTTTTTGATCGCGCCGTCGATATAATCCAGTCGGCCTTCTATGCTTTTGGCTCGTTCCTCGTTCAAGATTGATTCGTCGCGGAACGTATTAAAAACTTCCTCAGGATTTTCCAAAATAGACTTTACGGTATTCCAAACCATCGGTTCGATCTGATCAGCTCGGAGATACGGACTTTTGCAATTCTCTTGTGGCGTATTGTTGGCCCGGCTCTTGCAGTAGTAATAAATCACATCGCTCTTTTCCTGATGACCGCGATACCGGAGACCATCTTTGGCGCACCGGATAAGACCCTGTAATAAATATGTCTGCTTGGTGCATCGCTTAGCGAAGATCAGATTCTTTCGGGCCTGCAGGAGTGCTTTCTTGTGTTGTTCATCGGAGACGATCCTTGGTATTTCTATCGGATACCATTCCTCTTTCGCCCGTTTGATCTGCCGAACCTTTGGCTTTCCGGTACGAAGATTCGCCACATCCAGTTTTATCGTCTGGTTTTTTCCGCAGTACCACCGTCCGGTGTAGGCTTCATTGGCCAAGACATTTCGAATCGTCACCTCGCTCCACCAGCCAATCGGGTATTTTTTCAGTCCTTTCATCTTCCGGTTCTTCTCGGTATTTTTCAGTGCGTCATATTTGGTAGGGATTTTGAGATCAAAGAGCTTTGCCTGTATTTGTCTGATGTTTAGTTTATCCTCGGTATACCAGTCATAGATCATCTTTACGACCTTGGCTTCAGCCTCATCAAGTTCATGTTTTCCGATCGGATAGTTGTATTTATATCCGAACATCGGCCGACCGCCGTTGAACTTCCCCGACTCGATTCGTCGCTTCATTCCGCGCTGGGTTCGCTCCATAATCTTCGCTCTCTCGAATTCGCTGAATGCACTAAGGATTGTAAAAAGCAGTTTATCGTTCGGTGTTGATCCAAGCTCTCCGGTCTTAAAATGGATAGTGACGTTTTTCTTTTTGAGCTCTTCAAGGATGATAAGCTGGTTATATGTGTCTCGGCCGATTCGGTCGGCATCATAGACTAAAAAATATGCGACGTCGTCATGGGTTTTTAAATAATCACGGAAAGCGGTAAGAGCCGGACGGATCAATGTCGCTCCGCTAAAACCATCGTCTATGAACATCATCGTTTCGTCCGGGACCGGCAGTTTATGGTTGATGGCATATTGCAACATCCCACCGATGCCGTGGATTTGCGTGTCGATGGTCTGATTGCTTTTTTGTTCCTCGGTCGATACCCGAGCGTAAAGGACTGATTTCATAATTCTTATGCTTATGTTTCTGGTCAACGAACACCCTATACTAATTTCTCGAACAAGCTAAGCTTGAGTTGCCCACAGCTGTCATTCTCCGGTGTCAACCCACTTTTTTATTATTTCGGCTCTATCATCAGGATATTGATTGCGCGCGAGAGCCAGTTGCATTTCATAAGGGATGAAATCCCAGCGGTCACTCGGATCCATTTCCTTGAAGTTGATTTTGTTGAGTTGAAGAGTTTCCTTTGGATGACCCTCCACACGATCCAACAGCTCTTTGATGGCCGCGAGCTTCACGCCATCGTTCTGACTTCCCATAAGAGCCACCAGCATCTCGTTGGCCAAACGGAAATTCTGCTCACGGACACGCACACCGGCTTTGCGGATTATGTCTACGGTCTCCTGATGGAAAGCATCCAGTTCTTGCGCGTAGAGCCGGTAAGTCTCGCAGAGAGTTCCTGATTCCTTGAACCAATCCTTGATACTTTGCTCGGTAAATTTGGCTTTTCTACTTTTTTCGAACTTCCGGTTAATGTCTTCGGCGATATTTTGGTAGGAATAGCCTTTATATTTCAGCTCGAGCGCGCGCTCATGGTATTTAGTTATGTGTTTCAGCTTGGCCATAAAAAGTTGGGTTAAGTAGAGTTTTTCCGGCCTCTATTTGGCATCGTCTTTGGCTTCCCGAGGACCCGATCGAGAATGTATATGGCCGCTTCAAGTTTGACCATGTCATTCTTGCTTTCGAGCAATGAAACTACAATCTCTGCCCCTTTGAGCGGATTTTGTTTAATTATATCTAGGGCGGTTTCCATTTCGTCAGTGTATTTGTTCATGGCGTTATATTTTCATTGATTTGATTAATTTCTCCCGGCTCTCCACCAGTGCGTCAAATGACTCATCGTCTTTTTGTTCGGCGTATGCTCGCTTATCTTTAAGATCCCCAAGAGCCCTCTTTTTCTGATAAAAATCTTCGTAAGCCTTGAGATCGGGACCCACTGCCCATCCCCAATTCGGATGTTCTTTTTTCACATGCCGACGGGATATGGCTTTTACCTCGAGCAGATGTTGGACGATACCGGCATCGGTAAGGCCGACGATGTCGTTACGGACTCTTCTTGGATTTATGCTTTCCGGAAATTCCCGCTTGCCGAATTTGAATGCTGGAATCACTTCTTTCGGCTCTCCATAAACCCATAAGGGATATTTGAGCGGCGCGGTTTTCAATTTCTCAAGCACAATCTCAAATTCTCGGATGGCTTTATGATCTTCTTTATTTACAAGATCGTATTCGGTTTTTATGGCTTCTGCCGATTGACTGTATTTCATACGATGAATTTAAAGAGTGTCTCAAGCGTGTATTTCTTAAGCCATCCCTGTTTTGCCGCCTCCTGGATTTTTTTGAATCCATCTATGAGTCGCTTGTCCTCAAATGGCTCTAAATTCTTTGCCGGTCTCAAGTTTCTTTTGATAAACACCTCCCACTGTTGCTTTGTCTTAAAATCGGGTTCTATGGTGTCAGCCCAGTTACCGATGATTCGGATGTATTTCTGTTTGCTCTTGCTACACCAATCCACAAATTCCTTGAGTGTCATCGGAATCTCGATATTCTCCGGGACCGGCACGATAGTCTTTTGTATAGTTAGTTTTGTAGGGATTACCTTTTGTAGCGTTTGCTTTCCGAAATTCGGTTTATGAACTTCGGTTTTAGAAGAGGTTACATACACATCTTCGCTTTCCGAAGATGTCCTCAAAAGGATCGCTGGACCCAGACGATAATAGATATTTTTGCCACGTCGCTTGTCTTTGGTGTCCAAAAGTGTTCCGTCGCGGTCTCTGGCTTCTATCCACTCTTTCTGAATACACCGGTCAATCGCTTTGGATATGGCACCGGACTCACGGCCGGTCTTGTGCTTCAATTGCGAGTGCGAGATCCAGTCCTCTTCTTTCCGCATCCCCTTTTCCCGATCCATAATCCAACCGAGCGTGGCCCGGGTAACGATAAGCACTACCCGAAGCTCGGTATCTGACATCTCCTTCATCAAGCCGTTGAAGATAATATTCGGGGTTTGGGTTGTGTTCGGTATGTTAGCCATATTATTTCGGTTCGTATAAAAGAGCTTTCAGCTTGCGGATAGCTCCCACGAAATCCCTCACATTGATTTCCGTCTCCCCGTCAAAGTTATATTCATTCATGAGCACGGACCGCATTTCCGACTCCACAAACACAAAGGACCGACGGCCCGGGTCCTCGGTTTGATTAAGCCCAACGAGCTGTATTCCTCGCGCGAGGAGAAAACAGCTCAGGTAGAAATTCGTGGTGCTATATGTTGGTTGTGGTTTTTTGATTTTCATACGTATTCTTATTATTTGGCTGGCTTACAGACGGGACCGGTTCCGGATCAGGCAAGGAAATGAGCAAATCCCAAAGCTGACGGATGCGATCCTTCTTGTCTGGCGATTCCCTGTAGATGACTTCCTTTCGGAAGTTGGGAACTCTTTTTATTCTCATGATTATCTTCGGTTCGCAAACAAAAAAGCTCGCGATCTGTTACCACGTAATGTGATAACGAATCGCGAGCCCTTGAACTCGGAATACCTTTCAGGTTTGCCCCTTGAGGCAATAAGCTATTCAGTTGTTAATTTATTATAGCACTTCTCCCAAAATCACTACAAGACCCCGACTTGTGTATAAGTCATTTGGTACGTTGCTCGGCCATTTTTTGTTTATAATCCTCTGCCCACTTAGCAACATCCTTATCATATTCCTCAAGATCACTTGGAGGCGCATCCTTATCGATTTTAAGAAATTGGTAATTGTCCTCTCGCAGAAAAACGGTAAAATGCGGCTTGCCGGCATCGTTCATAATGACCCGGGATTTCAGTTCGCCTTTTCTCACAAGAGATCGGGCAGTAGCTGGATGAATATCAAACTTTTCTTTGAGTTTTTCAAATGAGAACCATTTTTCTTTATTTCTGCAGATCGGACCGGGGATAATTCCATCATTCACGGCTTTCTGGCAAAACTTGCATTTGAAACCGTTTCTATCAATCCACGAGTCTGTTGCCGCCGTATCGTAACCGCATAGACTGCATGTGCCATACCCGTCGCCTTCCGGCCGATATCCTTCAGATTCTTTTTCCAACCGCAAGTGATTCTGTATGTCCTTAAACGCACACTTCATTAACGTGTCGTAAAAGCCGGTAAGATTGAAAGCGGCATCATAAAGTTCCCGGTCATTCATGTCGGTTTTGAAATCTTCCTTGAATATTTTCCTCAATTTATCGAGACTCTCTTGTGAGAATTTCATACATACTATTGCCAATTTATGCTTCTCGCAATACGGTCTACAACGCTATCAAGATCAAATGCCTCGCGTTCGCCTTCGCACGCTTTGCGCTCGGCTTCGTCATAATTGCCACATTGTGTGGCTCGAATAGTGAAAGTGAAAATGACGGTCTTTCTATCTGCCTGCGTTGAACCGATTGAGTAGAGCGGAAACGCATAGGCGTATTGCGTGTAGATACTGCCGGCCGCGCCCTCCACGATACTCGTGCGACAATATTCGCGATCATCCACAAGTCGTTTCTCGGTCTTGCCGGCCCGAGCGGTTTCCGATCCGGCTTCGGTACAGGTAAACGGTTCATTCAAAACCTGAACCTGTGGTGGCCAGTCTTGTGTGTGAATGTATGTGGTAAGCAAAGTTTCCGGATACTGGAACATCATGCCGGTTTTGCTGTCCGTCATGGTTTTCCAAAGGTCGTTATTTCCACCCGGACATGCGGCGAACTCGCACTTGGGTCCGGTGCGTCCGACATACGAGCCGTCCGGACAAAGCCTGGCTTCCTGCGTGCAAGCCACTTGTTCTCCACTTGCCGGTGAATTAAGTTGCCAGATTGAATAGTTAAGATATCCGGCAAAACTTACCCAGAGGATATACGGTACGAGAAGCCAAGCGGCCGGTTTAGATATTTTTGCAAAAGCGATAATCGTGGCGAGAATAGCAAGCCAGAGAAATCCGATCTCGATAAGCGCACCACCTGGACTATGCAGACCGAAAAAAATAATTGACCAAAGGGTATTGAGCACAAGCTGACCGAGGAATATGCCGAGAGCAATTTTTACATCCTTGCGATCCGATCCCTTTTTCCAAACAAGGAACGCCGCGATGCCCATAAGCGCAAACAGTGTTGTCCAGACCGGACCGAACACCCAAGCCGGAGGATTGAGAGCCGGTTTGACGATCCCGGCGTACCAACCGGCAATGGACGGAGTCGTGAATACCGAGCCGATGATACCGGCAAGCTCGGAAACTACAATGGCGATGATGAGTTTTGTTATATTTTTCATAATTTATAGTCTTATTTCTTTTTCCAGCCAATCGATTTTTTGAGTCTTCCTGAGCCAGAAAACATTCTCCCAAATATAATGAACCGCCAGCATTGAGTATTTGCCATACTGTTTCAAAATATCTTTTCGGATCGTGTTGACTGGTACAAGTTTCTTGCCATAAAAAAGCATCGAATAAATCTTCTGTTGCCATGGGGCAATGTGGTCAAAGACATCGTAATGGTGCAAGGCTTCAAAAAGAAGAATGCGCGCGCTTTCGGGGCCGATGCCATAAAGCTTGATCAACTCCCTTTTGGCATTTCCCTTATCGAGAGTTCGCAGTTGAACCTCGTCCACCTTATTATTCGCAAAATCATTGGAGAGACGTTTGATGAATTTCGCTCGATATCCGATTCGGAGATCACGCAGTTCTTGCTCGCTTACATTTTTCAGATCTTCCGGAAGCCAAATGGCATAAAGCTTCTTTTTATCAAACTCAACCCTTGTTCCGTATTTGCCGATCAAAGTATCCAGCATCTGCTGACTTCGACGTACGGTAGCATTCTGCAAGACCACGGCAATTATCAACAGTTCGTAAAGAGTATATTGGCTTAAATTCCGCATACCCATCCATTTCTTGAATACTGGATAGAACCGCTTATCCTTTTTAGCCAACGTAATGAATTCGCCAAAATCCCGATCCAATTCAAACCGCCAACATATTTCTTTTTTGATGTCTCTCAGCTCGGTCGGACTCAAGTTCCCTTTATAAAAAATAGAGACCGAAAGCTTCGGCTTTGCTGTCGTGCCGGTATCAATAATTTTCAATCCAAAAATACGCTTGCCGATCCGTAGCGACTGCCAATATTTACCCGATTCCCAGTCGTCCAGTTTTAAGTTATTGGGAAAATGTGACGGCTTGTGAAAAGTGCCGTCAAAATGAAATGGCGTCTTGGGAGTAAGTATAAATTTTTTGGATTGAGTTAGCTTCATGTTTATTGGATAAATCCGCCATGTACAAAACAGCGGTAGATCACTTTGCCCTTAAGCGATATCTCTTCCTGACCGGTGAACCTTGCAAGATCACCATCGACAGAAAAACGATACTCCCATTCTCCGGCAATAAACTTGGCCGGGCCCCGAACAGGAATCAAACTCTCGAATTCCTGCATCAGTGCCTTCCTTAAAAAGTCATAGACTTCTTTTTCTCCAACACTCTCATCAAGGACGAAGCCGTAGTAGTTTGCGCCCCATGCTGGCTTTTCGTCCTGATAGACGATCTCTTCGCCTATAAAATCTCTACCGCCAAAATAAGTGTCGTGATAGATCAATCCATCTTTTTCAAAATGATAGTCCTCAGACTTCAATCGACTTGAATCAACCTTTGGTGCGTCTTTGTTCGCATAAGTGCTTTTATTTGCCTCATTAAGAAAACGAGCAAGAACATCCTTCGGCAAATCTTGATAGGTTGGCAACTGATATTCCGGTATGCCAAGTGTCAGGCCATATCTCCACACCTCGTCATACTGGGCTTTATCTCCACGATCAACATGGAAAACCTTATCTCTGAAAATTATGTAGTGCTTTTTATCATTTCTAAAATCCGCATACCAAGAACTGATATGGCTCACATCGATGACCTTGCTTAGTTTTTGCGCCAAGTCTCCAGCTTCTGCTTCTGGGATTTCAAATCGATGCAGAGTCCACTGTTTGAGCCACGGCGTTTTATGTTCCTCGGTGATAGGTTCAACATCGGTCTTCAAAATTTTGAGCCCCTTAAGAACCTCAGTATTATCCAAACTCTCTTCAATTATTGTGCCTTTGTAGTTCATTTGAAATATGTATTTAAAAATTTGCTAATCTCTTTACTTACTTCATGGATAGCTTCGGGGGAATAACGATAATCATGGTTGCAGTGCAACTCTTTTATCATTTTTGATTCCGGGATTTCCTCGAATAAATTTGTGACGACTTCAACGGGTGTAAATTCGTCCTGATCGCCATAGATCAAAAGCTTTGGCTTCTTGCAGGTTTTCAAAATTTCTCCTGCATTATATTGTTCGCCATCTTTCCAATAAGCGATCGGCAATTTAAATTCTTTCTGATTTTTAGTCTCAGAAGTTCCCGGTGGCAAATCTCTATATGAAAGATGGTAGCCTTTCTGCACAGCTTCTTTGTTAGGGGCCGTAGGCTCTCCAAAATTTGCCATGACAAGTACTATGCCGATTACAGCAGAATTTGCGCTTGCAAATATTGAGACGGCGGCTCCGCGACTATGGCCAATGAGTAAAGTGGGTTTATTGTCAAAATATTCAATCAGTTCATTGACTGCCTTGATATAGTTTGTAGTCGTATATAAACCGATGTCTCCGGGACTTTCCCACGTGCCAGACGGATCAAATGCCACTGCATAAAAACCGTGTTTGGCAAGATGATCGGCATGACTTGGAAAACATGCGTAGTCTTTAGTATCCAGACGGCCGGGTAAAAGCAATGCTAGCTTCTTAGCATTCTGGTCGCCTCGTGTGAGCACTGCTAATTCAAATGATTTTGTTTTAATAATTTCTGACATATATTTATTAACCTAAAGTTACTAATCCCATGCCTCCGTCAATGGTGAGTATCTCGCCACACATGGCATCATTTTTTGACAGGAAAATAATGCTGTCGGCTATCTCTTCTGGCTGGATCATGCGTTTTATGAGATGTACTTGCCCTAGTTCTTCCTGCTCTTTTGCATTGGGATTACCCCACATAGGAGTGGCTACACGTCCCGGCGCAACCGCATTAACCAGTATTTTCGGTGCTACTTCTTTAGCCAAGTTTTTTGTATAGTTTTCAAGAGCTGCTTTGAATGCTGAATAGGCGGCCACTGTTGGTCTACCATATCCCAGCCGTCCGTGAATAGACGAAATATTTATTATTTTGCCTTCCTGCATCAAAGATAAGGCATACTTCGTTACAATTACGCAACTTAAAAAATTATTTCTATAGACATTTTCAAAAGCTTCAATATTGGTCGTGCTGTCGTTTTCATCAAAGATACCGGCATTGTTAACGAGAATATCTATGTGAGAAAAATCGCTTTTAATTTTCTGGAACATCTCACTAACATCTTTTTCATTCGAGACATCCGCTTTTATAATTGCATTTCCTTCTGAATGGCGATCGCACTCATCCAGAACTTTTTGTGCCGACTTTTCATCTGACTTAAAATTTATAATGACCGAGCATCCCTCCTTAGCAAAAGCAATCGCTGTGGCCTTGCCGATTCCTTTTGAAGCACCTGTTATTAAAACAATCTTTTTGTTTAATTTCATAGTTATATTTTATATTCCCAGCCAGGTTTCCAAGAATGAGTCTTCCTCCAATCCTCAGCAAAAGCCTGATCCCAGGTTTTATTTTTTAATAACACATCTAAAGCCAATTGCGGTGCCTTATGGGCTACAATCGCTATATTTTTACCCTCATAATTCTGCTTTAAAGACGCAAGGAAGTCGTTGATCCTAGCCTTAACGTCTTCGTAGCCCTCACCATTAGCAAATCTTTCTGTAACCATTCTTTCTTGCATTGGCTCGACTATTTCCGAAGGCTTACCGTTATAATCACCGTAATTACATTCTCTCAATCGTGCGTCCGGAATAATTTGATAAACTCCTTCCCAAGCCAACTTTGCCGATTCTTGCGCTCGTTTTAGATCAGAGCAAAAAACGACATCAAATTTTTTGTCTTTCGTCTGATCCTTGAGCGCAATCGACTGCTTGATTCCAAGATCGGAAAGTTCAACATCCGACCATCCTGAGGAAATTCCTTTTTCATTATCAGTGGTTGTACCATGAACGAAGTATGTGATTTTAATCATATTATTTTTTTGTTATGCTTCTGATAATTTAATATCTGCTCGGCCGGGGAGATACCATTGAGAACTTTGTGCGGAAAGTAATTCCACGCGTCGGTTACCAGCTCGAGCACATTGCTCAATTCCGAAACGTCTCCGCCGCGATCAAACATGGCCACGACTTTCATCATGTCGTCGTTATCCTCCTCGTGGAAAATGGCGTCCCGAACGTGATCCAAAGTAAAATCGCTCTCGGTCTCCTTGAGCATATCCACGAGCTCCTGCTCGATCTCTTTCCGTCGCTCAAGAATTTGTTGTTTTGATTCGATTTCCATAAAAATTATCGCCGCATTCTTGCTGGCAGTATAGAATTTTTTGCAACAACTTAGTCATAGGCCAGGTCCCAACACTTACTCAATGCCTCAAATAATTTTGGCATTTGATTCTCAAAATCGTCTTTTGAAATAGCATCTCCCGCGGACTTGGCTTGATTTAATTTTTGTTCGCCGGACATTGTTCTTACATCAGCGGCGATTTTCTTCCATGCCGCTGGATAGTATTCTTCAACACTTCCTTCTGTCGATTCATGAAATTGGCCGTTGGTTTGTAAATTAGTATGGGTTGCTAAAAATGTATCGCGTTGTTGTGCGCTGTTTTGTTTGTCAACAAAAATTACAGTCTTATCTTTGTATATACTCGTTTCGAGTGGTTTAAAAACTTGGATAATTGCGTTGAATGATCGTTGGGTTTGAACCATATCGCCATCAGCAGGAACGATCTGGATATTTGGTTTATCTGTATAATGCCTTGCCATAACCCGTGTCAAAAATTCTACTTCGCTTTTCCCCTCAACAATCAGAAAGTTCTTTGGCAAGAGAAGATCCGCAGGACTTCCACCAAGTAAATCATAAACAATGTAAGGTTTCTCGAAGGATTGGATCGGATTAACGCTTGTTTTCTTATCAATCTTTTCAACTTTAAAAATAATTTGCCCATCTGCCTCGTCTGAAATTAAAACAGATGAGTGAGTGTTTAGAAATATTTGGTCACCTCTACTTGCGAGATCGAAAAGTGCATTCTTCAACTTTCTTTGTGCCGAAGGATGTAAATGTAATTCTCCCTCATCGATAAAGAATAGAAAATACTTACTTGTTTCCCCGTGTTCTCGTCGGAAGTTGGCATACACTTGAATAATGGCCAACATCAAAGCCCTCTGCATGCCGTCTCCTTTTTCTGATGCACTCGTATATACACCATCATCAATTTCTGATTCAAAGTTTTTTAGTAAATCCTCAAACAAGGGAGCTGAAACGCTGAAGACAACTTTTTCACAATCAGAAAATTGTTTTACGAGACACGCCCTTACTTGCCCACTTAAATTTTCCAATTCTACATGAATACGAGAGCTTGGATCGGTAAAAAGTTCTTCAAACTTCTTCTTGAACTCTGCATACTTTTCGTCTTGCTCCAATATTGCCGCTAAAACACCAGAAAGCATATTGCCTATTGGGGTATTTGCTTTGAATTTCGTAAGATCCATCGGGTTTATCAATGTGCTTACATACTCAAAAGATGGTAAAAAGTCGTTCAAGGCACTATCGAAACCAGCGGGATTTTTCTTTTCCTCTCCATTTATTATTAGGATTCGCTTTTTTGGATCTGTTGCGCTTGTTCGCCTAACAGTAACGACATCACTCTCTCCAATGAGGCCAGTAATCTTAGTCTTGTTTGTCTCATTTTTCATTTTTTGCGCACCTTCTTGTGCACCGGAAAATTCTACTTCCACTAAAACCTCCTCACCTTCTGGAGCACCGCGAAAACGTATTACGTCTAATCCCTCGCCCTTTCGTGGGCCAGAAAAGAACCAATCTAGGGCTTCAAAAAAATTTGTCTTGCCATGATTATTTTGTCCGACAAAAACGTTAAAATTAGACGGGGCTAATTCCGCCTCTTTTATTGAACGAAAATTTTTAACCTTGATCTTTGAAATTTTCATACTATATTCCTGATTTGGTTCGATTGTGTTCCTTGCATAGCATTTGGCAGTTCTCTGCAATCGTTTTTCCGCCCTCGTGCCAAGGTGTGATGTGGTCGGCTTCCATTTCAGAAATATCCCATTGTTTTTTATCTTTTTTCTGCTTTTTACAAAATGGACAAATGCCACCTTGTCTTTCATACGCCTCGCGCTTCATTCTGTCGGTAAAAGCACGAATTGAAAGGTGTCTTTCTTGCCCGGTCAAAACATACGGATAAATACCAGACTTTTTGGTAACATCTTCGTCTTGCATTAGCTCTTTAACTTCGGCTTCCAGTTTTTTAGAGTCATGTTTCTTGTTTTTGAATTCGTTATACAGCTCGCCCCACTGCACGCTGTTCATTTCTCGGCGATAATTAGGAAAAATCTTTCGCGTCCAAGCGATCACACCTTGGAAATAACTCCACAACCCATCAGCGTTTTTATCGTGCTGATGCTTAGCCATATAATCTTCTATTTTGCCATCATTTATCCATGAAAGTGCTGTTTCCAGATACTCTTGACGGATTGGCGAGCCGCTAACTAATTGGCCACCGTCATTTGCCAATAAATATGCCGCGCAATTTGATTTGCTAAATTTTAATTTCGCATCACTAAGCCACGGCCCGGTATAAACCGCGTTACGAATTTCTTGGTCGGTCAATTTTTCTCCGGCGATGTTGATGATCCTAAACCAGTCCAGCCGCTCTTTGTCCGTGCCTTCGCAGAAGTAAATCATTAGTTCATAATCTAAAATTTTATCCTGCTCCTCTTTGGTTAGATTATGAAAAAAGCGGTCGTTCAACGAAAAATCACCAGTAACATACTGCCCAATGCTGATCGTGCGCTGTTGGCCGTCTAGCACTTCGTATCCGCCGTCATCTCTAATCATCCAATACATCACATTCAACGGAAAGCTGTTTTTGATAGTTTCGATCACGGCGTTGCGTTGCTTCTCTTTGTATACAAACTCACGCTGATATTTTGGGCGAATATCCAGTTTGTCATCATAAGCCACGACACCTTCTTCGGCGCTGTCTTTGTAGCCTGCAATTACTTTTCTAATTTTAATTTTATGTAGATCAATTTTCATATTATTTTTTGCGTTTAATTAAAATGCGGTTGTATATTTTCCTTCCCTGAATAAGGGTAAGGCATTTATAACCAATCCATCTTGCAGAATTCGCCACACCCAGTATTTCAAATTGTTTTGGGTTATATTTATCAACAAATGTAATTGGAACACCCATCACACCATTGTAATTCATTGGAATATCAGAAACCTTGTCAACATTTATAACATCGTAGTTGTCATACTTGAGAAATTCTTCTGGCGTATATTTTTTATACAACACGAGATTCTCGTGTCGTTTTGTGGTATCGAGATTTGTATACCACACGATTCTACCCATACTGAAAAACTTTATACCGTTTTCAATTTTGATTCTTGACTCAGTCTCAATATCATAATCGTCAGGAACCTGAAACCATTTTGTGCCACCATTATCGTAGCCATGCCATAGTTTATTTTCTTTGATGAAACCGAAGGTTTCTTTATAGGTTACTGCATTTTGGTCGCCTAGAATCAAAAACTTTTTGCTGTATTCTATCAACTGTGCAACATATTCACGAAAAAGGGAAAATGGAGGATTGGTTACAACTATATCCGCCTCTTTGAGTAACTTGATACATTCTTCACTCCGAAAATCCCCATTGCCTTTAAGTGGTGTTGCGGTGTTTTTGTCGTGTTTTAGCAAATACTCCACGTCGTCAAGATTTATTGCGCCATCATTATCTATATCCGGCACTTTTTTGATTTCAATTTTGAACGGCTCTTTGCCTGATGGCTTTAATCCCTCCACTTCAAACAATGGTAACTGTCCGCCGACGATCGGAGATTTTACATAACTCGTAGTGATGAGCTTCTTCAATCCAAGTGCGTTGAAATTAGCAGCAAAGTATTTGAAAAAATTGCTTTCAAAAGGATCGTCGCAGTTGCAATAAACAACCTTGCCGTGAAATTGCTCCTTGTAGTGTTTTAGCTCTTTTTCAATATCAACAAGTTGAGTATAAAACTCATCTGTTTTGGCAGTCCTTGCTGAATGTAAGTTTTTGTTTAAAGATTTCTTGTCCATAAATTTATTTCAAAAGCTCATTCCCCTCGTCGGCTTCCTGCACCACCCCGGACGGTAATTCCTTTGAAGTCTTAGCACCAAGTTTTTTAATATCATCGAGACTCTTAATTAAATTGCCTTTTCCTGTTCTTAATTTATTTAACGCCGAATGGTACACGCCGGTAGTTAAATCTAATTTCTTTCCTATATCTAACAAATCGTCGTACAGCCCCATAAACTTGTCGTATAGAGCGCCACTCCTTCTGGCAATTTCCTTTGCGTTGCGAGTCTGTTTTTCTTGCTTCCACATATACTCTACCGTTTTAAGTGTTGCGAGTAGTGTAGAAGGAGTTAATAGAACAACATTTTTCTTAAATGCATAATTAAATAATGTCTGATCTTCGCGCACTGCAATTAGTAGGGCAGGTTCAATGGGGACGAACATGAACACAAAATCTGGCACGGTAATCTGGTACAGATCGTGGTACTTTTTTTCTGCCAAATCATCAACGTGGGAGCGAATGGACTGGATATGTTCCTTAAGAGATGTACTACGATCCTTTTCTTCTGCCGCATTACAATATCGCTCGTAGGCTGTTAATGATACTTTAGAATCGATAACAAAGTGTCTATGCTCAGGTAGATTAATGATTACATCTGGACGTAAATCAGATCCTTCCTCACTCTTAAAACTTTCCTGTATCGTAAACTCCACATCCTTCACAAGACCGGATGTCTCTAATACCTTCTCGAGGATCATTTCGCCCCAATCACCTTGAGACTTTGAATCGCCTTTCAAAGCAAGGGTTAAATTTTTTGCCTCTTCCGTCATTTGCAGATTAAGCTTTGTTAGAGATTCTATCTGTGTTCGTAAGGCTGACCGATCAGCTGTTTCTGTTGTATAGACCTGCTCAATTCTTGATTTGAAACCATCAATCTGTGTTTTTAACGGACTAAGCAGTTGATCTATATTCGATTTATTCTGATCAGTCAATTTAGACGCTGTTACTTCCAATGTCTTATGTGCTAAATTTTCAAACTCCTTCGTAAGACGTGCCTCCATCTCCTTAGCATTAGCAAAATCTGCTTGTGTTGCCGCAAGGGAACTTGTGAGCTCGAGGGTCTTATCTTGGGCCGCCCCTAACTGACTTTTTGCCTCTTTCAGGTTTCTATCAAGAGACTCATTACGTTCTGTCAAAACACGGTTCTCCGTACGGAGACGTACCGATTGTATAAACCATGCTATAACACCACCTAGAATGAATGTAACTATGAAATAAAGTATATCCATAAATTTATTTATAACTATCTTTCCCCGTTTAATAATTTCTCGAATGCTTCCAGATTGCCCATGGCATCGTTTACGGGATTGTGGTCATGGGCGGTAACCCGCAGTTTCTTCCATGAGCTCGCATTGGTAAAGTCGCCAACGAGCCCAGCATAAAAATCACCGATCCTTCGTGCCGAATGACCGAATGGGTTTTTGCCGAGAAACAAATGGAAATAGTAATTTATAAATTGCCAGTCGTAAGCCGGATTGTCACTAACAAATAGCGGTCTAAAACCCTTCTCTATCACAGATAAAATCCATGTATCGAAATTTTCGAATGTTTCTTTCGTCGCACCTACTCCGTGGAATGTTTGTCTTGAGGGATAAGCGACTGCGCCAAATTCAAACAATGCCGAATCATTCAGTGTTGGTGCCGGCCCGTGTCCTTCGCAGTCTACGAATATTAAGTTTTTGATGGCGATTTCCTTTAGCATATAGTTTTATATTTTCTTATATCTCACGCCCCTGCCCTGGCCGACTCTTTCAACCAAACGCAAAGCCACCAATCTGGCGAGAGATTGTTTGATCGTAACCTGCGGCACAGAACCATTGAGACGTTTGTCGATCTCTGCCACGCCCAAAGTTTCGCCGTCTTTGAGGATGGCAAAAACCTGCTCTTGTCTTTCGGACAAAAGTTTTTCCGGCTGTTCGGCATTCATTAGTTTTCGAGCGACATCTCCTTGGGAGAGCAGTGCATCAAGCAAAAAATTCAGCCATGGCGTGATATCTTCGTTGTCCGTTTTGTGATTATTTTGTGTTGCCCGGAGGGCGAGATAATAACTGTCCTTGCGCTCCTCGATAATCTCGTCAAGTGAAGCATATGGCACATAGGCGTAATCATTGCGAAGCAAAAGCAAGTTTGTCAGAGCACGGCTAAGACGACCGTTGCCATCAAGAAACGGGTGAATCGCCAAAAATTCAAAAACAAAATTGGCAATGATAAGCACGGGGTGGAGTTCTTTCTTTTCGAGCTCCTGATTTGTCCAGTTAATGACCGCTTCCATTTCCGGCTTTACCAGATAGGGTTTAGTCGGATTGAACAGAACAATTTCTTCCCCTCTCTCATTTTTCATCACTACCGCATTATCCGAATCTTTATACTTGCCTTTATGCGATTGATCCTTGTTAGAGAATTGCAAAAGAATGCTATGGAAATGCAGAATATTATTCTCGGTCAATTTGAGCGTGCGGTAGTGGTCAAAAACTCTTCCGAGTAAATCGGCATAACCGGCGACTTCCTGCTCATCACGGTTCTTGGGAGGATTTGATTTTAGACCACGCAAAAGACGAGCCACTTCCTCGTCGCTCATTTTTGATCCTTCAATACGGGTTGAGGCTCCGGTAGATGTAATGATTACCGATGACTTAAGCCGACCCAAAATTTGAGGGCTTAGCCTCAAACTGCCATGCCAAAGACCCTTGAACTCGTCAATTTTAGCGATCTTTCCAAGTATCTCCTGGCTTAGTTTTATTCGTTTGTTGAAGCTGTTTTCGCTCATATTTCTGATATATTTTGATGCTATATAGATAACTATATCCAATTATATACGAAAGCATCCCAATATGTCAACAACTACCTCCTCGGCGTTTCCGGAATAGTACAGTTTTGTACTATTGGCGAAAAGCCGATTTTGTTCAGTTGCACCACTGTAGTGCACAAAAAGTTCCGTTTTTATGCAGTACACTATGCTAAAAATCCCTTTTTTGCATAGTACAGTGTGCAAAGTATGCAAAATCGGCATCAAGCTCTCAAATCTGGTCAAACCGGTGGGATTGGATCGGAAGTGGTATCAATGTGTATCGGTGTCGCAAAGCTCGCCACAAGCGCAACAAATGGCAAACCTGCCTGCCGGCAGGCAGGTTCGGGGTAACGTAAAACCGCCTCGTGGGCGGCTTTGGTTTAAATCGTGGCAACTGGGATTTTTCGGGATGTATAATCTCCCCCTCTCTTACCTCGCTCGAATTTCAGCGGACCGAGCATTAGCCCAATCTTTAAACCCTCATTCGTGTATGTTGCTACAATCACCTTTTTAGGCATAACGGTCGGCCACGACTGACGCGGCGAAAGATAAGGGCTTAATCATCGGCTCAAAACCGTTGCCGCGGATAAGGCCGATGACCTCTTTAATCATGTCTCTGGTTGCGCCCCTTTCCCCGACATCCGCGTGGATATAACGGAACTGATAATTAGAAGAATCGATGGAGGCTTTCTGGGCCGCTTCGGCTATTTTCTCTTTTAGTGTCAGGGCGAGCTGGCAGGAAAGCAAAACCTCATTCAGGATTCTTTGCTTGTAATAACCGTAAAATTTCCGGCCCTCGGGATACTTGATTCTTTTGAGAAAAAACCGGCCGCCCTCCCCTTTTCTTAAAACAACGATGGCCAAAGGAAAGTGCGGCTCTTCGTCTGATGACGAATCGCAGCCGACAATAATATCGTAAAACTTCTCCTTATCATCGGCAATGTATTTGAAAATTTCCTTTACCGCTCCGTCCAGCGTCAAATTGCCGCAAGTGGGGTTAAAAAAATGACCGTTGAGAATAATATCGTCTGACATAAATGATCGCTAACACTAACAAACATTTTTAACGATGTCAATAAATTCCTTGGGGTTCAGCGAAGCCCCGCCCACCAACAACCCTTGGAAGCCTGCCTGATAAATATAATCTTTGGCGTTTTGCGAATTTACGCTCCCTCCATATAAAACAGTAGTATGTTTGATGGAATCTCTCATTTTCTTCGCTTTTTCAGGGCTGCACGCCTTGCCCGTGCCAATAGCAAAGAGCGGCTCGTAGGCGACAATAACCTCTTTGTCTAAATCAGCAGGAAGTTGAGAAATTTTATCAATGCATAAAATCGGCTTTAGCCCCGCCCCCAAAGCGGCTTGCAGTTTTTTTTCTATCATCTCGTTCGTTTCTTTAAAATATTTTCTTCTTTCTGAATGCCCGACAATCACATATTCTACACCCATATTTTTGAGCATGGACGGCGATATTTCGCCAGTATAAGCTCCCCCGCCTTCCCAAAAACAATCTTGAGCGCCGTTAGCTTTCAAAGCAGACAAATATACAAATGGCGGACAGATAATCGCTCCGGTATCTTTAACCCGATTAAAGAGAAGCTTAGCCTCTTCCAGGGTTGCCGGATTCATTTTCCAGTTAGCGACAATTAGTGGTTTCATGTAATTTTAATTATGCCTAAAGTGGCTAAAGTAACGATGACGCCGGCGATAACGACGCCGCCGACAATTGCCGGAAAAGCCTTTTTAAAGGGAATGCCGAAAATAAACGCGCATAAGGCCCCTGTCCAAGCTCCGGTAAGCGGCAAAGGAATTGCCACAAAAATCATCAAGGCTAAAGCCTTCGCGCTCTCAAACTTTTTAGCGTGTTTCTTTCTCGTTCTTGCAAAAATCCAGGCAAAAAAACGGTTGAAAAAACGCGAATGACGGCTTAAATATCCGGAAACAGATTCGAGCAGTAAAAGAATAAAAATAACCGGAAGTATATTACCCGCTACCGAAATTAAAAAAGCCGACCAAACCGGCAGATGGTAAGCGCCCAGAGCCATCGGGATTGAGCCCCTCAACTCAAAAATCGGCGACATGGCGATTAAAAAAACCTTGAGTTCGGCAATCATATCCCAATTATATCACGGTCAGCACCTTTGCTCCATTTTTAGTCGCAACCATCGTGTGTTCAAAATGAGCCGATAAAGAACCGTCGGCTGTTTCATAAGCAGAGCCATTTTTTGATTTCTTGATTTCTCCTTTCCCCACTGCGACCATGGGTTCCAAGCAAAAAACCATGCCCGGCTTGATTTCTGCTCCGGAATGCCTGGAGCCGTAGTTTAAAATTTCCGGATCTTCGTGCAGTTCCCTGCCGATGCCATGACCGCAAAGATCTTTTACTACCGAGAATCCTTGGTCTTCGATATATCTTTGAATGGTATTGGAAAGATCGCCGAAAGTATTGCCCGGCCCCACTTTTTTAATGCCCCGCTTCAAAGCTTTTTTCGTCACCCGGATTAATCGATTAATTTCGGGCGAAACCTTGCCGACTGGCACGGTCACGGCCATATCCGTATGAAAACCTTTATATAAAATACCCAAATCAAGCGAAATGATATCGCCCTCTTTTAAAATCCTGCCCGAAGGAACGGCGTGCACGATCTCCTCGTTAACCGAGGTGCACAGACACGCAGGATAACCGTTGTAACCCAAAAAGGAGCACTTACCGCCCGATGTTAAAACAAGGGCCTCGGCAGCCCTGTTTAGTTCCTGGGTGGTAATACCCGGCTTCACCATCTTCTCTATCTCCCCTATAATCTTCGCCAGGATCCTCCCCCCTTCTCGCATGATTCTAATTTCTTCGCTTGATTTTACGGTAATCATTTTAAAGCCTTGAGAATATCTTGATGAACTTTTTCTACCGATTGTTCGCCGTTAATCTTAACGACCGGAAGATTTTGTGTTTTTAAAAACTCTACGAGCGGCAAAGTTCGTTCAGTATACTCCTTAAGCCTAACCTTAATAGTCTCAGGATCGTCCAGCCCTTTGCGCTTTAAAAGCTTTGAACCGTCTAATGGACAATGGGTTAAGGCAAGAAATTTCTTGTCTGTCGACAAAATCGGGTGGCGCATCAGTTCGCAAATTCGCCGATTGGAATTGCGCCAGATTGTTTGTTCGGCTGTAAGTTCTAATAAAATTACTCTGATATTATCGGCTCCGTAAAGATTCTTTAATAAAGGAATAAGATTCTCGCCTTCGGGCAGAGTTCTCGGAGAGCCGGACATGACTACGCCCTTGCCCTCTTTAGCCAATTCTTCAAGTTTTGTTTTTACCAGCCAACTGACAAAAGGCGGACTGCATAAAATGCCTTTAGTCCACAGTTCTTTTTCGTGGGAAAAATAATATTTTTGGCCCTCAACTTCCGCATATTCTCCCTCCTTGGCGTTCATCACCTTAATTTCGATAAGCCTGCTCGTTTCCAAGCTATATAAGTTAAATTTACCAGCCACTAATTCGGCTTGAGTACCTTTGCCAGAACCAGGCTGTCCTAAAATAATAACCACCGATGGTTTAGCCATAAAATTAGAAAGTATCGTATTCCCGCATTTGCAGCTGGGAATTGACCTGCCGCATGGTTTCCAAAACGACCGAAACCACGATCAACAACGACGTACCGCCGATTAAAAACGAAAAAGAAGTAATGCCGGTGACTCCCCCGATAATAGAAGGCAGAACGGCAATTAATCCCAGGAATAAAGCGCCGAGCATCAAAACGCGGTTTAAAATATAATGAAGAAAATGCGCCGTAGACTCACCCGGCCTGATGCCTGGCACGAATCCGCCCATTTTCTGAAGATTTTGAGATATGGCTTTAGGATCGAAGGTAACGGCCGTGTAGAAAAAAGTGAACACGCAAACTAAAATAAAGTATAAAATGCCGTAAACCCATTGATTTTGGAAAAAACTGCCCATTGACTGGGCCAAGCTTCCGACAATTCCTCCCGCGCCAGACAGAAAATTCGCGATCATGCCCGGGAAAAGCATGATTGATAAGGCAAAAATGATCGGAATGACGCCAGCCGGATTAATATTCAAAGGCAGATAGGTGGAGACTCCGCCGTACATGCGCGCCCCCCGGACTCTTTTAGCGTAAGACACCGGAATATTGCGCCGGCCTTCGTTGACCATAACTACTCCGGCGATGATAAATAACGCCATGGCGAAGAAGAGCAGATACGCCGGCAATTGAGAAGGATCCCATTTCGCAACAATCTGTAAAATGTTTTCGGGGACAGACGCCACAATGCCGGCAAAGATTAAAAGAGAAACGCCGTTGCCGATGCCTCTTTCGGTAATCAATTCGCCCAGCCACATCAACAGAACGCATCCGGCCGCAACCGACACAATGGAAGCCAGAATTGTCATTGAAGACATTTCGCCGATGGCTCCCTGGCGCTGAAATAAATTCAGCATGGCGTAAGCTTGAAGCATGCCCAAAGGAACGGTCAAAATCCTGCTGTATTGATTGAACTTCTGCCGCCCCTGCTCGCCCTCTTCTTTATATAATCTCTCCAGCGGCGGAAAAATCATGGTTAACAGCTGCATGATGATGGTAGCGGTGATATAGGGACCCAAACCAAGCATGGCAATGGAAAGATTGGAAAGCGTGCCGCCGGTAAAAAGGTTCAGAAGCCCGAACATCTGAAATTGATCAAAAAACGACTTGAGGTTTTCCACCTCAATGCCAGGCATCGGGATATTCGCCATTAATCTGAAAACCGCAAAAACCCCCAGCACAAAAAGGATTTTTTTGCGCAGATCCGGGATTTTGAAAACTTGGATGATTTTATTTAACCACGCCATTTGCTTTTTCTATCGCTTCTTTAGCGCTTTTTGATAACTGACATTTTTCCACGATTAAATTTTTGGTTATCTTGCCCTTAGCCAAAATTTTGACGTAGGGCGTCACCCCTTTTATTCTACGGATTAATTTTTGTTTGAGCAATGTTTCGGGATTGACAATATCGCCCGCTTTGAATTTCTTTTCTAAAGCTTCGATATTAACAACGGCAATCTCCCCTTTTCTGGATTTAAACCTGTAACCGCGCAGCTTCGGGTATCTTTTAATCAAACTTCGAATCACCGGAACAAAGTTGTGACTTTCTCTGGCTTTTTGCCCCTTTCGGCCGCGGCCGCAATACTTGCCCCGCTTACCGCCCCGCCCCACTCTTTTTCTGGATTGGCGCTTATAGTTTGATTTGATTTCGTGAAGTTGCATGGAAGTCTATTTTTTAATTTTAAGCTGTTTTAAAGCTTCAATAGTCGCTCGGGCGTTATTGATTTTATTGCCGCTTTTGCTGAGAATTTTCGAGGAAATATTCTTCACTCCGGCCAAATTGCAAACCACTCTTACGGTACCGCCGGCCACCAAACCGCGGCCGCTTCTCTGGGGCCTTAATAGAATATGAGCTGAACCCACCTTAGAAATCACTTCGTGGGGAATAGTTTCGCCGGACATCGGCACAATAATAATGTGCTTGCGCGCCAACCGCGTGGCCTTTTCTACGGCGAAAGCGACATCGTGCCCTTTGGCAATGCCCAAACCAACCTTGCCCATTTTATTGCCGATAATCACCACCGCCCTGAATCTCATTTTCTTGCCGCCGGCCCTGGTGTGGGAAACCCTGGCCAAATCCAAAAGCTTGGACTCGAATTCGTCCTTGGGACGATCGGGACCTTGCCTTCTGAATCTTGATGGTTCTCTTTGTATCATATTATTAGAATTTCAAACCGCCTTCTCTTGCTCCTTCAGCCACGGCCTTAATTCTTCCGTGATATTTATAAGGTCCGCGGTCGAAGATTACTTTTTCGATTTTCTTTTCCAAGGCCATTTTAGCAATCGTTTTACCGATCTCCTTAGCTGTGTCTGATTTAGTCGCCTTGCCTTTTTTAATCTTAACATCGCTTGCGGACAAAATTGTCTGCTTTTTTTCGTCGTTAATCAACTGGGCATAAATATGTTTGTTGGATCGGAAAACGCAAAGGCGGGGTTTTTTGTCCGTACCCGAAATTTTAGCCCTGACCCTCCTTTGGCGCCTGATTTTTCTTTGTTTGTTTGCTGTTAATGACATGTAAGTGTAAATTACGCGCCTGCCGTAGTGGTCGCCGCTCTTTTACCTTCTTTAAGTTTAATTTGTTCGCCGAAATACCTGATTCCCTTGCCCTTATAGGACTCGGGCGGCCTGATCTTTCTGATATTAGCCGCTGTTTGCCCGACCAAGCATATGTCGGTGCCCTGCACTGTAATAATGTTTTTTTCCACTGAAAAAGCGATACCTTGGGGAGCCGGCACTTTAACTGTATGGGAAAAGCCGACGCTTAACACCAAAGTCTGGCCTTCTAAGGTGGCGCGGTAGCCGACGCCGACAATTTCTAACTTCTTTTCAAAATTTTTAACCACGCCCTGCACCATATTGGCGATCAAAGCCCTGGTTAAACCCCAGAGAGCCTTGGCTTCCTCGTTTTGAGCGGAAACCGCGATCTTGCCGTCTTTCATTTCAACCTTAACTTCCGGCCGAACATTTAAAGAAAGTTCGCCTTTTGGTCCCTTGACCGACACCTGTTGGCCGGTGATTTTCACTTCTACGCCAGCCGGTATTTCGATTGGTTTCTTGCCTATTCTAGACATATAATTTTACCAAATTTCACAAATTAACTCTCCTCCCAAATTCTGTTTTTTGGCTTCGCTGCCCGTCATCAAGCCCTTGGAGGTAGAAATAATACTGATGCCGTACCCGCCCCTCACCGACTTTATTTTTTGAGCGGGCAAATAAATCCGCTGTCCCGGTTTGGAAACTCTTTTCATCCCCGAGATAGCCGGAATCTTATCGTCATATTTTAAAACGATTTCAAGGGTCTTGGTTGTTTTCTTGCCTGACTTCGCCACCTTCCCGACAAGACCTCTTCTTTCCAAAATCTTAGCGATTTCATATTTCAAATTGGAAAAATCAACCTCGATCTGGGGCAGTAAAACAGCCTGGGCGTTCTTTATTGAATTTAACATATTATTGATTGGATCCATAAAATAATTTACCAGCTTGATTTCTTAACACCGGGGATTAAAGCCTCGTTGGCCATTTCCCTGAAACAAATGCGGCACAATCCGAACTCTCCCATATATCCCCGACCCCGACCGCAACGAAAACAGCGCCTCACGATTCTTGTTGAAAACTTCGGTTTTCTTTTAGCTTTAGCGATTAATGATTTTTTTGCCATGTTATGATTTTTTAACGGGGAAACCTATTAGTTTAAGCAATTCCAATCCTTCTTTTTGATTTTTAGCGGTTGTCACGATCGTTATCTCAAAACCGAAAAGGGATCTGGTTTTTTCCGGTAAAATTTCAGGGAAAGCGATCTGTTCCTTCAAAGCTACCGTCAAATTGCCGCTTTGATCGATTGACTTGGGATCAATACCTTGAAAATCGCGCGATCTGGGCAAGGCGATGTTAATCAGCCTTTCTAAAAAATCGTACATTCTCTGCCCCCTTAAAGTGACGCAGGCGCCGATCAGCATGCCCTGCCTGGTCTTAAAAGCGGCAATTGATTTTTTGGCTTGAGTCGCCATCACTTTCTGCCCGCTGATTATGGTTAAATCACCGACAATCGCATCAACGATTTTCTTCGGTTCGTCTCCGGTCTTGCCGACGACCAATCTGCCAAATCCTGTGTTCAAAACCACCTTAGTGATCTTGGGCACAGCCATGCCGGATTTATAACCGAACTTTTCCCGCATGGCGGGAACAATTTCTTTGATAAATTTTTCTTTTAATCTCATCATAAGCTTAAAATTCCGACTGGCATTTTTTACAAATGCGATATTTATTTTTATCTAAAATTTTGTAACCGACCCGCGTGGGCTTGCCGCATTTCGGACAAATCAAAGCGGCGTTGGCGGCCGAAAAAGCGGCCGGCACATGCACCAACTGCCCTTTTTCTCCGGACTTTTTGGGCTTAGCGTTCTTTTTCCTGATGCTTACTCCCTCAACGACAATCTTACCTTCCTGGACGAAAACATCCAAGACTTTTCCTTTCTTGCCGCGATCCTTGCCCGATATTATTAAAACTTGATCGTTCTTATGTATTTTCATGATATTAAACTAATTCTTCGGCCATGCCGGCGATTTTATCAAAACCTTTTTCTTTCAACTCCTTGGCAATCGGCCCGAAAAGCCTGCCTCCTTTAGGCTCTTTTGTTTTCGCTTCCAGAATAACACAGGCGTTGTCGTCAAAACGGATGTAAGCGCCACTCGATCGGCGGAAAGCTTTTTTCTGCCTGACCACGACAGCTCTCACCACTTCGTGCTTTTTGACGATTTTTCTCGGTTCGGCTTTCTTAACCACTCCCACAAAGATATCGCCCAATTGCGCATAGCGGTGCTTGGAACCGCCTAAAATCAAAAAGCACATCACGATTTTCGCACCGGTATTATCAGCCACTTTTAACATGGTTCTTAATTGAATCATAGTCTAAATCTTTTTGATTACCTGCCAATGCTTATCTTTGCTTATAGGACGGCATTCTTCAATCATTACCCTGTCGCCAATCGCATAATCGCCGCTCTCTGTGTGAGCTTTGTATTTCTTGTGCATTCTGTACGTCTTCAAATATTTCGGGTGGTGCTTGACGCTTTCCACTTCCACTACCACGGTCTTCTGCATCTTATTGGAAGTGATGACGCCCATTAATTGTTTCTTCGGCATAATTTTGATTAACGCAATAAAGTTAAAACTCTCGCGATTTCTTTTTTTAATTCCCTGATTTCTCTGACGTTCTTTACCTTGCCCGAAGCCAAATCAAACCTCAGATTCCTTAAACGCTCCCTTCTTTCCAATAGCATGATTTCTAACTCTTTTTTCGATTTTTGTCTAATCTCGCTGATTTTCATAATTTCATTATTTCTTAATAAATTTCGTCTTCAAGGGCAATTTATTGCCCGCTTTTCCAAAAGCCTCTCTGGCTATTTCCTCTTTAATGCCTTCCAGTTCGAAAAGAATTCGTCCGGGCTTAACCGGAAAAACATAATGATCCACGCTGCCCTTGCCGCCGCCCATCGGAACTTCCGTACCCTTTTTGGTAATGGGTTTGTCGGGAAAAATCCGTGTCCAAAACTTTCCTCCTTTTTTCAGATATCTAATCACCGAGCGCCGCGCGGCTTCAAGCTGTCTCGCCGTCAGCCATTTAGCTTCCTGGGCTTTCAAGCCAAAACTGCCGAAAGCCAATTCGGTCCCCCGAAAGTCCACTCCCTCGTTCCGGCGCCGTCCCTTGTGCCATTTTCGATGTTTTACTTTTTTAGGCGTTAACATATTTTAATCGAATTTTTCTCCCTTATAAATCCAAACCTTGATGCCGATAATGCCGTAAGTGCACAAAGCTTCGGTCAGGGCGTAATCAATCACCGCTCTTAAGGTTTGTAGGGGCAGTTTGCCTTTTCTAAGCCATTCTCTTCTGGCAATCTCGTTTCCGCCCAAACGTCCGGACATTTCAATTTTCGCGCCCTTCACCTCCTTATTGGCCATAATTTTTTCAATGGCCTGTTTCATCACCCGGCGGTGCGGCATTCTTTTTTCGATTTGCTGGGCAGCCCATTGGCCCGCCAAAGGAGCCGAAGCCCAAACGTTCTTGACTTCCCTGATTTCAATCCTCATCTCTTTCTTAACTCCGCCCAAAACTTTTTCGATCTCTTTCTTCAAATCTTCCGCGCCTTTACCGCCTCGGCCGATAATCAGCCCGGGACGGGCGCTGTTGACAATAATGTTGGTCTTACCGGCGAATCTCTCGATTTCAATCGATTCAACCGAACATTCTTTCAGTTTCTTTTTTAGAAAAGTTCTGACCTTAAAATCTTCCTCCAAAAGCTGGGGAGTATTTTTTTTGCTCAGCCAGCGCGAGGACCAGTCTGCGGAGTCTCTCAACCGAAATGATTTGGGATGGACTTTATGACTCATGTTTTTTATCGTTTAAAACCATAATAATGTGGGATGTCTTTTTCTGGATTTCAAATCCCTGTCCTCGGGCTCGGGGCCTCATTCTTTTATATTTCGGGCCGTCGTTAACTTCAATTTTTTCCACAAAAAGATTGGTCGTATCAAGCTTTAAATTATTCTTGGCGTTAGCCACGGCTGAATTCAAAAGCTTCAAAATGGGCTTGGACGCCTTCTTAGTGGTAAAACTCAAAATAGAGGCAGCTTTATCTGCTGATTTTCCGCGGATCATATCGGCCACCAATCTAACTTTTCTGGCTGATATTCTTAAGTTGCTTAATTTGGCTTTGACAATCATGTTATTTCTTCTCTATTTTCTTCTTTGTTTCTGCTGCCGGGGCTGCCGGTTTAATCGCTTCTTTCTCCGCCGCGCCCGCTTCCAGGTCCCGCTGCATTCTGCCGCCATGCCTGCCGAACTTGGTCGTCGGAGAAAACTCGCCCAGCTTATGCCCAACCATGTCTTCGGTTATGAAAACCGGCACGTGCTCTTTGCCGTTATGGACGCCAAAAGTAAATCCCACCATTTCCGGGCTGATAGTGCATGGTCTGGACCAAGTTTTAATGATAGCTTTCGTCCCCGGCTTCAAATCTTTCAGCTTTTTCATTAAACGCTCGTCAATATATGGGCCTTTTTTAAGACTTCTTGCCATGTTTTTGTCTTCGTTGAATTATATATTTATTTGTCCAGCTTCTTTTCCTTGTTTTGACGCCACGGGCGGGTTTTCCCCAAGGGGTCTTAGGGCCGGGCATACCGAGCGGCGTGCGTCCATTGCCGCCTCCGTGAGGATGATCGCATGGATTCATCGCCGTACCGCGAACGTGAGGCCTTCTGCCCCGATAGCGCGAAGCTCCGGCTTTCCCTAATTTAATATAAATATGCTCGCCCCTCGTGAGAGCCCCCACTGAAGCAAAACAATCTCCGGGAATCTGCCTGATTTCGCTGGACGGCATTTTCAAATGGACATATTTGCCTTCCTGAGCCAAAACCTGAGCCGATGTCCCCGCTCCCCTGACCATCTTTCCACCTCGGCCCGGTTCGAGTTCTATATTATAAACTTGCGTGCCCACCGGAATATTTTTTAGACATAAACGATTGCCCGGCTGTAATTCCGTCTTTTCCTGACACAAAACAGTATCGCCCACCTTTAATCCTTGAGGAGCTAAAACATAACGCTTGTCGCCATCGGTATATTCCACCAGAGCAATAAAAGCGGTGCGGTAAGGATCGTATTCGAAAGCAATGACTTTGGCCGGCATACCCAATTTATCCTGGCTGAAATCAATGATGCGGTAAATCTTTTTGACTCCGCCGCCGCGATGGCGCGAAGTGATGCGGCCATTATTTCCCCGGCCGTTACTTCTGAACCAGCTCAAAAGCAAGCTCTTTTCCGGCGCTTTTTTAGTCAATAGACTGAAGTCTTCTCTTGTGGTGTTTTTCTTTAACATATTATCTCGGTAAAATTTCTATGGTTTGGCCCTGAGCCAATTTGACGATAGCTTTTTTATAGCCTTTCCGCCAGCCCTCAATTTTGCCCAATTTTCTTTTTTTAGGATGAATCTTGATAATCTTGACGGACACGACTTTCGCTCCATAAACATCTTCAACAGCCCTTTTGATTTCCGGCTTGTTGGCGTTTTCGTAAACATTAAAAACATACTGGTTGGCTTTGGTCAAATCGGTAGCTTTTTCGGTCACGTGCGGATACTTCAAAACGCGGCAGGCCACTTCGGAATCTTTCCTGGGCTTCAATGAAACAGCCGGGACATCTTTCTTGATTTCCTTTTTGACCTCTCTTTCCGGCTCTTTCTTAACCGCCTTTTTGGGAGCGGGTTTCCTTTCTGTCTTTTTCTTATCTTTGAAAATATTGAATAAGGCCATATTATTATTCTTTAGCAGCCACGGTTTCTTTTAAAGCCTTGATCGACTCTTTCGGCATGACTAAATATTTAAAACTCAATAAATCTAAAGCGTTCAAATCTTTGACTTGGGCGGGTTTGGCGTTCTTTAAATTTCTGGTCGCCAAAATGATGTTCTTTTCCATGCCGGGCAAAATAACCAGGGTGCTCTCGTTCTTGCAGGGCAATTTCTGCAACAACTGGCTCATAATTTTCGTTTTGCCTTTTTCGAATTTCAGCGTCTCTAAAACCACCAAAAAGTTTTTCTGGGCTTTAGCGGACAAAACCATCAGCATGGCCAATTTTTTCATTTTCCGGTTGATCTTTTTCTTAAAATTCCTGTCTTTGGTCGGACCCAAGGCGATACCGCCGTGCCGCCAAATCGGAGACCTTGTTGAACCGTGTCTGGCTCTGCCCGTGCCTTTCTGCCTCCAGGGTTTTTTTCCGCCGCCCGAAACCTGGCCTCGACCCTTAGTGTGGGCCGAAACTTGCCGGCGGTTGGAAGCCTGCGAAACAACAACCTGATGAATCAAGTCCTGGTTGACTTCCAAACCGAAAATTTCCTTGGGCAATAAGGTCTGGCCGACTTCTTTTCCTTCTTGATCGTAAGCAGTGACTTTCATAATAATAAATTAAGCCCTGATCTCCACTAAAGTTCCGGGATGACCGGGCACAGCTCCCCGCACAGCCAATAAATTATTGTCTTTGTCGACTTTTATCACCTGCAGATTTTTAACAGTGATCCTTGCGCTACCCATGCGCCCCGGCATTTTCTTGCCCTTGAGCACTCTTTCGATACCGCTATCGCCGATGGAACCGACGGTGCGCGCTTCGTGCTTGATGCCGTGAGTGGCAAACTTGCCATGAAAACCCCAGCGCCTCATGCCTCCCTGGAAACCCTTGCCCTTAGAAACTCCGGCTACTTTAACGATATCCCCTTCCTTAAAAATACTCACATCAATCTTGTCGCCCAAGTTTCCGGCCAAAGCGGAGCCTTTATCGCGGAATTCCCGAATAAAACGGAAAGGCTTGTGAGCCATCGGTTTTTTAATTTTGTTTTTCTTTGTAATTTCCTTGAAACCAATCTGCAAAGATTCGTAGCCGTCTGTTTTTTTGGTTTTGATCTGGGTGATCTGACACGGTCCCGCTTCAATCAAAGTCAAAGGCACGACGTTGCCGTCTTTATCGAAAATCTGCGACATGCCTAATTTTAAACCAAGGATAAACTTCATGACTTATTAATAAAAGACGGGGCACTAACCCCGTGAATTACATTCGGTTAGTACTTATGCTATGTGGCAGAATGCTACACAGACAGTATACTCATATCGCCAGTATATACCAACCCCGTTTTACTGTCAATACTTTCAACGTTGGAGGCCGGGCCTCCTTCGTTTTAATGCTTATGCGTTACAATGCCTAACTGCTCTTTAGCAGTTTCGGGATGCTCGGATCTATATTTAGTTTCAGTTATACATTCGGGGCAATCAACCGTGATATCGCGACTTATAACAGTATCGCCTATTGGTTTGCCGCAAATCGTACGTTTAACATAAACAGCGCCCAAGTGAGTGTGCTTATCCCCCGCCGCAGAACAACCGCATATGGGCGAGTTATCCGGTAAATTTTTAATTTCTATTACGTCTTTTTTGTTTTTTGTTTTCTTTTCCATTTTTTAAGTATCATTACTAAAATATTCTAACATAAACGAAAAACCGCCGAGAGGCGGTTTTTCTGATGTTACATTTTAATCTCAATATCTACGCCAGCTGGCAGGGTTAAGCTCATCAAAGCGTCGATGACCCGGGAGTTCGGACTCAAGATATCAATCAATCTTTTGTGAATCCTCATCTCGAACTGCTCCCTTGCGTCTTTGTGAACGAAACTGGAACGGTTAACCGTATACTTTTTGGTTTCGGTCGGCAAAGGCACGGGTCCGGAAATTTCGGAGCCATACCGCAAAGCCGTCTCACAAATCTCGCGAGCACTCTTATCAATCACCTTATGATCGTAAGCCCGCAATTTAATGCGAATCTTGGACTTAACCGCGTTTTCAACTGCAACTGTTTTTTTAGGCATCGCCTATCCTTATTTAATGATTTTAGTAACAACTCCGGCTCCTACGGTCTTGCCACCTTCCCTGATGGCAAATCTTTGCTGCGCTTCCAAAGCTACCGGCACAATTAATTTGACCGTTAAATTCACCGTGTCGCCCGGCATAACCATTTCCGTGCCCGCGGGCAAGGTAACGTCTCCGGTCACATCAGTTGTTCTGATATAGAATTGAGGTTTGTACCCCGGGAAAAACGGCGTATGTCTGCCTCCTTCTTCCTTGGTTAAAACGTAAATTTCGCCTTCAAATTCAGTATGAGGAGTAACCGAACCAGTTTTGGCCAAAACCTGACCGCGTTCAACATCCTCTTTCTTCAAACCTCGAAGCAAGATACCAACGTTATCGCCAGCTTGGCCCTGGTCCAACATTTTGTTGAACATTTCCATGCTGACAGCCGTAGTTTTTATAGTCGGTTTAATGCCGATCAATTCTACTTCTTCGTTGGCTTTGACGATTCCCCTTTCGATTCTGCCGGTAGCAACCGTGCCTCTTCCTTCGATGGAGAAAACATCTTCCACGGCCATCAAAAATGGTTTGTCGATTTCTCTGGTCGGCTCGGGAATAAATTCATCAACCGCTTTCATTAAGTCTAAAATGGGCTTGGCGGCAGGGTCATCAGCAGACTTCGCTTCCAAAGCTTTTAAGGCTGAACCGCGGATTATAGGAGTAGTATCTCCGGGGAATTTGTATTTCTTCAAAAGTTCTCTGACTTCCGATTCAACCAAGTCAATGATTTCCGGATCGTCAACGGCATCGCATTTATTCAGGAAAACCACGATTGCGGGCAAACCGACCTGGTGAGCAAGCAAAATATGTTCTCTGGTTTGAGGCATCGGGCCGTCTGGAGCTGAAACAACCAAAATACCGCCATCCATTTGCGCGGCTCCGGTAATCATGTTTTTAATGTAATCCGCGTGACCGGGGCAGTCGATATGCGCATAGTGGCGCTTGTCGGTTTCGTATTCAATATGAGTTACGGTAATGGTAAGACCCCTCGCCTTCTCTTCCGGAGAGGCATTAATATCATCAACCGACCATTCCTTAGAGACATTGCCCTTTAAATTTAAAACATGGGTGATAGCCGCAGTCGTGGTAGTTTTCCCATGAGCGACGTGGCCAATAGTACCGATGTTGACGTGGGGCTTGCCCCTAACAAATTTTTCTTTCTCCGCCATAATTTTATGTTTTTATTAATTATTTATTATTAACTAAGCCTTATCTTATACGAGTGACGAGAAAATGTCAATACTAAAACGGCAGGTCTTCAATCTTCAGCTCTTCGGCGCTTAACTCCGCAGGCAATGGCTTGGGATTCTTGTCTTTTGGCTTCGGTTCCGATTTCACCCTGCCCTTCCTGTAGTCGGCGAAAGACGTTACGACCATCACGGGCTCGCCGTTTTCCACGATGATAATTTTCCCTCCATCTTCTTCGATTATTTTTTTGATTTCGTTTAAGTCCATAGTTTTATAGTAATGGTTACTTGCGTTTACCCTCGACGATTTCTAAAGCAATATTCTGCGGCACTTCGGCATAATGATCGAATTCCATGGTAAATGTTCCCCGACCCTGGCTCGCTGAACGGATAGCCGTGGCATAACCGAACATTTCCGATAAAGGCACTTTGGAATTAATAACCTTGAGCCCGCCCACCCTGTCTTTAGTTTCTTCAATCTTGCCTCTTCTCGAAGCCAAGTCTCCAATAGCGTCGCCGAAAAATTCTTCCGGCACCACCACTTCTAGCTTCATAATAGGCTCGAGTAAGATAGGTTTCGCTTTTTTACAAGCCGCTTGAAAAGCCATAGCGCCGGCCAGCTTGAAAGCGATTTCCGAAGAATCAACCTCATGATAAGAACCGTCGTATAGCGTCGCCTCGATATCAACCAGCGGATAACCGGCCACAATTCCCTTGTCCATTGACTCCTTAACTCCTTTTTCCGTAGCCGGAATGTACTCTTGGGGAATAACACCTCCCTTGATTTCGTTAACGAATTCAAAACCCGTTCCTCTTTCTTTGGGCTTGACCCTCAAGTAAACGTGGCCGTATTGTCCCTTGCCGCCGGATTGCTTAATGTATTTGCCTTCAGCCTCCGCCTCGGCTTTAATGGTTTCCTTGTAAGCGACTTGGGGCTGGCCGACATTGGCATCAACCTTAAACTCTCTTTTCATCCTATCGATAATAATTTCCAAATGCAATTCGCCCATGCCCGAAATAATCATTTCGCCGGTTTCCTGATCGCTCTTCATTTTAAAAGTGGGGTCTTCTTCCGCCAATTTCTTAATAGCTGTGCCCATTTTCTCTTGGTCGGCTTTGGTCTTGGGTTCAATTCTAATGCCGATAACCGGTTCGGGAAAGATGATTTTTTCTAAAACCACCGGCTTATCTTCGTCGCATAACGTATTGCCGGTCGCGGTGTTTTTCAAACCGACCGTGGCTAAAATATCTCCGGCGAGTCCTTCTTCCAAATCCTGTCTTTCATCGGCGTGCATTCTTAAAATCCGGCCGATTCTTTCTCTTTCTCCGGTAATGGAGTTTAAGACGTAAGAACCCCTGATAAGTTTGCCGGAATAAATGCGGAAAAAAGTTAAGGTGCCGACAAACGGGTCGGTCATAATTTTAAAAGCTAACGCTGAAAAGGGCTCCGAATCCAAAGGCTTCCTTTCAGCCACTTCGCCGGTTTTGAGATCGTGGCATTTTACCGGAGGCACATCGAGAGGGTTGGGCAAATATAAAATCGCCGCGTCGAGCAAGGGCTGCACACCGATTCTCTTAAATAAAGACCCCCACATCACCGGAAAAATTTTGCAGGCGATAGTCGCCTTTCTTAATCCCCTTCTCAATTCTTCCAAGGTTAACTCTTGTCCCCCTAAATATTTTTCGATTAAAGTATCGTCTTCGGCCGCGATCTTCTCTACCATCTTAGCTCGCCAAACTTTAGCTTTTTCCAAAAGCTCGCCGGTCGGATCTTCTTCTTTAATGAATTCTCCTTCCGTACCTTCGAACTTCAGAACCTTCATCCTCATCAAATCGACAATACCGCAAAAACCGTCTTCCTCCCCGACGGGAAGTTGAATAGGTACGGCCAAAGGTGTCAATCTTTTAGTGATGGAATCGAGATTCGACTCAAAACTCGCTCCCATTTTATCCATTTTATTAACAAAACAAATTCTCGGAACATTGAAGTTATCAGCTTGCCGCCAAACGGTTTCGGATTGGGACTGCACTCCCGCTCCCCCGTCAAAAACCACGACAGCTCCGTCCAAAACCCTCAAAGATCGCTGGACTTCAGCCGTAAAATCAATATGGCCCGGGGTGTCAATAATATTGATTTGATAACTCTCGCCGTCCACTTTCCAATAGGTGGTGGTAGCGGCCGCCATGATCGTCATAGCTCTTTCTTGAGACTGCACCATCCAATCCAAAGGCGTCGTGCCTTTTTCCAAAGTGCCGATTTTGTGGACCTTGCCCGTATGATACAAAATGCAGGTGCTCGTGGTTGTCTTGCCTGCGGAGATATGGGCAATGATGCCGATGTTGCGATATTTTTCTATAGGATATTGTCTGGGCATAAATCTTTACCAGGCGAAATGGGCGAAAGCTCGGTTGGCTTCGGCCATGCGGTGAGTATCTTCTTTTTTCTTAATGGCCGAACCTTCGTTTTTAGCGGCGAGCATCAGCTCTTCGGCTAATTTTTCGTGCATCGGCTTGCCTTTTTTTGATTGAGCGGCGTTAATAATCCATCTGAAAGCCAAGGCGAGCTTCCTGTCTCCCCTGACTTCCCGAGGAACCTGATAGGTCGCTCCGCCGACTCTTTTCGGCTTGATTTCCAGCAAAGGCGAAGCGTTTGCAATGGCTAATTCAAAAATCTCCAAAGGTTCTTTTTTGGTTTTTTCTTTAATAAGATTAAAAGCCCGATAAACAATTTTCTTGGCAATAGTTTTTTTGCCGCGCCTCATGATGTGGTTGATAAGTCTGGACACCATGACGCTGTTGTAAGTCGTGTCGGGATTTAATGCTCTTTTTGTTATTTTGCCTCTAGCCATATATTAAAGTCTATTTTTCTTTAGGTCTTTTAACTCCGTATCTTGATCTTTCCTGTTTGCGTCCCTCGACTCCCGCCGCGTCCAGCATGCCCCTAACTATATGATATCTCACGCCGGGCAAGTCTTTGACTCTGCCGCCACGGATAACCACCATGGAGTGTTCCTGTAAATTGTGGCCTTCGCCCGGGATGTAAGCGGTCACCTCCATGCCGTTGGTCAGCCTGACCCTGGCCACTTTTCTTAAAGCCGAGTTAGGTTTTTTAGGAGTAGTCGTAAAAACTTTCAAACAAACGCCTCTGCGGAAAGGAGAATAATAATCCTTGGGCCTGTTTTTTAAAACGTTAAAACCAAAACTTAAGGCCGGTGTTTCATCGGTCCTTATTTTTACCGGTCTTCTTTTTTTCATTAATTGACGGATCGTCGGCATAAAAATAAAAGCACTTCGTGCTGATGTTAAAAGTGTACCAAACTCCAAAATAAAAGTCAATAACCGGCGATGAGGTAATATAAGAAGGCGGCGGCTTGAAAAATGTAATCGATGACGCCTAAAAACAAAAGCGCCAGAAGAATATAAAGGCCGTACTTGTGCAAGAATATTTTTAGATTATTGAAACGGGGCGACAAAAAGCTGAAAAGAATGTGCGAGCCGTCGAACGGCGGAATCGGCAGCAAATTGAATAATGCCCAGGCGAAATTATAAATCACAATGAGGCCGAAAAGCGTTGAGGTGATTTCGGGCAAAGCAACAAATCTTATCAAAAGACCGAAAATCAAAGCTACCAAAAGGTTGGAGAGAGGACCGGCCAAAGAAACTTTAAGCATCCCCCACTTCTGATCTCGCAGATTGTAGGGATTTACGGGTACGGGTTTGGCCCAGCCGATCACGAACGGACTTCTCATTAAGACCAGTAAAGCGGGCAAAATAATCGTGCCGAACGGATCAATGTGCTTTAACGGATTCAATGTCAAGCGGCCGGAGAATTTGGCTGTATTGTCCCCTAACCTTAAAGCCATGCTGCCGTGGGCAACCTCGTGCAAGACTGTCGAAAAAAGCAAAATAATTAAAGAAAAAATAGTAATTGACATCAAGGCAATTCTATCATGGCTTGAAAAAATAATAAAACATGCTAAGATGTCGGTATATGTCAAGAACTTGTTCAATTTGCGACAAAAAAGGCAAAATGGTTTGGAAGCTGGTAAAACTTCGCGGTAAGTTCAATCCGACCATTAATAAAAGAAAACGCGCAAACCTTCAATTGGTGACTTTAGCTTCGGGCAAAAAGGTGAAAGCCTGCGCCAAATGCATCAAGACAATGGGAAAAAATAAATAATTTCCCGGAGCATAGTATAACGGCCATTATGCAGGGCTGGGGGTCCTGTGACCTGGGTTCAACTCCCAGTGCTCCGAATATTGAGCGTGTAACAAAAAATCCTCCGCTTGGCGGGGGATTTTTTAGTTGGAACAAATTATCTGATCAGGCCGAGTTTCCGCGCTTCCTGGCCCATCGACGGCACCAGGTTCGCAAGCTGGTCGAGCCGCTTGACGAGAAAGTCGAAACTGCTTTCGGCAGCGGTTTGTTCTTGAGGGTGGATGTAATCAACTTCAATGCTTGCCAAGCTCAATCCGTCTCTAACCATGCGCAGCAGGGGGATAAAAATCGAATCCCATTTGTCACCATACTCTCCCTGGTAATCTAGAAAATACTGGGCGGCACGCTGATTCATCGCCCGAGGACCAAACCAGACATCAAAATTGTAGCAGGTGAGATAAGCGAAAGCGAGATTCCCAAAAAGTTCGGCAGATTGCTGTTCGGGCGGATATGAGGCCATAGTCTTACGGGCCGGCACCACTAAATCAACTTGGCCGTTCAGAACCAATGGCACAATCTTGGGAAATTCCGAGACTAAAGTGTATTTTTCCGGCTCCATCCATATTACTACCTCGTCATTGTTAACGAGCCGGGCTGCTTCGGCGATAGCTTGCCTGCGGCTGGCTCCCATCCCCGGCTTTTCCTGATGATACAAATAAGCGCCCTGTTCGTGGAATTGTCGGCACACTTCGTCGGGAGAGCCGCCATCAACTACTACTATGGGATACTCGTTCTCGTACGCTTCTTTGATGGTCCTTAAGGCAAGTTTCATCCGTAAGTCATCAACGCTCCGGTAAAACGTGGTCGTTGCAACCGCTGCCTGTCCCATTCAATCCCTCCTTTATTTCCGAATAAAGAATCTTAATGTATCGGCGCTGTTTTGTCAACAAAAAAACCGAGTTCCCTCGGATTTTTCGTCGCCCTGCATTCCCTAGAGAATTCTTCCGGAAAATATATTAAGTGGGTGTCCGCTTCGCTCCGCCAAGGCGGGGAGAAATATAGACTCCCTGAAAAAAAGTTTGTCCCAGAATCTACTAGGAAGAATTAACAGGGCTACTCTTATTGTATCACAAATTAAAGATGCAGGATATTAACCAGCTGCCTGATTAAAGCAATCACCACGGGCGGCGGCATCAAACTGTAAGAAGCTCTTTTTTGATCATCCCAAACTACCCAGGGTTTTTCTTTAACCTTCGCTTTTTCACCATCCCATTCGTAATCGTATGCCGGAGTAATTTCGTAATCATCAACGTATTCATCGGCCACTGACTTGGGCACGGAGTTTCTTAAAAAAACTTTTGGAATCCCGTAGAGCGAGGCGGCTTGCTCAAGCAATTGGCCGTCCCTGGCCAATCTTTCTTTAATGGGGGCAATCCCCTTCTCATCGCCTTCTTTGGGAACCATGCGGGGATTGGTGCAGGCCGGGTTGTCGCAATTCAAATAAAATTCTTTTTTCTTGGAATCATAGCCCACCTTGGAAGTCGGCAATAATTTAATACTGCGCGAGGTCTGGCATTTGGGGCAAACCCTCCGGTATTTAATCCTCTCGTCAATCACGGATTCCGGCACGTCAATTAAAACAAAAACGTCGGGGTCGTCTCTGTAGCCGACCAAATCTCGGAAGAACAAAGTAAAATTCATCTGATCCAAATCTCTCGGAAACCCGTCGATGAAAATAGTTTTCTTGGGCCGCTTGGCAATTTCTCTTTTAACCAAAAGCAAAATCAGTTCGGTCGGCAAAAGATTCTTGGTGCTTCTCTTTTCCAGGCCGGCGACGATATCCTTGGCCGAAGTCCAGCCGCGGTAGTTCTTTTCCAAAAATTTAACCAGTTCTATTTTCTTTTTTTTGTCTTTCAGCTCCTGATCAATATTCCTGATCATGTCGCCGATGGAAAAATGCTCGATGGACTTCGGGTCAATGATTTCGGCAAACATTTTGGCGTACGTTCCCTTGCCGGAATTCTTCTTACCCAAAAGATAAGCGATAAAAGTATTGCCTTCTTCAAAATAATCCCTTAACTTCTTTATTTCCTTGCCCGCTTTCAGCTCAAAATATTTTTTGCGCGCTTCGGGATCGTTCAAATCGAATTTTTCCGCCGACCTCATTTTAATTTTAAAAATTGGGAATTGCATATAATTTTAATATCGCTGTTAATGTCTGTTCTCAAGATTCTTATATCATACTTTTCTAAAACCGCCAAAGTTTCTTGAGCAGGGTGGCCGTATTTGTTGTCTTGGCCGACCGAGATAACGGCGATTTCCGGCGAAACAGACTCGATAAACTCTTGAGAGCTTGAATACTTGCTGCCATGATGCTCTACTTTCAAAACATCAGAGTCGACATTGGTTAATTTTTTCTCAACCGACTGATAAGCATCGCCGGTAAATAAAAAACTATTCTCGCCGTAAACCAATCGGGCGACGATTGAAGTGTTGTTAGTATTGCTCACTTCTTTATCCTCTAAACTCTCCAATGGATATAAAATATTGAGTGAGGTCCCACCTCCCTCAATTTGCTGACCAGCCTTAGCGATATAAATATTGGCGCCTTCTTCCTTAATCAGCTTCTGCCACTCTTGGCATTCGGCAGTCTCGCACAAAACTCCGGTCCATAAAATATTTTCAACCTGATACCTGCGCAAAACCTCAATCAAGCCGGAAACATGATCGAAATCCGGATGAGTCAGAATAACCAAATCAATCGTCCTGTCCCAAAAAGGCATTTCTTTGCCAAGTTTTTCCAAAACAGTCGAGCCCGGTCCCCCATCTATAAGTATCTGCTGATTCTGCGGAGTCTCAATAAATACGGTGTGAACACAATACATCATTTTCCTTATCTTCCTGGCTTCCCAAGACATCTTGAACTGTTAACGAGTTGGATATATCAATAGGTACTTTCATTCTTACCTCTGCCATTTCTTCCTCTTTATAAAAAGTAATTTTGTCCACCAATAAGTGAATTATATCGGATTTTTCCTCGTAGGTAGCATTCTGTATTTGTGCCCTTAATTCATCATATAATTTCTTAAAATGGTCTGCGCTGGCTTTAACTTCGTCTTTTCTAAGTAATTTTTGATTCAAGAGGGTAATTTCATTCCTTAGTTTTTCCTCTTCTCTTTTGCATTCGTCTATTTTCTTTTGATAAACGGCGTATTCCATAGCATCGCTGGTCTCATAAACTTGGTCTATCTTTTTCTTTTTTCTTGCAATAATTTTCAACCTGCTTTTCAATTCGCTTATCTTTTCCTTTGTATTTTCAATTGGAATCTTAACGTCATAATCTTTTAACTTATCAATCATATACTCTGGCCTTTCCAATAACTTTTTTATCGTGTCCCATATCGAATATAGTCTTACTTCACCGACACCATCACAAGGATGACATCTATTATTTTTTACAGTTCTTTCTTCTTTCCACCTGGGTTCACGACTTCCGTGATAAAAACGAAATGTATTCTGGGTTTCTTTTCGGGGAGGTCTGTTCCCAGCAAATAATTTTAAACCGCACTTCCCGCAGTACAGAAGTTTGTTGAACAGATAAACATTTTTTAAATTTCTGCTCGCCATTTCACGATTTTTCAACAATTGTTTCTGGGTAAGTCCAAATTGTTTCGGAGTAATAATCGGGTCTGTTTTAAATGTTATCCACCCACTTTTATCTTTCTGCAGTCCTTCGTCCAACATGACCGTCAGTCTTTTTTTGCCGTTTTTGTATCTGTAAAAGTCGTCCGTACCAGTATAAATAGGATTGCACAATATTCTGGCAATCGATGACTTGTGCCAATACCCCTTATTTTCTACTTCCCTTCGTTTCTTTAACGCATAACAAGGCATGTTCATCTCATTGGCTCGTTTGTGAATGGCACTCAATGGAAGTTTTTCAACAATCAGCCATTTAAAGAGTGTTCTCACCCATTCTGCTTCTTTTTTATAGATAACCAATTTTTTATCTTTGTTTAATCGGTATCCATAGGGTGGACTTCCCCATACCCACTTCCCGTCTTTGGCGGCACGCTTTCTACCACCCTGCATCCGTTCTGTAATAACATCTTTTTCAAGTTCAGCGAAAGTGCTCATCAGATTAAGACTTGCTCTGCCAAATGGAGTAGAGGTATCAAATGATTCGGTTATAGAGAGAAAATCGATCTTTAACTTCTCCAGTTCATTCATTATATTTTTAAATACCCAGACATTTCTTGCCATTCTGTCTATCCTATAAACCACAACAACATCAAACTTTCCCTCCTTTGCATTCTCAAGGAGTCTTTCTAAGGCAGGTCGTTTTTCTATCGATAATCCACCCGAAAATCCTTCATCCTTATAAATTTGTTTTTTGTCCAATAAATAACCGCGAGATTTACAATACGCTTCCCCCCTTTCTTTTTGAATAGGAATGCCGTAATGTCCTTCCTTTGTTTGGTCGTCGGTACTAACCCTAAGATATAATGCAACTCTGGTCTCTTTTTTATTTTTGTTTTCCATAGACATAAGATTTAGTTTTTATTGTTAATAATTTTTTGATACTCCCTTGAAGTAAAGACTGTAAGTTTCTCCTTCTGGTAGACAATTACTATTTTATCCCCGCATTTGAACCCGTACTTTTCAAGAAAAGACTTGTTTGCGATTCTAATGTAGGGTACAAAATTAGCCGACCCCGATTTATAACTAACCGTTTGAAATCTTACCGTCTTCCTCATCAAGAATATAGAACCATACTTTGCCATATCGCGGATACGCCGAGTTATTAACAGCGCTGGATTTTTGACTTTTAAAGTTCGTTATCGTTCAAAACCCATTTTAGGGTATCCCTTGTTATTCTCCACTCTGCCAAATAATCAATATAATTGAGCAAGCCTACCCTAGTTTGGTCTGACACATGAACATACTTTCCTTTTGTGTTTTTGTAATATATGCCCATTTCAGTTCTACCTCTGTTTTTTATTGATTGTTCGTGTCTTTTCAAATATTCAGCTATCAAATCATTATAAAAAGCGGGTATGGCATTTGCTTGGCTCGAGGGGTGTTTCATGTTCTCAAGTCTCTCTTTAATTTCGTATTTTGTTCTCATAATTTTGAATTTGTTAGTTAATTTAGTTAATAATTTTAATGGTGTGAACTTTATAGTTTTATGATCTCTATAGGGAAATATAAAGTTATAAAATTCGGTATCACACCCGCCACCCTTTAAAGATGGCGGGCGGATACTGATGGCTTAATCTTCCTTGTTATCCTTATCATCAAAGTCAGGATCGTCGTCTGGTGGACCATAAACTTCAACCCTACCCTTTTTGCCAGTCTTATCTGCTACAATAATTTCCTTGCTTCTTTTAAGTTCTGCGATAATACTGGCAACATAACTCTCGCTGGCAGTATCTTTTAACGCCTCTACCAACTCGCCTCTTGTCATGTGTTTTTCGTTTAGATTTTCCAGTATTTGTTCCTTAGCCAAAGTTTTCTTATCCTTTTCGGGTTCTCGTTCGCCAAGGCACCTTATGACCACCTTTTCTTTCCCTACAACCTCAAACTCCAGCGGATTCATTTCCGGTTGTTCCCATAACTTTACCTGCCTTAATATTGATTTATCTCCGCTTTGACGTTGGATGACTAAATGTGAGTTGAGCATTCCGAGTATTGCGGAAGCCCCTCTCAAACTTTGCGACCTGTCTCTCCAAGATATAGTGTCTTCATTCCCGCTTTCCTTTCTGTGATGGTGCAATACCAAAACGGACACGCCCATATCGGTTATTTTTTTCAATGGCCCAAAGACTCTCACCATATCCTTATTGACGTTTTCATCCTGATCGTGAAGCTGAATAAGCGAATCAAAAATAATAAACCCGATA
>Ga0265297_10001247_pt1 | contig 61767 bp, 41 predicted proteins | sample Munlanlwell13791_FD_192502 | JGI IMG/M metagenome (GOLD analysis project Ga0265297, IMG submission 192502) | Leachate microbial communities from a municipal landfill in Southern Ontario, Canada - Leachate well 137-91 | ecosystem: Engineered > Solid waste > Landfill > Unclassified | place... | reverse complement strand
GAGGCTGCCGCGGAGGCAGATAAGTTAGTTGAGGCAATTACAGCTGTAAATGAAATAAGAAGCAGGGCTGGCATGCCGAACTTACCCGCATCGTTAACAAAGGATGAATTGATACTCCGTATCAGGAATGAACGCCGGGTTGAGTTAGCTATGGAAGAAAACCGTTACTTCGATGTTCGTCGCTGGACATTACCTACAGGCGATCTTTCCAAAACAGACAAATGGATTACCGCTATGGAAATTACCAGAAAACCGGATGGTACCTTTACTTATGGTCGTCGTACAGTTCGTGCTGATGAACGTAAGAATTATACCAATAAATTCCTTTGGCTACCCATACCACTGAATGAGGCTAACCGCTTAAAAGCTAGTACAGGTGTGGATTGGCAGAATACGGGTTGGTAGCAGTAATAGTTTTTTAATTGCCTTAAAATGATAAATAAGATGACACATAAATTAACGATAAAAAGAACATTGCTGCTGGCGTTTATGCTCATGTTTTCTTTTGGGACAACAGTTAGCGCCCAGAATCTGGCAGCTTCCTTCAATGGGATTGTTACTGATGAGTTCGGAAAACCCCTCGCAGGCGTAACGATTAATGACGAAAGTGGGAAAACCGGAACATCTACCAATATGAAGGGTGAATACTCGATTATAAACAATGAATACAAGCAGCTTATTTTCTCCTACATGGGTTATACCACAGAAAAGGTGACCACCGGGGGAAATGAACGGATTGATGTTCAGCTAAAATGGGATGCGCACAAAAAAGGTGAAGTTATCCAGTTGGGTTACACATCCCAGTTGCGTAATGATATTTCAGGATCGGTTGCTACCGTTAGTGGCGCAGAACTCGAAAAGTCGCCCGTGGCAAACCTGACACAGGCTTTTGCAGGCCGTCTTGCCGGATTGACGACTCGGGAGACCACTTCAGAATTGTCAAGGGCAAATACCAATTTATATGTACGCGGCCTTTCGGCAGCCAGGGGGAATGAGCCACTTGTTATGATAGATGGAATTATTGTTTCTTATAACAGTAACCAGACACTGGACTACATAAGTGCAAATGAGATTGAATCCGTTACTATTCTTAAGGATGCTTCAACACAGGCGCTTTATGGTATCCAGGGGGCAAACGGGTTAATGGTTATTACAACCAAACGTGGTAAAAAAGGTGGTGTTCAGGTAAAAGCCACTTTTGATCAATCCATGCAGCAGGTAACAACTAAACCAACTTTTTACAGTGCTGCTGATTATGCAGAGATGAGAAATCAGGCAGCCTTCAATGACGGGCATGGTCTGAATTATCTGTTTAGTGATGCGCAAATCGCGAATTACCGCTCTGGTGATGACCCAAAATACCCCAATAACAACTGGTATAACAGGTATATGAAAGATTTTGCGTCTATGCAGCGGATTGGCATTAATGTAACCGGAGGAAATGATAAAGTACGTTATTACTCCAATATCAATTTTATGCATCAGGGTGGTCAGTTTATAACAGACCAAAGCAAATATAACCCCAATGCAAACAATGTTTGGGTAAACTATCGCACAAATGTTGATATGAACCTGAATAAATATTTGAAAGCTTTTGTCCGTTTAAGCGGCAATGTTAAAAGAGAGCGGACGCCCGGCTCAGGTATTGCTGAGGTTTATAGCAGCCTGTTCCAAATTCCGCCGACTGCATACGGGCCTTTAACACCGGAAGTTCTTGATGCAAATACAGGCGCTGTAATTATTAAGGGAGATAAAGTGATTACTACTGAACGTGTAGCCTCGCCTACCTATGGCATGCTTAATCGTACGGGTTATGCGCGGCATACGGTAACCAATATTACCTCTCAGTTTGGCCTTGACCTGGATATGGGTTTTCTTACCAAAGGATTGAATTTGACCGGTATTTTTGCTTATCAGACCAACGCTGTGGGCAGTTTAAGAACTACACAGGATTATGAGCGCTGGGTAAGAAAGGATGATCCGGATAAACTTTCATTTATTAAGAAAGGTGCACAAAATAATACTCCTCTGGCTTACAGTAAAGAGCATTTTTACTATTACCACCTGACTTATAATGCCGCGTTAAACTATAAATATGATTTTGGCAAACACCAGGTTGGCGGTATGGCTTATATGTTTTTTCAAAATCTCACTAAAGCGGATACAGGATCTCCCTGGTTGCTTCCTTATAACCGGGTAAGTTCGGGAGCAGAGGCTACCTACGGTTATGATAACAGATACCTGGTTAAGTTAGATGTAGGTTACTCAGGCTCTGAGCAGTATGCACGTGGCAGTCGTTTTATTGCAACTCCGGCCGTTTCAGGTGCATGGGTAGTATCTAACGAGGCTTTTATGAATGATATGAATTGGTTGAGCAATCTTAAGTTAAGGGCATCTTACGGTAAAACCGCCAATGACCAAAGTGATCTTAACCGTTTTGCTTACCTTGATAACGTAACTGTTAGTGGTGGCGGTCCTATTAAGTATCTTCAATACAATGTCAGTGAAAACCAGGTGGGTAACCCTTATATACAGGCTGAGGTATCTGCCAAGCAAAATTATGGTATCGATTTAGGACTTTTCAACGCATTCTCTGTTTCGGCAGATGTTTTCAAAGAGCGCATGGATAACATGGTGGTTAGTGCTATCTCCACCGTACCGCTTTACCAGGGAATTCCTTTAAACAACTATCCTCAAACTAATGCAGGTACTTTCGAGAACAAGGGTTATGAAATTACTGCCAGTTACAACAAGGCTATCAATCGTGATTTGACCTTCTCTGTTGGAGGTCTGTTTAGCTATGCCAAGAATACCCTCCTTAAGATAAATGAACCCCTTAGGCCCGATGACTATGCCTACAGAAAATGGCAGGAAGGTTACTCTTATGGCCAGGCATTTGGTTACCTGGTGGATTATAGCAATGGGAACGGATTCTTCAACACCCAGGATGAACTGAATAACAGTAATTTAACGTACGGTTTTGGTACGCCGCGTTTGGGAGACCTTAAATATCGTGATTTGAATAACGATGGTAAGATTGATGAGCGTGATAAGGCTCCAATTGGCACAGGTGCTCTGCCGCGGGTAACTTATGGGTTCACAGGCGGCATAAGGTACAAATCATTTGATTTAAGTTTCCTTTTCCAGGGAGTTGGCGACTATTCAACACTAATTGGCGGACAGGGTGTTTGGGAAACGGATTTTGATGGGGTATTCGGTGCATTGCACAAGAATGCATGGACAGCTGAGCGCTACTATGCAAACGAGGAGAAAATTACAGCACCGGCTCTTTCTTTAGCCAAGACAGTCAATCATGAAGCAAGTGATTATATTAACTATAACCGATCCTATTTACGCCTCAAGAATATCGAGTTATCTTATACGCTACCCGCATCTCTGTCAAAAATTATTACGGCAGAGAAAGTAAGATTTTTACTCAGCGGACAGAACCTGATTACCTGGGACAACATGAAGTCTAATGATTTTGGACCGGAAGGCAGTTATGCAGCATTCCCTGTTTACAGGGTTTTCAATATAGGTGTAAATGTTGTTTTCTAAGCAGTCGGATAAAAATTTATAAACCTGAAATATTATTTTAGTATGAAAAAATATAAAATCTTCACAGCCGTACTCGTTTCCGGCCTTCTTTTCTCCTGTAATAAGCAGTTGGATTTACCAAGTGACGGCCGTATAACTATGGACCAGGTATTCAGTGATTATAACAGGATCCGGGGTTATCTCAACTCCTGCTATGGATATTGCCCTGCGCCTTACATGGACCGTTCATCGTTTACCGATGAGGCACAGGATGCGGATGATGTCACACCTGGTTCAAGATACATTAATTGGTATGGTGGCAGTATTACCTCATTAACCTATCCAACCTTTTCGGTTGATGGGGGTTCCTGGGGGCACCTTTATGAAGGGATCCGTAAGTGTAATGTGTTCCTTGAAAGTATCAAAACGGCTGCGGTGTATGCCACTGTGGCAGAAAAAGGGGCATGGACTGCACAGGCCCACACCTTGCGTGCCCTCTACTATTTACAATTGATTAAACGTTATGGAGGGGTACCTATTTTTGATAAGCCTCTGGATATAAAACATGATTTCTCTAAAGACAAGCGTGCAACATTCGCCCAGGTAGTGAAATTTATTCTGGAAGATTGCGATAATGCTTTATCCTATCCCGCCACACGGGATGGGTTCTCCTGGGATATTTATGATAATCAATACGGTATCATGACCCGTGCCGTAGCCTATGCTATTAAATCTGAGGCCGTGACTTATGCCGCGAGCCCCCTGTGGTCTGATGGCACCTATACCTGGGCTCATGCAACAGCCATTAACGCTGAAGCTTTGTCACAATGTTTGGCTAACACTTACAGGCTCTTTAATGAAACACCTGCGCCTAATATTGCACAGAATGCTTATGCCCTCTACCACTTTTCCAGTTCTGATGATCAGCGTGCCAAAGACAAAGAGACCATCTACCATGCTGGTGGACAAATGCAGGTATGGCAGTTGGCAGGAATGCCTACTAATCCGGGTATGGATAAAAGCGGGCCGTGTCCAACACAGGACCTGGTTGATAGTTATGAGATGGCTAATGGCGAGGCCCCTATTACAAGCTATGCTGATGCCAATAAATTAGTTCCGATCGTAAATAGTGCATCAGGTTATGACGAGGCGAACCCTTACAATGGTCGTGATCCCAGATTTTATGCCTCTATTTACTACAATGGTGCAGTGAGGTATTTAGATCAACCCAATGGTAAAAAGGTGGAAACTTTTTTAGGAGGGAACGAAGAGATATCAGCTATCAACCGTAAGAATACCAGAACAGGATATTACCTGCGTAAATTTAACAACTATAAATCCGGCAAAAATAATAATGCTGATGGCTCTATCAGATTGTTCCGTTTGGCTGAACTTTACCTGAACTTTGCTGAATCTGCTTACCAATCAGTTGGCCCGGATGTGGCGGTAACTACAGGAGGCTTTTCCATGAGTGCCAGGGATGCTGTCAGTGCAGTTCGTGTAAGGGCTGGTATGCCTGCATTCCCTGTTGGCATGTCTAAAGATGCTTTTGAGAAAAAGTATCGTAATGAGCGTCGTATTGAACTTGCATTTGAAGAACATCGTTTCTTTGATGTCAGGCGTTGGAAAATCCTGGACCAGACGGATAAGTTTGTTACAGGTATGGGGATTACGAAAACTGGTTCAAACCTTACCTACAAACGCTTCAAGTTCACAGATAGAAACTGTTCATCAACTAAATACCTGATGTATCCGATTGATCAGAATGAAGTTAGTAAGATCATTGGACTTTCCGGAGTTGATTGGCAAAATCCGGGATGGGATTAATCGTTTTGATAAATAATTGAATAATAAAACAACATGTAACATGATAGAGGATCGAAAATGAAAAAAATCAGTATAGTGCTTTTAGTCATTGTATTAACGTTTATAATGGCAGCTTACTCATCCGGGGAAAAAAGCGAATCAACAGACATTCCCACTAAAGCGGCAGCCGACAGTGCTGCGGGCCTAAATGCATTTACCCCCGCGAGGATTGGGCAGGGTCAAATTAAGAGTGCGATAATTAGCATTCAAGCAAAGGACACGACGTTCGGGAAGCAACCGGAACGGAAGGAAGGAGCGGGTTTGGCGTCGGGCAAGCCGTCACCATTACCCAGCATTGTCGAGAATGGGATGGCCAAGGCGGTCATCGTCGTTCCTGACATGCCGCTGGAAGTGGAGAATTATGCGGCAAGCGAATTTCAATATCACGTTCAGAAGTCTACACAGGTAACCTTACAAATCTTGCGTGAGTCCTATTCTTTACCGCAAGGTCTGCTGCCTGTTTATGTGGGACGCACGCAGGCTGCGTTGGCTCTCGGCTTGGATGGCAGCGCAATGGGGCCGCGTTCCTACGCGATTCGGACCACTTCGCAGGGGATTTATATAACCGGACATGACGAAGTCGGTTCTGCCCTGGATTTAACCAAGGATGCTGGAACATTGTTCGGCGTTTATTACATTCTAAGAAATGATTTGGGAGTCAAGTGGCTGTGGCCTGGCGAATTGGGGGAAGATATCCTACAGAAGGCATCATTCTCCATCAATAATTACGCGATCGAGCAAGAAGCGCAACTGCAGCATACCCGTTGGAGAGGAATTGGCAACCGAAGCGCTGATGTAAACGGTGTCTTGCCTTCGATTCAAGCACAATTTCTCAAAGATCAATCTGTGTGGCTTCGCCGCCATGGTTTTGCCGAAGGCGTTAGTTTTGGCTACGGACATGGCTTCACGGATTATTGGAGCCGGTTTAAAGACACGCATCCGGAATATTTCAACTTACTTCCAGACGGTACACGCCGTCCTAATCACCCCTTCTATCCCGGAGAAGGACGCTTGATTTCCATGAACGTTGGGAATGAAGGATTGCAAAATCAGGTCATTACCGACTGGTTGGCTAAGCGGACGGACAAGAAGGGGTGGGTCAACGGGATTGAGAATGATACGCCGGGATTAGACCGTTCGCCGGAGACGCTTGCCCTTGACAATACAAGCGTTCCGTATAAGGCGCCGATAGGCAAGGAAGATCTCTATTTGCCATATTCTTTGTCGGACAGATATGCTAAATGGTATTTTGCACTTCAACAAAAAGCAAGACTTCATGATCCCGCCGCCAAAGTAATCGGGTATGCTTACGAAAATTACAGCGCTCCGCCTGTTGATACACAATTGAATCGTGATATTGTCATTGGTATTGTTCCGACTCAAATTTATCCTTGGAATGATCAAAACACACAGGATTTTAAAACACAGTGGGGCGGGTGGTATGACGCGGGGGCTTCGCTTTATTTAAGACCCAATTACACGCTTGCAGGCCATAACATGCCGATCCAATACGCCAAGCGTTTTGGGGAAGAATTCTCTTATGCTTATTCCCGCGGAATGATCGGGACGGATTTTGATTCGATGACAGGCATGTATGCTGCGCAAGGACCGAGTCTTTATATGGTTGCACGTATGAATGAAGATGCAGAAAAAGGCGTCCAGTCGATACTTAATGAGTACTATGAAGCGTTCGGTTCCGCCAAAGATAAAGTCCAACAATATTTCGATTTTTGGGAATCCGTTACGGAACGGGCGGGGCAGACGTACCTTGCCTTGGATGCCTCCACCAAGGATGTTGGCAGCATTTTTGCTAATTTCCATAGGCTGACTGATTTATTGTTTACCGCTGCTGATTTCAACGAGGCTCATACCTTATTGAACGAAGCAAAAGCGTTGGCTGGAGGCAATGCCAGAGCCGTGCAGAGAATCGAGTTTTTGGAAAAAGGGCTGGTCGATGCAGAGATGACTAGACAAGTAATGGTTGCACGCAGGCTTGCAATGGCAGATCCCGCTAAAGAATCCGACCTCATCAGGGCTGTGCAATTGCTGGATAGCTATAGACTTACCATTGCTTCCTCGAATGCCGTCAACATTTGGTATGCAACCTGGGCCGAGAATAGAACCATCAGGCAATACCGTGGTGGAATTATCCGGTAAAAAATCAGATGATGGTTTGGACCGGAACGAAGCCAATGTAAAAGGAAGGCTGGGTATTTTGAGGTGGAGATATATGAGTGAGAGAAATGATGAATGAGGACAATGAAGAATTATTAAGATTAAAAAAATGAACTATTTAGCAATTTTTGCCAGAGCTCCGGTTGTCTTATTATTTTTATTTGCCGATTGCAAAAGAGAGGATTCCGTGGTAAAGACCTATACATTAAATGTAACAGCAATCAACGGAACTGTTGTAAAAAATCCGAATCTGGCAGTTTACAATATAGGAGATATAGTACAGCTAACTGCAACGTCAAATTCAGGTTATACATTTACATCATGGAGCGGTGATGTTACGGACTCCACGAATCCATTATCAGTTACTATGAATGCGAATAAAAATATCACGGCAAATTTTACAATACCGGTTAATGTCAATGTGAAGAGTACAGGAGCGACAGGTAATGATAGTACCGACGACACAAAGGCGATCCAAACAGCCATAGATCAAGTTGCCGGCACCGGCGGAACCGTGTTAATACCTGCCGGCACCTATATGATTAATGCGGTTACATCCCTTAATCTAAAAAGCGATATGACCCTGAAAATGGAGAGTGGCGCTATACTTAAAGCAATACCAAACAATAATGGCCAGTATAATATTATTAAGCTTAGTAGTGTAACAAAGGTTAATATAGTCGGAGGTACGTTACAGGGGGAACGTGCAAGCCATTTAGGTACTACAGGTGAGTGGGGAATGGGTATTGGTATCTATGGGTCCAGTGATGTGATATTAAATAATATTACTGCTAAAGATTGTTGGGGGGACGGGTTTTATATAGGGGGAACTATAACATCAACTAATATTACACTGGATAACGTAATTTCTGATAATAATCGCAGACAGGGGTTATCTATTACATCGGCAGATGGTGTGGTAGTAAAAAACTCTGTATTTAAAAATACAAATGGCACTGCACCTATGGCTGGTATAGATATTGAACCAAATGCGGGTAGGGTTGCTAGAAATGTACTGATTATTGACAATGACTGTTCAAATAATCAAACTTGTGGCATTATAGTACAAACAAACAATGCAACCGTTACAAATAATAATGTACATGATAATGGGAGTGGTATTTTGATAATTCAAGGCGCATCAGAAAATAGAGTAACTAATAATACTGTAACTAATAATAATCGATTGTTCTCTCCTGGCTTTTCCTGGTATCATAATGGTGGTATAACTATAACTACAAAAGCAACAGGTAATACCATTACTGGAAACACTGTAAAAGGTAATAAACCCCATAATATTTACGATGCTGTTGGTGGCAATACGATTAGTGGTAATATCGTGGATTAAAATCTTTCTGAACCCCTTTTGCAGAAAAAAAATATAATGCTGGTAACAATAAATAGTATGAAAAAAATTACACTGGTTGCATTTTTAGTAGCATGTTTGGTTTCATCGCATGCACAAATTCAATGGCCCGCAATTACCAAAACAGCTAAACCCTGGACTTACTGGTGGTGGATGGGAAGCTCGGTAACCAGGCAGGGAATAACCCAAAACCTTGAAGATTTGCATACTGTCGGGATTGGAGGCGTACACATCATCCCTATTTATGGGGAAAAGGGAGATGAGCACAATTTTGTAAAGTATCTTTCTCCCGAATGGATGGAGCTACTAAAACACACTGCCAATGAAGCCAAACGTTTGGGAATGGGGGTTGATATGACTGCCGGTACAGGCTGGCCTTTTGGCGGCCCCAATGTATCGCCCGGGGATGCGGCAAAAGTATTCTATGTGAAAGCAGTTAAAATCAAAGACCATGCAAATGTACGAGACTACCAGAAAACGAATGATAATACAAATTTGTTAGCGTTGGCTGCATACGATGAAAAGGGGAATTATGTGGATATTACTCCCCGGGTGGATTCCGATGGTTTAATTCATTGGGGAGAGGTTCAAAAAACATGGAAAGTCTATGCTGCATTTCAAAGCTTTACACAACAAAAAGTGAAACGCGCAGCGCCGGGAGGGGAAGGGCTGGTCATTGATTATTTTAATGACAGCTCTATTTTAAATTACATGAAAACGTTTGAAGATGCGTTTAACCAGGCTGGAATTGAAAAGGGGAACGTTCGTTCGTTTTATAACGACTCGTATGAAGTTTACGGCGCCAACTGGACTCCCGATTTTTTGCCGGAGTTCAGGAAACGAAGAGGATATGATCTTCTGCCTTATATAAATTACCTGGCTGATACAAGCAATGTAGAAATGAGGCAGCGGGTGGTTACAGACTATTGTGAGACAATATCCGATCTATTGTATGACAGATTCACAAAGAATTGGGTCAAAAAAAGCCATGAAATGGGAATGATAACCCGAAACCAGGCGCATGGTTCACCCGGTAATTTGCTTGATCTTTATGCTTTGGCCGACATACCCGAAACAGAGGCTTTTGGTGCAAGCGGGTTTTTAATCCCTGGCCTTAGACAAGATGCCGATTATGAAGAGGACAGGTTCGGTCGGCCAAATCCACTTACAATGAAATTTGCTTCATCAGCAGCACATGTGGGAGGACGCAAATTAGTAAGTTCGGAAACTACGACATGGTTGGGCGATCATTTCAAAGTGTCGCTTTCGCAAATAAAACCACAAATAGACGAGTTATTTGTCTCCGGGATCAATCATGTGTTTTTCCACGGAACAACTTATTCACCCAAAGAAAAACCCTTTCCGGGAAGGCTGTTCTATGCTTCAACCAATTACGGCCCTTCGTCACACTTTTGGAATGAGTTGCCGGCCTTGACCGGATATATTTCAAAATGCCAAACGATATTGCAACATACGAAACAGGATAATGACATCTTGCTGTATTTTCCTGTGCATGATATGTGGAAGAAGCAAAAGTCGGAACTCATTATTAGCTTGAATGGTGTCCATAATACAAAGGACTGGCTCCAAAGTTCCCCATTTGGCTACTTGGCTCAACGCCTTTGGGCCAATGGCTACACCTTCGATTATATTTCCGATCGAATGATTGCAGGACTGAATGTAGAGGGGAAAACGTTGGTTTCAGGAAAAGCCGGGTACAAAGTGATTGTAGTGCCCTCCATTGAACACATTCCGTTAGAGACCTTAACCCGGCTACGGGATTTGGCCCGAAAAGGGGCCACCATTCTTTTCGAAAAGGATATCCCTGCCGATGTTCCGGGATTGTTTGATTTTGAAAAGAGAAAAGCTTTAGTTGCAGCTATAAGAAATGATATGCTCCTGCTTCCTTCCAATGTTCAGGTAACATCGCAATTGCTTGAATCACTGCCGGGAAAAAGGATTTATGCAGAGGAAATGGTCCGCAAAGGACTTGAATTTGTCCGTAAACAATCCGGAGACAGTACCTTCTATTTCATTGCCAACCTGTCGGACAGGTTCAGCGAAGACTGGGTGCAACTGGCTACCCAATCGAAAGCTATCGAAATTTACGATCCGATAAACGAAAGGCGTGGCAATGCTACCATAAGAAATACCAAAACAGGGACCGAAATTTATTTGCAACTGTATCCCGGTCAATCATGTATTCTTACATGTACTAACAAAAAGATAAAAAAACAAAAATGGGGATACCTGAAAGCTGACGAAACGAACAAACAGGAGATTAAAGGCGAATGGTTGTTAAGGCCCACGCAGGGAGCCCCTGAAATTCCGGCCCCTGTTACCCTTCAGCATCCTGGATCCTGGACAGCTTTAGGAGGTAAATACGAAACCTTTAGCGGCAAAGCAATTTACTCAAACTCATTCGAAGTTTCTGCTGAGCTTCTTTCAGCCAAAGGATTTTTGCTCGATTTAGGCAATGTCCGTGAAACTGCAAGGGTTAAAATTAATGGCAAAGATTTAGGATTAGTTTGGTGTTTGCCAAACAAAATAATGATTCCAGCAGGGATTATCCAGGAAAAAAATACCATTGAAATAGAGGTGACCAACCTCTCATTCAACCGGATTATTCAATTAGACAGGGATGGAGGGAAATGGAAGAATTATCACGAAATTAATTTTGTTAATATCCGCTATCAGCCATTTGACGCTTCAAACAAAAAACCTGAGGATTCAGGCCTATTATCAGAAATTTATTTAACCCCCTTTACAGCAAAAGAGCCATGAATACATTGCGGATTTGGCATAGATGCATTGCGAAACAGATAAACTACTGTAATTAAATATCATCCTCAACCTGAGCCTAATCGAAGGTTACGGTAATTTACATATTAAAATTAAAAAAAAATGAAAATACTTAAGTTATTAGCGATTCTTGTCCTAGCGCCGGGTGCCTTATTTGCCGAGTGCAAAAAAACGAATTCCGTTGCAAGGACCTATACATTAAATGTAACAGCAAGAAGCGGAACTGTTGTCAAAAATCCGAACATGGCAGCATACGATAGTGGAGCTATAGTACAGCTAACTGCAACGCCATTTACATCATGGAGCAGAGATGTTACGGGCTCCACAAGTACATTACCGGTTACCATGAATGCGAATAAAAATATCACGGCAAACTTTAAGGCTATGCAGGTTACTAATGCCGATGTGAAGAGTACGGGAGCAACAGGTAATGGTAGTACCGATGACACAGGGGCGATCCAAGCAGCCATAGATCAGGTTGCCCCCGGCGGAACCGTGTTAATACCTGACGGCACCTATATGATTAACGCGGTTACTTTGCTCAATCTAAAAAGTAATATGACCCTGAAAATGGAGAATGGCGCTATACTTAAAGCATTACCAAACAGTAATACCCACTATAATGCTGGTAACAATAAATAGTATAAAAAAATTACACTGGCTGCATTTTTAGCAGCATGTTTGGTTTCATCGCATGCACAAATTCAATGGCCCGCAATTACCAAAACAGCTAAACCCTGGGCCAGATGGTGGTGGGGGGAGTGCAGTAGATAAGCCTAATTAATATCGAGCAAAATAAAAAGAAAAGAATAAGATGATGAAGAACGTTACCATTCCGGGATGTACATCTCCGCGATTATTGAGTGTAATTAAACTAAGCCGAAAAATAACAGGTGTTTTTTTGTTATGCCTGGCAGCGCATTCCGCTTTGGCTAAAGATTACCTGATCACAAACTTCGGCGCTAAACCGGGCGTAACATTTATAAACACTGAGGCCATCAATAAAGCGATTGATAAATGCTTCAGGGATGGCGGCGGCAGGGTGATCATACCCACGGGCACGTTCAAATCAGGGACTATCATTATGAAAGATAATGTAGAATTGCATCTGGAGATTGCAGCGACGCTTCTTGCCAGCGCTGAATCAAAGGATTTCCCCCGGCAGCCGCAACCTGTGTTCCGCTCTCAAAAAGACCCCGGCGGCTGGCATGCGCTAATTTATGCCGAAGGGGCTAAAAATATCGCTATTACAGGATCAGGTACTATTGATGGTAACGGGGCACAACAAAAGCCCGATCCCAACCTTTTAGGCGGTGACCGGGACGGGCGTCCGCGTAATATTTTGTTTATTTCATGTAAATATATCCGGGTACAGGGGATTAAATTGCTTAACTCCGGGCTGTGGAACCAGCATTATCTGAATTGTGAGGACGTGATCGTTGACCGGATAGAAGTTTATAATCATTCCAACCGGAATAATGATGCTATTGATATTGATGGATGCAGAAGATTCATACTCTCCAATTCTATTCTGGATACTGATGACGATGGCATTACCTTAAAAAGTACAGGAGCCGCGCTAACCGGGGATGTTGTGATCACCAACTGCGTGGTTTCCAGCTTTTGTAATGCGATTAAAGCAGGAACCGAGTCAACCGGAGGGTTTAAGAATATCTCTATCTCCAATTGTGTCATTAAGCCAAGCCGGAATATGAGAACACCTATTTATGGTTTAAAAGGCGGAATTACCGGAATTTCCCTTGAGATTGTAGATGGCGGTTTGATGGAAGGGATAACTATCAGTAATGTGAGTATTGAAGGTACCGCTTGCCCGATCTATATCAGACTGGGGAACCGGGCCAGAAAACATATAGCTGAAGCGCCTGAGCCTCCCATGGGTCAAATGCGGAATATTGCTATCAGCAATGTGACGGCCTGTAACACCGGAAATTACTCTTCTTCCATTACGGCTGTTCCTGGATATTATGTAGAGAATGTATCGCTGTCGAACATTCAATTGTATAATGATGGAGAGGCAGAGAAGGAGGGTTTTATCGCTAAGGCGGAGGATGTAAAAGAAGATGAGAAAGGATATCCGCAGCCTACGGTATGGAAGAACCTGCCTTCATCAGGGTTCTTTATCCGGCATGCTAAAAACGTTCAGATTAACGGATTGATGCTTGGTTTTAAAAAAACAGATCCCCGTGTACCGGTAATAGCAGTAGATGTGGATGGGCTGCAGATAAAGAACATTGCCAAAATTAATAACTCGGGGGCGGATGTTTTCTTTTTTGGAAAGGAAGTTAAAAATTTGGACATTGATGCGCCGGTTGGATGGGAAAAAAGAATAACCAATACTGGTGGAAAATAGTGTATTTTTTTTTACCAGTATTACCTTGCGTAGTTGCCTGCGAATTCAAGGTATTGCTTCCAGTCATATAGGTTTAAAGACAGGATCTCTGATGCATAATAATGCTGATGTAATTTTCCGGATGGTACAGAAGCATGGGCAAATTTTCGCAGAACAGGCTATCCTAAACTTTTCCCGGTTACAGAAAGTCAGAATTACAGCAATGGAACAATCAGCACCGCTATACAAATACGCAGAGAGCCATATCCTTTATTGGAATATACTAACAATAAGGCAGAGGTAGAAAAAGCCATAACACTGTTAGGTGGGCCGGATAATGGAGGTACCCGTGTATGGTGGGATGTACCCGGGCCTAATTTCTAAAACATTTTTAATATTTAAAAAGAGAAATTCAATGAAAATAATAAAAGTTCTTATTCTTCTCCTTCTCACAATATCTGAAATTAGTATTGCACAGAAGTCAGTACAAACAAAGTCAATTGTCAATATCAATATGAATAAAAATATTGGTATAATCCGTCCATTGCATGGAGGCAATCTTGGTCCTGTTAGTGCCCTGAAAGTCCTTGATTTTACTGATTTTTTTAAGGAATGTAAAATACCGTTAGTACGGGTACATGATGTTCCCTGGGTCCATACCTATGCGGTAGATATTACTACAATCTTCCGCGATTTCAGAGCAGACCCTTCAAATGCGGATAATTATGACTTTCGGCAAACGGATGATTATATTGCCACCATTATTAATACAGGGGCCGGCATAGTTTACAGACTTGGGGAAAGCATTGAGTGGACAAAGCGAAAGAATGGGCCCCGGTTAATAGAAAAATTATTTAATGCATTATGACAAAAAGAAGAGATTTTATCAGGAAAAGCGTACTGGGAACTGCCGGAACAGCCATTGGTGGCATAGGGTTCAGTGCCAAGTCTTATGCTTCGATCATTGGTGCAAATGAACGCGTTAACGTTGGGATTGTTGGCATCCGGGGACAAGGCAGGGCCCATATTACGGGCTATTCCAACCTGAAAACGGCAAAAGTAATTGCACTTTGCGACGTGGATAGTAACCTGTTCGATGAGCGGATCAAAAATCATTTCACCGATAAGGGATTGCCAAAGCCTAAGGTTTATGGCGATATGCGGAAGCTTTATGAGGATAAAGATATTGATGCCGTTTCCATTGTAACACCCAATCACTGGCATGCACTGGCCTCGATATGGGCACTACAGGCAGGGAAACATGTATCCGTTGAAAAACCATGTTGCTATAATTTCTTCGAAGGACAGAAATTGGTTGAGGCCGCAGAAAAATACAAACTGATCGTCCAGGATGGCGCCGAACAACGGAGTAACCCGTGCGCCCAAAGCATGGCTGAATATTTGCATAACGGAAAGCTGGGAGAAGTATATATGGCCAAAGGGCTTTGCTATAAATGGCGCGACACAATAGGGAAAACGCCGGAAGAACCCGTACCCGCCGGGGTTGATTATGACCTTTGGTTAGGTCCGGCGCCCAAACGGCCATTCTCTAAAAACAGGTTTCATTACAACTGGCATTGGAATTGGGATTATGGAAACGGGGATATGGGAAACCAGGGTGTACATGAGATGGATATAGCACGATGGGGCTTGGGGGTAACCCTGCCTGTGAAGATCAGTACTGCCGGTGGCCATTTTATGTTCGATGATGACCAGCAAACGCCCAATGACCTGATCGCCGTATTCGAGTTTCCAAATCCTCAGGGAGGTGGCGATAAGAAGAAAATCCTCCAATTCGAAGTACGTCACTGGATTACCAACCGCGAAGGGGTTAACAGTGAGAACAATCAGGCTACGGGCAATACCTATATGGTCAGTGCGGACAATTCGGTCGGAAACCTGTTTTACGGATCAAAAGGATATATGACCAAAAATGTGAACGAGTGGCAGGCATTTTATGGGAAAGAACGGGTAGCAGGGGAAAAGGGAAGCGGCCTGGGCGACCATTATGGAGATTTTATCGATGCAATCCGTGCCAATGACCAAAAACTTGCCAAAGGGGATATTCGGGAAGGATTCTATTCCTGCGCACTGATGCACCTCGGTAATATCTCCTACCGTTTGGGAAAAAGCCTTGAATTTGATCCTGTAAAGATGAAGTTTATAAATGACCCCGAAGCAGATGCAATGCTAACACGGCAATATCGAAAACCTTTTGTTGTTCCGGACAATGTCTGACATACTGTCTGTTAATAACAACAGATACTCATCATACAAAACGCTTAAAAAAATTAGGATGAATTACAGAAAATTAACACAACAAGACAAGGAGGATTATGATCAGGATGGTTATTTGCTTGTATCGTCTATGTTCTCTTCGAAAGAAATCGAACTGCTGTATGGTATTGCAATAAATGATGAAGTGATCAGTAAAAAAAGTTACGACCGGGGAGATAAGGAAGGGCTGAGAACTAAACTTGCTTTGTGGTATTCGCTTGATGATAGTATTTATAGTTTACTGGCCCGTTCAGAAAGGATTGTTAACGGGGTAGAACTGTTCCTGGAAGGCGAACCGGCGCATTTCCATTCAAAATTAATGCAGAAAGAGCCAAAAGTCGGTGGCGCCTGGGAGTGGCACCAGGATTATGGCTATTGGTATCGTGATGGGTTCCTCTTCCCCCATATGCTTAGCGTCCTCACCGCACTGACTCCTGCCAATAAAGAGAATGGTTGCCTTCAGGTAATTAAAGGCTCGCATAAATTAGGACGTATAGAACATGGTTTTACAGGAGAGCAGGTTGGGGCAAACCAGGAAAGGGTAGATGAGATATTAAAAGTTATGGAACTTGTATATGTTGAAATGAATCCCGGGGATACGCTTTTTTTCCATAGCAACCTTCTTCATCGTTCAGATCGCAATAACAGTACCGGGCCTCGCTGGTCCCTGATATCTGCCTATAACAGAAAAGACAATAAACCTTTTAAAGAAGGAAATAAGTCTTCGTATACTGCTATTACAAAAGTTCATGATAGTGCTATTCTTGAGTATAAGGGTGGAAGCATTTCAGAAGATACGGATTTCTTAATTAAATAATCTACTACCGACAGATAAGTGTGCATTAATGCACCATGTCTTTATTTCCCAATATCAAATGGAAAAGAAAATAAATTATCAGGGTATTAGATGGGTAGTTCTATTATTCCTCTTTTTTGCCACTATTCTGCTGTATCTCGACCGTTCTGCCCTGGGTATCATGGCTCCATTTCTGCAAAAAGACATTGGCTGGAGTGAACAACAATATGGTAATATTAATACCGCTTTTATGATGGGGTATGCACTTTGTTTTCTGATTATGGGTGTGTTTGTTGATAAAATAGGGACCAAGGCAGGATATGCCATATCTGTAGGAATGTGGGCAATAGCCCAGGCTTCTACTGTTTTTGCGAAAACCTGGATTGGATTTGCTTATGCCCGCATTGGATTGTCCATTGGCCAATCAGGTAATTTCCCTGTTGCAAATAAAGTAGTGGCGGAGTGGTTTCCAAAAAAAGAACGTGCACTGGCTGTTGGTCTGTTCAACGGGGGAGCTAATGTTGGAACCCTGACATCTCCACTTATTATCCCAATTGTTGTTTCGGCATTTAATAACGATTGGAGAGCAGCTTTTATCTGGACGTTGCCAATTAGTGGGATATGGATTTTATTATGGTTGCTATTTTACAAAAAACCTGAAAACCATAAGTTAGTCAGTAAAGATGAACTTGAATATATTAACAGTGATAGCCAGCATGAAACTACCGGAAAAATAAGCTGGTCTGTTTTACTGAAAACGAGGGAAGTATGGGGTATTGGTGTTGGTAAATTTTTGACCGATCCTATCTGGTGGTTCTATCTGTTCTGGGGGGCCAAATTTCTTAATGGGAAATTCGGTTTAAATTTAAAAGAGATTGGACTTCCATTTTTTGCAATATATCTCATTTCATGGGCAGGTGGGATATTTTTGGGCTGGTTATCATCAAAATTCCTTAAAATGGGCTGGTCGATGAACAAGGGAAGAAAGATGGGATTTTTAATTTGCGCTACTTTTGCCTTACCTGTAATGTTTGTTCCTCATGTAGATAATATGTGGTTGGCAGTAGCCTTGATTGCAATTGCTGCCGGAGGTCATTGCGGATGGTCAGCAAACATTTTCAGCCTGATGTCAGACATTTTCCCACGGAAAGCAACTGCATCGATCACCGGAATAGGAGGTTTTGCAGGCGCTGTTGGTGGAGCGCTGATCGCTCAGTTGGTTGGTGGATTACTCCAAAACCTGGGAATGGATGGTTATGTAATACCTTTTCTTATAGCATCATTAGGCTATTTTATTGCTCTCGCCCTAATGCATATATTAATTCCAAAAATAAAACCGTTAGATTTATAAATGGTAATGAAAAGTTCTGAAAGATTAAATATAACACTCAACCACAAAGAACCTGACAGGGTGCCATATGACTTGGCCGGAACAACTGTTACAGGAATCAATAAGAAAGCTTTTGTGAGGGCAATGGAGTATCGTGGATTATCCCCTGAATTCGATAAAAAAGAGATTGATCCTATCCAGCAGATTGTTACACCAATTGAAGACACTTTAAAACAACTAAAATCTGATACCAGACGTATTGGTTCACGAAGGATTCCGGACTTTGAAAAAATAGTCACTGTGAAAGATGGTAAATTGGAACTTACAGATAGTTGGGGATGTCTCTGGAAAATGGATGAATCGAAAGACTTCTATTTCAATCAGTTTACTTTTCCACTGGAACAGTTTTCTTCCATTGATGAAGGATTGCAAAATTATCGGTTTCCTGTACTGGGTTATCATTCAGATCTTATCCGAAGTGATTTGTCAGAACAGATACAGAATATTTATGACTATGGAGTGATCGCTGACAGAAATTGTGCGGGCCTAACAGAAACATCATTGCGGATAAGGGGATATCAGAATTGGTATTTGGATACCATGATTGACCCTGCAGGTGTAGAAAAACTACTTGATCTGATCCTCGAATACAAATTCAATTACTGGGATCTGGTTATTGACTGGCTGATTGAAAATAACCTTCAGAACAGGGTAAGTGTACTATCTGAATGTGATGATCTTGGAACACAAACCTCCACCTTATTGGAACCGGATTATTTACGAAAGACGATAATACCAAGGTTTGGGTTGCTGTGGTCGCATATCAAAAAGAGATTGCCTCACATTAAAATATTTATGCATACCTGTGGCTCAGTTCGTGTATTACTTCCGGATTTAATAGAAGCAGGATTGGATATTCTTAACCCTGTTCAGTTCACAGCTACAAATATGGATCTAAAAGGTCTGAAAAACGATTTTGGGAATGACCTCGTATTTTGGGGAGGTGGTGTTGATACACAATCTACTTTGAAAAATGCCCGCCCTGAATATGTAAAAGATGAGGTAAGAAAAATACTAGATATTATGGCTCCCGGTGGAGGATTCGTATATGCCCCTGTACATAATATTCAGGAAGATGTGCCTCCGGAGAATTTCTGGGCTATGTGGGATACTCTCATGGAATATGGGAAATATTAAAATGATCCATCTACTATAAAGTATAAACAATAAAACTAATTTGAACATTATGAAACAACAATCAATCACAATTATACTGTTAACTGTTTTTTTGTCCTTCTCATGTGGAATAAATTCCTCGAAAAAGGATCAAAAAGGCCGGGATTTAAAAATCGTTTTTATTAATCAGGAGAGTGAAAAAAAGATCGATGTCATGATTGACGGAAAACTTTTTACATCATATTGCTGGTTTGACAATGTCTCTAAGCCCGTACTCTACCCGGTGTTTACCTCTGCCGGCACCGAAATTACACGGGGATTTCCGTTAAAACAAAGAGCTGGTGAACGAAATGATCATCCACATCAGATCGGGATATGGCTAACCTACGGAAATGTTGACGGCAATGATTTCTGGGGAAATGGTTCGCAAGGTTTGGGTACAAAAAATGCCAATGGCGGCATAATAAAAAATGTTAAAGTTGATAAATTATCCGAAAGGACAGGCGAAGGTGTTCTGGTTACCTCTGGGAGCTGGGCCGATTCAACAGGCAATGAACTCCTGTCGGAACATTCCGAATATCATTTCATTGCCGAGGGATCAACCCGTATCATTGACCGTATTACCACTTTAACTGCCACCGGCAACACTGTAACTTTTAAAGATACCAAAGAAGGCATGTTTGGTATTCGTGTTGCGCGTCAACTCGAGCTTCCATCCAAAGAGGATGTTACACTTACCGATGCCCAGGGTAATCCTACCACAGTGAAAGCATTGTCTAACGAAGGTGTTACCGGTAATTATATAAGCAGTGAAGGGATTAAAGGGGAAGCGGTCTGGAGCACCCGTGCCAGATGGATGGATCTGTATGGGAGTATTGGTGACGAAAAAATCTCATTGGTAGTGTGTGATCATCCTAAGAACCAAAGTTATCCTACTTACTGGCATGCCAGAGGATACGGATTATTTGCAGCAAATCCATTTGGGGCGAAGGATTTTACTGAAGGGAAAGAAGAATTGAATCATAATATTCCAGCCGGCGGATCCTTAACTTTAAAATACAGGATCATTGTAAATTCCGGGTCTCATTTAACTGATGCTGAAATTAACGCTTATGCAGACGAGTTTGCAAAGAAATATTAATATGAACATCTCAAAAACCTATTGTTAATAAATATGTCCAGATGTAAAAAATCATCTTTTAATGTATTGATTAAATATATATAAAGGAGGGAGCAATAATTAGGTTTTTAGAAAACCATTTAATACTTAAAAAAGTAAAATAAAAGTGCAAGAAAGTGATGTAAATTGTTTATCTTTAAGGTGTTGAATAAAAAACACAAACAAAAAAAACATCCGCCAGCTGGCGGATGGAAAGTACAAAGAAAAAATTGAACAGCCAATCAAAAATCGTTAAAGCCTCATTTTCAGGCAGTAACATTACAAAGTATTCAGGACTAAATACAGTGGCTAAATATATGAACCGTCAAAGCATTGTAAAAGGCTTAGGTAAAACGTTTCCCACAGTGTGGCACAACGCAACAAAGTTTGGTGTCAACCAGATTTTGATGGCAATCACGTTGTCCCCGATCAGTGGAATAAGCCGGATTTGCAGGATAGCTACATTTAGTGGGGATGGTTTGGTAAAAGTATTATTGAAATTGGATAAGGCAATAAACGAGAACGCTATATCTGCAACCTTGAAGACCCTGGGGCAAAGCGGTGCACGAAAACTTCAAATGTTGTTGCTATCAAAAAACGCCCAATGGTTGCATGAAAGCAGACTTGAAAGTATCACACTTGATGCCGGTTCAACTGTTAAATCAGTCTGTGGCAACCAGGAAGGGGCAGCGAAAGGATTTAACACAACAAAAAAAAGGGCAAAAAGCTACCATCCGCTTCTGGTTTTTGCAAGTGAGATGAAACTGCTTTATCATACATGGTTCAGAACAGGTTCAGCCCATACTTCCAATGGGATTGTTGATTTCCTTAAAGAAGTCAAAGCCAGCTTACCAAAAAACATAGTAAAAGTATTTTTTCGTGCTGATAGCGGGTTCTTCTCAGGAGGACTCTTCGACTCGTTGGAATCTTTTTGCTGGGATTATCTGGTGAAGGTAAAATTAAAAAACCTGGAGAAATTACTTCAGTCACAAACATGGTTAGAGATCAAAGGCAAAAAAGATGTTGCGACATGCGAGTTCAGTTATACGGCAAAGGGATGCGCCAAAGTAAAAATAAATTTAAAAAACAGGAACACCGCAGTTTTATTGATTGGTTTATTGCAGTGCCTGCCAAAATAACCATTAGTGGACATCAAATTGAATCAACGATCGCGAACACCTATAAAAACAAACAATTTAGTGAGCAATTGAGAATGTATGAACACCATTTTTACAAAGATGCCTGGGAAGAGCTTGACAAGCTCATCGAAGCGGCGTAAAGACAAAGAAAGGAGGAAAACATGAGGATCAACACGGGAGTGTATGGGCGAAATATGCCCCCATAGTTTAAAAATCAGCAAATAGAGGGTGAATACCCCCGAGAGCAATGGCCGTACAGAAGATTCAATGCGTGGAGTTAAACTAATTTGACCGCAAATGAATGGTTTTTGCTCATACACCGGAATATTTTCGGTTCAAAAAATTCAAATTATATATTTAAGTAATAAGTATTATGAAACCCTCATGACCGACTCCGTTCGCCAAAGATAATGAAAAGGGTGCTACCTTTGCCATGGTATTCACCCTAAAGATCATTAACTATGGCATCAGAAGTTTACTTTGAGCAAGTCGTAGCCAAGGGTTGCGGACTTGACGTACACAAGGATACGGTTGTAGCGACCGTTTCCGGGACAGCAATAAAGACAGAAACGCGAACGTATTCCACGTTCACATGTTCTTTGACAGAATTGAGAGAATGGTTATTATCCTTGGGCATAACGCATGTCTCAATGGAGAGCACAGGAGTTTACTGGAAACCTGTTTTTAACATCCTGGAGGGGTATGGCATGACTATCCTGATCGTCAATGCCCGCCACATCAAGTATGTTCCAGGACACAAGACTGACAAAAAGGATAGCGCATGGATATGCAAGCTACTTTTGGCAGGATTGCTCAAGGTGAGCTTTGTTCCTCCGGCTGAGATACGTAACCTGCGTGACAGGACCCGATACAGGCGCAAGCTGGAAGGTGCAATTACTGCAGAGAAGAACCGTATGATACGGATACTTGAAGATGCAAATATCAAGCTATCCACGGTACTCTCTAAAGTGCACGGCACAAGCGGCACAAAGATCATCAATGCCATGCTGGCTGGAGAAACCAATCCAGAGGTGTTGGTAAAGCTATGCCACTGGCGTGTAAAAACCGATAGGGAGGAAATCAAGCTTGCCTTGGAGGGTAAGCTAACCGACCACCATAAGTTCATGCTTCGGATGATAAAAAAAGACATCGATCAGACGGAGGCACTTATCAACGACCTGGATAAAGAAATAGCGAATCAGCTGCAGCCATATGCCGAGGAGTTGAGCCTGATAAAACAGATTCCAGGTGTTGGTGAGCAAACCGCTGGGGCACTTATTGCAGAGATAGGGGTGAACATGGAAGCATTTCCAGATGAGAAGCATCTCGCTTCATGGGCAGGTATGAGCCCCGGCAACAATGAGAGCGCGGGTAAAAAAAAAGTGGCAGGACCACGCATGGCAACAAAAGCGTAAAAGCAGTGCTGACAGAATCGGCATGGGCAGCATCCAGGACAAAGAACACATTTCTTAGCTCCAAGTACAAACGGCTGGCAGGCAGAAGAGGCAAAAAAAGAGCCATAGTAGCAGTAGGACATGCAATCCTAACCATAGCCTACCACCTGATAAAGGAGAAGAAAGGTTTTCAGGAATTGGGTGCGACCTACATTGATGAGAAGAAACGGGAAGGACAAATCAAGTACTTCCAAAAGAGGTTGCAAGAACTCGGAGCGGAGAATCCCGATATAAAAGAAAGCGCATAAGCGCAATTCCCTAAGGTCGATTTTTACTGGAACATCTCCGGATGAATCCGAATATGAAACTGACCTAAAAAAGCCAAGAGGCAAAGACTGTGACTCGAACACGCGCATGAAATTTTAAACACCTTGGCTTTTCAATAAAATTGCCCGTACAACTAATACCCATTCTCTCAATCTCTAATTTGAAAGGATGCGAATCCTTATTGCTGTCAAAATCGAATTACAGTATTTATTAACCATTTTAAAGGGGAAAGTCCCCATTAATTTTCACATGAAAAAAATAAAAATATTTTTAGTCATGGTTTCAGTTTTTTTAATAACAGAAACGAATGGGCAGCAACAGAATGTTAACACTTCCCTTTTGTTGAAGGAGAGTGGGTTGAAAATAAACTTTGAGGTATATAATGAAAAGTATTTGCGTTTGCGAAATATGCTTCCGGAAACTTACGTCTTCGGTGAGAAATCATTTCCAATAACAAATCAAACGGGATATGAGGTTTCTATGTATTGTTCAGGAGAGGAAAATCGAACCATTCATTTCGGAGACCCCGGTATGCGGCTGATATTCATCGGGAAAGAGGAAAAAAAATTGCAAAACGGAAAGCAAATCATCCTGATCCAGAGAGATCCTGTAAAAAACCTTCGCGTAGAATCTTTTTATGAGTTTAATAATGCTTCGCCGGTGGTTAGGAGATATACCAAAGTGGTAAATGAAGGTAAGGAGGATGTTGGAATAGAATACTTAAGTTCTGCCGTGTTATACAATTATAATGAAATTCCGGAGGAATTGGATAATGAAATAAAAGTTCATTTTGCTTATAATAACTGGAGCCAGGAAGCGCAATGGAAAAGCTATAAACCATCTGAACTGGGTTGGAACTACAACGGTAGCGTATATCGGGGTACTGTCTCTTTTAGTAGTATAGGTTCCATGTCAACCCATAAATACCTACCCATGGGGATGATTGAAAATACCCGAAACGGTTTAATCTGGTTTTGGCAAATAGAGCATAACGGATCGTGGCACTGGGAGATGTCAGAAGCCGCAGACAAAAGCACTTATCTTTACCTTGGCGGGCCGGATGAGCAAAATGGGCATGCATGGAAACTTTTGAAACCCGGTGAGTCTTACCAAACGGTACCCGTAGCTTTGGGTTGTGTAAAGGGAGGGTTTAATGAAGCCATAGCTGCTCTTACACAATATCGCCGTTCAGTTGTTGTCAGACCCCACCAGGATAACCAAAAATGCCCTGTCATTTTTAATGATTATATGAACTGTTTGTGGGCAAAACCAACAACGGAAAAAGAGATGCCACTGATTGAAACGGCATCAAAACTAAAAATTGACTATTTTGTGATTGACGCGGGTTGGTACGCGGAGCTCAATGAAACCTGGTGGGACGGTGTAGGATTGTGGCAACCTTCAAAAACCCGCTTCCAGGGCGGATTGAAAAAACTTTTGGATGATATAAAAAGCAAAGGAATGATACCCGGCCTTTGGCTGGAGATTGAAGTTGCGGGCATCAATTCACCTTTAAAAAGTAAACCGGACAATTGGTTTTTAATGAGACACGGTAAACGTGTAATTGATGGCGGCCGTTACCTTTTGGATTTTCGTAATCCTGAAGTTATAGCGCATGCCAATGAAGTTATTGATCGTCTGATTAAAGATTTTGGTATTGGATACTTCAAAATTGATTATAATTCAAAGGAGTTAATTGGAACAGAAACGAATGCAAGTAGTGCCGGCCAAGGCATGCTCGAGCATAACCGGGCTGTTATTCAATGGTATAAAAGTGTTCTTGACAAATATCCCGATTTGATAATAGAAGCTTGTGCCAGTGGAGGCAACAGAATGGATTATGCTATGTTATCACAGACTCAGATCGTATCCTCTTCTGATCAGCAGGATTACAGGAAATACCCGGCTATTCTGGTAGGAGCACTTGCTGCGGTTCTTCCGGAACAACTGGGAATATGGTCCTATCCTCTTCCAAATGGAAATGCAAAGGAAGCTTCTTTCAACATGGTAAATGGAATGTTATGCCGCTTGTACCAAAGTGGCTTAATATCAAAACTGCCTGTTGAAAGTTACAAGCAAGTGAAAAAAGGAATTGAGCTATATAAATCTACATTGGCACCTTTCATTCCCAGGTCTGTTCCCTTCTTCCCTTTAGGAATGCCATCCATGTCAGATATCTATAAGCCGATAGCAGTAGGATTACAGCAGAATAATAAAGCGTTTATTGCTGTATGGCGTCTAAAAGGAAACCAAAAAATTTCTGTACCATTACCTGAAAGGGCCGATAGAGTAAATCTTATTTATCCGGATGACCTTGGCATAAAAGTAACTAAAAAAGGAAGTTCTTTACAGGTCGTCTTCCCAGATGAATATATGGCTTGTATTGTAGAAATTGAGTTTAAACAAGATTAATCAAAAAAGACAGAAAACTACAATGAGAATTGCATTTTATATCACAAATCAATAATATAAATAGAAAGATGAAAATTATTTCAATTCTTATTATTTGTGGATTATCACTTCACTGCTTTGGGCAAATCAAATTGCCGTCAATCTTCAGTGATAACATGGTTTTGCAGCAAAACAGTGAAGCATCGGTCTGGGGGTGGGGTGACCCCGGATTTGAAGTCGGGGTTTCGGGAAGCTGGAGTAAAGACACAGTCAAAGCTATGGTTTCTAACCAGGCGATCTGGAAGGCGAAACTGAAAACGCCTGGCGCCGGCGGTCCATTCACCATTTCCATTAAAGGGAAGGAAGAAGTTGTTCTGAAGAATGTGATGATCGGCGAGGTATGGATATGCTCCGGACAGTCGAATATGGAATTGAAAGCCTACCATAAATTCAACAATGCAGAAGAAGAAGTTAAAAATGACAATTATCCGAATATTCGATTTTTTCAAGTAAAAAAATGGGCAGTGAAACTCCCCAGAATAATTGTTTTGCCCAATGGAAGGAGTGTACATCGGAATCTATACATTCATTCAGTGCCGTGGTATTTTTTTGGAAGGTATTTGCAACAGAACCTTAACGTTCCAATCTGTCTTATAGAGGCCACCTGGGGAGGTACACCTGCTGAAGTTTGGGTAAAAGCAGATATTGTAGAATCCGATTCATTGCTTAAGGCCGGTGCAGCAAAATTAAAAACAATTAAATGGTGGCCCTCACGGCCCGGTGTAGTATACAATGCCATGATCGCCCCGCTGGTGCCCTTCAGGATTGCCGGGGAATGGAAAGCTTCATGGATCGGTTTAGACAGCCTGACTAACCCTGGAGAGCAGCTTAATGAGGTCGTTAATACACGGCTTTCCGCCAGGTATCTGCGTAAGGAGTTTGACCTCAACAAAGAGATTCAGAGTGCTAAACTCCATATTTCCGGCTTAGGGATGTATGAGTGTTACCTGAATGGCAGCAAGGTAAGCAAGGATATTTTCGCACCCACCGCCACGGACTACGATAAACATGTAAACTACAATACTTACGATGTAACTTCCCTTCTTAAAAATGATAAAAATACCATTGGTGTAGTCCTGGGCAATGGTCGCTTTTTTTCATTACGCATGACGAACGACAAGGCTTTTGGTATACCTGTTATTCGCCACTTTGGTTTCCCTAAACTCCTGATGCAAATGGAGATAAAGTACAAGAATGGTAATAAAACCACTATTGTGAGCGATGCAACATGGAAATTATCAACCCATGGTCCCATCATCGCCAACAGTGAGTACGACGGCGAGGAGTACAATGCCAATCTGGAGCTGCACGGATGGAATAAAAATGGCTACAATGATGCAACCTGGATGCAAGCACGCATTGTAGATGCGCCATTGGGGAAGTTGGTAGCCCAGAACAATCCAAACATCATGTCCATGGAGGAGGTAAAACCTGTTTCCATCAAAGAGGTGAACGGGAAATACATTCTCGACATGGGACAAAACATGGTGGGCTGGCTGGCAGTAAAGCTGAACGGAACGAAGGATAAGCCTGTCAAAATGCGCTTTGCAGAAACAACCCAAAAGGATGGCTCGCTTTATATGGCAAATCTTCGCGGAGCAAAGGTGACCAATATTTATACCCCTTCAAAAGATGGCGAATTTTCATGGTGCCCCACCTTTACCTACCAGGGTTTTCGCTATGTAGAAATTTCAGGCATCAGTTATAAGCCGGAGCTCAATGACTTTGTGGGGAAGGTCAATTACGATGAGATGAAAACCATTGGTAGCTTTGAAACATCAAACGAATTAATCAATCAGATATATAAGAATGCCTGCTGGGGCATCAAAGGTAACTACCGAAGTTTCCCAACCGATTGTCCCCAACGCGATGAACGTATGGGCTGGCTTGGTGACCGTGCCACAGGATGCCTTGGCGAAAGCTTTATTTTCGACAACAACCTTCTGTACGCCAAATGGGTGCAAGATATAGAGGATACCCAGAGAGGAAATGGCAGCCTCTGCGATGTGGCACCCAACTACTGGCAGTTTTACAGTGATAACATCACATGGCCTGCGGCATATATTCATGCCGCTAACATGGTATACGGGCAGCGCGGAGATACGCTTCCCATTGTGTTGCATTACGCTTCGATGAAGAAATGGCTCGACTTTATGAAAACCTCCTTCATGAAGGACTACCTTATGGAAAAGGATGTTTACGGAGACTGGTGTATGCCACCGGAGCGATTAGACCTGATTCACTCACAAGATCCCACCAGGAAAACGGATGGTACGTTGCTGGCAACGAGCTTTTACTACCGGCTTCTTGAGTTGATGGCGAAGTTTGCCCGGATAAGTGGACATCAGGAGGATGCAACTGCCTTTAATGTCCTTGCTGTAAATGTGAAGAAGGCCTACAACGATAAATTTCTTGACAAGGGAAAAGGGCAGTACGGGAATAACACGGTCACCGCTAACCTGGCTTCGCTCATGCAAGGACTGGTTCCGGAAGAGTACCAGGATAAAGTTTTCAAGAACATTGTAGATAAAACGGAGGGAGAGTTTAAATCGCACGTTGGCGTTGGGCTTATCGGCATTCAATTTTTAATGCGTGGTCTCACTGCCCATGGAAGAGGTGATTTAGCCTATAAAATTGCGACCAATAGAACTTACCCAAGCTGGGGATATATGATTGATAATAAAGCCACCACAATCTGGGAATTATGGAATGGCAACACTGCAGACCCGGCTATGAACTCGGGCAACCACGTGATGTTGCTTGGCGATTTGCTCACATGGTACTACGAAAATCTGGCAGGTATCAAAACCGATAATAAGATGGTGGGATTCAGAAAAATCATCATGAACCCCATTTTCCCCGACGGCCTGAATCATGTAAAAGCCTCGACGCAAAGTCCCTATGGAAAAATTAGCAGCGAGTGGACAAAAAACGAAAATGGTTTGCAGTGGAATATAGAAATCCCGGCAAACACATCCGCCCTTGTATCCATCCCTGCTGCATCATCAGAAAAAATTTCTGTTAATGACAGTCAACTTAATAGCATTGAAGGACTTACAATCGTTAGCAACAAGGATGGAGTAGTAACCTTGCAAGTGGAATCGGGTAAGTATAGATTTAAAATCGTAAAATAAAATGAACAGACTTCACGAGTTGGCTGTGCGCACAGTTTTGAGCAACCTTCATGGTATCCCCACCGACTGTCCTAACTGTGAAAAATGTGGGTGGCTGGGTGATGCTTACGCATACGTCAACGGTATAAAGTTGGATGTGAAAAAATATGCAGCTATTTAATAACCAATTAATACAAATTAAAGTATGGACCGCAGAATAATTCGTTTTCTCTGGCCGCTATTCGGCCTGTTGGTTTGCTTGCTGGCATTCCAATGTACCCCGGATTCAACTGATTCCCTGAAAGCAGGTTTTCTCAATCCCCCTGATTCTGCAAGACCGGGAGTATACTGGTATTTTATGGACGGGAACACCAGTCGCGAGGCAATGACAGCCGATCTGGAATCGATGAAAGCCGCCGGCATCGGGTACGTTCTTTTTCTGGAAGTGAATGTTGGCGTCCCGCGCGGCAAGGTTGATTTCCTGAGTGATGAGTGGCAGGATTTGTATGTTCACGCGGTTCGCGAATCCGAAAGATTGGGGATACAGATCATCCTTGGGTCAGGTCCGGGCTGGGCCGGCAGCGGTGGTCCATGGGTAAAACCCGAACAATCGATGATGCACCTGGTCGCCAGCTCTACAGAGGTGAAAGGCCCATCGGCTTTCAATGCTATACTCACAAAACCCGAACCTGGAAAACCATTTTTCGGTGAAGGAAGTGTACCAAAAGACCTTAAACAGATTCGTGATGGCTGGTACGAAGATGTCGCGGTGTTGGCCTATCCCACTCCGAAAACCGCAACGGCAATTGCCGATGTGGATGAAAAAGCGCTCTATTACCGGGCTCCCTATTCCTCCCAACCGGGTGTTAAACAATTCCTTCCGGCCCCGGCATCTTATCCCGAAATTCCGGGATCGGCCATTGATCAGTCGAAGATCATTGACCTTACCAAAATGGTACGATCCGATGGCACGCTCCAATGGAATGTTCCGGCCGGGAACTGGACCATTCTGCGGTTTGGCAAGCGCAACAATGGCGCGGTTACGCGGCCTGCACCGAAGCCCGGATTGGGATTTGAGGTCGATAAGTTTGATACGGTGGCCTTCGATGCCCATTTTGATGCCTACATCGGAAAACTCCTGAAGAAGGTGGGTCCACGAAAATCTACAACCGGTGGTTGGAAGACGCTTCATATTGACAGTTGGGAAATGGGGTCACAAAACTGGACCGGCGATTTCCGTGAGCAATTTAAAAAACGGAGGGACTATGACCCCTTATTGTATCTGCCAACCTATGCGGGACAGGTCGTCGGCAGCCTGGAGCTCAGCGAGCGTTTCTTATGGGACGTACGGTTGACATCACAGGAACTTATTATAGAAAATCACGCCGGGAGGCTGAAAGAACTGGGCAGGAGAAATGGCTTCAACCTGTCGATCGAACCGTATGATATGAACCCTACCGCCGATCTTGATCTTGGAAGTGTTGCCGATGTGCCAATGTGCGAATTCTGGTCCGATAAATTCGGCTTCAATTCTGCCTTCAGCTGCATCGAAGCAACATCCATAGCACATGTTCAGGGCAAACCTGTGGTAGGTGCAGAAGCCTTTACCGCTGAATCGTTTGAAGCCTGGAAAAAATACCCAGGTAACATGAAAGACCAGAGCGACTGGGCATTTAGCATGGGAATTAACCGGTTTGTCTATCATACTTTTGCCCATAAACCCTATGGCGACGGGTTAAAACCCGGTGTTACGATGGGCCCGTACGGTGTTCACTGGGATCGTGGTCAAACGTGGTGGCCGATGGTTCCCTCCTATCATAAATATGTTGCCAGGTGTTCCTATATACTTTCACAGGGAACTGCAGTTGCCGATATTCTGTACCTCACCCCCGAGGGTGCGCCGCACGTTTTTCGCGCCCCCGGATCGGCACTCGAAGGAACGGATGTCTTACCCGATAAACGGGGCTACTCATTCGACGGTTGTTCCCCTCTCCTATTGAAAAATGCTGAAGTGGTCAACAAACGGATCGTTTTTCCGGGCAGCGGCTCTTACCGTGTATTGGTTTTGCCCGATGTTGAAACAATGACACCGGAACTGCTTACCAAAATCGCTTCCCTTGTTAAAGCAGGGGCAACCGTGGTCGGCAATCCGCCATCAAAATCACCTTCTCTCGTCAATTATCCCGGGTGTGATAAGCAGTTACAGGCCCTCGCCGCTGAATTGTGGGGCACAAACCAAATAATCGCCGGACATGCGCCTCTAACTACAAGCCAAAACCCGGCGGGGCAGTTTGCCACTGAACTCTATTCACCTTACGATTCCACTGCTGCCCTACTTCTCAAATTAGGTGTTAATCCTGATTTTACGGCATCCGGATCCATCAGGTATAACCACCGGTCGCTGCCCGATCGGGAAATCTATTTTATTTCGAACCGTACCGATCAGCCTGTTGAGGATGTATGCCAATTCAGGGATGGTACTTTAAATGCAGAATTGTGGGACGCGGTAACAGGAGAAATCCGTCCTTTAAACAACCTTGAAAAAACCGGGAACGGTATTTCCATCAATGTAAAACTCGATGCTTCGCAAAGTTTTTTTGTAATATTCAACAAATCACTTAAGCCTGAATCAAAAGAGCCTGTATCCAAAAATGATTTTACCGACAGTCATCCAATCATGACTTTGGAGGGACCGTGGAATATTGCTTTTGATCCCGCCTGGGGTGGCCCCGAAAAAGTGGTTTTTGAAACCCTTTCCGACTGGACAAGACGGCCGGAGGAGGGAATTCGTTACTATTCCGGTATTGCGACCTATTCCAAGACCTTCGATATGCCGGAATCTACCGGTTCATTGAAAAAGTCAGAACTTTATCTGAACTTGGGAAAAGTAAAAAACATGGCCCGCATCCGGTTGAACGGTAAAGACCTGGGTGTCCTCTGGACCTCACCGTGGCAGGTGAATATCTCCGGAGCAGTAAAGAAAAAAGGCAACAAACTTGAGATCGATGTTGCTAACCTATGGGCAAACAGGCTTATTGGTGACGAGTCACTCCCTGATGATGGTATTAAAGACAACAAGTGGCCGGACTGGCTTCTCAACGGTACACCACGGACGAGTGGCCGTTATACCTTTACCACACATCGTTTTTACAAAAAAGATGACCCGTTGATGGAATCAGGGTTGTTGGGACCGGTGAGTATTCTTGAAAGTAAATAAATGGAAGAACTATAAAAGACGATTATGAGACTGAATTCTAAAATTCGACTGTTTTGCCTGAATATAAGCACTATAAGGGAAACACCATGCACCGTGATCACCGGGGGCGTTATGACCAGTATTATAAGAACAATACGGGGCGCAATGACATTGTCGGGGCAAAGGTAGCCCGTGATGCAGAGAAAATTTATTTTTATGTGGAAACGGCCGAAAAGCTTACTCTACAAAACGGACGAAACTGGATGATGTTGTTCATCGATAGTGACCGTGATAAATCTACCGGATGGAATGGATATGATTATATCGTTAACCGGATTAGTCCCAATAACCATAAAGTTATTGTTGAGAAAAATGTCGGGGGGCCGTTGGGAATGGGAACAGGTGGCTGCAACCAAATTTGCGGTCAACAGCAATAAACTTGAGCTTGAAATTCCGAGGGGCATTTTGAACCTTTCTGGTACAGCGATCAACATTGAATTCAAGTGGAACGACAATATGCAGGAGAATGGGAACATTATGGATTTCTATGTCAATGGAGATACTGCACCGGGCGGACGCTTCAACTTCGTTTATTCTGAACGTTAATCTAATATAGCGAATCATGATCAATCACAAAAGTTTTATTCGGAAATCCGTACAGGCAGGTGTTGGATGTTGTATTGCCCTTTCGATTAACGGTGCAAGTTCTGGTCGGATTTTTCCTGATAAAAAAGGAGAAATCAATGTAAATGTTTCAACAGAAGATCCTGCAAAGCCGAATATCATATTCTTTATGACTGATCAGCAGCGCTGGGATGCCATCGTGATAAACAATCCGCACGAATGGAAAAATCTGTATTCGAACAAAAAATACCAAAAAATACGTGAACAGTTAAAAACAGAATTACTCGAAAATATGGCTGTTACTTTTCCCGGATTTCCGATGGGCAAGGGCTAGTTAAAATTCATTTTGACGCAAAAATATTAAATAAATGACCATGAAATTTTTCAAATCAGCTTTCATCAATATTAGCCTAACAGGATTAGCATTAATCCTGATAACTTCAGGGTGCAAAATAGTTAAACTGAATTCTGCTGACAAAGAGGGATATGTCAGAATATTTGATGGAAAAACCCTTCGAAACTGGGATGGGGATTCTAATTACTGGAAGGTTGAAAATGGCAATTTGGTGGGTACAGTTACTCCGGCTACCATACTTAAAAGAAATACGTTTATTATTTGGCGCGGTGGCTTAACTGCTGATTTTGAGTTAAAAGTGGATTATCGCATTTCGGAAGGCGGGAACAGTGGCATCAATTATCGAAGTGAAGAGATTCCGGATTTACCTTTTGCCTTAAAAGGCTATCAGGCCGATATTGATGGCGCCAATAGGTACACCGGGCAAAACTACGAAGAACGAGGTCGCGCTTTTCTGGCTTTGCGTGGTCAGAAAGTAGTACTCGAAAGCGGTAAAAAACCAATATTAGAATCCACCATAGCCAATTCTGATTCATTGAAAAGATACATTAAAAAGGACGACTGGAACGAAGTTCATTTAATTGTTAAGGGAAACCGAATGCAACATTTCATCAACGGAGTTTTGATGAGTGAGGTAACCGATAACGACACCATTAACCGGAAATTTAAAGGATTACTCGGTGTACAAGTACATGTTGGTCCGCCTATGAAAATTGAATACCGAAATTTCCGCTTGAAACAATGATTATTCATAAGATAATGAGGTAAAAAAAGTGTAAAACAGGAATATGGATTTAAATACGAAAAAAGTTATAAATATGAACTCAAAATCAATTGCCTTGGCGCTTTCGGGGATGATGCTATTCTCATGTTCGGTGAAGAAACCGGAGAAGCCAAATCTGGTATTTATCTTTTCCGATCAGCAAACTTTTGACATGTTAGGTTGCTACGGGAACAAGCAGATCAAAACGCCCAACCTTGATCAATCCGCCCTACATAAGGCCGGTTGATCTATTAAAATAAGCTATCTGTTCAAATGCAAAATATTTTTCAAACCAAATGCGATGAGACCATTAATGATCCAATATCGACAAATCAATAATTTGATTATAAAGGTTATACGAAGTAATTTTTTGGCCTTGATTTTCCTTTCGTGTATTCTGTACATTCCGCTACAGGTTAGCGCACAGCGTAATATTTTAACATTTTTCCTGAAAATACCTGGCGGATTCTATACCGCGAAGATGATACCAGACCTATTGTGCCTATAAAATGAATAATTCTCTAACAAATAAGGAAAATGTAATTAATACTAAATCATTAAGTTATGGAAAAAACATTTAAACTAATTATCTGTCTGGCATTTGGCTTTCTTATTGCAGCCTGCGATACAAATAATGCAAAAATTTCGCCAAAGGCCCTGGAATCCGGCTTTGTCACGCCTCCCGACTCCATTCAAACCAGCGTTTACTGGTACTGGATTTCCGACAATATTTCGAAGGAAGGCGTAATCAAAGACCTCCACGCGATGAAACAGGCCGGCATCAACCGGGCCTTTATCGGAAATATCGGTCTCGCAGATATTCCTTACGGGAAAGTAAAAATGCTCAGTGAAGAATGGTGGAATATCCTTCATGCAGCTTTGAAAACGGCAACTGAGCTGAACATCGAAATTGGGATATTCAATTCACCCGGCTGGAGCCAATCTGGTGGCCCATGGATAAAGTCGGAGGACGCCATGCGCTACCTTATCTCTTCAGAATTACGTGTTAAAGGGCCGCAGAAACTCACTCAGAAACTCGAAAAACCAATCGATATCTTTCAGGATGTGAAAGTGATTGCTTACCCCGCGCCAAAAGATGACCAACTCGTTTTGAACAGTCAAAACGGAACAATCACCTCTATGCCAGGCGTTGCCGATCTTTCGAGCATCAGCGATGGCAACAAAAATACGGGGATCACCTTCCCGGCAGGAAATGAATTTATTGTCAACTTCGAGGCTAAAGGGCCATTTACTGCCCGCAGTCTTTCGGTTCGATCCACCGAACGTCCAATGCTTGCCACGGCTCAGTTTCAGGTCAAAACAGCCGGTGGCGAATACCGCACTCTTTCCGAATTTCAAATCAACCGTTCAAACCCGGCACTGAATGTAGGTTTTGAACCTTATGCGCCGGTCGTCGTATCATTTCCGGCTACCACTGCCACTCACTTCCGACTGATTGTGAAAAATGCGAAATCGGGTACAGGACTTGCCGAAGTAATACTTTCCACATCGCCCCGGGTCGGGCGTTACAGCGAGAAGACCCTGGCCAAAATGCACCCGACCCCGCTACCTTACTGGAAAGATTATCAATGGCCCCAACAGCCGGTTGTGGACGACAAGGCTACTGTGATTGACGCATCAAAAGTCCTCGACATTTCGCAATATTTGTCAACCGACGGAACCCTTAATTGGGATGTTCCTGAAGGCGATTGGGTTATCCTTCGCAACGGTATGACCCCCACCGGAACGGTAAACAGCCCGGCCTCGCCCGAAGCTACCGGTTACGAGGTGGACAAGATGAGCAAAAAACTTGTGGAAAAACACTTCTATGGCCACATGGGCGAAATACTGAAACGAATTCCCGAAGCTGACCGAAAATGTTTCAAAGTAGTTGTTCAGGATAGCTATGAAACCGGCGGGCAGAACTTTACCGATGATTTCCTTGCAGAATTTAAGCAGCGATATGGTTACGATCCGGTGCCGTATCTTCCGGTTTACAAGGGCTTGGTGGTAAACAGTGAACAGTCGTCTGACCGCTTTCTTTGGGATATGCGGCGGATGGTTGCCGACAAAGTAGCATACGATTATGTGGGAGGACTGAGAGAGGTTAGCCATAAACATGGATTGAGAACATGGTTGGAAAACTATGGTCACTGGGGGTTTCCGAGTGAGTTCCTGATGTATGGAGGGCAATCGGATGAAATTGGTGGTGAGTTCTGGAGCGAAGGGGAACGCGGAAATATCGAATGCCGTGCAGCAACTTCTTGCGGTCATATCTACGGAAAAACAAAGATTTCGGCCGAATCCAACACCTGCGCAGGTAAGCCATTTAGTCGTTATCCGGCAACGATCAAACAACGTGGCGATCGCTTTTTTGCCGAGGGAATCAATAATACGCTGCTGCATGTGTACATCACGCAACCTTACGAGGACAAAAATCCTGGAATGAATGCCTGGTTCGGCAATGAGTTTAACCGCAAAAATACCTGGTTTTCGCAAATGGATGTTTATACCCAATACCTCAAGAGGACAAACTTTATGCTTCAGCAGGGATTGAACGTGGCCGATGTGGCCTATTTCATTGGCGAAGATGCCCCAAAAATGACCGGAGTCACTGATCCTGCCCTTCCCGTTGGCTACCAGTTTGACTATATGAATGCCGAGGTCATTGAAAAATATATGACGGTAAAAGATGGGCTGATTACTTTGCCTCATGGAACACAATACCGGATTTTGGTACTTCCCAAACTAGAAACTACGCGCCCGGAACTGTTGGCTAAAATCAAACAGTTGGTCAATGATGGTGCAGTTGTTTTGGGCCCGGCACCTAAACGATCGCCCAGTTTGCAAAACCAGCCTGCCGCTGATGAGGAAATTCAAAAACTGGCTGCCAAACTATGGGGAGAAGTGGATGGAATAAAGGTTAAATCCCGGAAATTCGGCAAAGGAACAATCATGAACGGCATAGACATGACCGAAGCCTTTGCGCAGATCAACTGTGTGCCGGACTGCAAGTTGCCAGCGGACAATACTGTCCATTATGGACACCGTACGCTAGGAAACGGCGAAATCTATTTTGTTTCGAATCAAACTTCAGAAACCAAAATGGTTACTCCTGAATTTAGGGTAAAAGATTTGCAGCCAGAACTTTGGGAAGCTACTACCGGTTACATGCGCGACCTTCCGGCTTACGACCAGAAAGAAAATACGACCGTTGTTCCGTTAAAGCTGGAACCTTACGAAAGTGTGTTTATCGTTTTTCGCAAGCAAGTGGGCAAAGCCCTGGTAAGCGGAGTGGAAGCCAATTACCCGGAACCAACCCTTCTCGCTGATCTGAAAGGACCATGGACTGTCAAATTCGATGCTGAACAAAGGGGGCCGGAGGAACCGGTCGTTTTCGAAACACTTCAGGATTGGTCGACTTCACCAGATGACCGGATCAAATACTATTCAGGAACGGCATTCTACAACTGCAAATTCAGTTTGGATAAGATACCCGAGGGAGAAAACGTAATTATCAATCTGGGCCGTGTTACCGCAATGGCCAAAGTCACTGTAAACTGTGCTTATGCCGGAGGATTGTGGACGGCACCTTACCAGCTTGACATCACAAAGTTGGTTAAACAAGGCGAAAACGAATTGAAGGTTGAAGTGGTCAACACTTGGGTCAACCGCTTGATTGGCGATCTGAACCTGCCCGGGAATCTGCGACAGGCCTGGTGTCCGGTCAATCCGTATAAGGCCGACAACCCATTGCAACCGTCCGGATTGTTTGGGCCTGTAAAAGTTTTAAATGTACAGTATTAAAGAATTTATTCAGGTACTCATTTTAATCTTACAGGATATGAAACCCTCATGAGCAAAGGCTCGCCAAAGAAGATGAATATCTCTGAGGGTTCCATGTGACCTTTAAAAAACAAATTATATACACATGAAAAGGAAAAATTTATTTCATCGTTATAGTTTCATCGCATTTGTACTAATGGCATTTCCGGTTGCGTTGTGTTTTGCACAAGACAAACCGGCAAAACCGGAGACTTCTGGTTCCCAGGTTTCATCCACCACTTCTGACGAAAATTATTACCGCGACATTTATCCCGACACCTGGGTGGCAAATGATGCCTTAGGCCGGACGATGCCAGCGTTTTCGGAAGTTGGCCCGGTTAAAAACGACCAGCGCCGGATGGTCGGTATTTTCTACATTACCTGGCACACGCAAGGTCATTACGGCAAATTCAAAAATCCGTACGCTGCTGATGTTTCAAAAATACTGAAAGCAGATCCGAATGCACGTTTAGATGCGAAAAATCCGCTCTGGACCGAAGGCTCGTATCATTGGGGCGAGCCCGAAATGGGTTATTTCCTCAGTCAGGACGAATATGTGATCCGTAAAGACATGTCAATGCTGGCCGATGCCGGCGTTGATGTGCTGGTGATGGATGTGACCAATGCGGTGCGCTATTGGGACGAATGTGAAGTTACCTTCAGTACCTTGCAGAAAATGAAAGCCGAAGGGAATAAAGTACCGAAATTCCTGTTCTGGGCATTCAACGGCCCGGTGATCACCGTTGTTCAGGATTTGTACGAGAAGATTTATAAGAATAAAAAATTCACTGATTTATGGTATTACTGGGATGACAAACCGCTTTTATTATACAACGGAAATCCGAAATTAGATGCCAATGGCGGTGAAGTAAAAAATCCCAATCCGAATTATGAGGCGGCTGCAAAAACGGATCAGAATAATCCGCATTTTGGAAATCCTGATTATACCGAAGAGTCTTATAAAGACTATACTAAAGAGGTGAAAGATTTCTTCACTCTTCGCACGATGTGGTGGGGGTATTATAAATGGGGTGGTAAACGTTTTATCGGTACCGAAGATAACTGGAGTTTTGGTTACAGCATGGCCGATCCCAAAGTAAAAGCATTGAAACCCGAAGAGTTGCTTTCTACACACAAAGGGAAACGGGAAGAGGCAGCTGTCACACCTGCACAACATCCGGTCACAATGAACAGCGAAAATATGGGCGTAGGTAAATCGTGGTCACGGGAAAGTGGTCAGCCCACACTGAATGAATACGATCTGCCAGAGCCAACTTATGTCCCCTGGCTGGGAAAAACGGTTGAGCACCCTGAAGGATATGGCATCTATTTTCAGGAGCGATGGAACGATGCCATAGCTGCCAACCCTGAATTTCTATATGTCAACGACTGGAATGAATGGACTGCCGGGAAATATCAGCCGAAAGGTGGCGGAACAAAACCCTGGCTGGGACGGGATAACCCGTTCTTTTTTGTTGATCAGTATAATGCCGAATTTAACCGGGGCATTCAGCCCATGAAAGATGGGTACACCGACAACTATTACATGCAGATGGCACAGAACATCCGCCGTTACAAGGGCGTTCGGCCAATCCCCAAACTAAAAGGGTATTCCAGGATTAAAACGGATGGTAGTTTTGACGACTGGAACCCTGTAGAAACTGAATATCGTGATACGAAAGGTGATATTTTTCATCGTGACCATAACGGATATGGTGGATTGCATTATACCAATGAATCCGGAAGAAACGATATCGTCACCAGTAAAGTAGCTGTCGATAAGCGGAATATCTGTTTTTATGCCGAAACCAGCGAAAAGTTGACAGCCCTTACCGGCAACAATTGGATGTTGTTGCTGGTTGATGCCGATAATAACCCTGAAACAGGTTGGTATGGTTATGATTACCTGATAAATAAGAATGTAAAAGACGAAAAAACAACAACACTTATGCGTTATGATAGCACTCGTCCGAAGAATCCCTGGGTTGAGGTTGCCGATCTGAAATTTCGTTACGCTGGTAATGAACTGGAGCTGGCTATTCCCCGGAAATTACTTGGACTGACCAGAAACAAATTTACCTTCGACTTCAAGTGGAGCGATAATGCTGCAGATTTGAATAATCCGATTTCTTTGATTATAAATGGCGATACGGCACCAAACCGGAGATTCAATTACAGGTTCATCTGGAAACAAAAATGATCAACAAAACTTTCAATAAAATAATAATGAACGTAATCCCCCGATTATTAATCACTTCTCTTCTGATTTTGATTTTTGTGCTGTCAAGAGCTCAGCTTCCCCCTGCTGGCGCGGATTTGCAATCCGTGCCCATACAATTGATCAAAAAGACTACATTTGCTTAACAGCAATATTCCGGGAATGAGCCGAAAATATAAGTTCCATAATCCTGATGATCTTTATTATGTAACTTTGGCCGTTCAAGGTCGGGTTGATGTTTTTACCTGCAATGAATACAAAGACATTCTGGTTGATAACCTCGCGTATTGCTAAAAACAGAAAGGATTGGAACTTTTTGCATGGTGTATCATGACCAACCATGTACATATGATTGCAAAAGCCGAAGGAAAGTACTCTTTATCAGAAATCACGAATGATTTCTGATAAAGAGTACTTATCTTTGACTATTAAAATGAATAGAACATGGATATTCAAGCAAGAAAACTGCATTTTGTTCAAGAATTTCTTCGGGTTGCAGACGATGAGCTTGTTACGAAACTTGAAAAGTTGCTTCTAATTGAAAGAAAGAAGAAACTAAATAGGGAATTAGATTTACTGACGTTGAAAGAATTCAATGAAATTGTTGAGAAATCTGAAGAAGATTTTGAAAATGGAAGAGTTACAGAAGCTCGAAATCTCATTGACCAGATTGAAACATGGAAGTAAAAATCTTGTGGTCTGATACGTCTCTCATTCAACTCCAGGAGATATTTGACTATCACAATCTTAGGGTCAGTGTATCTGTTGCAAGAAAAATTAGAAGAATAGCTTCATCCTTTTGGGGCAACAAAATAAAAAACCGGTTTTCACCGTGGATCAATATATAATTCTCACAGCCAATTTATTTTGTGATTTACCACATAGGCGCCTCTGCCAATTCGGGTGAAGGCCATTTTACAGTTCGGAAATCCGGCACGGCTGATTTCGTTCGACGACAGTACGCTATTGATGTATTGTCGTTTTTTGCGGTAGGGTGGATGTATCTCATCGGGTATTAATTCTGCATATTTCACCATATCGTCCATGTTGAAGAACGCCATGGTTTTTTCATCAGGGGTGCCTTTTTGGTAAATAGCTTTTTCAGGGTGCAATTCATTCAGGCAACGCATCAGGATAATTAAAAAATAAACCATGCTGTGCGAATTTGCCTGAAATTGCCTGTTGTAAGTCTCGTAGGTCAAACTATTGGGATTAATTAACCTCCAGAAACGGTTGAGTGTTGAAATCGTGGCAGTTTGTGGTTTTCGTTGAAGAATATTTTGCAAAAAACCAGACAGCAGGTAGTTGGCACCAAATTTATCTTGCCGGTCTTTAATCAAAAGGGAGGCGCGTAACTGAATAAGTTCGGGAATCAGTTCGTCTTGTCCATGATATAAGGCAAGCATCAAACCGGTTGCCCCTTCGTCATCGGCACGAAAATCAATCCCGTATTTTTTTACCACCCTTAAGGCTTCGGTTTTACGTCCTAACCTTATGTCTTTGATATACTCTTTTCGGTCCTGCTTCAACTCTTTCATCAACGAAATGGCCCGTTGAAATTGCAATTGAGCCAATTGTTCTATCCAATCATATCGTTGGTGCGCAAGGGCATATTGAAAAAGTTGTTTACGCTCTTTCTTTACTTCGTTTTCTTTTTTGCCCGGATCGAGCGCCAACTGCTTAATAATTTCCAATTGTTCAAAACTCAGGTATTCGTAACCCAGATACTTGGCACGAATTTGCTCTGCTTGCTCAATTTTCCCCTGATCTTCAAGTCGTTGAGCTTCGGCCAGCCATTCTTCCAGTGTTGATTTGACTTCAACAACCTTAATTTCTGATTTGGTTTCCTGCATCTGCAAAAGTTGCAAGGCAGGGTGTTTTGCCTGCTTCTCGAAAATATAAATATTTTTTACGGCCCTCGTAATGGCTACGTACAACGAATTGATATAGAACTTATAAACTTCTGCATCCTTGTCCTGTTTGTCTGCAGGCCGGTTATATACCAACTCTTCTTTAAGCAAATCTGCCGGTGTTACACCTTTGATTATTTCGCGGAATTCGGCTTCGTGGCTCGCGACAAAGTTCAGTAAAATTACATTTTCGTATTCCAGGCCTTTGGCTTCCTGCACACTAAAAATCAAGGGTGTTTTAAAAAATCGCCTGGCTTCGTTTTTCAGTTCGTTGGCAGGTACGATCACTGCATATTGTGTACTGTTTTGAGTGCGCCGGTTGAGTTCGTTTTTCTTTTTTTCCTCGTCCGGATAAAGAAGCACCTCCCCTTTATTTTTGCTTACAGTACCTATCAGGTAATTGCTTTCTTTATCGATGGAACCAAAGCGGGTATTTTTGATTTTCAGTAAATTATTGCCCAATTCCACCACTTGCAAACTGTTCCGGTAGTTCGCCTGTAGAATTTTTATCGGATTGCCGATATCTCCGCTTTCGTAAAAATAGCTTTTTACTTTTCCCCACGAAAAAAAGTTGGGATGTACAATCTGGTTGCTGTCGCCAGTCAGGATAAAGTGATTTTTATGTTTCAACGATTGCAAAATACATTTCAACTGAATGTTGGTAATGTCCTGCACCTCGTCAACCACGATATAATCGTATCGGGGCTTTATTTTTTCCAGATATTGATAGCACAGCACATTACTGTCGTATAAATTATTTTCGTTCAGCCAATCCAGATACTTCAGGAATAACGGGTAAAGTCGTTCGCGCTCGGCAGTTGAAAAGATGGATTGTTTTACGCCTAAATCCAGATATTCCTTCTTCGTGAGATAAGCGGCATGAATGGGCGAACCGGTGATTACGCCCTTAAACTCCTCGAACACACGATAGGGTTCGTTGATTTTTACGGCTTGCGAAAACCGGAAAAACCAACTGTCGAACTGGGGAAAACCAACCTCTCTTCCTTGCGGTTTTTCCCAACTTGAAAGGTAATTATGGAGCGATAAAAATTCTACGTCTTGGTTTTCGGCATCGAAACCATTTGAATAGTAGATTTTTGACGCATTTTCGACCAAAAAGTTCGACAACGAAATGAAGGCTATTTCACCGGGCAGATCTTTTAGCTTTTCGAGTACCAAAGCTGTTTTTCCGCTTCCGGCCGAACCTACAATAATCAATGGCGGATAAAGTGAATAGATGAAATTCTGTATATTATCGAACGAGATGAACTTATTGAGCAAGTGTATCCGGTTCGATTTGTGATTGATAAAAATGAAATCTTCAGCAACAGTAATTTCGTCGGGCGACAGCACCGGCACAAACTTATCTTCATCAGGAAGAACAGCGCCACGTAAAAACCGGCTGCTACTATATTGGTGATTTTTAATAACTTCTAAAACAATCAAATACCTTTTCCCGTCGTAGCTTGCAAAGGTAAAAAGCAACCTGTCGCGAATATCAAGTCTTGCCCTGTAATAACCGGTACCCGCCATTTTTCGCACATCAGCGCTTTTAAAATCGCCTTCCTGTAACTGCTTGATTGTTTTTGAATAGGTCTTTTCAACCGAACTGATATTCAGGTTGTTTAAGTATAAAATGGCAAACTTCATTATTTTTTGTTTATTACAATATTCTGTTAAGCTTTAAGCGGTAGTTGTGTCAGACCAAAAATAAAAAGGCAAAAGTAAAAAGTTGAAAGGGAAAAAACACACTATAGTCAGTTAAAATCGTAGTTTGCGTATAGTAATACCTAAATTGAGCGATTCACAAATTTGGATTGGCTGCTCACATCGCTCGCATTAAAAATTTTGTGAATTTAGTGGAATTTTAGCTTCGGGTAATTTTATTCTATCAATTCTACACCAATGAAACGCAGAGACCTTCTGAAATCAGCCACAACTATTGCAGCCACGTCGTTTTCGCACTAGGAGCAGGAGCAATCTCTATTCCCGGAGCTACGGAAACAAATATTGAATTGACTAATTCAATTTTAAGCTACGGCTATTAGACTAAAGATATTTACGTCAGTAGCATAGCCATTGAAACAGAATCCAAGTGCAAAAATGAATGAATTCCCCTGTTTTATTTCTTAAACTCAACCTTAAACGTTGCCACTTCCCATTCGGGCAGTTTGGCCGGTCTGTTAATCACCAAGGCATCAGCTTCCTGTTTCCAGCTCAACTTTTCCTTACTCCCAAGAAGGGAAACAGATTTGATCTTTTTATCAGACAATTTCGAGTTATTTCCCAGAGAGACAATTTTCACATCCGCCACAGGGATTTTCATGCAAAATGCATAAAGCGTTTCCCCTTTTTGGGTAAACCGAATGTCTGAAGAGTCATAGGGACGCACATCTTTCACCCCACCAAATCTCCCCTTTTCCTGACTTTTCTTTGTTGTCGGTCCCTCGCCATAAATTTTCCAGGGACGTGTGCCGTAGATGCCTTCACCATTTGCCGGAGTCCATTTAGCGATCACATCCAAAATAGCCAGAACATCGGGTTCGAGATCTCCTTCCGGAGTTTGTACCACATTGAGCAACAGGTTGCCATTTTTGCTCACAATGTCGATCAGCATCTGGATGACCTGCGTTCCTGTCATGTATTTTTGTCCGGTGCGGTAGTACCAGTCGCCAATGGATGTATCGGTTTGCCAGGGATAAGGACTGATGGAATCCATGGCTCCCCGCTCAAGATCCTGTACCCATCTTCCTTCTGAGGCACGCAGCTTGCAGGTGTAAACAGCCTCAAGTTTGCCGTTGTTTTTGGAGATATCCTGGTTGTAATAATGCGCCAGCATGTTCCTGCCAACTTCTCCGAAAGGAAGTTCACTGTCTGAATAGAGCAGGTCTGGTTTGTACATGTCTATCAACTCGGTGATGCAGGCAAGCCAGTTTTTCTGGTTATCCAGATTGGTGGTCAACCACTCTTTGTCGTCAGCCGCGGTTTTAGGATGATACAGATCTTCGAATTCCGGATTGGTTCCATCGTAAGGAACGCCTGCCATCGGACTGGTTTTGTCGGCGCCCCTGCTCGACTGGAACCAGGTATAACTTGCTCCCAGGTGTTCGGATACCCCAAAACGCAACCCCTCCTTTTTGGCTGCCTTTTGCCACAAGCCAACCACGTCTTTTTTAGGCCCCATATTCACCGCATTCCATTTGTGAATTTTGGAGTTCCACAAAAAGAAATTATCATGATGGGTGGCCATGCTGACAAAATATTTGGCTCCTACTTTTTTGTACAATGCCATCAATTGCTCAGGATCCCACCTCTCTGCTTTCCACAAAGGAATGATGTCTTTGTAACCAAATTTGGACGGGTGACCGTAATGCGCTACATGGTATTTGTAATCGCCGCTACCCTCCTGATACAACTGCTTTGCATACCAGTCTCCCTGTCGGGGAACTGCCTGCGGACCCCAGTGCGCCCAGATACCAAATTTGGCATCACGGAACCACTCCGGATAGGTGTACTGCTTGAAAGATTCCGGAGCTGACGTAAAATTCTGTGCCAGCACAGGAACTGTTGTCATCATGCTGAGCACGATGATCAGCATCGCCATACTTGTTAGTGAATCAATTTTTCTTTTCATCTTTTCCGCTTTTTATTAGTTAATCCAATAGTTCCCGTTCTCCAACTTTAGAAAAGTTACATACTATTTTCCTTCTATTTTATAGCTTTCCAACTTTAGAAAAGTTACATACTATTTTCCTTCTATTTTATAATTGTTGCAACTTTTCTAAAGTTCTTGAAGTTTTTTTTAGAGGTATTGATAGAGTTTCCTTCCGTCAATTTCACTGACCACCTGTTTGATATTTTCAGCCTGATCGCGCTTGCAGACCAGAATGGTATTCCCCTCCTGAACGACAATCACATCTTCCAGCCCGACTACAGCAACTAAACTATCCTGTGCATGGACAAATGAATTCTTTGTCTCCCGAACGATCACCTTCCCGCTCAGGGCATTCAGATTTTCGTCCTTTGGGCTATATTTATAGACCTCTTCCCAACTGCCCAAATCGTTCCAGACAAAGTCGCCCTGTACCAAAAAAACATTTTGTGCCTTCTCCAGAATGCCATAGTCAATAGAAATCGAAGTAACCTCTCTGTAAATTTTGTCCAGTGCAGTTTCGAACTGTTCAGTACCAATATAAGTTCTGATTTCTTCAAGGGATGCATAAAGCTCAGGCGCATATTTTTTCACCGAATCCAGAAAAACGGAGACTTTGAAAATAAAAATTCCGCTGTTCCAGAAAAATCCCCCCTGTTGAAGATACCCTGTAGCAACTTCAACGTTAGGCTTCTCAACAAACTGCCTGACAGAATAGGATTTAATCAGCTGCCCAAGTTTTACCTCTTCTGAAGTTTGAACATATCCATATCCGGTAGCCGGGTATTTCGGGGTAATCCCTATTGTCACGATTCCATTCGTTTTCTCTGCTACCAGAGCAGCCGATTCAATGGTATCTTTGAAGAGCTTCTCATTATCGATGAGATGGTCGGAAGGAGAAACAATCAGTATTCCTTCAGGATCTTTTTCAGCAATGATCAGGGCTGCCAAACCTATGGCAGGCAAGGTATTTTTGCCGACCGGTTCATAAATCAGGTTTCTATGCGGAAGATTGGTAATTTGTTCCTCCAGGACATCCTGTTGGGATTTGGCCGAGATAATATAAATACGCTCTTCCGGCAAAAATTTCGAAAACCGCTTTACAGTCTCCTGAATCAGTGACTCTTCTCCAAAAATATTGAGATACTGCTTGGGTTTGCTTACCCTGCTACGCGGCCAAAAGCGGGTCCCTGACCCTCCTGCCATGATCAGACAATAGTTGCGGTTCATTATCTAATTAATATTTTACCTTGATTTTCAATGCTCCCGGAATCTCCTCCTCAGAAGCCACAATGACATATCCACCTCCACTTCCTGAGGTAATTGCCCCCGGATAATTGGAAAACCATTTGGTATTCATCTCTTCCCAAACCCAATCGGGAACAGTGTATGGCAACATTTTTTTCCAGGACAGGAAGGTTCCTTTCATCCCTTCTCCCAGCTTTTTAACATCCTTTTCCACGATGCCTTCCCAACACAATTGGCACGAATCGGCCAATTCACCAACGTTTTCAATCGATAGGTGCTTTTCAAGTAACGGATCATATCCTTCAGGCCTTGGGGCAAGCGGAATGAGGTGCAAAACTTTGGACAACCATTCGCAAGTATCTGGATCGACAGTCGATTCTATGTTGTTTGGCCAGAATTTTCCATCATAATCCAATCGGTTCGCGCCGGGCAAAAGAATCCCCAATTGATCCTGGGAACCTGAAATATACTCTGATCCGGGAGGGTTTTCGGCTCCGAAAAGCAATTTGGCATTGCGTACCTGGTCTCCTTCCGGGACCTTGTCCCCCCACAATTCGCGTGCAATTTTACGCGAACTGGTGGCCATTCCCGAACGATCATTGAAATCGATATCCGGCCAGATCTGAACGACCACACAGGGTCCGCTGTGAACCTTCGAAACCCAGGGTTGATCCATCCATCCCCCTGCCAGGCAGAGCCGGTAAGGAAATTTCAACTCTTTTTTGGATTGCGAACTGGATCTGGCAGGCAGTCCCTCCTCCGGAATACGCTCCAGAACGATCAGTTCGACATTGTTCTCTTCACAAAGACGCTTTTTACCATCAGTGTAACCATCCGAATTCACTACAAAATAGTCAGGCTTTATACGCTTCATGTCCTCTTCGAAATCGAGCATACCCTCGCCTGAGGCAACAAAGGCTTCTGAAACATATTTTACTGCACCAACCATATAGGCTCTTTCTTCCTGCGAGAAATAGGGCTTTTTCCCCTTTAGCCGCAAAAGATTTTCGTCCTGTCCAAGACTCACATAGAGCTTCCCGTACTGCGCCGCAGTCTTAAAAAAGGCAATGTGTCCCGCATGAAGCAGATCGTAGCAGCCACTGACCAATACTTTTTTATCTGTCATAGGTTCAATTTGCCACTATTTTTTTCCGCCGCTTATCATTTGGGTTTTGATCCAGTCGTAGGTCTCCTTCATGCCGACAGCCAATGGCAGTGTTGGTTCCCATCCCAAAAGTTCAAGGATGAGGGTATTGTCACTGTTGCGTCCGCGTACACCTTTTGGAGCATCCAAATCATAGGTTCTTTTCAGTTTGATGTGGCCAATTTTCTCAACGATATCCACCAACTGATTGATTGAAACCATTTCGCTGCTTCCCAGATTGATCGGCTCGATGATGTCGCTGTACATGATTTTAAGAATCCCCTCTACACACTCGGTAATGTCAATGAAACTTCTGGTCTGTTCACCATCACCCCATATATTGATCTCATCTTTCCCGTACAATTCTGCTTCAAGCACTTTGCGGCACATGGCAGCCGGCGCCTTTTCGCGTCCTCCGTCCCAGGTCCCATGAGGTCCGTAAACATTGTGAAAACGGGCAACCCGGGTATTAATTCCATAATCTTCCCTGAAATGACGGCACATCCTTTCAGAAAACAATTTTTCCCATCCATAACCATCTTCCGACTGGGCGGGATAAGCATCCGACTCTTTCAAACCCGGATTGTTGACATCCTGTTGCTTTTCACCATTGTAAACACAAGCCGAGGAGGCATAAAAGAACCTGTCAATTCCCAAATCCTTTGCAGCCATCAGCAAGTGCGTATTGATCAGTACGCTCAGCATGCATTCTGCCTTATGAGTCTCGATGAAACCCATGCCGCCCATATCAGCGGCGAGATTGAAGACTTCATTGTATCCATTCAATGCCGTGTAGCAGTTTTCTTTGCTATTCAAATCAAGAACCAGATTTTCGACATCCGCATGAACCTGGTACCACTGGTTCAAAGGCTTTTTATCCACCGCACGTACATCATTACCCATCTCTTTCAACCTTTTGGTCAGGTGACCGCCAATAAAACCACCGGCTCCGGCTACTACAATCTTTTTCATCCCTTTTAATTTAAATATTCCAAAATAAATTTATCATAACAGAGTCAAAAAACGCTGTAAATGAATGAATAGCATTCATGTCCGCATTTTTCTCTCATGCAAATATTGATCAAATATATAATTCCTGCAAGGCTTAAAAATCAACAATTTAGCGCAAAGGTTTGCGGAAAGGTTTGCGTACTAAAAAAAATGTTACGCAACATCTTTTTGTTAATCCGCAAGTTTAAAACAGAGACTTCTCAAGTTCTGTGATCACCGGTTTTTATTTGTCCAGTTTGTATATCCGCTCCATCAATTGCCACTTTTCATCGGCAGTTGCTTCGGCTGAGGATTGCTGAAACCTGGAGACGTAGGCTTCCCATTCGCTTTGCCTGGGCTTCTTTGCCAAGGCCGCCATGGCCTTGTCGTGGTCGAAATCCGCAACTGTATCCATGATCATAAATAATTTGGTACCCAGGATATAGATCTCCATATCCACGATTCCAACCTCCCGCATACCGGCTGTTATTTCAGGCCAGGCGGCGCCGGGTGCATGAATCTTTTTGTAATCCTCTATTAATTTAGTCTCCTCCTTCAATGAGAGCATCTTACAAAAACGCCTGAAAGCAGGACGTTCGGGAGTTCCAGCGTATTTCATATACTTATTTATATTGTTTTTACTTGCCGTATGCAGCTCGCAAATGGATTTGTATCTCCATTAGAGGATTTAATCCATGCTTGTTTCGCTGTAAACCAGATTAAGTACAACTAAATGACAATTATTATCATCAAAGCCAAGAATATTGAAAATGAGCCCGCAATCAATGACCTGTTCCAATCTTTATACCATTTAATCCTTCTGAACCACTGAGTTTGGTCCAGAAGAACCCATACAGCGCAATCACAACAAAGCAGGCAGCCGGGACAATGTAACCTGCCGACATCCCATCTGCATCGGCTATCTCCCCCATTACCTTTGGCAATACAGCTCCCCCCATAATGGCCATAACAATGAACGATGATGCCACTTTTGATCTTTCTCCCAATCCAAAGATACCAAGTGAGAAAATTGTGGGGAACATGATTGACATAAAGAAAAAGCTAAGGAAAACCGCAATTACTGACACCCAACCCAGTTTGGCTACAACAACAAACATTAATATCACATTTATAAACGCATAGAGGCCAAGCATTTTATGTGCCTTAGTAACCCTCAATATAAACGAACCGGTAAAACGTCCTAAAAGGAACAATGGGAATGCCATCCACGACATGAGGGAGGTAGCACCCTTCTCTGTCAGGAAATAAGCCCCGTTACGAAGAATTGATCCATTTTCGCCACCGATTAACCAGCTTGATTTCAAGCTTTCACCTATGGCAGGGACATCTTCGACCATGTAGTTGATAAAGAAACTAAATATGCCCGCCTGGGCTGCCACATAAAGAAATTGCGAAATAGTTGCCCCAGTAAAGTGTGGCGCCGACCAAATGCTGTTTTTGTGAATTAGTTGTTTCTTTTTGAGTGTTATAAAAACAATTGAAGCCACACCCGCAATAATGGTAGTAACATCGAACACCATAGCTAAAGTATGGTTCAAGGCTAACATAGCATCAGGATTGGCAAGCGTCTCCCTGTCCATATAAAATAATTGGGCAAAGAAGCGGAAAATCATACCTAAAGCAAAACTGAATAAAATAGCGCAAACATATAAAAGGACTGTCGACAAGCGACTTTGTTGGCCAAATACATCGACTTTGGCTGTTTGATTTTCGGAATTATGGTCATTCTCTTTTTCAACGACATCCGGCATCTTACTTTTAATAAAAGCGATAATCAGTACCATAATAATAACAGCAAGCGCTACATAGGGTATCCACATTGTTTTATGTGCAATTTCAGCATTTTGCTGAGCCGAAAGAGTAGCATCGGAATGGTAGAAATATAAGCCGCCAATATACGGGGCGATTGGCCAGCCAATAGCATTGAAAGACTGCGCCAGGTTAATGCGGGATGCCGCATATTTTGGATCTCCCAACACGGTGGTATATGGATTGGCGACAGTTTCGAGGAATGAGAAACCCATGGCTACCAGGCAAACGCCAAGGAGAACCGCCCAGAACCCGTCAATTTTGGTTGCAGGATAAAACCACAGACAGCCCAATGCAGCTAAACTCAAACCCAAAATAATCCCCCATTTATAACCAAGTCTATGAATAAACCACCCTGCAGGCAATGCCATGAAAAAATAGCCCAGGTAATGTGAAAACTGAACATTGGCCGAGTCGGCCTTTGTCAGATGGTAGTAATCCTGAAAATGCTTGTCCATGGTATCTATCAAGCTGTTACCAACTGCCCATAAAGTAAAAAGAAGCGCAACCAGGAAGAAAATTAACGTGTGGTTTCTTCCGTCTTCAGTGGTAAATAGGCCTTTTTTCTTTCTTTCCATTTCGTAATGAATAAATATTGATTTTTCGAAGCATAAGTTCTTCAAAAGAGACTCAAAAGTCACGAAACTAATCCGTTTTGCCAAATATGTCTCCTATTGCAAAGCTTTGCGGAGAAGAAAAAATGTTGTGGAACATGTTTTCTTTGCTCTTTTTTCAGATTTTGGCGGAGATACGTCAATAGTTTTGTAATTTCAGCCGATCGATTTTATACCAGTATGGCCAAAAGGCATTTATCGCTAAAAGATCTTGCTTCAGAGCTGAACATCTCCATTTCTACTGTTTCCAGGGCTCTGAAAAATCATCCGGATATCAGTCCTGAACTTACCAGGAAGGTACAGGAGCTTGCTGCGGTTTGGAATTATACACCCAACCCGCTCGCGATGGGTTTGCTAAAGCAGGAGACACATATGATCGGAGTGATTGTACCCGATCTGGTTACCCATTTCTACTCCTCTATCATCTCCGGTATTGAAGAGTACGCCAAGAGTCGAGGTTATTTTATCCTGCTGGCTTCATCATATGAAAGCATGGAGAAAGAAATTGAATCTGTCTCCAATCTGCTGAAGGCAAGGGTAGATGGGATGATTGTCTGTTTGAGTAAAGAGACAGATCGTTTTGACCATTTTTTACAACTGATTGATGACGAAATACCATTGGTCTTTTTCGACCGGGTCTGTCTGTCAGAATCGGCTCCATGCGTAGTGATCGACAACAAGGATGCTGTTGAGCAGATTATCCGCCATTTTAACGCGGAAAAATACAGGCGCATTGCATTTATATCTGGACCCGCCCACCTCAACATTTCCCGCGACAGAGTAGAGGGATATCTCTCCGGACTCAAGGAATCGGGATTGAAATTTAATCCCGATCTGTTACGTCCATGCAACATGCTCTCCGAAGAGGCTCTCCGGATTACAGATGATCTGCTCAACCTTCCTGAACCTCCGGATGCCATCTTTGGAATCAACGACATGGTCATATTTACTGTGATGAAAGAGCTTAAAAGACGAGGGCTCAAAATCCCGCAAGAGATCGGAGTCGCAGGTTTTGCCGATGAATTCCATGCGACCTTTTCAACTCCGCAACTTACCTCCATCATGCATCCTACCAGGGAGATCGGCATTAAGGCAGCAGAACTATTCTTTAAAAAAATGGAAGATCCATCGTTTGTGGAAACTGTCGTTCTTCAAACAAAATTGGTGGTCAGGGAATCTTCAATAAGAAATTAAAAATTACAGATTACAGATTACAAATTAACGTTTAGAAATTACTGAATGAAAATTGCGGAAATAATTAGAAATAAATGCGCGTTTTAAATAAATTCACTATTTTCGCACCGTAAAACATGTAGATATGCTTAAACGCATTAAGAAAATAAAATCAGAAAGCAACGCCTGTTTCTGTGAAGAATGCCCTGATTTTTTCAGCGCCTTGGCCGATAAAACCCGGCAGGAGATTATTATGATTTTTGCTACCCAAAAGGAAGTGTGCGTGAATGATATCGCAAGTAAGTTTACTTTGTCCCGTCCAACAATTTCACATCATTTAAATTTACTGAAGCGTGCCAAAATACTTAACGCCCGCAAAGAAGGGAAAGAGATCTATTTCTCTGTAAATAAACCCTACATCAAAGAATTGTTTGCTGTAGTATTAAAGGATATTGATACGTGTTGTTGATTTTTTTTGATTCATTATGTTGATATGTTTAAACATATATTCTTGATTAAGAGATGAATTTTCAGAAGAGAGACTTTTCAGCCATTCTTGAGGTAAGCCAGCCGGACTCAAATTTAAAACAGCTTATACGACTGGCATTCCCGGTTATTGTAACCTCGTTCATGTCTATGGCTTACAATTTTATCAACATAATTTTTGTAGGAAAACTTGGCGCTGGGGCGGTTGCGGCAGTTGGATCTGCAGGGTTTTACATGAATTTGGGCTGGGGGCTTTCCTCCCTTTTTACAGTTGGTGCAGGAATAAAAGTATCACATGCCATTGGAGAGGGAAATTTTCGTCTTGCAAAGAGTTATATCCGGAGTGGCATGTTGGCTGTAATCGTCACTGCGTTGGTTTGCTCTGTTTTGCTTGCTTTTGGAAGGAATTACCTGATTGGCTTTATCCAATTAAACAATCCCGGAATTGAACGCGACGCATCTGTTTATCTGGCCCTCATTGGACTGAGTATCATATTCTCGTTTCAGAATCAGTTTTATACCAGCGTATTTATCGGTTATGGGGATAGCCGATCACCTTTCAGAATCAATGCAGCCGCGCTAATTGTAAATATATTACTAGATGCAATTCTCATTTTTTGGGTTGGCTTAGGTATTAACGGGGCTGCTATCGCCACCATTCTGTCACAAGCTTTGGCGACATTCCTGTTTTACAGAAAACTAAACCGAACGGAGAATATAAATCCAGGCCTCGTTCCATTCCAAAGTGCACTTCTCAAAAAAATAGTAGGAATAGGAATCAGTCCGGCTATCCAACGGGTTTCATTCACCATCATCGCTATTCTGATGGCCCGTATCATAAGTCATTGGGGTGCAAATGCAATAGCGGTACAAAAGGTCGGTGTACAAATTGAAGCGATCTCCTATATGACCGTGGCCGGATTCATGTATGCTTTGTCGTCCATTTCAGGACAAGCTTACGGTGCAAAGGATTATGATAAACAATGGAAAATATTTGGCGCGGGAATAATGCTGTCGGTCATTATAGGAGTGATTACTACAGCTATACTGGTTATGTTTCCATCAACGTTGTTTTCAATCTTCCTGAAAGATCCGGAAAGCATTGCCATGGGAAGGGAATATCTGACAATTATTGGGATATCCCAGTTGTTTATGTGTCTGGAGCTGATGGCTACCGGCGCTTTTTTTGGCTGGGGACGAACCAATATTCCGGCAATTACGGGGATTGGACTTACACTCCTTCGAATACCACTGGCATATGCTTTGATCCATCTCTGGAAAAATGAGCTCTCCTCCGTATGGTGGAGCATCAGCATCAGCAGCATCGCAAAAGGCATATTGCTGGTATTACTTTATGTTATTCTTTTCAAGCTATTTATAAAAAACCAAAAAAAAACAGATGAGACAGGACATGTTTAAATCAGCTGCGAGTCAAATAAAAGGGAATATGTGGTTTGATGCGCTCTTTGGCATCGAAAAAGAGAACATTCGCGTGGACGAATCCGGAAATTTGGCGCAAACCCCGCATCCAATGATATTCGGGAATAAACGTCAGAATCCTTACATCACTACTGACTTTTCTGAGAGTCAAGTGGAAATGATCACCCCGCCACTGCCCGATATTAAACAAACATTGGGTTTTCTTGAAACCCTTCATGATGTTGTGAGCCTGGAACTGACCAATGAATACCTTTGGCCGCAAAGCATACCACCTGTTTTACCAAATGATAACCAAATTCCAATTGCCCAATTCGATGAAGCAGGGAAAGATGCCCAGCAATACCGCGAACATCTGGCCCTGAAATACGGACCCAAAAACCAACTGTTTTCAGGAATCCACTTTAATCTTTCTTTCGGAGAGAAGTTAATGGAAATGCTATATCGTCAAAGCAAACCATCAATAACCTACGAAGCGTTCAAGGATGAAGTTTACCTTAAAACAATACGACAGTTGCACAGGTTAAGATGGTTGTACATTTTGCTTTATGGGAATAGCCCTGTCGTAGATTCGTCGATGGAGCTGAAATGCAAGGAATCTCCTTACAGCATCGCTCAACATGTAATTGGCCTCTCCATTCGTAACAGTTGCTATGGTTACAGGAATATTGGCGAGCTATATCCCGATTACAGCTCTGTCCAAAATTTTAGGCAAAGCCTCGACCAGATGGTTCAAGATGGAAAAATCGAATCCATGAAGGAACTGTATTCTCCGGTAAGGCCAAAATTTACAAATGGACCTGATCATATATCCTACATTGAAATCAGGTTTGTTGATATTGATCCATTGTCCAAGGCAGGCATAACAGAAGAAGCGCTCTCTTTTTTACATCTGCTTGCACTTTATGGATTGCTTACAAAAGAGCCAGACAATTTTGATGCTGCATCCCAATTGCATGCGAACAATTACCTGGGATATGTTGCCCTGTATGGGTTGGGTCCGGTTCCATTTGTTCATGATCCAACCGGCGAATATGTTGATATCTGGCAAAAAGCAAAACAACATATAGATGAAATGACCGGTTTGTTTCGAAAACTAGCGGTAAATAATGATGACTACCAAAAAGCCTTAGAGCTGGCAGCAGAATATATCAAAAGCCCAAAACAGCGAAGAGTCTACGAGGTACTCGATGGTATTCTGAAGATGGGATATATCCCTTTCCATATGGAGAAAGCCCGCAATTATTTAAATGAAAGCCAGCGAAAAGACTACAATTTCATGGGATTGGAAGATATGGAGCTCTCTACCCAGTTATTACTTCGTGAAGCTTTGAAAAGGGGCGTTTCATTTGAAATTCTGGACCGAAAAGAGAATTTCATCAGGTTACATCAAAACGGAAATACCCAATATGTAAAGCAGGCAACGAAGAGCTCGCTCGATAATTATGCAAGCGTTCTGGCCATGGAAAACAAGCTTGTTACCAAAAAAATTCTCGAAGAGGCGGGCATTCGCGTTCCCAAAGGATACAATTATACCCAAGCTAAAACAGCAAGATTTGATTTTCAGCTGTTTAAAGGAAAACCTGTAGTTATCAAACCGAACCAAACCAATTTTGGTATCGGCATTACCATTCTAAAGGAAAACAGGGATGAATCCATATTTCACAGGGCAGTTGATATTGCTTTTGAGCACGACTCCACCATCCTGATAGAAGAATTCGTTGAAGGAAAAGAATTCAGGTTTTTCGTTATCGACAATCAGGTCGTGGGCATATTGCACCGTGTGCCGGCAAACGTAACCGGAAATGGAATTCTATCCATTAAAGAATTGGTCGGCATCAAAAATCAAGACCCTTTGCGCGGCAAGGGATATCATACTCCCCTGGAAAAAATCCAGCTTGGCGAAGCCGAGGTAATATTCTTAAAATCACAACAAAAGGATTTCGATGATGTACCGGAATCCGGAGAAGTGGTGTTCCTGCGCGAAAATTCGAACATCAGCACCGGTGGTGACAGCATCGATTTTACAGATGATATACCCGATTCCTACAAACAAATTGCTGTAAAAGCGGCTTCGGCCCTAAATGTAAAAATTACTGGTCTGGATATGATTATTTTGAATCCAGCGAAGGAAGCAACACCCGACAATTATGCCGTTATTGAATTAAACTTTAATCCCGCCATCCACATTCACTGTCATCCATTTAAAGGGAAAAACCGGAAATTGAATGAAAAGTTAATGGACGCGCTAGGCTATAGACAAGAGACAATTTTTAATCTGTAATTTTTAATTTTTAATTCCTATTTCCTCTCATCATCCCAAGCACTGCCTCCAGTACCGAATCAACATTCGGCTTAGAGAAATACTCGCCATCTGTACCATAAGCTCCGCGGTGGTCGCGGGCAGAGATCACCAGCGGTTGCTCATCCAGCGCATAAAACGCCTCTTTCTGTTCCAGGATCTTTTGAAGCATATAGCCGGTACCTCCGCCTGGCACGTCTTCATCCAGTAAAACAAGGCGGTTTGTTTTGATAACCGATTGGGTAATTAGGTGACCGGTATCAAAGGGTGCAAGGGTTTGCACATCAATCAACTCTACCGAGATACCCATCGATTTCAGGATCGCGTTTGCCTCCAAGGCTATGGTTACATTCCAGCCATAAGTAACCAAAGTTAAATCAGTGCCTTCCAGCAAGATTTCTGGAATACCCAGTGGGATACAATACTCTCCTATATTTTCAGGCAGTTTCTCACGCACATAATATCCTTTCAAAGGTTCGATCACCAGAGCTGGTTCTTCACCTTTGAGCAGGGTATTGTAAAAGCCCGCAGCCTGCGTCATGTTTCGCGGAACGCAAATATGAATACCCCGCATCGAGCCAAGCAGCATACTCATCGGGGATCCTGAATGCCACATGCCTTGCAGCTGATGTCCGCGGGTACGGATAATGAGTGGTGCGATCTGCCGTCCGCAGGTACGGTAATTCAGGGTTGAGAGATCATCGGCCAATGTAGGAAGTGCATATATGAGATAATCAAGATATTGTATCTCGGCGATTGGTTTGAATCCCCTCAATGCCAAACCGATCCCTTGTCCGATAATGGTTGTCTCGCGGATCCCGGTGTCGAAAACACGGTGGAGTCCGAATTTCTCCGACAACCCTTTCGTCTCCTGGTTGACTCCGCCCAAAACACCAGTGTCCTCCCCGAAAGAGAGCATCAAAGGATATTTTTGCAGCAGCAGATCGAAATTCTTGTTTAGCAGTTCTGACCCGGTTACCCAGGCCGGATCATTACTATATTCAATTTTAACTATATCTCCGGTAGGATATTTTGCCGATTCCTCCGACCGGGGAATGCTGAAAAGTCGCTCGCCGATCTCTTCGGAAGTCTTTATCCATAAGGCCAATTGCTGATCCTGCTCCTTTAATGAGGAATTTCCAACAACCGTTCTATGCAAGGATTTAGCAAACCTGATCAACGCCTTCCTGGTAGGGTATGCCGCTTTTAACAATGCTTTTAACTCAGCTGATTTTGTGGACAGTGGGGTAAAACTGTTTGAAATGGAACTGACAATCGCTTTTAAGCCGACACTCTCTTCTTCAAATCCGGCGATGTAATTGCTCCAGGCCAGATCACGGGCGGCCCTGGCTTCCCGTGATGCCTCTTCTTCGAGTTGCGCCAAGGTATCCGTATCCCCATATCCCTCGAGAATGATCCACTCTTTGAATTTCACGATGGCATCAAAATCCTGTTCCCATTGCAGACGTTCAGCACTCTTGTATCGCTCATGTGAGCCGGAAGTTGAATGGCCCAACGGCTGCGTAAGTTCGTCAATATGAAATATGACCGGTTGATGCTTTGACCGGCAAAGGGCAATTCCCTCTTCAAAAGTTTGGACCATACAAGCATAGTCCCACCCCTTGCAGGAATATATTCTGCACCCCAAATCCTCTCCATCTGTTTCGAATCCCTTCAAAGCCTTTGATATGCTGCCTTTCGCCGTTTGCAAATCAACGGGCACACTGATTCCATAACCATTGTCCCAAATGGCCACGGCCAAAGGAACCTGAAGTACACAGGCGGCATTGATGGTTTCGAAAAACATCCCTTCGGAGGTACTGGATTCGCCTATTGAGCCAAATGCCACTTCATCTCCGGTGATTTTGCCTGCCGTATGTGGTGCAAATTCGGGATGGTCCCTGACAAGCTTGGAGGCCTGTGCCAATCCCAGGAGACGCGGAATTTGTCCGGCAGTGGGAGAAAGGTCTGCTGCAGAATTCTTCATCAACGCTAGCTCCAGAAGCCCTCCAGCGGCTGATCTGTTTGCAGTTGAATGATGGTTATTGAAATTGCGACCTCCGGTGGACGGATTGTTGATAGTATTGGTATCCCCGTATAGCTGAGAGAAAAATTCCGTTGGGGTCATCATTCCAGCCGCCAGCATGAAAGTTTGGTCGCGATAGTACCCTGAACGCCAGTCCCCGTCGCGGTAGCATTTTACATAGGCAATCTGCGCCAACTCCTTTCCATCACCGAAAATTCCAAACGGAGCCTTGCCAAGATGCACCTCTTTCCTACCAAGGAGACTCAACTGCCGGCTTAGAAAGACGGTATAATAATCTTTCAGGACACTTTTCTTCGTAAAAACTGACTGACTTACAGCGAATTTCGAACCCATCCACAATACTTAAAAAATTGAAAATTGAAAATGATGTGATACCTTACTTTTAACGAGAAAGGAGGAGATAAGTTATCTAAATACGAAAACAAAAAGGCCGAATGGGTGTCCCCTCCGGCCTTTCATATAACACAAATTAAATAAAGTACTTATTTTAAGCCAATTATAAAATTTCTCATTACTAATTCAATTCTCTTTTTGTGTCTTTCGTGTCACCCTTCGCGCCCTTTGTGGTTAAAGAATTAAATCTTACCACGAAGGCCCCGAAGGAAAACTCAAAGGAAACTCAAAGGATTCTTTGACTAAATGGCATTTAAAGCCAATTTCATCTTGTTTTCCCGTAGATTGGCCCATAAGTATCGCAAGCGCGGTAGTCGGATCCCTCTTTGTCCATTCCGAAGGCGCTCCAGGAAGCAGGGCGGAAAATTTTGCCCTCTTCCACATTGTGCATGCAAACCGGGATCCTAAGCATCGAAGCCAGCGAGATCAGATCAGCGCCGATGTGCCCGAAACTGATGGCTCCGTGGTTGGCGCCCCAGTTGGCCATCACACTATAAACATCCGCAAAGGCTCCTTTGCCATTGGTCCGCGGGGCAAACCAGGTTGTTGGCCAGGTCGGGTTGGTACGCTGGTCCAGGGTATTGTGCACCTCGTCCGGAAGATCAATGGTCCAACCTTCGGCCAGTTGCAAAACAGGTCCAATCCCTTTCACCAGATTGATGCGGCTCATCGTGACAGGCATCTCTCCCTCAGTTTTGAAATGGGAAGAGTAACCGCCTCCGCGGAAATAGCCAAGGTCGGCTGGGGCCCAGTCGGTGGCATCCAGACAGGCTTGTGCCTCGGCCTCTGAGATTTCCCAGAATGGTTTCATAACGGACTGGCCGTTTGCTTTTTGCTTTCCAGTGGCATCCAGGGTCGTTGATCCGGAATTGATCAGGTGGATGATTCCGCCTGCTGCTTTGCCGGTGAGTTTGCTGCCTGTCACCCGCTCAACTGATTCAGGACTCCAGTAAGTCCTAACATCGGAGAAGATCTGGGCCGTATTGGTAAGCAGATGTCCGAACAACATGGAGACACCATTCAATGAATCGTTTTCTGTTGCGAAGACAAAAGCCTGACGGATGCCGTTCCAGTCGAACGAGGAGTTCAAAATTGCCTCCATAAAATCACCGTTGGGCAGATGGTCTGTCCAGGCACGTTGTCCCTGGAAACCGCCCAAAATGGCATTGCGACCAAGCGCCTCTTCGCCATGTCCCAGCTCTTTCAGTTTTGGGTTTCCTATCATCAGGTCGCGGGCCGAAAGGGTCATCTTGACCACCATCTCCCACTCCCAGTCTTTTCGCTCCCTGGTTGCCTGACTGGCAGGATCGTTGAGGTCCTTGCCCTCTTTGCAGTTCTTCTTTACCCAGGCAATCGCTTTAGCGTATTCGGCAGGATCGTATATGCCACGCTCGGCACGGCGTATCAGCTCCGACATATCAATAACCTCAGTACGGATGCCGAGATAGTCGAGCAAGAACTCCTGATCGACATACGATCCGGCAATACCCATCGACATACCACCCAGCGAGAGGTACGATTTATTTTTCATTTGCGCTACCGCGAGACCGGCTTTGACAAAACGCAAAATCTTCTCTTTCACATCTTCCGGGATGGAACCGTCTTTCTTATCCTGAACGTCGTGTCCATAGATACCGAACGCAGGTAAGCCCTTCTGCGCATATCCTGCAAGCGCTGCAGCAAGATATACAGCCCCCGGACGTTCGGTCCCGTTGAAGCCCCAAACCGCTTTGGGCAACAGTGGATCTGTATCCATTACTTCTGTTCCGTAACACCAGCAAGGGGAGACAGTCAGTGAGACCCCGACACCCGAACGGGCAAATTTTTCGGCGCACATGGCAGCCTCAGCCACTCCGCCAATGGTCGAATCGGCGATCACGCATTCAATCTTTTCTCCGTTAGGGAAACGAAGATTTTCGCTGATCAGTTGTGCCGCAGCCTTGGCCATATTCATGGTTTGATTTTCGAGTGATTCCCGCACTCCCTGTAACCGTCCGTCGATAACGGGCCGGATCCCCACTTTGGGCAATTCTCCAATTAATCTGTTAGTAGCCATTTTTGTTGATCTTTTACTTGTTCTTGATTGGAATAAAGTACAATTTGACATTCCAAACTTATGACAAAATGGGGAGAATTGCTATAGACCGAAATATTAAAAATGTGTACATTTCAAATACATCTCCACTCAATATGGATATATTTGTGTGTATATTCATTGCATGATTTCGCATTGTACAACATGAAATTCTCCAAAGTGCCCGACAGAGGCGATCCATCCAACAGCTCACAGCTTTTCTCCGGA
>Ga0265297_10001246_pt1 | contig 61810 bp, 54 predicted proteins | sample Munlanlwell13791_FD_192502 | JGI IMG/M metagenome (GOLD analysis project Ga0265297, IMG submission 192502) | Leachate microbial communities from a municipal landfill in Southern Ontario, Canada - Leachate well 137-91 | ecosystem: Engineered > Solid waste > Landfill > Unclassified | place... | reverse complement strand
AGATTGTCCCGCCCGGAGTGAGACTTGAGGCGGGATCCCGCCCCGAGCTAAACAGATGGCGGGATAAACCCATACGAGCCCTTTTGAAGAAAAAGTCCAAGCCGCGGCAGGACCCGAAAAATTTCCTGGTGGCTTGTTAAGGCTTATAAAAGTGGTTGACAAGCGGCCCGGAGGCTATTATAATCATATTTCCTTGCAAAATTTACCTAATATAAAGATTATAATCACAGGAGACGATATGGCAAAGAAGACTATTAAGGATGTTGATCTTAAAGGTAAGAGGGTGCTGATGCGGGTCGATTTTAACGTCCCGCTCGATGACAAGCTCAATATTACGGACGATATACGCATAAGAGCTGCCCTGCCTGCCATAAAATACGCTTTGGATAAAGGGGCAAAGGTAATATTGATGAGCCATCTGGGCAGGCCGGACGGCCAGGTCAGTGAAAAATTGCGCCTTGCGCCTGTAGCCAAAAGGCTTGAGAATCTTCTTGGTAAGCCGGTTTTGGCGCTCAAAGATTGCATAGGGGATGATGTTAAAAAGGCGGTATCGGCGATGAAGGCTGGCGATGTCATCCTGTTGGAGAACCTCAGGTTCCATGCCGAGGAAGAGAAGAACGACTCCAATTTCGCGAAAGAGCTCGCGAGTCTTGGTGATGTATTCGTGAACGACGCGTTTGGGACGGCTCATAGGGCGCATGCGTCGACCGAAGGCGTAACGCATTACCTGCCGTCTGTGGCGGGATTCCTGCTTGAAAAAGAGATACAGTACCTTGGTAATGCCGTTGACGATCCGGCGCGGCCTTTTGTCGCGATACTGGGCGGAGCAAAGGTCAAAGACAAGATAAAGGTAATAGATAACCTGCTAAATAAGGTCGACGCGCTTTTAATAGGCGGCGGCATGGCATATACATTCCTGAAGGCAAAAGGGAAGACGATAGGTTCTTCGAAGCTCGACAAGGATGGACTCGATACCGCTAAGGCGGCGCTCGATAAGGCGGCAAAGAAGAACATCCCGATGCTCCTCCCTATAGACCACATAGTAGCCGATAAGTTCGAGGCGAACGCCAATTCGAAGCTTGTGGGAGAAGATATACCGGACGGATGGATGGGCCTCGATATAGGCCCGAAGACGATAAAACTTTTCGAAGATAAACTTAAGTCGGCGAAGACCATAGTATGGAACGGCCCGCTCGGCGTATTTGAGATGGATAAATTCGCCAAGGGGACTGAAGACGTGGCTAAATTCATAGCCGGGTTGAAGGGCGTTACTTCCATAATAGGCGGCGGCGATACAGCGGCCGCGATGTCGAAGTTCAAAGTCGAGGATAAGATGGCGCATATATCCACCGGCGGCGGCGCGTCGCTGGAATATCTCGAAGGAAGAGGCCTGCCGGGCATAGACGCGCTTAACGATAGATGCTGCGAGGAAGGTTGTAAATCATGCGGAAGATAATAATTGCCGGCAATTGGAAGATGAACAAGAACATATCCGAGTCGATAGACCTTGCCAATTACGTCAAGAGGACCCTTTATGATATCGGCGAGATAGAAATAGTCCTTTGTCCGCCGTTCACATCCTTAAGCGACGTGAAAGAGATCGTCATGGATACGAATATAAAGCTCGGCGCGCAGAACGTCCATTGGGAAAAAGAAGGCGCGCTTACCGGGGAGATATCCTGCGGCATGTTGAAGAACGTTGGATGCGAGTACGTCATTATAGGCCATTCCGAGCGCAGGCAGTTCTTCGGGGATACTAACGAGACTGTCAATAAGAAGGTCAAAGCGGCGCTGAAAGAGGGACTGAAGCCGATCGTCTGCGTCGGAGAAAAGCTGGAACAACGGAAACTCGGCAAGACGTTCGATGTAATAAAAGATCATGTGGAGAATTCACTCGCGGGATTGTCCGCGGAAGAGATGCTCAAGACGGTGGTAGCTTATGAGCCTGTCTGGGCGATAGGCACAGGCGTCAACGCGACGAAGGAGCAGGCTCAGGAAGTCCATAAATATATAAGGCAGCTCCTGGAAAAGATGTTCGGCCCGGAGACGGCAAAAAGCGTGAGAATACAATACGGCGGAAGCGTGAAGCCGGATAATATAAAGGAGTTGATCTCCCAGGAAGATGTCGACGGCGCTCTCGTAGGAGGGGCCAGCCTTAAGGGGGATTCATTCACACAGATAGTCAAAAATTGCCTTTAATTTTTGCACACAAAATCGAGAGGTAGAATATGTTATATGGTATATTCATCGGTTTGCACGTAATAGTATCTCTGGTCCTTATCGCGGTAATCCTGCTTCAGGCAGGCAGGGGAGGAGGCTTAAGCGAAACGTTCGGCGGAAGCTCCACCCAGACTATCCTGGGGACGAAGACATCGGTCTTCTTGAAGCGCGCGACGGCTACTTCGGCGGTGATATATATACTCACTTGCCTTATATTGGCAGTCATGACAAGCCATAGAGGAAGGTCTCTTGTGTCGAAGGGAGTTATCGCTCCGGTCACCCAGGGGCAAGGAACCGCGCCCCAGCCGTTCGCTAACGACATGGTCGATTTCTAATAAATAGATGAGTACAATAGCGCAGCGTAAAATTAAGATACCGCTAATATCATTAGCGGTATTTTTTTTAACGGCGGCACTTAATGCCGAGGAAAGGTCCTTCGAACGCGCCGCATTTGGAGACGCCATAGTCGTCTCTTCTATAGGAGATGCCCGTTCACTTATACCTATACTCGCCTCTGACTCCGCATCGAGCGATATCTGCGGCATGGTCTTCAACGGACTCGTCAAATACGACAAGCATGTCAGGATAGTCGGGGATCTCGCCGAGAGCTGGGATATTTCCGCAGACGGGCTGATCATCATATTTCATTTAAGGAAAGGCGTTAAATGGCATGACGGCGCGCCTTTTACGGCGAAGGACGTAGAATTTACCTATAAGAAATTGATCGATCCTAACGTGAAGACGCCGTACAGCGGCGGCTTCGAAAGGGTTAAAAATTTCGAAATATTGGACGATCATACCGTTAAGATCACATACAAAGAGCCTTTTGCCCCGTCGCTGGCCAGCTGGGGCATGTGGGTAATGCCGGAGCACCTTCTGAAGAGCGAGGATCTCAATAAGACCGGGTTCTCGCGCCATCCTGTCGGGACCGGCCCGTATATATTCAAGGCGTGGAAGACGGGTGAGAAGATAGAACTTGTATCGAACCGCGGATATTTCGAAGGCCGCCCGTTCATAGACCGCTATATATACAGGATAATCCCGGACGAGGCTACGATATTCCTTGAGCTCCAGACGCAGGGCGTCGACCTTTCGCACCTTACCCCTTTGCAATACACGAGACAGACAGATAATAATTTCTTTAAGAAGCATTTCCAAAAATTCAAATATCCGAGTTTCGGATACACCTATATGGGATATAACCTATCGGATCCGAGATTTGCCGATGTGAGAGTTAGACAGGCTATCAATTACGCTGTGGATAAGCAGGAGATAGTAGATACGATATTCTTTGGTCTTGCGAAGGTCACGACAGGGCCGTTCATCACGGATTCGTGGGCGTACAATAATGACGTGAAGCCGTTGCCGCGCGATCTGCCTAAGGCGCGGGAGCTGTTGAAAGAAGCGGGCTGGGAAGATCGCAACGCCGACGGGTGGCTGGAAAAGGACGGCAAGGTATTTGAGTTCACAGTCCTGTTAAACCAGGGAAACGCAGAGCGCCAGAGGACCGCTGAGATGATACAGGGGTATCTGAGGGAGGTCGGTATCAGGACGAAGATAAGGGTGCTCGAGTGGAGCACCATGATAAGCGAGTTCATCGATAAGAGGCATTTTGACGCCATAATAATGGGCTGGTTCCTGTCCCGCGACCCGGACAATTACGATATATGGCATTCTTCGAAGACGCGTGAAGGCGAATTCAACTTTGTGGGCTACAGGAACGAAGAGGTCGACAGGCTGCTTTTGGAGGGCCGGCGCACCTTTGACGAGAAGAAGCGCGCGGATATATACCACAGGATACATGAGGCGATCTATAACGATCAGCCGTATATGTTCCTGTATTCCAGCGAAGTGCTGCCGATAGTCAATTCGCGTTTTCGCAACGTAGAGTCGTCGCCCATAGGCATCGGCTACAATTTCATAAAGTGGTACGTCCCTAAGTCAGAACAGAGGTACAAGTGAGGCAAATTTTTCGCCTTGCCCTTGCGCCGATTCGGCTAACCGGCCAGTGGGCTTCGCCTAATTTTGATATCAAGTGTATCTTTATTATATTTAATTAGTTTGGTTTCTTTGTTCTTGTGGTAACTGTGGCGCCAAAGTGCTTTGGGTATTAATGATATGTTATCAAAATTTACGGCTCAACCCACGTGGCCGGTTGCCGTCGTCGCCATAACAGGGCGAAGAAATTTTGCTGAGGAGGCAGGTTAAAAATAGCTTCGGCAACCGCCCGTAAGTTCCCTGCCCGCCTGACACAGTCGAAGTCGGGCAGGCGGGCGCCATCTGAGGAGCGAAAAATTTTACCGGGAGAGCTGGTTGGGAAATTTTTACGGGTGATGCTCCTTCCAGACTTTTTCTCGATAAAGGGCGAAGTATGGATGGGGTGTCCCGAATACAGTAAGTGTAGTTCGGCGCACATAGATACGCGCTTATGTCGTAGGGGAGGTTTAAACCTCCCCTACGACTACAGATTGTAAACCCAATCCGATGGAGTTAACGACAGGCGGATTGGATGGGGTGCCCGAATGTTAAGGACTATAGTTCGGGATACATAGATACGCGCATAGAATATACCCGTGGTAGATTGTCCCGCCCGGAGTGAGACTTGAGGCGGGATCCCGCCCCGAGCTAAACAGATGGCGGGATAAACCCATACGAGCCCTTTAAAAGAAAAAGTCGAAGGAGCAGCAGGACCCGTAAAATTTCCTGGGGTGCTCACATAACAAGGCTTAGGTTTGGATAGGATAGGAAAAATTTCGAATAGGAAGAATATATGATCAGGTATATTGCAAAACGGCTGGCGGGGTTCGTTCCAGTATTCTTCGGGATAACGCTCATCTCTTTCTTCGTCATCCATCTCGCTCCGGGCAAGCCGACAGACATCCAGACGAGCCTTAACCCGAAGGTCTCCTATGAGGCCAGGATGAGGCTTGAGAGACTATACGGACTCGACAAGCCGCTCCATGTCCAGTATTTCGATTGGCTAAGGCGGTTCGTTGTCTTCGACTTCGGCCGTTCTTATGTGGACGACCGCCCTGTTCGCGCGAAGATAGCCGAGCGTATACCGATAACGCTGCTCATTAACATATTGTCGCTTATACTCATCTTTGCCATAGGCATCCCGCTGGGAATAATCTCCGCGGTAAGACGCGGGTCATTCATGGACAGGTTAACTACGGTCTTCTCGTTCATAGGATTCTCAACGCCGGAGTTCTGGCTTGCTCTCTTATTGATGAGCTTCTTTTCTATAACATTGAATTGGCTTCCGATATCCGGCATAAAATCGCTCGACTTCGAATATTTTAGCGCCGCAGGAAAGGTCCTCGACGTTGCAAAACACCTGGTATTGCCTGTCTGTATTTCGGCGTTCGGCGGCATCGCAGGCATATCGCGTTACATGAGGTCGTCAATGGTCGGCGTTATCCATCAGGATTATATAAGGACCGCGCGGGCCAAAGGGCTTAATGAGCGGCAGGTCATTTATAAACATGCCCTTAAGAACGCGCTCCTTCCCGTAATAACGATAATAGGACTTGCGATCCCCGGGCTTATCGGCGGCAGCGTGATATTTGAATCGATATTCGCGATACCCGGCATGGGACGGCTTTTTTACGAATCGGTGATGGCCAGGGACTATGCGACGATAATGGGGGTCCTATCGATCGGAGCGATGTTGACGCTGTTGGGTAACCTATTGGCGGACATAGCCTATTCATACGCCGACCCGAGGATAAGGGTTTCAGGAGAACGATGAAGAGATTATTCAAAGATAAGATCGCGCTCGCGAGCCTGTGTTTCATTGCGGTGATCCTGGCGTTTGCGTTATTTGCGCCATTGATCGCGACGTATAATCCGACATCAATAGACGTGCGCTCTGTCTTATCGCCTCCGTCGCATCATCATATATTGGGAACGGATACTCTCGGCAGGGATATATTCTCGCGCATAGTGTACGGGTCGCGTATTTCGCTGTCGATAGGCTTCATCGCCGTCGGCATAGCGGTCCTCATAGGGATATTCTTCGGCTCTGTTGCCGGTTACTACGGCGGAAAGATAGATTCGATGATAATGAGGCTGGTGGATATAATGCTCTGTTTCCCGACGTTCTTCCTGATCCTTGCTGTCATAGCTCTGCTGGAACCGTCCATATTCAATATCATGGCAGTGATAGGGATGACGAGCTGGATGGGGGTCGCCCGCCTTATACGGGCTGAGGTCCTTACGCTGAAGGAGCGGGACTATGTCAGCGCCTCGAGGGTCATGGGCGGGAGCGACGCGTGGATAATCTGGAAACACCTGATACCGAACGCTATCGGGCCGGTCATGGTCAACGCGACGCTCGGTGTAGGCGGCGCCATACTTGTGGAATCGGCATTGAGTTTTTTGGGGATAGGCGTCCAGCCGCCGACGCCCAGTTGGGGCAATATCCTGATGGACGGGAAATCCACGCTTGGCGTGGCCTGGTGGCTTACGATATTCCCGGGTATTTTCATATTGCTGACGGTACTGGCGTATAACCTCCTGGGTGACAGGCTGCGCGACATGCTTGAACCGCGGATCAAAGGATAAGACCTGCGAGGTGTGACCAGTATAAGTAATCACTCCTCGCAGGTCAAACATGGATTATTGGCTACATTATGAAGATATTACAGGTAGATGATCTCAGGACATATTTTTTTACATCGCATGGCGCGGTTAAAGCCGTTGACGGCGTAAACTTCGACATAGAGAAAAGAGAGGTCTTCGGGCTCGTGGGCGAGTCGGGCTCCGGGAAGACGCTGACAGCGTTATCGATCCTGAGGCTTATACCTGAATCCGCCAGGTTAGAGAGCGGAAAGGTCCTTTTTAACGGTGAGGATATGATCACAGCCGATAACGACCGCCTTCGCAGCATAAGGGGCGCCAAGATATCGATAGTATTCCAGGAGCCGTCGACCGCTCTAAATCCCGTATTTACGATAGGCTATCAGATGACAGAGGCTGTGCTTGCGCATCGGCCTATCGGGAAGAAGAAAGCCCGGGACATCGCTATTAACTATTTAGGGAAAGTACACATCCCCCAGCCTGAGAAGGTGTTCGGCGATTACCCTCACCAGATATCCGGCGGCGCAAAACAGCGCGTTATGATAGCCATGGCTTTAATGAATTCGCCCGAGCTTGTGATCCTCGATGAGCCGACGACCGCGCTTGATGTAACGATCCAGGCCGGCATACTCGACCTGCTGGACGAAATTCTCGAGAAAGAGAAGGTCTCGATGCTATTCATCAGCCACGATTTTGGTATCATATCAAGGATGTGCGATCGCGTGGCTGTTATGCGTAAGGGTAGGATAGTGGAAGAGGGCCAGACTGACAGGATCATTAACAGTCCGCGGGAACCGTATACGATGTCGCTGCTGGAGTCGGTAAAGGCGCTGTTGTAAGTTTATGACTCGCGAAAGTTACGTAATGTTAGTGAAAGTTACGTAAGGTTAAGGTGATATGGCGATAGTTAAATGCAATGAAGTAAAAAAATACTTTCCCGTCAGAAGAGGATATCTGAGGGAAGAGGCCGGCGTAGTTAAGGCCGTTGACGGCGTCTCTTTTGAGATAGAAAAGGGCGATTCGTTCGGGCTTGTCGGAGAATCTGGATGCGGGAAGACGACGCTCGGCAAGATCGTCCTTGGCCTGCTGAAACCGGATTCCGGGAGCGTAGAGCTCGCGACGTCAAGACCGCAGGTCATATTCCAGGATCCCTATAACAGCCTCGATCCCAAGATGAGGGTCTTCGATATTCTGGCAGAAGGCCTTGTTCTTCAAAACAGAGCCGTCAATATGAAGAAAAGGATAGAAGAGGCGCTTGACCTTATAAAACTGCCGAAGAACGCCGTTATAAAATATCCGCATCAATTCTCCGGAGGCGAACGCCAGAGGATCGCTATAGGCCGCGCTATCCTGACAAAGCCCGAATTCATAGTCTGCGACGAGCCGGTTTCCAGCCTGGACGTGACTATCCAGCTTCAGATACTAAATTTACTGAAAGACATACAGAAAAAGCTGTCGGTGACATACCTATTTATCAGCCACGACCTGCGGGTCGTGAAGTTCATGTGCGGCCGCATCGCGGTCATGAAGGAAGGGCGGATAGTCGAAACGGGAAACGCCGTAAAAGTCTATTCCGATCCGGCCCATCCCTATACGAAACAACTTTTATCATCTATCCTGGATATTAAAGTATAAAATGCGTATCAAGCGATGAAGATCGGAAATATTATAAGATTGCTCGATAAGGCCTACGGCAAGCCGGCCCGGTCCAAGAGGTCGGATCCTGTCGATGAGCTCGTCCGCACGATACTATCGCAGAATACTACGGACAGGAATTCGCTGAAAGCGTTCGCGTCGCTAAAAGAGCGTTTCAGGTCATGGGGTACGCTGCTTAAGACGCCTGTGGGCAGGATAGAGCGTATCATAAAGCACGCAGGCCTCGCCAATATCAAATCGAAGCGCATAAAAGAGACGCTCTACGAGATCAATAGGAGGCAAGGCGGGGTAACGCTTGCGCATCTCGCGGATCTGAGCGTCGATGACGCCGCAGAGTATCTCAAATCGCTTAAAGGCGTGGGCCCGAAGACTGCCGCATGCGTCCTGTTGTTCAGTTTCGGCATGGCGTCCATGCCGGTAGATACGCATATATTCAGGGTGGCTAAGAGGCTGGGCTTGATAGGCGCTTCCATTAATATAGGGGAGGCGCATGACGTTCTGTCGGACGTCGTTCCTAAAGACTTGATATATAGTTTTCATTTAGGTATAATAGAACACGGTCGCAGAACCTGCAAAGCGAGAAGTCCGCGCTGCGGGTCTTGTGTTTTATACGGATTATGCGCGTTTAAAGACAAACGGTTTTATGCGAAAAAAGGAGCTGAGCTGACGTGATACGACGTGCAAATGTAAGCGATGTCAAACAGATGCAGAAGCTTATAACGTTTTACGCGAAACAGGATAGGATGCTTCCGCGTTCCCTGAACGAACTTTACGAGAACGTAAGAGATTTCTTCGTATATGCCGAAGGGAAGAAGATATACGGCTGCTGCGCCCTGCATATAGACTGGGAGGACCTGGCGGAGGTGAAGAGCCTTGCTGTGGCGAGGTCGAAGTCGGGCAAGGGTGTGGGCAAGAAGCTGCTCGACCAGTGCCTAAAAGAAGCGAAGGCGTTGAAGGTCAAGAAGGTCATAGCGCTCACTTATATACCGGAGTTTTTTAAGATGTTCGGTTTCAATATAGTCGATAAGAAAGAGCTCCCTCATAAGATATGGAGCGAATGTATAAAGTGCGTCTATTTCCCGAGCTGCAAGGAAATAGCGATGGTGAAAGAACTATAGTCTGCATACGGGAAAGGCAAGAATGGGTTACACGATAACAGAGAAGATCCTGCTTAAGCATACAAAACTGAAAGATATCCATCCGGGCGAATTCATCGACGCAAAGGTCGATCTCTGCCTCGGTAATGACATCACCGCGCCGCTTGCGATAGAGGAGTTCGGGAAGCTCGGCCTGAAAGAGGTCTTCGGCAGGAAGAAGGTTGTTCTCGTGCCCGATCACTTCGCGCCCGCTAAGGACATGAAGAGCGCCAACCAGTGCAAGGTGCTGGCGAATTTCGCGAAAAGATATAAGATAAAGAATTATTTTGAGATAGGGAGGATGGGGATCGAGCATGCCCTCCTTCCCGAGATGGGACTTGTCCTTCCGGGCGACCTTGTCGTCGGGGCGGATTCGCATACCTGCACCTACGGAGGGCTGGGCGCTTTTTCGACGGGCGTCGGCTCGACCGACCTCGCCGCCGCGATGGCCATAGGGGAATGCTGGATGAGGGTGCCCGAGTCCATCAAATTCATATTTTACGGGAAGTTAAATAAGTGGGTAGGCGGGAAGGACCTGATCCTGCATACGATAGGCGACATAGGCGTCGACGGCGCCATTAAATGCGCAATGGAATTTACGGGAGAGACTATCGAAAACCTTCCAATGGATGACAGGCTCTCGATGTGCAACATGGCGATCGAAGCCGGCGGCAAGAACGGCATAATAGCGCCCGATAAGATCACTAAGAGCTATATTGGATCGATCAAGAATAGGGCGAAGCCGGGGAACGGAAAATTCTATTTCAGCGATGAAGACGCCGTTTATAAGGCGGTTAAGGAATACGACGTCCGTAAGATCGAGCCCCTGGTAGCGTGCCCGAACCTGCCGAGCAACGTGAAGAATGTAAAGGCGCTTAAGGATGTGACTGTAGACCAGGTCGTAATAGGCTCCTGCACCAACGGCAGGATATCCGACCTGAGGATCGCCGCTAAGATATTGCGCGGTAAGTCGGTAAAGGCGGGCGTGAGGCTCATTGTTATACCGGGGACTCAGAAGATATACCTGGAGGCGGTCAATGAGGGGCTCGCCAAAATATTCGTCGAGGCGGGCGGTATATTCTCGACGCCGACGTGCGGGCCGTGCCTGGGCGGACACATGGGCATATTGGCGGAAGGCGAGAGGGCGCTCGCTACTACAAACAGGAACTTCATAGGCAGGATGGGGCACCCGAAGAGCGAGGTATACCTGTCGAACCCTGCGGTAGCCGCCGCAAGCGCGGTAAAGGGTAGTATTGCCCATCCGGAAGAGGTAGTTTAATATGAGCGACAAAATGTCACTTAAGGGGCGTTCCCACAAGTTCGGCGACGATATCAATACCGACGATATAATAGCGGCGCGTTACCTTAATACTACGGACGGGAACGAGCTCGCGAAACATTGCATGGAGCATATTGATAAAAATTTCGTAAAGAAGATAAAATGCGGCGACATAATAGCCGCAGGCAGGAATTTCGGGTGCGGTTCCTCAAGAGAGCACGCGCCGCTTGCAATAAAGGCGAGCGGGATATCCTGCGTCATAGCCCAGACCTTCGCGAGGATATTCAACAGGAACAGCATTAATATAGGGCTGCCTTTGATAGAGTTGCCCGAGGACGCGAAGAGGATCAGGAAGGGCGACCTGTTAAAGGTCGATATAAAGAGAGGGTTGGTGCGTAATTTAACGAGAAAGGAGACTTACAGATTCGAAAAATATCCGCCGTTCATGCAAAAGATAATTAACTCAGGCGGATTGATGGAATATGTAAAAAGAAAAATAAGATGACTACAAAAGTGTACAAGATAGCTGTAATAGCGGGTGACGGGACAGGGCCGGAGGTGGTAGCCGAGGGATTGAAGGTTCTGAAGGCCGCTTCCAAAAAATTTAATTTTTCATACAAAGAAGAGATGTTCGATTACGGCGGCGATCGTTATCTGAAGACGGGCAAGACGATAGACGATAAAGAGCTCGCGAATTTGAAAAAGTTCGACGCCATATTCCTGGGCGCCATAGGCCATCCGGACGTTAAACCGGGCATACTCGAGCAGGGTATTTTACTCAAGACGAGATTCGGCCTTGATCAGTATATCAATTTAAGGCCGGTGAAATTATATGATCCTCGATTCTGCCCATTGAAAGACAAGAAACCGGAAGACATAGATTTTGTCGTTGTCCGCGAGAATTCCGAAGGGCTTTATAAGGGGATGGGCGAGTTTCAGAATAAGGGCAAGATTGACGAAGTAGCGATACAGATATCGTATAATACGAGAAAAGGCGTCGAGCGCTGTATCCGTTACGCGTTCGAACTCGCCGAGAAACGGAACTCGCGGAAAAAGTTGACCCTCTGCGGCAAGACGAACGTCCTGACATATGCCTGGGACCTGTGGCAGAGGACGTTCGACGAAGTAAAGAAAGATTACCCCGATGTCCAGACGGATTACGCGCACGTGGACGCGACGACGATGTGGTTCGTGAAGAACCCGGAATGGTTCGATGTCATCGTTACCGATAACCTGTTCGGGGACATCATAACCGACCTGGGCGCCATGATACAGGGCGGTATGGGCATCGCGGCAGGAGGCAATATTAATCCTGAGGGCGTGTCGATGTTCGAGCCGATAGGCGGCTCCGCGCCCAAATACACAGGCAAGCACGTTATAAATCCGCTTGCGGCTATATGCGCCGCCGGCATGCTGCTCGATAATATCGGCGAAATCGAAGCGGCGTCCGCAGTCGAGAAGTCGGTGGTAAAGGTAGCGACTACAAAACTGAAGAGCCTCGCCGCAGGCAAGATGGGGTATTCGACCGAAGAGGTCGGGGATTTAGTGGTGGGGAATCTGTGATAGCAGTAAGTAATCTTTAGCGATTAAATCCGAAGCACGAAATCCGAAATTCGAAACAAATTCGAATTTTCTAATGTTCGAATTATAACAATCGTCATTTCGATTATTTGTATTTTTGTCATTCGAAAATTGTTTCGGATTTCGATATTCGTATTTCGAATTTAAGATGAGGTTAAATATGGATAAAAAATACAATGTAGCCATAATGGGAGCAACTGGGGCTGTGGGGAGTTCGTTCCTTCGCATTCTGGAAGAGAGAAAATTCCCGATAAAGAATATAAAGCTTCTGGCATCCGAACGCTCGGAAGGCAAATCGCTGAAATTCAGCGGTAAGGCATATCCGGTAGAGGTCCTTACCCATAAGTCTTTCGAGGGAATTGATATTGTGCTGGCCAGCGCCGGCGCTTCGAGGAGCCTCGAGTTCCTGCCGAGCGCTGTAAAGGCCGGAGCTGTATGCGTCGATAACTCGAGCGCGTTCAGGATGGATAAGAGTGTGCCCCTCGTGGTCCCGGAAGTCAATCCCGGGAAGATAAAAGAGAATAAAGGCATTATCGCCAATCCCAACTGCTCGACCATACAGATGGTCGTCGCGCTCTGGCCGATCCATAAGGCGGCGAAGATAAAAAGGATAGTCGTCACCACTTTCCAGTCGGTATCGGGCGCCGGACAGAAGAAGATAAATGAATTGTGGGAGCAATCGGAAGTCTTCCTGGCCAGGAAGAAAGTGAAACCGGTCGAGTTCCCGTACCAGATAGCTTTTAATCTCATCCCCCAAATAGATGTGTTCCTGGATGACGGCTACACCAAGGAAGAGGTCAAGATGGTCAACGAGACGAGGAAGATCATGGGTGACGATTCCATCCGGGTGAACGCGACCTGCGTCAGGGTCCCGGTCTTCTACGCCCATTCAGAGAGCGTAAATATCGAGACAGATCGCCATATCACCGCGGACGAGGCGAGAGCCATGCTTTCGAAGTCGCCGGGAGTGAAGGTTATGGATGATCCGGCTAAAGGTTCCTATCCGATGCCCGTATACGGCGAAGGAAAGGACGATACCTTTGTCGGCAGGATTAGGCAGGACGAGTCCGTCGATAACGGCCTCTCTATGTGGGTCGTCAGCGACAATATCCGCAAGGGCGCCGCTTTGAATGCCATCCAGATCGCGGAAGTACTGATCCGATAAAAAATTCGAAATACGAATATCGAAATCCGAAACAATGTCGAATGACCGAAATTCAAATGATCAAACATCGGTTTTGAAAATTTGAGAATTGGAAAATTCGGATTTGCTTCGAATTTCGGATTTCGTGCTTCGAATTTAAAAAGTTAACCATATATGCGCAATATTAAGCTCACTATACAATACGACGGGACTAACTACTCCGGATGGCAGTTTCAGAAGAACGCAAAGTCCATCCAGGAAGTGATCCAGGATCGCATAGGTAAGATTACCGGCCACAAGTCATCTCTGAAAGGGTCCGGCAGGACGGACGCCGGTGTCCACGCCATGGCCCAGGTGGCGAACTTCAGGACGCCTTCGAAGATACCCCTTAAAAATCTGCAGATGGCGCTTAATAGCGCGCTTCCGAAGGACATAGTGATATCTCATATAGAAGAGGTTCAAGCGAAGTTCAATGCTCAATACGATGCCAAGGGCAAACTCTACTGTTATACGTTAGCCAATAATGATTTTGTCGATCCGTTCATGCGCAGGTTCGCCGCCAAGTGTTTCTACAAGCTCGACGTGAGGGTGATGAGGAAGGCCGCGGCGATTCTCGTCGGGAAACATGACTTCAAATCTTTTCAGGCAACGGACGGCGACAGGGGAGATTCGATTCGCACCATAAAACGCATCGCCATTGAAAAGCATAATGATATAATTAACATTTATATGGAAGCGGATGGCTTCCTTTATAATATGGCCAGATGCATAGCCGGAACGCTTGTGGAAGCCGGCAGGGGAAAGATAAACGTGCCTCGTGTCAGGGAAATACTGCGAAGAAAAGAGAGAAGGTTGTGCGGGCCGACTATGCCCGCCAAAGGACTGTGCCTGGTTAAGGTGATGTATTAAAAATAGGGGTTAGCGCTGAAAAAATATAACGTAATAGTGTTCGATCTTGGGAATACCCTGATCAAATTCGACCATAATATATCCGCAGAGAAGATAGCTGCCTTATCCGGGCTTGATACCGGGAAGATCTATGATATCTTCTTCGATTCGGAGATAACGAAGGATTTTGAAAAAGGGCTGATACCTCCGGAGGAATTCCATAAGAGGGCCGCAAGCCTGATAGGTTTTAAGATGTCTTATAAGGATTTCGCGAAGATCTGGAACGACATATTCTGGGAGGATGAAGGTTCTTGCGCTCTGGCGCGGGAATTGAAGGGCTCTTACAGGCTCTTCCTGCTCTCTAATGTGAACAAACTACATTTCGAATATATACGGAACAAGTTCGATATAATCGGGATATTCGACGAGATCATTCTCTCTTACGAATTGGGCTCTGTTAAGCCGGAGCGCGCTATATACGACAACGTGATCAAGCGCGCCGGTGGCAAAAAAGAGGGCATACTGTATATTGACGACCGCGAGGACCTCATAAAAGAGGCGCAGATGCTGGGTATCGAGTCTGTGAGGTACGAAGGCGCGGATAAACTCAGAGAAACGATGAAGGTAAGGGGCATCCTGTAACGGTCCGGAGGTCTCGGATTTTTTAATTGACAAGATACGGCGCTTGTGTTACTATTTATCGCCTCTGTAACAGGAGGCGTTTTTTTACAATTTACCCCGCTTTTCCTTGAAAAGGATCGACGGGTAAGGGAAGGTAATAGTGAAGACATATATAGCTAAAGAGAAGGATATACAGAGAAGCTGGTACATAGTCGACGCCAAGGACAAGGTCCTGGGCAGGCTTGCCGCAAAGGTCGCCAGCATCCTGATAGGCAAGGATAAGGTCATATATTCTCCGCACCAGGATACAGGGGACGAGGTTATAGTCATAAATGCCAGGCTCATAAAGACGACGGGTAAGAAACTGATGCAGAAGACGTATAAGAGGTATTCCGCATATCCGGGCGGCCTGAATTCAGAGACATTAGGCTCGCTCCTGAATAGGAAGCCGGATTACGTGATAAGGCACGCGGTAGCCGGCATGCTGCCGAAGAACAAGCTCGGCGAGAAACTGTTGAAAAAACTCAGGGTCTATGCGGATGAGGCGCATCCTCACAAAGCGCAGATGCCGAAACCGCTGAAGATAGATTGACGCAAATTAGATACTTCAGCAGCTAAAATGCTCACTATTCGTTCGCATTTTTTAACGCTGCTTTAGTATCAAATTTGCACGCAAATTTGAAAGGGTAATTCATAATGGCTGAAAAGGTTCAATTCTGTGCTACAGGCAGGCGTAAAAATTCCATAGCCCGCGTCAGGGTGATGGCCGGGGAAGGCAAGATAACCGTAAATAAGAGGCCTTTCAACGACTATTTCCCGAGAGAGACCCACAGGCTTATCATAATGCAGCCTCTCGAGCTCGTGAAGCTTGAGACTAAGATAGATGTCTTCGCGAATGTCAACGGAGGCGGGCTAAGCGGCCAGGCCGGCGCAGTTAAACAGGGAATAGCCAGAGCGCTGGTAATGATGGATCAGGCCGTAAAACCGCCGATAAAAAAGGCGGGATTCCTGACGAGGGACTCGAGGATGAGGGAGCGCAAAAAATACGGCAGGAAGAGGGCCAGAAGGAGATTCCAGTATACGAAGAGGTAAAATATATACGTTTCTCCGACGATACCAGAGAAACCTATCCTGTCAGCTCCCGACGACGATTTTAGTTGACACGATAGGTTTTTTGTTTTAGTATTGATATTATCTATCGTCGAGGTTTTGCCGTTGACCGGGACAGGTTCCGACGTGGAAACAGTAAAAAGGACCTGTCCCAAAATACTTTTTAGAATAAGGCTAAAGATTGGAGAGATGATCGATATGCTTAAAGTAGGGGTTGTTGGGGCTACCGGATATACCGGGGAATTGATAGTAAAGATCCTGTCCGGGCATAAAAAAGCGAAGGTCTCGTACCTGTCGGCAGTTATCGAAAAAGAGGAGCCGATATCTGTTATATTCCCGAGCCTGAGGGGCCGGATCGATTTGATATGTAAAAAGCCTGATACGGAAGAGGCTATAAAGGAAGTTGACCTCATATTTCTTGCGCTTCCGCACCGCGTTTCGATGGAAGCCGCGCCGAAGTTCCTGAAAGCCGGAAAGAAGGTCATCGACCTGAGCGCAGATTACAGGCTGAAACCGGACGTATATAAAGTATGGTACGGCACAGAGCACAAGGATAAAGAGAACCTCCCGAAAGCCGTTTACGGGCTGCCTGAGATATACAGCGAAACTATTAAAAAGGCTAATCTGATAGCTAACCCGGGTTGTTATCCGACGGGCATAATACTCGCGGCCACTCCTCTATTGAAAGAGTCTGCCGTCGAAACAAGTTTCATGATCGCAGATTCAAAGTCCGGGGTTACCGGCGCAGGCAGGAAGCCCGACATCGCGTTGTCGTTCGGCGAGGTGAACGAGAACCTTAAATGCTATAAGGCTAACGAGCATCAGCATAAGCCCGAGATAAACAGGATATTATCCGAAGTAACCGGCAAGGATGTGGATATAATATTTACGCCGCACCTTATACCGATGAGTAGGGGCATATTATCGACGATCTATCTTCGCTTAAAGAAGAAGATGGATACGAAGGCGACGGTGGAACTTTATAAGAAGTTCTATGCGGGGAAGAAGTTCGTCAGGGTATACGACGAAGGCAAATTCCCTCAGATCAGGGATGTGGTGGATTCGAACTATTGCGATATAGGGGTGAAGATATCGGGCGATACCGCTATCATCGTATCCTGTATAGACAACCTGAAAAAAGGCGCGGCTGGCCAGGCCGTGCAGAACATGAATATAATGAATGGATTTGACGAAACTGAGGGGCTGGTATAAATTTTTCGCCTCTCAGTCCGGCGTGGAACTTGCGGGCAGTTGCCTCAGCTTCGTCGCGAATCGGCATTAGGCATGCCGCTTCGCTGTGGTAAAATTTCGATGGCCTCGTAACCCGGACTAAAGGGCATACTGTTGACAGGTTTACTCGGCCTTATTATATCGCCATAAGGTATCGAAATTTTACGACATTCGCTTCGGCAACCGCCCGTAAGTTTCGCCATCTCAAGGGAGCAAAAATTTTAGCTGAGGAAGCAGATTAAAACCTAAGCCGAAGTTATGATGAGCACATTGAAAATATTAGGTCTTTGTGATGGAGAAAAACGGTTATATATACGCATTTTTGCATATTAAAAGAGCCGAGGATGTTTGAGGCCGGATCACCATTTGCGAAGCAAATGCCGGCCGAGTTCCGCAAGGCTCCCGTTTTTCGACTGAACAAAGACCGACCCAGTAGTTACACTACGGGGGGAATATTTTCAGTGCTCGAATAACGAGGCTTAGGTAAAACAGAGAAATCCACAGGAGTGTGAGATAGCAGTGATTATAGTAAAAGGCGGGGTTGCGACGGCAAAAGGTTTTTTGGCGAACGGGTTGGCGGCGGGCATAAAGAAGTCGGGCCGGCCGGATCTCGTGCTTTTATATTCCGAAGGGCCTTGCGCGGCAGCGGCCGCTTTTACGACGAACTCCTTCCAGGCTTCTCCGGTAAAGATCAGCAGAGCCCATATGGCCAATGCGACGCACCGGGCGATCATCGCTAATAGCGGTAACGCCAATTGCGCGAACGGCAAGTCCGGTGACAGGGACGCCGCGATAGTGGTGGAACGCCTTGCGGCCGCTCTCGGGGTAGGCAAGCGGACGGTCCTTACGGCGTCGACCGGAATAATAGGGCATGATCTGCCTGTGAAGAAGATAGAAAAGAAGATACCTGAGCTTGTCCTGGGCCTGGCTGCGGACGGAGGGACGCGCTTCGCAAAGGCCATACTTACTACGGATACGGTAAAGAAGGAGATGGCCGTCAAGGTTCGCCTGGGAAAGACCGTCGTAACGATAGGAGGGGCATGCAAAGGCGTCGGTATGATCCATCCCGAGATGACGGTATCAAAGCACGCAACGCATCTTTCGTTCATTACGACGGATGCCGCTATAAGCAAGAAGATGCTTGAAGCGGCGCTTCAGGAGGCGATCGAGGATTCGTTCAATATGATATCCGTCGACGGCGACATGAGCACTAATGACACATGCTTCGTATTGGCGAACGGATACGCCGGCAACGGGAAAATAGCGTCGAAGAACAAAGACTATCGGTTATTTACAGACGCCCTGAAGTTCCTTGCGAAAGAGATGGCCAGGATGCTTGCAAGGGACGGCGAAGGCGCCACCAAGCTTGTGGAGATAGAGGTTGCGGGGGCAAAAAATAAGGCAGATGCGGTAAAGGTCGCCCGGAAAGTGTCTACTTCTAACCTGCTGAAGTGCTGCATATACGGCGAAGACCCTAATTGGGGCAGGGTCGTCGCGTCCTGCGGGGCGAGCGGAGTGGCGTTTGATTCCGGCAAAGTGGATGTATATTTCGGCGATAAGAAGGCGGTGTCGAACGGCGGCCGCATAGGAAGTTACGACAAAGAAGAGGTCAGAAAGCTTTTCAAAAAGGACGAGATCCGTATTAAAATCGATCTCAAGTCAGGTAAACATAAGGCGACGGCCTGGACGTGTGATTTTTCGGAAAAGTACGTCAAGATAAACGCGGAGTATAGCACATAATGAAAGAAGCTATAAAGAAGAGTGAAGTCCTTATAGAGGCGCTGCCGTATATAAAAAAGTTCGCCGGCAAGGTCATCGTCATAAAATACGGCGGAGCGGCTGTTGACGAAAAAGGCCTTGATGACGGTATACTCGAGGACATAATATTCATGAATTTCGCCGGCATGCATCCGGTCGTGATACACGGAGGCGGGCCTTTTATCTCCAAGATGATGAAGAAAGCGGGTATTGAGCCTAAATTCATCCACGGCAGAAGAGTGACCGACAGGCAGTCTATCGACATAATAGACAGGGCTCTTTATAAGATAAACAGGTCGATAGTTTCCGCCATGAAGAGTATGGGCGCAAAGGCCTTCGGCCTGAGCGGCAGGGAGAACAACCTCATCAGGGTAAGGAAGATGCAACTGGATTATGACCTTGGGTTTGTCGGAGAGGTGACCTCGGTAGATACAACAGTCGTGAAACAGCTTATCGATGACGACATAATACCGGTGATATATCCGCTCGGCGTCGGCAGGGACGGAAATATGTATAATGTGAACGCGGACGACGTGGCGAACGAGATAGCGATAGCTCTTAAGGCTGAGAAGTTCGTACTCCTGACAAATGTCAACGGCATCATGAAGGACAAAAAAGACCCGAAAAGCCTGTATCGCACCCTGACAGCGCGGGAAATAAAGAAACTTATTAATAAGAAGATCATAGATTCCGGCATGATCCCTAAAGCGCAGGCATGCGTAAACGCCATAAACGGCGGCGTAAAGAAGTCGCACATCCTTAATGCGTCCGTTCCTCACGCGCTGCTGCTGGAGATATTCACCGATAGGGGGATAGGGACTGAAATTATTAGGTAGTTATAAGCTGTAAGTCATAAGTTTTAAGCAAGACATAATTTAAGGCCTTCACTTACAGCTTACCGCTTAAAACTTACAACTAGAGAGGATTTTTTCATGCAGAAAAAAAAGACAGAATCCGTCGTGCGGATGTACGATAAATACATAATGCGCACGTATAAGAGAGTGCCTTTATGCCTGGAGCAGGCTAAAGGAGTGAAAGTTTGGGACATAGACGGCAAATTTTATCTCGATTTCTTCCCGGGCTGGGCTGTTTCCGGCATAGGCCATTGCCACCCGACGGTGGTAGCGGCCATAAATAAGCAGGCAAAGAGACTTCTGCATGTATCGAATAATTATTACAGCGAACTGCAGGCTAAACTCGCGGAGGCTATAATAAAGAATTCTTTCCCCGGGAAGGTCTTCTTCGCGAATTCGGGCGCTGAAGCGAATGAGGCTGCGGTAAAACTGGCCCGTAAGTACGGCCATGATAAAGGCCGGTACGAGGTCATAACATGCCTCAAATCTTTTCACGGCAGGACGCTTGCTATGATAACGGCGACCGGCCAGGACAAGGTAAAACACGGGTTTGAACCGCTTCCGGAAGGGTTTAGTTATGTGCCTTTTAACGACCTGGAGGCTGTGAAAAAAGCGATAACCAGCAAGACTGTAGCCATAATGCTCGAACCGATACAGTGCGAGGGTGGAATCAATATTCCAGGCAGGGAATACATGAAGGGCTTGAGGGCCTTATGTGATGAGAAGGATATACTGCTGATATTCGACGAGGTTCAGACAGGGATGGGTAGGTCCGGCAATATGTTCGCTTTTAAGAATTTCGGCGTAACGCCTGATGTGATGACTCTCGCGAAGGCTCTTGGCGGGGGACTGCCGATAGGCGCATGTGTAGCGCGCGAAAAGTTCCAGGATGTCCTCACGCCTGGTACGCATGCTTCGACCTTTGGGGGGTCCCCGATAGTCTGTGCGGCAGGACTTGCGGTGTTCGAGGCGATAAACAAAGAAAATATGCTGGAGAACGCAAGACGCATGGGGGCGTATTTAAAAAAGAAACTTGAAGATCTTAAAAAGAAATATAGTTTCATAAAAGAGGTTAGGGCAGTTGCTCTCATAATAGGCGTTGAGCTCTCGATACAAGGAGAAGATATATATAAGGAGTGCCTTAAAGAAGGTTTACTCATAAACTGCACTCAGGATACGGTATTGAGGATAATGCCGCCTATTAATGTTACAAAGATCGAGATCGATAAGGCGGTCTCGATACTGGACAAGGTATTTTCTAAGATCTGAATCTGACGAGAGGTGATCGGCGATGAAGAAAGACCTTATATCGATAGAGGATCTCGAAACAAGGGACATGCTGGAGATACTGGAACTTGCAAAGATCGTGAAAAGCGAAAGGTCCAAGTACGCGGATTCGATGAGAGGCAAGTCCATCGGGCTGACGTTCCAGAAGCCGTCGAACAGGACGAGAGTCTCGTTCGAGATAGGCATGGTCCAGCTTGGCGGGTACGCCATTTATCTTGGGCCCGGTGAGATCAGTATGGGCGCCAGGGAATCCGTCAAAGATGTCGCATGCGTGTTGTCGAGATACCTCGATGGTATTGTGGCAAGGACCTTTAAACATGAAGACGTAAAAGAGCTGGCTAAATATGCCGATGTCCCGGTGATAAACGGATTGAGCGACAGGGCGCATCCATGCCAGGCCTTGAGCGACATATTTACCATAAAAGAGAAGCTGGGCGCCTTTAAAGGCGCAGTGCTTTCATACATCGGGGATGGAAATAACGTCCTGAATTCACTTATGGTAGCGTCGGCTAAAGTAGGATTAGACATGAAAGTCGCCACTCCGAAAGGATACGAACCTATGCAGGAGATCGTTGTGATCGCGAAGAAGTTCGCGAAAGTCTCCGGTTCGTCGATAGAGTTTTTCAATGACCCGAAGGCGGCAGTCAAGGATGCAGATGTCCTCTATACGGACGTATGGGTAAGCATGGGCCAGGAGCCGGAGACGAAAAAGAGGATGAAGGCGTTTAAGGGATTCCAGGTGAATGATGGGATATTGAAGATCGCGAACAAGGGATGTCTTGTAATGCATTGCCTGCCGGCGCACAGAGGGATGGAGATAACTGATTCCGTGATCGATTCGAAAAACTCCATCGTGTACGACCAGGCCGAGAACAGGATGCATGCGGAAAAGGCGATCTTGTTGAAACTATTGAAATAAATAAGAGGAGCTGAAGATGAGTAAAAAAGTCGTTCTCGCTTATTCCGGCGGATTGGACACATCCGTTGCCATCAAGTGGCTTACGAATAGAGGATATGATGTGGTCGCTTATATGGCGGATGTCGGGCAGGATTCCGATTACAGCACATATAAGAAGAGGGCGATCGCGACCGGAGCCGTTAAGGTCATAGTAGATGACCTTAAAAAAGAGTTTGTGAAGGATTTCGTTTTCAAAGCCCTTAAAGCCGACGCCATTTACGAAAGCGGTTATCTGCTGGCGACTGCGTTATCCAGGCCGGTCATAGCTAAGGGGCTTGTTAAGGCCGCGCAAAGAGAGAAGGCTAACTTCGTGGCGCACGGCTGCACCGGAAAAGGGAATGACCAGGTCAGATTCGAGGTTACTGTAAGGGCGCTCGATCCGGACCTTGGAATAATAGCGCCTGTGAGGGAATGGGAATTAAAAACGAGACTTGAAGAGATAGAATATGCGAAGGATAATCTTATCCCCATCGACACAACAGCGAAAAAGCCATACTCGCTTGATGTTAATCTTTGGGGAATATCGATTGAAAGTGGGAAGCTGGAAGATCCTTATTACGAGCCTGACGAAGATATATATCAACTTACGAAAGGAATAAATAAGGCGGGGGCGAAGCCTGTCTACGTCGAGGTGGAATTCAAGAAAGGCATCCCGGTAAAGCTGAACGGCAAGGCCATGGGCGGCGTCGGGCTGATATCGAAACTTGCGCGGATAGCCGGAGACGCCGGCGTCGGAAGAAGCGATATGGTGGAGAACCGCCTCGTCGGGATAAAGTCGAGGGAGATATACGAAGCGCCCGCAGGATGGACGTTGTATACGGCACACAAGGCGCTCGAGAGCCTCGTCCTGGACAGGGAGATGCTCCATTTTAAGGACCGGATAGCCGCGAAATACTCGGACCTCGTCTATTACGGGCTCTGGTACACGCCTTTAAGGGAAGCGTTGGACGCCTTTATAGACGATACCCAGAAGCGCGTCAACGGCACGGTCAGGCTGAAACTGCATAAGGGCAACTGCGTAGTCGTCGGCAGGAAGTCGCCGGATTCGCTGTATAAGAAAGAACTTGCGACATACGAGGAGGGCGATATCTTCGACCAGTCGCTCGCCAAAGGTTTCAACGAGATATGGGGACTGCCATACAGAGGGATGGGCAAGTAAAATTTTTTGCTCCACTACAGGGCAGTTTAACGGCAGGCGCCCTTTCGGCTAATTTTGCCGTCAATGGTATTCAGGTTTGGTATTCATTATATATTTTCATCTTGCCGTTATGGGCACAACGGCTTTAAAGAGTTTCTGTTATGGCGCAGTCTCGGCAAAATATAACGCCTCAAGGGCTACCTGCCGTTATCTGCCCCTGCAGTGCGAGCGAAAAAATTTTACTGAGAAGACAGATTGAAAAAAATATAGAAAAATTTTACCTGAATGAACTGGAGAAAAAAATATGAGTAAAAAGTTATGGGGTGGAAGATTTACAAAAAAGGTCGATAAAGAATTCTTTGAATTCCAGAAGTCTATCCAGTTTGACCATAAGTTGGCTCGCTATGATGTCATGCACTCCATGCTACATGTTTTAGCTTTGGCCGAGGCAAAACTTTTAAAGAAACCGGAAAAGAGCAAATTGTATAAAGCGCTAAAAGCAATCCGTGAGGATGTTAAAAAGGGCCGGTTCAAATATGATAAACGTTCAGAAGATATTCATACTGATATACAAAACAAGGTTGAGAAAAAAGTCGGAAAACTGGCGTTAAAGCTTCATACGTTACGGTCGCGGAACGACCAGGTAGCTTTTGACGAGAAAGCATTTTGCTACAAAAAATCAGGCGAGATTATAGACCTGCTCGATAATCTTATTGCATCATTGGTTTTTTTGAAAAAGAAATATATGAATTATTCTATCGTGGGTTATACTCATACTCAACGTGCACAAACCGTACTTTTTAAAGATTATATAAGTGCATACTCCGCCATGTTTGGACGGGATAAAAAAAGGCTTAGTAATTATTATGGTAATCTTGAGGTTCATATTGGCGCCGGTGCTTTAGCAGGAAGCTCTATAGGAAGAAAGAATTATGACAAGGCTATAGCAAAACTTTTATCGCTGATTGGAGATTTTTATATAAGACCATCTATAAACACGCTTGACGACGTGAGCGATAGAGATTTTATTATAGAACTGCTGAGCGTGATTTCTATTATACAGATGCATCTATCGAGACTTGCCGAGGATTTGATACTGTATTCGACGAAAGAATTTAATTTTATAAAATTACCCGAAGAGTTTTGCACGGGATCAAGTCTTATGCCGCATAAGAAGAATCCCGATTTTCTGGAATTGGTGAGAGGAAATACAGGTAGAATATATGGTAATCTTGTGTCGATCCTGGTAATGATGAAGGGACTGCCGTTGACGTATAATAGAGATATGCAGCTGGATAAAGAACCGCTTTTTTCGACAGTTGAGGCAATCGAAGATGAGGTAAAGATTATGACGAGATTTTTAAAAGGGCTGGAGTTAAATAAAAAGAACATTTATGAAGCTCTTAAGGATGAGAATCTGTATGCTGTTAAAAAGGCGGACAATCTTGTGCGCAAAAGCGGCATGTCTTTTAAGGAGGCCCATGATTTTGTGGGTAAAGAAATCAAACTTCAAGAAAGTTTGGAAGAGAAATTAGCTAAGCGCCCGATAAAATGAGGCCAGGTACTTTATGAAATTTTTGGGTGATGCGGCTGATTTTGTTTAGTGAAAGGAAAAATTTTCGCTACGGCATATGGCGACGATGGCAACCGGCCACGTGGGTTGAGCCGTAAATTTTGATAACGTATCGTTAATACCCAAAGCACTTTTGCGCCATAGTTATCATAAGGATAAAGAAACAGAAATAACTTAAATAAAACAAAAACACCCGTGATATCAAAATTAGGCGAGGCCCACTGGCCGGTTAGCCACATCGGCGCAAGGGAAAAGCGAAAAAAATGAATGGAGAGTTATGCATGATTTTACGTTTAAAGACAACGAGTTGTATTGCGAAAAGGTAAAGGTAGAGGACATCGCCAGAAAGGTCCCGACTCCGTTTTATCTGTACAGTTATAAGACGCTGGTCGACCATTACGCGAAGATAAAGGCGGCGTTCAGGCCGGTAAAGCCTCTCATATGCTTCTCTGTGAAGTCCAATTCCAATATTGCCGTCTTGAGAGCTCTCGTCAAGAACGGCGCCGGACTCGATATAGTCTCCGGCGGCGAGCTTTACAGGGCGCGCCTTGCGGGAGTAGACCCTAAAAAGATAGTATATGCCGGCGTCGGCAAGAGGCGCGATGAGATAGTAGATGCCGTCAAGTTCGGCATATTGTTCTTCAACGTGGAATCGGAAGAAGAACTGGGCGAGATCCAGAATGTAGCCGCATCATTAGGCAAGAAGGTCAATGTGGCTATCAGGATAAATCCCGACGTTATACCAAAAACACATGATTATGTGGCTACCGGCAAGGGGGAGAGCAAATTCGGGCTGGATTTCGAGACCGTACACAAGATATTCAACTCCAGGTGGAGGTATCCGAACCTCAATATCAGAGGGGTACATATACATGTAGGGTCACAGCTTCTGATAGCTGAACCTTTTGAAGAGGCCATAAAGAAGGTCCTCGAATTTCTTAATACGTATAAGATAAAGGTCGATTATTTCAATATAGGCGGCGGACTCGGCATAGTCTATTCCATAGAGAACCCGCAGACAGCTAAGAGTTTCGCAAAGAGCATCCTGCCGTTATTGAAAAAGTCGGGTCTCAAGATAATATTGGAACCGGGTCGGTTTATATCGGGTAATAGCGGCGTACTTGTAACGAAGGTTCTTTATACGAAGAGGACGCCGAGAAAGAAGTTCGTTATAGTGGACAGCGGGATGAGCGACCTGATCAGGCCCAGCCTGTACGAGGCTTACCATAAGATAGTCCCTGTAAAGGTCAGGGCGGACAGTTCGGAAACAGCGGAAAAGGTCGAGGTGGTCGGCCCGATATGCGAGACGGGCGATTTCCTCGGTAAGAACAGATTTTTGCCCCATGTTCCGAACGGAGAACTTCTTGCGATCATGGGGGCGGGCGCTTACGGATTTACTATGTCGAGTAATTACAACTCCAGGCCGCGCTCCGCGGAGGTCATGGTAGTGAAGAATAAATTCTACGTTATCCGCCGGCACGAGACTTATAGAGATCTTGTACACGGAGAGACGATACCGGGTGTGCTTAGATAAGCTATAAGCTATAAGCTATAAGCTGTAAGAGGGAAGCGATGAGTAAGACGATACAGTTCACGAAGGCCGTAGCGACAGGCAATGACTTTGTTATTGTCGATGTCATCTCTTCAAAGTTTAAAGGTAGTCTACCGGGCCTGGCTAAAAAACTGTGTGATAGAAAGTGGTCTATAGGCGCAGACGGACTATTGGCTATTGAGGCCTCCAATAAGGCTGATTTCAGGATGCGAATATTTAATTCCGACGGAAGTGAAGCCGAGATGTGCGGGAACGGCTCGAGGTGCGCCGCCCTGTATGCCGCATCTGAAGGAAAAGCTAAAAATGAGATGACGATCGAGACTATAGCCGGAATATTGAAAGCCGCAGTTAAGGGCGATACCGTCAAGGTGAAATTGACAGACCCTAAGAATATCAGGTGGAACCTGTGCCTGTCTATAGACAGGTGCCCGTATAAGATGGATTTTATCGATACAGGGGTGCCCCATGTGGTCCATTTCGTCAAAGACCTGGATAAGGTGGATGTCAAGAACCTTGGTTCGCACATAAGGAACCACGGGGAATTTTCGCCGGAGGGCACGAATGCGGATTTTGTGCAGGTCGCGGGTAAAAATACTATAAAGGTCAGGACCTATGAACGCGGAGTAGAAGACGAAACGCTTGCCTGCGGTACGGGATCGGTCGCAAGCGCCATAATCGCGGCCGAAGCGGAGAAGATGGCTTCGCCGATTACAGTAGAGACCAGGGGCGGGGAAAAGCTTAAAGTCTACTTCGAAATAGCCGACGGAAATTTCAGGAATGTATATCTGGAAGGCAAAGCTCGTCTGGTGTTCGAGGGAGCAATACAGGTCTGACATGATTATAAATCCGAAATACGAATATCGAAATCTGAAACAAATTCTAATTTCGAAATTCGAATTTCGTGCTTGTTTCGAATTTCGGTTTTCGAGTTTCTAGTTTGCTATAAAAGGAGCTTAACTATGTTTAGAGTATCAATGGTGGCTTTGGTCACGCCGTTTAGGGACGGCAAGGTGGATGAGAAGGCCTTAAGGGAGCTCATAGAGTTCCATATAAAGAACGGCACGTCGGCTCTTATTCCGTGCGGGACTACGGGCGAATCCTCGACGCTTTCGTACGAAGAGCATGACAGGGTGATAGAGCTTACCATACAATGCGCCAAGGGTCGCATAAGCGTAATAGCCGGTACAGGCTCGAACTCTACGGAAGAAGCGATCATGCTTACTAAGCATGCTAAGAAGGCCGGCGCCGACGCTTCTTTGCAGGTCAATCCTTACTATAACCGTCCGACACAAAAGGGGCTCTACCTGCATTTTAAGGCTATAGCCGAAGCGGTCGACATGCCTATAATACTTTATAATATCGCTTCAAGGACCGGAGTTAATATTGAACCGGAGACATTCGTAAAGCTCGCCGAAATAAAGAACATCATCGGGGTAAAGGAGGCTAGTGGAAGCCTGGAGCAGATGTCGCGCATAAAGAATATGACGCCGGAAGATTTTCTACTCATATCGGGAGACGATGCGCTTACCCTGCCTGTGATGTCCATAGGCGGAGTCGGCGTCATTTCGGTAGTGGCGAATATAATACCTAAGGACGTTGCCGACATGTGCGCCGCGTTCGAAAGCGGAGATATAAAAAAGGCTAAAAAGCTGCATTATAAGATGCTGCAGCTTGTCAAGGCGATGTTCATAGAGACCAACCCTATACCGGTTAAGACGGCAATGGGACTCATGAAGATGATAGAGCCGGGCCTCAGGCTGCCCATGTGCGATATGCTGCCGGAGAATAAAGAGAAGCTGGCGAAGGCGTTGAAGGATTACAGGTTAATATAAGAGGTTACGTAATGTTCCGTAAGGTTAGTGAATGTTACGTAAGGTTATAAAGATTGAGTAACCTTACGTAACCTTAATTAACCTTCCCTAACTTTACGTAGCCTAAAAGTGGAGTTTACAATGATAAAACTATGCATCAGCGGTTCCAAAGGGAAGATGGGTTCGAGGATCGTCGCTCTGGCAAAAGAGGACGCGGAATTTGAGATAAGCGGCGAATTCGACGCGGGGATAGAGGCCGGGCCTCTTGTAAAAGAATGCGACTGCCTTATCGAGTTCACATCTCCGCAGGCCACAATGGAGCACCTGGCGTTATGCGAAGAAAATAAAAGAGCCATGGTAATAGGGACGACGGGATTATCGGCCGCGGAGCAGGAAAAGATAAAAGAGGTCTCTGCCAAAATGCCGGTCGTCTTTTCGCCGAATATGTCTATAGGCGTCAACCTGCTATTTAAGATGATACGCGACTCGAGCAAGATCCTCGGCCCTGAATACGAGGTATCGATAGTTGAGGCGCATCACGTCCATAAAAAGGACGCGCCGAGCGGGACCGCTAAAGAACTTACGCGCATAATCAAGGAAAACAGGGGCGATGTAAAGGTGCCGATCGACTCAGTCCGCGAGGCTGAGATCGTCGGGGAGCATACTATAACGTTTGAGAGCGAGTACGACCTTATAGAAATAACGCACAGCGCCAAGACGCGCGACATATTCGCCAGAGGCGCGTTGTCGGCCGCGAAATTCGTTGTCGGTAAGAAAAGCGGCTTGTTTAGCATGAAAGACGTACTGGGGCTGTAAAATTTTTCGCCCCACCACAGGGCAGCTTAACGGCAGGCGCCCTTTCGGCTAATTTTGCCGTCAAGAGTATTTGGGTTAAGTATTAATAATAAATTTTCTATCTTGCTGTTATGGAGACAGCGGCTTAAAAAGAGTTTGTGTTGCGGTGCGGCCTCGGCAAAATATAACGCCTCAAGGGCTACCTGCCGTTATCTGCCCCTGCAGTCGGAGCGAAGAAATTTTATTGAGGTGGCAGGTTAGAAGCATCTTCGGCAATCGCCCAAAAGTTCTGCCACCTGAGTAGCGAAAAATTTTCCAGGTGGAGCGAGTGGGAAATTTTTACGACTGCCGTGATGCTATATGGCCACGAGGCCATGTGGGTTGAGCCGTAAATTTTGCTAAGATTATAGCTACTACCCAAAGTATATTGAAGCATAGTACCCATAAGGGATGTATAAAACGAATTAGTAAATTCAAAAACTTATCATTCTTGATAGCAAAATTAGGCGAAGCCCACGGCCGAGATGGCCATTGGGGATAGGTTGGAAAAATTTCATAAGGAGCGAATATTTTCAGTGCTCGAATAACGAGGCTTAGGTTGAAGCTGGGATCGGGAAAATTTATTAACATGAGGAAAGAATAATGAAGATCGAGAAGTCTGACAGATTAAAGAAACTACCGCCGTATCTATTTGTGGAGATCGACAGGGCGAAGAAGCAGGCGCGCGACGAAGGCCGGGACATAATCGACCTTGGCGTCGGCGATCCCGATATACCGACGCCGAAGTTCATCATAGACGCGCTCAATAAGGCTGTCCGCGACCCTTCGACGCACAGGTATGCCCTCGACCAGGGCCATCCTGACTTCAGGAACGCGGCTTCGCGCTGGTTCAAGAGGCGTTTTGGCGTCGACATGAACCCTGACGGCGAGATATATCCGCTTATCGGCTCTAAAGAGGGCATCGCCCATATTCCGCTCGCTTTTGTGAACCCGCAGGATATAGTCCTCGTCCCGGACCCATGCTATCCTCCTTACAGATCGGGTACGCTCTTTGCCGGAGGCGAGGTCGTTTCGATGCCTCTGCTTGAAAAAGGTAAATTCCTGCCGGACCTGAAAGCGATAAACCACAGCATCCTGCACAAGGTCAGGATGATCTTCATTAATTATCCGAACAACCCGACGGGCGCGGTCTGCGACAAGAAGTTTTTGAAAGAGGTCGTCGACTTTGCCGCGAAGCACAATATTATCGTCTGCCATGACGCCGCGTATACGGAGATCGCGTTCGACGGCTTCAGGCCGCCGAGTATATTCGAGGTCGAAGGCGCCAGGGATGTAGCCATAGAGTTCCACTCGCTCTCAAAGACATTTAACATGACCGGCTGGAGGATAGGATTTGCCGCCGGCAACGCCCGTATTATAGAAGGCCTGGCCAAGGTGAAATCGAATGTCGACTCAGGGATATTCTCTGCGATCCAGAAGGCCGGCGCGGTCGCATTGGATAATTACGAGAAACATATAAGTTCGGTAATAAAGACATACGAGGAGAGGCGCAATGTGTTAGTGGACGGTCTCAATTCGCTCGGCTGGAATGTGGAGAAACCCAAGGCGACGTTCTATGTATGGGTCCGCGTGCCGCCGCGCTATACCTCGGCGACATTCGCGAAGGCGCTTTTAGATAAAGCGGATATAGTAGCTACGCCGGGCAACGGTTTCGGCGAGCACGGCGAAGGTTATATAAGGATGGTCGTCACCGTCGATAAGAAGAGGATCTTGGAGGCGGTGGAGAGAATTAAAAAGAAGGTTACGTAACGTTCCGTAAGGTTAGTGAATGTTACGTAAGGTTATAAAGATTGAGTAACCTTACGTAACCTTAATTAACCTTCCCTAACTTTACGTAACATTTAAAATATGACTACTTGCTACATCGGCATAGGCTCGAACCTGGGGGACAGACAAGACTATATAAATCGGGCTATCGAAGAGCTTAAGTCGCATAAAGATATCAGGGTTAGGAGAGTATCTTCGATATACGAAACTGAACCGGCCGGCGGCATACAACAGGGAATGTTCCTTAACGGTGTTCTGGAAATAGATACCGATCTCGGTCCGAAACCGCTCCTGAAAGAATTGAACAGGATAGAGGCTAAACTGGGCAGGAAGAGGACCATAAAGAACGGTCCGCGGACGATAGATCTCGATATTCTTTATTATGGGCAGGACGTTATCGATGAAGAGGGGCTTGTTGTTCCGCACCCTAGGATAAATGAGAGGGAGTTCGTGCTGCAAGGCCTTAGAGAGCTGGGGAAGGTTTAAAGAATGAACCCCGCCCTTCCAACTGAGGGTGGGGGTAGAGGAAGGAAGGGCGGGGTGAAGATAGTCGAGAATATTTCAAGGATGTCCACCCTCATGAAGATCATGAGGAAAGAAGGAAAGTCCATCGGGTTAGTTCCCACGATGGGTTATCTGCATGAAGGCCACCTGAGCCTTGTCAGGGCCGCGAAGAAACATAACGATGTCGCCGTCATGAGCGTATTCGTCAATCCCCTGCAATTCGGCCCTAACGATGATCTCGCTAAATATCCCAGAGATTTTAAGCGCGACGAAGAAAAGGCGAGGCTTGCGGGCGTTGACGTCCTGTTCTACCCGTCGGAAAAGGAGATATATCCGAGCGGCTATTCCACTTATGTAGAAGTCAAAGGTCTTGGTGATACGCTCTGCGGCTCTTCGCGCCCCGGCCATTTCAAAGGGGTCACCACGATAGTCGCGAAACTTTTTGGTATTGTGAAGCCGGACATGGCTTACTTCGGGCAGAAAGACGTTCAGCAGGCCGCGATCATTAAAAAGATGACGGAGGATCTAAATATGGGCATAGAGATAAAGATCATGCCCATTGTGCGCGAAAAGGACGGGCTTGCGATGAGCTCGAGAAATATCTATCTGTCCGAAACGGAAAGGAAGGACGCGTCCATATTACACCAATCATTGTCTACGGCGGAGTCCATGGTGAACCAGGGTGAAAAAGACGCAAGAAAGATAATAAAGGCGATGGAGTTGTTAATAAGACAGAAACCGTCCGTCAAGATAGATTATATCTCGATAGTGGACAAGAGGTTCCTGAAAGAAGTAAGTTCGATATCGGGCGAGGTCTTGATCGCGCTCGCGGTCTTCATCGGCAAGACGAGGCTTATAGATAATATTGCTATCGACCCTGCCGCTGTAAAGACAGAAAAAAGTTTTGCCAGGAAAGCGTGACATCATGGAACGACAGGATAAGAGCGACCTTAAATATAACGATACTTTAAAAAAGAAGATAGAGAAGCTTAAGAAGAAACAGAATGCCGTAATAATCGCGCACAATTACGAGCGCGATGAGATACAGGAGATAGCCGACATATCCGGCGACAGTCTTGCTCTGTCCCAGGCCGCTGTCAGGACGGACGCGGACGTTATAGTTTTTTGCGGCGTCCGCTTTATGGCTGAGTCGGCGTCTATACTTAACCCGGATAAAAAGGTGCTGCTTCCGGTCATGGAAGCAGGATGCCCTCTTGCCGATATGATAACGCCTGAAAAACTTCGCGCAAAAAAGAAGGAACACCCTAAGGCGGCGGTAGTATGCTATGTAAATTCCAGCGCGGAGGTGAAGGCTGAAAGCGACATAGCCTGCACTTCCAGTAATGCCGTGGAGGTCGTAAGGTCTTTGCTGGAGAAGGAGATAATCTTTGTGCCGGACAAGAATCTCGGCCGTTACGTGCAAACTCAGCTTCCTGAAAAAAAGATAATCCTGTGGGAAGGTTTCTGCCCTACGCATATAAGGGTGCAGGAAGAGGATATGGTCAAGGCCAAGAAGGATCATCCCGCGGCAGAGGTGATCGCGCATCCCGAATGCAACCCGGAAGTCCTTGCGCTTTCCGACCATATTTGCTCGACGGGCGGCATGTTCACGTATGTGAAAAGATCCCCCTCCAAAGAGTTCATAATATCCACAGAGTCGGGCATGTTATATAAATTGAGGAAAGATAATCCGGCGAAGAAGTTCTACCTTCCTACCGAGAACCTGGTATGCGCCAACATGAAGCTCATAACGCTCGGTTGGGTGGCTCATAGCCTGGAGAAACTTGTCTATGAGATAAAGGTGTCGGACGCGGTCAGGGAGAAAGCGAAAAGGGTTCTCGAAAGGATGCTTGCGGTAACAGGGGAAAAGAAGGGCGCGGCGATCGCCGGGGTATTAACTAGTCGTAAGTTATAAGTCGTAAGTTGTAAGCTAAATATCGCATTTTACTTATAACTTAAAACTTACAACTTATAACTGTCAGAGAATCAATATCTATGAGCAAAATAAAAGTCGGAATAATCGGCTGCGGAACGATAGGGACCCAACTCGCTATTGCCTGCCAGGGCAGGCTTGCGAAGAGTGTCGAGCTTGTCGCCGTATGCGACTTCGATGCCGGGAAAGCCGCGGCTTTGAACAAGAGCCTGAAGAAAAAAGTCCGTTTATTGAAGATCGGCGACCTTATGGGGAAAGCCGATGTTGTTGTGGAAGCGGCAAGCGCGCGCATATCGGGCGACGTCCTGAAAGAATGTATTAGGCGGAAGAAGGGATGCCTTATAATGAGCGTCGGAGGTCTCCTGGGGAGAGAGGACCTTCTGAAAAAGGCTGAAAAGCTCGGCGTCAGGGTTTATATCCCGAGCGGCGCCATCTGCGGAATAGACGGGTTAAAGTCCTCGTCCGTCGGGAAAATAGACTCGGTAACTCTTACGACGCGTAAGCCGCCGAAGGGCCTTTTTGGCGCGCCTTATCTGAAAGAAAAGGGCATAGATATCACTAACATAAGCGAAGACAGAACGGTATTCGAAGGAAGCGCCGAAGAAGCGGTCCGCGCATTCCCGCAGAACATCAATGTATCGGCAGTCCTGAGCCTTGCGGGCATAGGGGCTAAGGCGACGCGGGTGAGGCTGGTCGCGTCTCCGGGGCTCGGGCGGAACGTCCACGAGGTCGAGATACGAGGAGACGCAGGGAGCATATTTACGCGCACGGAGAACGTTCCTTCAAAGGCGAATCCAAAGACCAGCGCGCTTGCGATCCTCTCGGCCATAGCGACACTGGGCGGAATTTCCGACAGCGTGAAGATAGGGACGTAATGAGACCGCTCAGCCGGACGGGTAACTACATCTCGACGAGGATTGGCAGGGCGATCGAGGATTACAGGCTGCTCGAAGATAAGGACAGGATACTCGTAGCCGTGTCGGGCGGCAAAGACAGCATGGCGCTCGTCAAGCTCCTGAACGAGCGTAAGAAATGGGCGCCCATAGATTACGAACTCACGGCGATGCACGTCGAATCCGATTTCCTGTGCTCGGACAGTAAGAGCCAGAAAAACGCTCTTAAATTGTTCTTTAAAGATAACGGCATAAAGTATCGTTTTGAAAAGATGAAGATCCTGAACAGGAGATCCCTCGAACGCTCCTATTCGTCGCGTTCTCGGGACGATTTTTCTACCGAAAAATCGAGGCCGTCGTGTTTCTGGTGTTCGTGGAACAGGCGGAAGGCCCTCTTTCTGGCGGCCGACAAGCTGGGCTGCAATAAGGTAGCGCTCGGCCACCACAAAGACGATATTGTCGAGACATTCCTGTTGAATATATTTTATCACGGCGAGTTTTCGGCGATGAACCCGAGACAGGAGCTTTTTGGCGGTAAGCTGACCATCATAAGGCCGTTATGTTATGTGGAAGAGAGCGCTCTCCGGAAGTTTGCCAAAGAAAGCCGTTTTCCGCTTCTTGCGTGCAACTGCCCGAATTCGGATATTTCAAAGAGGCGGCTGATGAAGGGTTTTGTGAAGAGGATGGAGAGGGATTGCCCTCACGTAAAGACGAACGTATTCAGGAGCATTTCGAGGATAAAGCACGAGTATATTAATATCAAATAATGTAAGGAAGGGGGGTGAAATAGATGGCAGAAAAAGTCGCAAAGGTAGGCATAAAACGTAAAAAGGGTTATCTTTATTACGTTGACAAGAAAGGCAATGTTGTCGAGACCAAGATGGCGAGAGGTAAATCCAAAGGCGGCGGCGGCAAGGTGGTCGCGAAGCCGGCAGTGAAGAAGGCAAAGGGATACCTTTACTTCATCGATAAGAAGGGCGACGTTTCAAGAGCAAGGATGAGGAGAGGCGGCAAGTAATACCAGGCGCTTCATATGAACAAAGGGAGACGATAGGTTTGCTTTCGTCTCCCTTGTTTATTAGGTCCGTCACGAAACCGTCAGGATTGAAAATCGACAGTGGTAATTGTCACGGGCAATTTTCTTATTGCATCTAATATTGATATATTATAGTATTATCATTATGGAGCGAGACACTATAGTAATAAAAGGGGCCAAAGAGCACAATCTTAAGAATATCGACGTTGAGATACCCCGCAATAAGCTATCTGTCATAACAGGCCTTTCCGGTTCCGGCAAGTCTTCGCTCGCTTTTGACACTATCTACGCTGAAGGGCAGCGCAGGTACGTCGAGAGCCTCTCCAGTTACGCCAGGCAGTTCCTCGAACAGCTGCAAAAACCCGACGTTGAATACATAGAAGGCCTGTCTCCCGCCATTAGCATAGAGCAGAGGAGTGCAGGTTCCAATCCCCGTTCTACCGTCGGGACGCAAACCGAAATATATGATTATCTTAGGCTGCTGTTCGCCAGTGTAGGTATCCCCCATTGCCATAAATGCGGCAAGCCCATAACCAGGCAGACCGCGCAGGAGATAGTCGACCGGGTCCTGCGGCTTCCGAAAGAATCGAAGATAATGGTCCTCGCTCCTCTAGTCCGGGGAAGGAAAGGGGAACATAAGGAGCTCTTTCATAAGGCCAAAAAAGACGGTTTCGTAAGGGTCAGGGTGGACGGTAACGTCCTTGAGCTTGACGGTAAGATCGCCCTCGACAAGAACAGGGCGCACAACATAGAGATAGTGGTGGACAGGCTCGTTCTTAAGGAAGGAATAAAGAAGCGGCTCACGGAATCGGTCGAGGCGGCGCTTGAGACGGGAAAAGGTCTTGTTATAATAAGCGCTGATAAACAGAAGGGGGGCGAGGATACGTTATTTAACGAGCAATACGCCTGCATCGATTGCGGGACCGGCTTCGAAGAACTCGCCCCGCGCATATTCTCTTTCAATTCGCCTTACGGCGCATGCCCGGAATGCCTGGGTCTCGGGAACAAGATGGAGATAGACCCGGAGCTCGTCATCTCCGACAAGTCGAAGCCCGTGATAGACGCCGTCGACGCATGGAGACGCGGCGGCAAAGGCCTTTATATATATTACAGGCGGCTCTTGCGTTCGGTGGGTCACAGGTACGGGTTCGATGCGCATACCCCGTATAAAGACCTTACGAAGGAGATGAAGAAGATAGTGCTTTTCGGGGAACCCGGCGGCAAAGGCTGGGGGTATTTCGTGCCTCGGCTTCGCTCGGCACGAACCCCGAGCTATGCCGAGGGGTTCGAGGGAGTGGTGCCGAACCTGGAACGGCGTTTCCGCGAAACGGAGAGTGAATTCATAAAGACAGAGATCAATAAATACATGTCTGTCCTCCCGTGTCCGGGTTGCAACGGAATGCGATTGAAGCCGGAGAGCCTCGCCGTTACAATCGGAGATAAAAATATATTCGAGATATCGGATATGCCGATAAAAGACCTGAAGACATTTCTATCGGACCTGAAATTGACGGAATCGCAGGCCAGGATCGCCCGCCAGGTCCTTAAGGAGATAGGCGCGCGCCTGCAATTCATGGTTAATGTCGGGCTGGATTATCTTACCCTCGACCGGCGGAGTTCCACGCTCTCGGGAGGCGAGGCGCAGAGGATAAGGTTGGCCACGCAGATAGGTTCGGGCCTCGTCGGGGTAGTCTATATACTGGATGAGCCGAGCATAGGGCTGCATCAGAAAGATAACTCGAAACTCCTGGACACGCTGTTTACGCTCAGAGACCTCGGCAATACACTGATAGTAGTCGAGCACGACGAAGCCACTATAAGAAAAGCCGACTACCTGATAGATCTCGGCCCGGGCGCGGGCGAACATGGCGGAAGGATCATAGCTAATGGTACATTGGATGATATCATCGCCTCGAAGGAGTCGCTCACCGGGAAATATCTGAGGGGGGAATTGAAGATAACTGCGCCGTCCGCGAGGAGGCTTGTAGATAATAAAAAAGTCCTGAGGGTTATAGGCGCATCGGAGCACAATCTTAAGGAGATAGACGTCAGGATACCGCTCGGCCTTTTTATATGCGTTACAGGCGTATCCGGGTCAGGCAAGAGTACCCTTGTCGACGATATACTTTACAGGGCGCTGGCTAAGAAATTTTACAGGTCGCGGGAAATGCCCGGCGCTCATAAAAAAATAGAGGGGATGCAGTTTATCGACAAGGTCATAGTCATAGACCAGTCGCCGATAGGTAGAACGCCGCGTTCCAATCCCGCTACATATACAGGCGCTTTCGCTCCCATAAGGGATATCTTTTCCAGGCTTCCTGATTCCAAAGTGCGCGGATATAAGCCCGGCCGGTTCAGCTTCAACGTAAAAGGCGGACGCTGCGAATCGTGCATGGGCGACGGCATAAAGAAGATAGAGATGCATTTCCTGCCGGACGTATATGTGCAGTGCGAGATATGTAAAGGCAGGCGCTTCAATGACCAGACCCTCGACGTCAAATATAAAGGCAAGTCTATAGCCGACTGTCTCGACATGTCCGTGGAGGAAGCGCTCCGGGTCTTCGCCAATGTCCCGACGGTAAGAAACAAGCTTAAGACGCTTTACGAAGTCGGCCTGGGCTATATAAAACTCGGGCAGTCGGCCACGACCCTTTCCGGAGGCGAGGCGCAGAGGATAAAGCTTGCGACTGAGCTGTCAAAGACGTCCACGGGCAGGACATTCTATATCCTGGATGAGCCTACGACCGGGTTGCATTTTGCGGATGTCGACAAACTTCTAAGAGTATTGCAGGCGCTGGTAGGGCAGGGCAATACAGTCCTTGTGATAGAACACAACCTTGATGTCATAAAGACAGCGGATTACATAATAGATCTCGGTCCGGAAGGCGGGGATGAGGGCGGCGAGATCGTAGCCTGCGGCGCCCCGGAGGAAGTGATAAAGAACAGGCGTTCATACACAGGGCAGTATTTAAAAGAAGTGCTTAAATGACACGGCCAATGGTCAATAAAATAATAATAGGAAGTCTGGTTTTGATTTTCACTGTTGCGGGTTATCCGGCGCGTGCGGCGGAGAACCCGCCGGAATCGGATTTTGTCTATGCAAAGAAGGCGTTCGCCGACGGTTTTTACGACCTTGCGCAGGGCAGGCTGGAGTCTTTCATGAGAAGCCGACCGGACGCCGCCGATCTTTATGAGGCGCACTCAATGATGGGAAGATGTTATTATTACCAGAACAACCTGCCGAGGGCTCTCTATGAGTTCGAGGTGATCCTGGAGGCGCCCGCCGGAAGCGGGCCTAAAGACGAGGCGTTGTACTGGAGCGGGGAGATATACCTTAAGACAGGCGATTTTAAAAGAGCCCTGGAGTATTATCAGGGGGTCATCGATGAATATCCGTCCTCGAAATATCTTGGCTATGCCGTTTATTCAAAGGGCTGGGCATATTATAAACTCGGGTTCTTTGAAGACGCGCTGGCATGCTTCAGGGATGTCGTCTCGAGATATCCGTTTGAAAAAATAGCGATGGAGGCCCAATATAAGATAGGCGAGTGCGAATATCTGATGGGGAAATATACCTACGCCGAAGAAGAGCTCGGAAGGTTCATAGATAAGTTCCCCGTTTCCGGTAAGACCGCCGAGGCCTATTATCTTAAAGGCGAGGTCGAATTTTACCTGGCCAAGTATAACGACTCCATCGCCTCTTTCGACAGGGCGCTTGCGATATCGCCGGAAGCCGGTTGGTCGAACTTCGCCTTGTTCAGGAAGGCCAACAGCTACTACCAGTTAAGGGATTACCGGAGGAGCGCGCAGGAATTCAGGAGATGCCTCGAAAAGACATCCAACGATTTCCTGGCCGGTCTCTCTCTCTTGGGACTGGCCCGGAGTTATGAAGATCTTTCATCGCCGGAAGACGCCAATAAAGCGTACGATGAGTTGATGTCGAAATATCCGGACAGCGACGCGGCGGCGGAAGCGTATTACCATAAAGCAAAGAACCTGTCCGGGGAAGGAAGGTATGCCGAAGCCGAGCGCCTTGCCGCTGAAGGCGTGGAGAAATTCAAAAAATCCGGGTTTATCGATGAGCTCCATTTTGAGCTGGGCTGGGCGCTATCCATGCAGGGCAAGCATGACGACGCGGTCGGGAACTTTCTCTGGATAGAGAAGGGGTCGAAAGACATAAACCTGAGCGCTCGAGCCATGTGCAGGACAGGTGATATATATTTCGACAGAAAAGAATACAAGGCGTCGTCCGAATGTTATGATACAGTGCTCAATAAGTACCCGGACAGTTTTATCGCGGATTATGCCCAGTATCAGCTTGGGAATATCTTTTTCGCGACGGGAAAGTATGACCAGTCCGTCCTGGCTTACCAGAGTGTCCTCGTGAATTTCCCGAATACCAATTTGCGCGAGAAGGTGCTCTTCCAGCTCGGCGCCGCCTATTTTGAGAGGTCCGACTTTGAGCATGCCTCGCAGGAATTTAGAAGGCTTATAAAGGAGTTCCCGGCCGCCGCTTCAAGGTTAAAAGCGGAATTGTATCTGGCCAATTCCCTTTACAGCGCGGAAAATTACGAAGAGGCTTTATCGATGTTCAGGGAACTGGAGAGTAAGTCCGGCGAGGACGATATAAGGATACAGGCCTCTTACCAGTCGGGATGGTGCTATTACAATATGGGCAGGGAAAAGGAAGCGCTGGAAAAATTCGCGGTTTTCGTGAAGGCTTATCCCGGGAGTCCGCTTGCCGTAGACGCCAGGTTATGGTTCGCTGAATATTATAATTCAAAGAACGATTACGGCAAAGCTAAAGATTATCTTTTGTCGATATTGAAGGATTTCCCGTCAAGCGCCATGGCCGAAGAGGCGCTTTATCAACTGGCGCTGTTATTATATGAAGAAGGCAAGGCAGACGAAGCCATAGCCAGGTTCGACGAGCTGGCTTCAAGGTCGGGCAATACCGAGCTTGTCAATACGGTATACAGGAAGGCGGCGAATATAAAGAAAGACAGGAAGGAGTTTGACTCCGCGATATTTTATTTTTCCAAGGTCCTCGGCGCCGATAATAATGAATCGAACGCGCAGTTACAGTATGAGATAGCCGAGTGCTACGAGAACAAGGGTGAATTTGCGGCGGCCGCCGAAGAATATCTTAAGGTCCCGTATCTGTATTCAAAGGGCGTATTCTGGTCTATACGTTCGCAGCTTAAATGCGCCCAGGTCTTTGAGAGGCTCGGGAAGCCGGACGAAGCCGCGAGGCTGTACGAAAAGTTGGCCGATATGGATGTAGAGGAATCGGTGTTCGCGAAGAAAAGACTGGAGTGGTTAAAGTGGGAAAAGAAGAAATGAGGGGGGTTGTATGTGGGAATTGATCCAAAAAGGCGGACCTATGATGTACCTCATCATATTGTCCTCGATACTTGCGTTCGGCGTTGTCATTGAAAGGGTGTATCACCTCAATCGCGCGAGGATAGACGCCAATAAATTCATGGACGAGATCATGAATGTATTAAAACGCAATAAGATAATAGAAGCCGTAGAGATGTGCAACCAGACGCCCGGGCCCATTGCCCATATAATAAAGGCCGGAATATTGAAACACGACAGGTCTAAGCCGGAAATAAAAGAGGCCGTCGAGGAAGCCGCCCAGCTTGAGATACCCAGGCTGGAAAGACATCTCCCCGTGCTAGCGACGATCGCTCATATTGCGCCGCTACTGGGGCTTCTCGGAACCGTTACGGGGATGATAAAATCATTCCAGGTCATACAGCAGAAGGCCATGCTCATGACGCCGGTCAACCCGGGGGACCTCGCAGGCGGCATCTGGGAGGCGCTGCTGGCTACGTTGGCAGGATTGTCGGTAGCCATACCGACATACGTCGCTTATAATTATCTTATCAGCCAGGTCAATAATCTCGTATATGACATGGAGAGGAGCGCCACAGATCTGGTCAATCTTCTCTCTTCCGGAAGGAATACGTATGAAGTTTGAACAACGCCTGAGGATAGAAAAGGGTCTTGTGGATCTTACGCCGCTCATCAACGTCTTTTTTCTTCTCCTGGTATTCTTCTTATTTACGTCGAGTTTTATATTTCAACCCGGTATAAGGGTAAACCTGCCTAAAGCTATAACAAGCGAGGTAATACAGCAGGAAAATGTCGTATTGATAGTTACAAAAGACGATAGGATGTATTTAAATGAGAGAGAGATATCAAAGGACGAGCTTACTTCCAACCTTCGCCTGATAGGTAAGGAGAAAGTTCCGCTCCTGATAAAAGCGGATGATCACGCCTCTCTCGGCCGTGTCGTCGAGATATGGGATACGTGCAGGAAAGAAGGCGTCGCGCAGGTCAATATCGCGACGGGTAAATAAAATGCAGAACGCTGCTGTAAAAATGGGAAGGAACGAACATGGCGGCCGTATTTTTGCCGCAGCGCTCTTAATATCGCTGATATGGCACATCTTCTGGCTGTCTGCCGTGAAGATAGTGGCGGCGTCGAAAGAATACGGCCCTGTGAAATTCTCCAAAGTCTCTTTCCTGGGGCCGATATTGGAGAGCGGATCCGTTGAAATGAGAGTCGCGCCCAAATCCCGGTCTCTCCTTGAGCAGAAGCCCATGAATATGCTTCCTAAGGACTATTATGCATCAGGCGCGCGTATGCAGGAACCGTACGCGGCGTACCGGGTCGTCGAAGATAGCGGTATATCGGGAAACGATAAGCTGAACAGCCTTATCGATAAGGTGTTGGGAGAGCAAAAACCGGAGCCATCGTCAAAAGAGATATATTAGTAAAATATATTTGTAATATTATATAATTATGATAAAATTAGATATATCTACCCTCATATTCTTTTACATAACATGTTCGGTTGTTGTGATCTTGATAGTGTGGGTAGTTTTCGGATATAGGGAGATGAAGCGTTTTTCGCCGAAGGACATAGATTATATCTGTAAATGTCCGGTCTGTTCCCACGTATATGTAGATTCAAAACATGAAGGGATGTCGGTGTGTCCCTTATGCGGCAGTTATAACAAGCGCGGGAATACGTGATTTTCTTTGAACACAAGAGCAAGAGAAGACAAAGATACTTCGGCAGCTATCCGCCTTTGGCGGACTTAAGGCTGCCTCAGTATCAAATTTGCTTCGCAAATCTGAGGAGGTGGTAATGTGATAACAGAGATAGGTATTACCGCTGGGGACATATGGCATTATCTTGACGAACACGGAAAGAGTTCGCTATCTCAGATCGTGCAGGGCATCGATACGGACAAGGATAGGATCCTGATGAGCATAGGATGGCTTGCCAGGGAAGGTCATATAGTGGTAGAAGGGTCGGGCCCGGATTACCAGGTTTATTTACGAAGGTAAGGGAAGATGCAGTCTTTTTAGCGGTATTCCTTCGCCGCCTGACGAATACTACGGCTTCTCAGGATGATTTGCCTCAAGTGAGGCGATGGCAAATCACGGGACGATTTGCCAGAGTGAAATTACAGTCTTTTTAGAAGTAGTCCCTTGTAGCTTGAGTGAGACAGTAGCTACTCGGGACGATTTGCCAGAGTGAGACTACAGCAAATCGGAGGTGCGGGATGGAAGAGAAGAAAAGTCCAAGGGATGATGAACCGGTACCGATAGTTGCTCCGCTGAAAGTGCTGGGCCAGAAGACCGTCAATAAGAGGTTCGGATGGTGGTCGGCTGTCGTTCTCCTGGAAAGCTATGGACGCAAACAGGTGTGCTTCTACCTCTGGCAGAAGAAAGAAGAGGGCGGATGGAAGAGAAAGCAGAAATTCGCTGTCCATAACCAGGAGGATTGGGAGCTGATCCAGGACGCTGTCAGCGGGATGATAAAAGAGCTCACCTAAAAGCCGTATATTCAAAAGACTATGCGATCGATGTAGGAAGTCATGAATTCCCAACCTCAAAATATAACCGTATAAGAACGCGGTTATTGAGCGAATCCGCTTTCAGGTTCGTAATAGAGTTTATAGTCCCTGCCCCAGCCTCAGGGCGCGATATCCTGCTCGCGCACGAAAAGGCATACCTGGAAAAGTTAAAGGATGGAACGGCATATTTTTTGGTGGAAGGAAAAAGGCGTGAAAGACGGATTTATAGCTATTTTTGTCGCATGTGGTTCCGGCGGTGAAGCGAAAAGGATAGCCGAAACGCTGCTTAAAAAGAGGCTGATAGCCTGCGCGAATATTACCGGCGCCGTCCGGTCCCGTTTCTGGTGGAAAGGAAAGATAGATTCCGCGCGGGAAGTCCTGTTGACACTGAAGACGGCCCGCGCGAATTTTGCGAAGATAGAAAAAGAAGTAAAGGCAAAGCATAGTTACGATGTCCCGGAGATAATAGCTGTCCCGATCGTAGCCGGAAGCAGGGAATATCTGGAGTGGATGAATGACGAGATTTGTTAAGGTAGGCGTAAAAAATATATAGAGAAGGTCCTTTGAACGCTCCTATACGTCACGTTCTCAGGATCAAATTTGTTTCGTAAAGATATATGGTATTTCGGCAGCTAAAATGCTTACTATTTGTTCGCATTTCTTAACGCTGCCTCAATATCGAATTTACTTCGTAAATTCGGGGCTGTAGTAAAGCGGGATTACGCAGCGTTCGCAACGCTGAGTCACGGGTTCGACTCCCGTCAGCTCCACCAAATTTTATCATAGTCTTACTCAAGTAAAATTTGATCCTGAGGAGGCTGGAGTTAGACTGCATGCCGACGAAGGACCTAAGCATTTCACGAATGGATAGGAGAAGATCCTTCGGTTGCTTCGATTTGTCGCAACCTCAGGATGAAATCCGCTGTCGCGGATTTCAAGGACCTAAGCATTTCACAATCAACGAAGAAAATTTTTTATGAACAAAAAAAAGATACGTAAGATCGCGTTGAGGCTCGTTGTCATTGTCTTCTTCGCGTCTATAGTCTTTGCCGAGAATGTGAAGAAGGCCGATCTGGCGGGCACCTGGTATACAGGGTCAGGACAGGCGCTTGAGAATGAACTTAAGGGATATCTGGCCGGCGCCAGTCCGGAAAAAGTGGACGGCCGCATCTTTGCCGTGATATCTCCTCATGCCGGATATAGATATTCCGGACCGATCGCCGCATATAGTTTCAAGGCTGCGCAGACAACCAATCCGAAGACCGTTATCGTAATAGGGTTCGCGCACAGGAGATCTTTTAACGGGATATCCATCTATGAAAGAGGGAATTTCAGGACGCCATTGGGTGACATCCAGATAGATGAAGAGCTTGCCCGGGACATAGCGGCTAAAAACAAGAGCATGCGTTTCTATCCGGAAGCCTTTTCCGAAGAAAATTCCATAGAGATGCAGATACCTTTCATCCAGGCCGCGTTCAAAGGCGCAAAGATAGTTCCTATCGCTTTTGGCGGCCAATCTTTAGGCGACGCTTCGATCCTGGCAGACGCCCTTGCCAAAGTCCTTAAGGACAGGAACGATTACCTTATAGTGGCTTCGACGGATCTTTCGCATTACCATCCATACGAAGAGGCTAACGCTATAGACAGGCATCTCATAAACACATTGAACAAGATGAAGGCCGTTGAATTGTATGATGAGGCCGGAATGAAGATATGCGAACTTTGCGGCGTAATGCCTGTCACCGCAACATTGTTGGCCGCTGAAAAGCTCGGTTTTGACAGGATAAAAGTCCTGAGATACGCGAATTCGGGCGATACCGCTGGCGCAAAAGAGAGCGTAGTAGGGTATCTGAGTGCCGCGATATACAGGGAAGAGAAAAAAGACGAAAGAGGTGCCCCTATGCTTAATGACGCGCAGAGAAAAAAGCTGCTTGCTATTGCAAGAGAGTCCATTACAAGTTTTGTCAGGGACGGGAAAAGGAAAAGCTTTACAGAAAGCGACCCGGTCCTGAACCAGGAGATGGGGGCTTTTGTGACGCTGCATGAATCCGGCGAACTCAGGGGATGTATAGGCAATATGGCAGGACATGGCCCGCTATACAGGACGGTGGCCGATATGGCGATCGAGGCGGCGACAGGCGACCCGAGATTTTCTACGTTGTCTCCTGCCGAGATAGACAAGATCGATATAGAGATATCCGTTTTATCACCGCTTAAGAAGGTGGCTAGCTATAAAGAGGTCGAAATACCCGGACATGGCGTAGTCGTAAGGTCGGGGTACAGGAGCGGAGTATACCTGCCTCAAGTAGCCGACGAAACAGGCTGGTCCCGCGATGAGTTCCTTACGAGTTTGTGTTCTCATAAAGCCGGTCTTTCCCCGGATGCCTGGAAAGACCCCTCAACGGAGATATTGGTTTTTTCCGCCGAGGTATTTGGTGAAAAATAGAGATAGCTTATCATGAGCCGGTTTTATATTCCCAAAGAGTCGGTAAAGGGCAAAGAGATATGCGTTAGCGGCAAAGAGGCGCATCACATACTTGACGTCATGCGGCTTAAAGAGGCGGATAGGGTCGTAGTCTTCGACGGGACCGGCAGGGAATATTCCGGTGTCATCAAGGAAGCGGCGCGGAACCGGTTATCTATCGGTATATTAGAGACTCGGGAGATCTTGAGCAAAACGGCGGGCGTCATTACGCTGATCCAGTCGATACCAAAAAAAGAGAAGATGGACTATATAGTGGAGAAGGCGACAGAGCTTGGCGTATCCCGCATAATGCCCGTGTTGACCGGGAGGACTATACCGAAATGGGGCGAGTCCAAGAAAGGCGTGCATGTCGAAAGGTGGCGTAAGATCGCAAAAGAGGCGTCTAAACAATGCGGCAGGGCGGATATTCCGGCAATAGGAGATATTACAGAGTTCCAAGATTGTTTAAAGGACGCGGGGGGCCACAGCCTGTCCTTGATAGCCGCGCTTGACGATGATTCGATGAAGTTGAAAGATGTCCTGCATTCGTTTAACGGCGACAAGATCTCTATAGCGATAGGGCCGGAAGGCGATTTTACGGCCGATGAAATAAGAGCGGCCAGGGAGTCCGGTTTTAAATTGATAAGCCTTGGCCAAAGGGTCCTGAAGAGCGACACTGCGGGGCTGTCGGTCCTGGCGGTTCTAAACTATGAATACTCAGATTAACGAAGAAAAAAGATTTTTTATCCACACGCTCGGCTGCAAGGTAAACCAATACGAGTCGCAGGCGATAAGAGAACTGTTGGTAAAAGGCGGATTCAAAGAATGCCTTACGAAGGAGATTGCCGACATCTATATAGTCAATACATGCACGGTGACGCATAAGGCGGACAAGGAGTCGAGGTATTGGCTCGGGATGTTCCATAAGACCAATCCGAACGCCAGGATAGTGGTCACAGGCTGTTACGTCGAGACGAATGCCGACGACGTATCGTTCCTGCCGGGTGTGGCCCATATAGTGAAGAATGAAGACAAAAGCAGGATAGCGGAGATACTCAAAGGATTGGACGGAGTTAAGGGCGAGCCGCTCTCCATAACCGGTTTCAAAGGCCACGAAAAGGCTTTTGTAAAGATACAGGATGGATGCGAGAACAGGTGCTCTTATTGCAAGGTGCCTTTGGTCAGAGGCCCTGTCCGGTCCAAGCCGTTAAGGGACATAGTAAGAGAGGTCGAGGGGCTTGTCGCTAACGGTTTTAAGGAGATAGTGCTGGCCGGTATATGCCTTGGGACATGGGGGAAGGATCCTGTCAGCTCTGTGATAGCCAAAGAGGTCGGCCTGAAGGAGGCCTCTTTGAAGGATGTCCTGAAGTCCCTTGACTCCATAAGCGGAGATTTCAGGATACGGCTGAGCTCGATCGAATTGCGGTACGTGACCGATGAGCTGATAGAATTCATTGCCGGCACAAAGAAGATGTGCAGGCATCTCCATATACCTTTGCAATCGGGCGATGATGAGATCTTGAAGCGGATGAACAGGCCGTATTCCGCGAAAGATTACATGCGCCTGATAAATAAGATAAAGAGAAAGGTGCCGGATATAGCGATAACAACCGATATGCTGATAGGGTTCCCCGGCGAATCCGATAAGCACTTCAGGAATACGGTTAATTTCATTAAGGAGATGTTGCCGGCCAGGACGCATATATTCACGTTCAGCAGGAGAAAAGGCACGGCTGCCTACGATATGGGTCAGGATTTGAAGATAGACGTCCTTAAAAAGAGGTATCACGAATTAAGGGCAGCGACGCTCAGCACGTCATATCTTTTCAGGAGAGACTTCCTTGGAAGAGAGTTCGGCATACTTGTAGAGGCCAAGCGGGACAAACAGACCGGCATGCTCTCCGGCTATACGGGTAATTACATAAAAGTGCATTTCGAGGGACCTGATAGCTTGACAAAGAGCGTCGTTCCCGTTAAGATAAAGGAAGCCAGTTTGTTATATACGATAGGTGAATATGACAGAAGCTAAAGGCGTAAGCCCCGCCGGGACGCAAGCCCGGGGCGGGGCAAGCATAATAATAGCGGTATGGAACCAGGCCGGCTATACAAGGCTCGGAGTAGAATCTATATTAAGGAACACTAAGACTACGCCGTTCGAATTCGTTATAGTCGATAACGGTTCAAAGCCCGATGTCAGGGCATATTTCGATTCGATAAAAGGCGCCGCGGATATTAATTATATAAGGAACGAAACGAATCTTGGTCCAATACGCGCTATCAATCAGGGCATAAAGGCGGCAAAATACGATTATGTCGCCATCATACATAACGACGTGGTGATAATGGAGGAGGATTGGCTGGCAAAGGTCGTATCCGCTATGGAGAAAGATCCCAAGATAGGGATCGCCGGACTGGCCGGCAGGAAAGAGATATATGACACAGGTTGCGTGAACGAGGCCAGTCTTAAGCATAACCTGCAGAATGAGGACCTTAACGCTCCCATGGGAGAAGATGTGGCCGAGGTCGCGGTTATAGACGGCCTCTGTTTTGTCATGAAAAGGGATCTTTTGAATAAGACAAGCGGCCTGGATGAGACGTACGGCTATATGCATTGCTATGACCTTGATATCTCCCTGCAGAGCATCGATGCGGGGTTTAAGAACGTTATAGTGAAAGTAGCCGCGATGCATCTGGGTAACGGCGGCATGACCCGCAAGCTTCGCGAATACAAGGAGCTGGTCAAAGACGACTACGGCCTCTTGAAGAAGAACTGCAAGATCTTTTCGCGCAAGTGGCGGCACATGCTGCCAATAAAAATATCTTGACAACATCTTGTTTATAGTTAAAATGGAGCAAAATGGTTTAATCCAAAAAAAGGATTATTATGATTCTTAAGGATAGGGTGGCGCTTATAACCGGAGGCGCGCGCGGCATAGGCAGGGAGATAGCGCTTCTATTCGCTAAAGAGGGCGCGGACATTGCCATATGCGATGTGAACGCCGAAACGCTTGCGGCTACACAAAAAGAGCTGGAGGCGCTCGGCCGGAAGGTGTTGGCCGAGGTTGTTGACATAACAAAAGCCGATAAGGTCGATGCGTTTGCCCAAAAAATTCTTGACAAACTTAAAAAAATAGATATACTTGTAAACAATGCAGGCATTACCAGGGACGCGCTTCTTGTCAGAATGTCAGAGGCTGACTGGGACGCTGTCCTGACCGTTAACCTAAAAGGCGCTTTCAACTGCACCAAGATCGTCTCTAAAATAATGATGAAGCAGCGGGATGGCAGGATAGTCAATCTCGCCTCCATAATAGGTATAATGGGAAATCCCGGGCAGGCCAATTATGCGGCGTCAAAAGGCGGGCTCATTGCTTTCACCAAGACGGTCGCTAAAGAACTTGCTTCGCGGAATGTGAGGGCCAACGCGATAGCCCCCGGATTCATTCAAACGGATATGACCGCGAAACTTTCTGATGAAGTAAAAGGCGAGATGTTGAAGTATGTTCCGCTCGGTAAATTCGGGACCGTCCGGGATGTTGCAAATCTCGCATTATTTTTGGCAAGCGATGACTCGTCCTATATAACCGGACAGGTTATACAGGTTGATGGCGGAATGGTAATGTAAGAGGTTAACATAACATAGGAGGTAGCATGGAAGTATCTCAGGACAAGATCAGGCAGATCATAGCCGACCAACTCGGCGTTAAGAAAGAAGAAGTAACCGATAATGCGAAATTTGTCGATGATTTAGGGGCGGATTCGCTCGATACGGTGGAACTTGTCATGGCTTTGGAAGAAGAGTTCGGCATAGAGATACCCGATGAAGATGCCGAGAAGCTAGCCACAGTAGGAGACGCGCTGAGATATATTGACGAGAAGTCCGGCAGCAAATAGACATAATGCCTAATAAACGAAGAGTTGTTGTAACGGGTCTCGGTGCGGTATCTCCGGTAGGCTGTACTATTGAAGAAATCTGGAAATCTCTCCTAGAAGGCAAGAGCGGTGTCAGGCGCCTTGAGTGTTTCGATCCTGCGCATTACACGTCAAAGGTAGCCGCGGAAGTCAGGAATTTCGACCCTTCAAATTACCTATCCCCGAAAGAGATGAAGCGGATGGATCGCTTTGTCCAGTTTGCTGTGATGTCCGCAAAGATGGCCGTAGCCGACGCAAAGCTGGATCTGGCCAGGGCCGACAGGGACAGGATAGGTGTCATGGTCGGTTCCGGCATAGGCGGCCTGCATACCATTGAGGCGGAGCATAGGCAGTATATTGCCCTGGGCCCGGTAAAAGGCCCCGACAGGATATCCCCGTTCCTGATACCTATGCTTATAGTCAATATGGCCGCAGGACAGGTCTCTATTACACTGGGCCTTAAAGGCCCGAATTCAGCCGTAGCCACCGCATGCGCTACCAGTAATCACGCTATAGGGGATGCCTTAAGGATAATACAGAGAGGTGAAGCGGATCTGATGGTGTCCGGCGGGTCAGAGGCTGCAATTACGAACATGGGGTTTGGCGGGTTTTGCGCATTGAAGGCGTTATCGACCGCTTATAATGACGAACCTGAACGCGCATCGAGGCCATTCGATAAAAACAGGGACGGGTTTGTTATCGGGGAAGGGGCGGGCATAGTTATTTTGGAAGAACTGCAGCATGCCATTAAGCGGAGCGCTAAGATATACTGCGAGCTGATAGGTTACGGTATGAGCGGGGACGCTTATCATATGACGGCGCCTGATCCCGAAGGCGACGGCGGGGTAAGATGTATGAAGGCTTCCATTAAGGATGCCGGCGTTAAGCTTGAAGACGTCGACTATATAAACGCCCACGGAACCTCTACAATTTATAACGATAGGATAGAAACTCTTGCGATAAAGAAGGTATTCGGCGCCCACGCGAAGAAGCTTGCCATAAGCTCGACAAAGTCCGTTACGGGCCACTTGCTTGGAGCTGCAGGCGGCATAGAATTGATAGCGACCGCTCTGGCCCTTAAAGAGGGTATAATACCTCCTACTATTAATTATGAGACGCCCGACCCGGATTGCGATCTCGATTACGTTCCGAACAAACCTCGCGCGGCGAAGATCAAGGTCGCCATGTCAAACGCCCTGGGATTCGGCGGTCATAATGCGACGCTTGTGGTGAAGAAGTTCATCTGATATTTAAATTCGAATTTCGAAATGCGAAATTCGAAACAAATTCTAAATCCGAATTTTATAATGTTCTAAACGTGTTGTTTTGGACATTCGGATTTTGAGAATTCGATATTGTTTCGGATTTCGATATTCGGATTTCGAATTTTTTAATTAAAAAGGAGAGGCATATGGACTACCTGTTAAATGAACAACAGACCATGATACGGGACCTGGCGCGCCAGGTAGCTAATGAGAAGATCAAGCCCGTGGCGGCCAAGTATGATGAGAACGAGGAATTCGCGTGGGAGATAGTCAAAGTCTTGTCTGATAGCGACCTATTTGGGATATATATACCTGAGGCTTACGGGGGCTTGGGCGGCGGCGTATTGGAGATGTGCATTGTCGCCGAAGAGCTGTCCAAGGCATGCGGCGGCATAGCTTTGGGCTTCGCCGGGACTGCCCTGGGTACATACCCGATACTGCTTTACGGAAATGAAGAGCAGAAGAAGAAGTATCTGCCGGACATAGCAAAAGGGAAAAAGGTAGCCGCGTTCTGTATTACAGAAGCGGAAGCCGGGTCGGACGCCGGCAGCATAAGGACGAGCGCAAAGAAAGAAGGCGACCACTATATCCTGAACGGGACCAAGCAGTGGATCACGAACGGCGGAGAAGCCGATGTATATACGGTCATAGCGATTACCGATAAAACGAAGGGCGCCCGGGGGGCAAGCGCGTTCATAGTCGAGAAAGGCACCAAGGGGCTTGATTTCGGCAAGAAAGAGAAGAAATTAGGCATAAGGGCCTCTGCTACCAGGGAAGTCATATTCACTGATTGCAAGATACCCAAAGAGAACCTTATATCAAAGGAAGGTATGGGATTCATCGTAGCTATGAAGACATTCGATAATTCCAGGCCCGGAGTAGCTGCTCAGGCGCTTGGCATAGCCCAGGGCGCGTTAGACCTGTCTGTCGATTATTCGCGCAAGCGCTACCAGTTCGGCCAGCCTATATCGAGTTTCCAGGCTATACAGCATATGATGGCGGATATGGCCACACAGGTAGAAGCGGCGCGCGCATTGGTCTATTCTACGGCCAGGATGATAGACGCCGGCTGTAAGAACATATCAAAAGAATCGGCTATGTCCAAGGTATACGCGAGCGACGTAGCGATGAAGGTAACCGTGGATGCCGTCCAGATATTCGGCGGATACGGATATATGAGGGATTACCCGATCGAAAAATATATGCGCGACGCGAAGATCACCCAGATATACGAAGGCACGAATCAGATACAACGTAACGTAATCGCTGCGAATTTGATTAAAGAAAGTCTGAGGTAGTGATTAAGTGATTCAGCAGTTAAGCAACGCGTAGCGATTAAGCGATTAAGTGTAGTCTGAATACTTAATAACTTAATTGCTAAGTCTATTTAACCACAAAATCGCTTAATCACTGCAAGGAGCCAGAGTGAACATAATCGTCTGCATTAAGCAGGTCCCCAATACTACCGACGTTAAGATCGATCCGGTGACTAATACGCTTATCCGCGACGGCGTCGAGAGCGTCATTAATCCCTTCGACGCGTACGCCATAGAGGAAAGCGTGCGCCTCAAGGAGAGGTTCGGAGGCAAGGTCACGGTCATCACGATGGGGCCGCCGCAGGCCGAGAACGCCCTGAAAGAGGCGATCTCGCTGGGCTGCGATGAAGCTATCCTGGTGAGCGACAGGAAGTTCGCGGGCTCCGATACATGGGCCACCAGCTACACGCTTTCATGCGCGATAAAGAAGATAGGGGCCTTTGACGTCATACTCTGCGGAAAGCAGGCTTCCGATGGGGATACCGCCCAGGTCGGGCCGGGCATATCGACGCATCTTGATGTGCCGCAAGTCACATATGTAAAGAAAATAGAGGATATATCCAGCAGTAAGGCAAAGGTCGAAAGGATGACGGAAGAGGGCTACGATATCGTCGAGACGCCGCTCCCGTGCCTTTTCACTGTCGTGAAAGAGATAAATACGCCGCGCCTGCCTTCTCTGAAAGGGATGATGAAGGCTAAGTCGACAAAGATAACCAAATGGACTGCCGATGATATAGGGGCAGACCCGAAGAGCATAGGCCTGGAAGGCTCGCCGACGCGCGTCGTAAAAATATTTACGCCTCCGCCGAGGGTCGGCGGCCAGATATTGAAAGGCGACACCTGCGAGATCGCAGGGAAACTGGCGGAATTGTTGAAGGATGTAGTGATATAGTAGCGGACGTTTAAACGTCCGCTACATTGTGGATAACTTTATGAGTGATAAAAATGCTATTAGCGTAATACTCGCAAAATGCACGGGCTGCACGCTCTGCGTCAGGTCATGTCCGTTCGGCGCCATCCAGATATTGAACATTTCGGCGGAGCTCAATGTTCATGCCGAGCAGGGTCGAGGGATGAATAAGAAGGCAGTGATCGACATGTCGAAGTGCAACCTCTGCGGGGCATGCGTCGATGTCTGCAAGTTCAAAGCTATAGAACTAAAGAGAGCGGCGAAGGGCCCTAAAAAAGACCTGAGTGCCTACAAGGATGTCTGGGTATTCTGTGAACAGAAGAAAGGCGTTATCCAGCCCATATCGTTTGAGCTCCTGGGGGAGGGGAAGAAGCTTGCCAGGAAACTCGGGACCAAGCTCTGCGCCGTAATATTGGGAAGCGATATTGAGGCGAAGATTGATGAGCTTTCGGCGAGGGGCGCGGACAAAGTATATATAGTCGATGCGCCCGGACTCAAATTTTATCAGGATGATCCTTATACAAAAGTGCTTGTGGAGCTTGTAAGTGAGTATAAGCCGGAGGTGGTGCTATGCGGCGCGACCACTATAGGCAGGAGCCTGATATCCAGGGTGGCCGTGAAGATCGACGCCGGCCTTACTGCAGACTGCACGGGGCTGGATATAGATGAAAAAGAGAAACTTCTTTTGCAGACGCGGCCCGCTTTCGGCGGAAATATCATGGCGACCATCATAACGCCGAACCACAGGCCGCAGATGGCGACTGTCAGGCATAAGGTCATGAAAGAGGCTGAGATCCACAAGACGCATAAGGCCGAAGTAATAAGGAAGAAGTATCCGGATAATATCATCAGCTCGCGGACTACCCTACTTGACGTTATAGAAGAGATAGAGGAGACAGTAAACCTGACCGAAGCCGATATAATCGTTTCTGGTGGCAGCGGCATGGGCGGTCCTGATAACTTTGCTATAGTCAAAGAGCTGGCCAAGGTGTTAGGAGCCGCTGTAGGGTCTTCCAGAAGAGCCGTAGATGCAGGCTGGATGCCTTATTCCCACCAGGTGGGGCAGACAGGCAAGACCGTATGTCCTAAGCTATATATAGCCTGTGGGATAAGCGGCCAGATACAGCATCTTATAGGTATGCAGTCGTCTAAGGTCATCGTAGCCATAAATAAGGATCCTGACGCACCTATATTTAAGGTAGCCACATATGGCATAGTAGGCGACCTCTTCGAGATAATCCCCGCATTGACAAAGGAATTTCGCAAAATCCTCAAGAAATGTTAAACTGCTGGCTAAGCCTTAATTGCACCTCGTAGGTGTGATGTTGCACCTCGTAGGTGAGATGGCTTAAGTGAAGCAGGTTAAGGGATAAAAAAGGAAGATATTACACCTTGTCGTTTTCAATATTGTAGGGTATATTTATAATAAGACGCTAGTAGCATAGTCAGCTTGTCTGAATATCGTTTCGGACAGGTGTATTTTTTCACCCGTTGTTTAAATATTTTAAGAAGTATTATCGGAGAAACCATTAGATATGAAAGACGCTAGATCTAATAGGTTCATTAATTCTAATATTCAAGGGCCGATTTCCGCTTTGTGCGGAAGGCGTCCCTTTTTTTATTACTTCCGCAAGATAACCGCTTCAATCACCCTTGTTGCATTTTTAGCAACTACCGTTATTCAGGATTTTGCCTGGGCCGCCGGAACGCCCTTAGAGCTTACTAGCGTCGGCTCTAATAGAGCTGGCGGCCCAGGCTCGTCCTCCGAAGCTTCAGCGAAGGAGGATGTTTTTAAAGAGCTTGATCCGGAAAGATTCACTCTTCCGCAAGGTCTCGGCACGGTAAAAGAGGCCTGGTCTCTAGATTCATCCACCCCTCGACGCGGCCAAATGTCGAACAAAGGCCTTGCTCGGGGTGGATATGATTCACTCCCTTCGGTCGTGATTCATATCCAGGACGCCCACTGCAACTACTCCTGCCAGCACAAGGTAGCCGACATAATAGGCTATATCAGCAAAGAGTATGGCGTAAATATGGTCAACGTAGAAGGCGGCGCGAAGGACTATGACCTTTCTCTCTTTACGACGATCTCCAATATCGAAACAAGACAGAAGGTCGCCGACTATTTCGTAAGTGAGGGTATTATAAACGGCGCTGAATACTTCGGTATAAATAATCCGGAAAAGGTGAAACTCTGGGGTATAGAAGACACGAACCTGTATATAGAGAACCTTAAGATATACAGGGAGTCGCTCGGCCGGAAAGAGAATATAGAAAAATACCTGAATTCAATATCGAATTCATTGGACAACCTAAAAACCCGGATCTATTCCAGGGAACTGCTGGAGTTGGACTCTAAATGCGCCGGATTGATAAGCGGTAGTGTCGAATTAAGGGATTGCATAAATTATCTCACGATAAAAGCGAAGGATATGTCGATTGACACGGAGGCGCTGGTGAATATCGGGATGCTGGGCCGCACGTTCCAGGGCGAAGGAGCGATAGATTTTAAGAGGGCCAATTTGGAGCGCGAAGAGCTTATAGACGCCCTTCAGAAGAAACTTTCGAAGAACCTTCTCAAGGAATTGGTAGCCAAGACGGTCGATTTCAAGATGGAGAAGCTGACCCAGAAAGAGTTCTACCAATATCTATTGCTTAAGGCCAGGGCCGCAAATATAAATACAGGAAAAATCCCGGAGCTCCAGAAGTATGCGAACTATGTGGCTTCGTATGATTCCATAGACCGGACGAAGATTATGGATGAGGTGAAGTCGTTGGAAAATTCAGTAAAGGCGCGGCTGTTCCGGAATGCAAAACAAAGAGAATTAGATGAACTATCCAGGAACCTCGCCATCATCCGCAATATATTCAATATCAGCCTGACGAAGAAGGACTACGGCTATTACAGGGCGAACATGAAGGCTTTTAAGGCGGCGAGATTTGTGAATTTCATCAACCGGGAAGCTCCTGCCTACAAGATGAGCGCGACAAACGGCGAAGAGATCTCCGGCCTCGACGGCTATCTGGAGAAGATGGCGGAGTTCTACAACTATTCGCTGAAGCGCGATGACGCGTTTTTACGTAATCTCGTCGTTGCGAGAAGCTCCGCAGCTCCGTCCGGGGCGACGAAGCAATCTCAAAACGCAGCCATTCTTATAACCGGCGGTTTCCACACCGAGAACCTCTGCGATCTATTCAAGAAGAACAACATCGCCTACATCTCTATTATGCCGAACTTTAAAAATAGCGAAGGATATCAGTGCCCGTATTTTCCACTATTAGCTGGAAACGGGAATAATCCTGTTGAGCGTAAGATTAGCGCGCTTTTAAGTTCAGTTATGGCAGTTGCGAGCCCGTTTACTGCGTTAAATGACGCAGTAAGGGAGAGCGCCGGAGGATCATATGGAATAAACGAGCTCCGGCTTGAACTGGAATGGGCGGCGGCGCGAGCAAACGGTAAACAGGGTATAGTTGTGAAATACGGCGGTAAAGTACTGGGGGCTGTCGGCGAAAAGGACGGGCCGCTTATAACCATTAATGACTGGAACAAGATGGGCGAATATGGCAGAAAGGCGTTTAAAATTACGTATATTACAGAAATCGATCCTTCGTTACGCCTGTCTGCTCCTGACCGGCCATTATTCGTCAATAGTGCGATGAGGGGCAATCAGGTTAGCCCGCCTCCAAGCGGCTCGTCCGTATTGGTTTCAAGATCGCGGGAAACATCATGGAAGGCGTTATGGTATAGAACATTGCTATCCGTAATCCTTACTTTTATACCCGGGGACAAGAGCACGCTAATAAATACCGCTCAGTATCTCTTGACTCCACAGGTAACGAGCCAGGAAACACCTAAAAAGACAGAGAAACCCATTCAGCCTAACGCTAAGAAAACAGCGGAGGAGATTGAAAATTCCACAAGAAAAATAATCGATATTAAACTGGATAGAGAAGTGGAGTACAAATTTTACAAACTAAAAGATGCGCCGATATATTATATAGAATTCGCTTCAATGGCGATACAAGATCAGGCATTGAATCAGTTAAGGTTATTCGTAGAATCCGCAAAGGTCGCTGGTAAGGTGCTAACCTATGATGAGGCCTACGCTAAAATCAAAAAGCGAGAAGAATATAGCGGCATGGGTCATGATTATACACTTAAAGATATTTGCAGATTTTATACGGAAGCGGAAAATAAGAGCGTAGGATTGAATATCTATGCGGAACGAATTAAAAATGATTTGATAGCGATGGGGCTTATCAAATACGAAAGAGATGCGTACAGACCAGTTTCTAAGGAAAATGTTGCGGTTATTTCAGCGGCGCAGGATATCGAGTCCGAATTTGGGAAACATACCAGGGGCTATACAATTCAGCACGAGTTTAGGCATGCGATATATATGACTGATCCTATTGTGCGTGAATCCATAAAGAAAATGTGGGATAGGATAGCTCCGGATCAGCAAACAAAGATCAAAAATGTAGTGTGTGTTCTGGGTGGATTTGATGGAAGTAATTTAGATGTAGTCCTGACAGAACTCTATGCAAACCTCCTTGATTACGATAGTCCTCTCGCCGGTCTTTGCGGCGCGCCTGATGGTGAATACCCGCTTATTAGCATCATGCAATATATTGTTGACGAGCTTGGAAAAATAGAAAGGGAGAGAAGTGCGCGGTTATATATGGATACTATCGTTGAAAATAAGGAATTAGTTGAAAGTATGAAAAGAAGCTTCGAGAAAAGGATGTCAGAGATTCAGCGCGAAAGAAGACCGCAAAAAGTAATGCCTCCTGCATCTGCGCTACCAAGCGCAAAACCGCTTCGTGCGGGGAAGGCGATACCTTTGTCTCCGGAGTTTGTCCTGCTCGGGATCGCCGGCGGCATCGCGTTGACATTCTTCCTCTTCAACTACTTTGGATTGCCCCCGTTCCTTGATCATATCCTGTCCAATCTCTTCGTCGCGGATAATGCTGTCGGACCCGTTGGAACGATATTAGCGGCCCTGCCATTTATAGCCAAACCAATAAAATCGGCCACAGTGCCATCTGCCGACGAAAGACCCCCCGCCTCTCTCTTCGGCGAGAAATTCAATCCGGCGAGCCTGAAGAAAGGAAGCGGCGAATATAGCTTAAGGGTTACGCGCCTTGGCCTGTATCCGCGAGTACGTATTTATAGAAGTATGAATGTGGTTGAAGATATCGTCATCCTTTCAGGTAAACTGGCGGGAGACTCATATAATCTTTTTGTCCTGGAGAACGAATATCCGGGCTGTATCGACCGTCTTGCCGCTGACCCGGAGATGTCGCAGGACGCTATAAACGAATATCGCGAATACAGAAGCGCATACGACAATTTATACGCAGGGCGCGAAGTCAATCCTGTCGACATATTGAGAGGCATAAACCCCGACCGTCAGAATACCTCCGAATGGAGAGCCGCAGTCTATTTCATCCTGACAAACCTTAATCCGTTGATATCCAGAGTATTGGGAGTGTCGGATTTGAGGCGAGCTACTTTCGAATACGAAAATACGCGCAGCCAGCCGGTGCTCGTAATCCCCGACATGGGAAGGAGCGATGGTAGGAATGGATTCAAAGATCCGACAGCAGATTATGGGTCGGTTTTGAATCTCATAGGGCCTTCGCCCAGATTGGGAGATATGCTAGATCCATATTTCGAAGGCATAGGCCTTTTAATGACAACGCCTGAATTCATGGATCACGGAATATTGCATCTGGAGTTTGACGGGCTGACAAGACAGGTCGGGTTGGAAGCGGCAGAATTCACGGCGCTATCGGAACTTTACGCTCATAGCCATGACGTAGATACAGGGCTTGAATCCTGGTCCGGCGCAACCCTCGACATTAGCCGCCAGATAAGAATCGGAGAAGGTTCTGGCCACATCAGTGATAACGTGATCAGGTGCGGATTTTTACTTTCCCGGATAAATAGCGAGAGCAACCGGCTGAGCGGAGACAGGTTAAGAAACATGATACTCGCGAGCGGATTTATGGATAACGGCTCGGACCGCCTGACGGAAGCGTTGGAGCGTATCGCGAGCGGAGCCGATCTCGATCAGGTGGCTGCGATCTTTGAAGGCGCTGACATGGTTATGCTAAGAGATAAGAGCGTGCCTCTCGAGGATAAGCGCAGAATAGCCGCCGACATGATGGCAAGGGCAGCGTCTTCATTAATCGAGATAGCGCCATATTTACAAAACGACAGAATTAATTCCTATAGGAATATTGTAAGCCGTTGGGGAAATGACTATTATGAAGCGTCTACGCGACATGACGGCGCGAAAATGGTAGAGGTTGCGTTGAATGTATACAGCGCCTTTAAAATGATCGAAGGATTCGAAAAGGATATAGAAATTCTCCCCGGTATCAATTTTTCCAATTATCATGATACGCACTTATATAGCAAGGTTCGTTATAGCATGCCAGTATTAGAGGCTTTATTAAAAACCGTCCCTAAAGAGCAGTCTTATTATGAGAAATACGATAATATTATAAGACTTTTTGCGGCGGCATATTTTTCTCTTTTCGGCATGCTCCCTCTTTGCCTTATTCCGCAGATAGCCCCAACTGTCATTTTTATGTATATATCAGTTCCGGTAATATTATTGTTTTTGGATTGGTATACCAGTATTAGGCCTGATAAGGAATGGGTGAGGAAAATAAGCGATGAGGATGAAAGATTGGAAATCGTATACAATGAGTTAATCAAGGACGCGATCAAAGACGGTAATAGAGAGCTTCTCGAGTCTTTATTCCTGATAAATAGTATGTGGGTAGTTGATCTCGGGCTTGACGTCATCGCGAAAACAGGCATAAAGAGCGGCGGCGTATCTATTAGTGAAATAGCATCAAAAAATAGAGATCTCTTGAGACTATCGATAATTCATGAAGCAAGACATATTTGGCAATACTATTATGCGGATAAGGCAAAACTACGTATATCCGAAGGATACCCTTCTTTCATTAATGTATTAGAAGAAGAAATAGACGCGCGAAAGGCCGAATTCTACCGCGCTAAAGGCCGGATGCTTTTTACATTGATATTAGAGACAAGTTTCCGCGTTTTCGCGAATGTTATAATGACGCGTTTATGGAAAATCTGGAATATTATTAAGAATATTGGAAGGCATGTGAACGAGAAGCCATCCGTTGCAAATCAAGACGCCAAAACCAGGTCCGCCCAGACGGAAAAAGAAGCAGAAAAAAATATTCCCCCTCTCGGCAAAGACGGCAATGTGCCGGCGGGCGGGGTGGATCTGGTCACGTTGGCGGAGTGGTGCCGGACGCTCGATGCCCGGAAACTTCTCGATATTGCCGAACAGGGCGGAGGGCAGCAGCTGGACGGGATACGGGAGAACCTGCGCTCAAGGCCGGAGGTGCTGCAGGAGTTTGAGAGACTGCTTGCCGCGAAGCGAACCGAAGAGAATCCGGATGTATCAAGCGCCGGAGAGACAGCGCAATCACAAGTATTGAAAGAAAAAGGATTCGAGGACCTGGGCGACGGCTATTTCATGAAAGATGATTTTGTGGTCCATGTTTCCGCGGCAGAAGGCAGGGAATCGCTGAACGGAGTATTTGTTCCTCCGATGGATGCCAAAGACAGGATAGCGTCTGCCGCGCATACTGCCGCAGGCGAAGCATTGTCGGAAGAGGGTTTGAGAAATAGCGGGTTTAAACAGACTGGGCCCGGCATATTCGAATATACCGTTCCGGAAGGGGCGACTTTTAATAAGAGGAACGGCTCCGTAGGCACGCATATCAAAGGCGACAGGTATCTGGTGGTCTTCAGGGACGGCAAAGTCATACATACCGGAAGAATGGCGGAATACTTTGCCCCGAGACAAAACCTGGTGGTGGCGGACTATGCGATGAAACAGCCCGCCGGTTACGATGAGCCCGTGCAGTGCCTGGTATTGCGCGATGGACCTACAGAATATGCCGTTAACCCCGATGATTTTGTCCAGTTCGTATCGCATGATCCGTCGGTTTCTGTGGAGCTGCCGTTTAGCAGAGAACAGCGTGTTGCAAAAGTAAGCACCCTTGACGGGACAGAGACGATAAACGGCAAGCCCATAGCAGAGATACAGGAGAAGGCCACGAAAAAGGGATCCGGCCACGGCACAGAGCTGCTGGAGCCCGGCGAATCTTTGGCCGATAACCACAAGAGAAATAGTGATCTTGCGGCATCGAGAGGATTGACAGATACAGAGATGGCCGAGCCTCTATTCTATGCCATCAATCTGGTCGATCATACGCTCGTTTCGGAGTATGATCCGCCGCTTCAATATACCTATAAGGGCCAGACATATCAGGTCGAGGCAGCCAAATACGCCGGCGATTACACAAGCGTATTCGGCGACGGCCTGAGGGTCCCCATAACGAGGTATACGGTGACCAATACAAGAACCGGGGCTTCTGTAGAATTCCGCACATATGACCCGTATCATATCACGCGATACGGTGTATATGGCAAGGCAAAGGCCGGGGATATAATCGAAGTCTTCTTCTCCGGGAGGGCCGCTCTGCCGTCTCCCGGGACGGACGGTAATGTGCCGGCGGGAATGGTGGAGCTGGGCGAGTTTGACAGGGCCTGCCGGGAAGACAGCGCGGAGCAGCTGATAAATATGGCCGAGGCGGAGGGGTGGGGGCGTCTGGCGGATATACAGGAAAAACTCGAAT
>Ga0265297_10001245_pt1 | contig 61824 bp, 37 predicted proteins | sample Munlanlwell13791_FD_192502 | JGI IMG/M metagenome (GOLD analysis project Ga0265297, IMG submission 192502) | Leachate microbial communities from a municipal landfill in Southern Ontario, Canada - Leachate well 137-91 | ecosystem: Engineered > Solid waste > Landfill > Unclassified | place... | reverse complement strand
GGCGCAGGCGGAACTTTTCGTGCCCGCCTGGAGCGACTCTTCAAAATTTTGACCCTGCTAAATTCAAAGAATTTAGCAGGACTGGTCCCGAACAATCTTTCAGATTGTTCGGGGTACCTTGGGGCGATACAGAACGGACGATGAAACTGGACAATCGCTTTCCTTGTAACCAGGTTCATCGGCCATCAAAATTTTGGGACAGCAAATTTGGATGCCTAATCCAAATTTGCGACAAGCGGAAGGCGGGCACAAAAGTAAACGCCTGAGGGGTGGAGACGAAAAATTTAATCCTTCCTTTCGAGCATCTCTTTGACACGGAGAGGGAGTTCGGCCTCGATGTAGACACTGTCGCCCTTATACTCCTTGCGGGTGACGAGGCCGTTCTCGTAGATTAGGTTCAATCTTCTGGCGTCGGAGGCGGGTATTGTCACTTTGACGGGGGCCGTCAATGCGCGCGCATGGACCATTATCCGCCCCACAAGCTCATCGAACCCTTTCCTCTGCAGTGCCGAGGCGACGACAGGATCGTTAAAATAAGAACGCGCCTTCTCTATGACGACTTCGTTCTCTACCTTGTCGATCTTGTTGAGGACCGTCATGACCGGCTTATCGTGGGCGCCGATCTCTTCCAGCACCTTATATACGGCGCTGGCCTGTTCGGCGGCCTTCGGGTGGCTTATATCTATGATATGGAGAAGTATGTCCGCCTCTATGACCTCCTCCAGCGTCGCCTTGAATGCCTCTATGAGGTGATGAGGAAGGCGGTCGAGAAAACCTACCGTGTCTACAAAGAGGACCCTCTGTCTGTTAGGCAGGACGAACTTGCGCACCGTAGGGTCGAGCGTAGAGAAGAGCTTGTCCTGCACGATGACATCCGAATCGGTGAGGGCATTGAGGAGCGTCGACTTGCCGACATTGGTATATCCTATTATAGCGATGGTCAGGATCGAAAAACGGCCCCTATTCTTACGCATCATGGCGCGCCGCCTGCTCAGGTCCTCGAGGTCCTTCTTAAGTTTAGTTATCCTCGTCCATATCCTCCGCCTGTCGATCTCGAGCTTCTGTTCGCCGGGACCTCTCGTCCCTATCCCGCCTCCCAGGCGCGACAGGTATATGCCCTTCCCTGTAAGCCGCGGGAGCAGGTATAGAAGCTGGGCCAGCTCGACCTGGATCTTCCCTTCGTTAGAATGGGCGCGCCGGGCGAATATGTCCAGGATGAGCTGTGTACGGTCTATCGTCTTTACCCCGATGGCCTCTTCAAGGTTCTTCTGCTGGCTTCCCGTAAGGTCATTATTGAAGATCACCAGATCTATGCCTTCATCCGCGCACCTGTCCGCGATCTCCTCCGCCTTGCCGGTGCCTATGAAATGCGAGGGCGACGGCTCGTGCCGGCGGACTATCTCTTCCCTTATGACCCTGGCCCCGGCGGACGAGGCAAGCTCCTTCAGTTCGGCGGAGCGCTCTTCCGCGGTCCATCCGTCACGCCCTCCAAGATCAACGGTTATCGTTATCGCGCGTTCCATAAATCATGTCACCAGGTCACAAAGTCACCAGGTCACCGGTAGAAGCTTTTACGGGTGACTTTATCTCTTTTATTATCTTCCTCACAATTACACGTTCGGGCGTCCGGCTCACATCGAACCACCTGATCCGCCGGTCGGCCCTGAACCAGGAGAGTTGACGTTTGGCGAAATGGCGCGTATTCCTGCCGAGGAGCTCCCCGGCCGTGTCGAGATCATATTCGCCGTCTATGAAGGCCGTTATCTCTTTCAGGCCGAGGATCGCCTTAGCCGTTTTGCTCAGGTCCTTATCCCGGAGCCTCTCGACCTCCCATACCGCCCCGTCTGCAAGGATCTTTTCGACGCGCGCATTTATGCGCGCGTACAGCTTCGCCCGCGGCATCGTCAGGCCGAATATCTTTATACGATATTTATCGCCCAACCCCATCGTACGCGCCTTCATCTCGGTCATCGTCTTCCCGGTGGATCGGTAAACCTCCAGGGCCCTTATTATGCGCCTTGCGTCATTCGGGTGTATCCGCGCGGCGGCGTCCGGATCTATACCGGAGAGCTCGGCGTGTAATTTTCCGCTCCCGTATTTCAGGACGGCCGCATTCATCCTTTTCCTGAAAGCGGGGTCCGCTTCCGGGGACGGGAAGAGGCCGTCTATGAGCGCCTTTACGTAGAGGCCGCTGCCTCCCGCTACTATGGGGACCCTGCGGCGCCGTACAGCGGATGCTATGAGGCGGCGCGCCTTAGTCCTGAAGAGCGCGGCACTCCATTCCTTCTCCGGAGAGAGGAACCCGACCAGATGATGAGCCACTCGCCGCCTCTCGGGAACGGCCGGCGCCTGGCTCAATATCTCCATGCCGCGGTAGACCTGCATGGAGTCACAGGATATGATCTCACCGCGAATATGCGCTGCCAGCTTTATTGAGAGGACGGTCTTGCCTGAGGCGGTGGGGCCTACGATAAAAATTACGGTGGGTTTCTTACCGGCACAATTCATCTGTGCAGATCTTCGTGGGGTAACCGAGGCCTTTCAGCCTGGATGCGGCCGACTTCGCTTCGCCGCCGGATACGTACCTCCCGACCTTGACCCTGTAGAAGGTGGATGACGGGTCGGCAGAGGTCTCCACATAACTGTCATACCCTTTTGCCTTAAGCTTATCCGCCAGCCGTACGGCGTTCGTCCTCTTTTTAAAAGATCCGACCTGTACAGAAAAACGGTTCTCCACACCGGAGGATGAGACCGCCTTAACGGCCGGAGGGGTATTACCCGCGATCTGCGGGGCGGCCCTGTAACAATCTTCCAGGCGGCCTTTGACGATCGATATATTCTTATCTCCCGGGTACTTCTTAAGTATATCTTTATAGGCCTGCACGGCCGCTTCGGTATTACCCTCGAGGAAATAAGAATCTCCTATGCCTAGATAGGCATCGAAGACATTCCGCGAGCTCATGAACCGCGATGTGACCTTGAAAAAATTTTCCCTCGCTTCGCCGAACCTCTTCAGCTTTAGAAGGGCCAACCCTTTAAGGTAGTAGGCCTCGCTCCTCGAGGATGACCTCGAATCTATCAGCATATCGAGCTCGGAGATCGTCCTGTCGTATCTCCCCTCGAGAAAGAACTTCTCTGCCCTTGTGATGCTCGGCTCGCTTGCATATGCTCGGATCGCGAAACCCGTCACAAACGCAAGAAGGATGGCATAAAAGATAAAACGTCCTTGATCCTTTTTCATTCCGCCAATCTCCCTTTCAACGTGTGAGGTGCCGTCACCTCTATCCTGACATCCACCAGCTTGCCGACAAGAGGCCCCTTACCCTTGAAAACGACAACCTTGTTGGTCCTTGTCCTGCCGGCAAGGAATTGAGCCGACTTATCGCTCTCGCCGTCCACCAACACCTCGACTACTTTACCATCAAGCGGGGCATTGCGCAAGGCCGATATTTCACACTGCAGGCCCAGGAGCTCCTGGAGCCGCCTCGCCTTCGTCTCCAGAGGCACATCGTCTTTCAGCCCCGCCGATCTTGCGGGCGGACGGGGGGAGTACTTGAAGATGTACGCGCCGTCGAAACCTATCCCCTTCACCATGGAGACCGTCTTTTTAAAATCTCTCTCCGTTTCAGAAGGGAATCCGACTATGATATCTGTGGTAACGCTACCTCCCGGGACGAGCCGCCTATATTCGTCTATCAGCCCGGCATACCTTTTGGCGGTGTATCTCCTGTTCATGGCCCGCAGTACCCTGTCGGAGCCGGATTGGAGCGGAAGGTGCAGGTGCTCGCATACCTTATCGAGGCCACGCATCGCCTCAAATAGTTTAACCGACGCGTCCTTCGGATGGCTCGTCATGAACCGTATCCTCTCGATACCTTCCACCTTATTCAACTCTTCGAGCAACCGTACAAAACCGCATCCTGACCGTGGACCGTGGACCGTGGACCGTGGACTTTTGTACGAATTCACATTCTGCCCCAAGAGCGTTATCTCCTTACACCCGGCATCCGCCAGCACCCTGACCTCTCTTAATATCGACTTCTCTTCCCGTGAACGCTCGCGCCCCCTGACGTACGGGACTATGCAGTACGAACAATAGTTATCGCACCCTTCCATTATCGATACATAGGATTTGAACCTGTGCTCCCGGTAGCCGGGAAAGAGCTCCGGCCTCGCCGTATTCACCTTATCGGCCGCTATTATCGTGCACCTGTCATCGAGCACCCCCCTTATGATATGCGGCAGTTCCCATTCGTTGCCCGGGCCGCATACGAGATCGATGAGAGCGCTCCTTTCAAGCGCCTTCTCCATATACTTCTGGGCGGTACAGCCGATGAGCCCTATGACGATATCCGGCCTTCTCTTCTTCAGCTTCTTCAGGTCCGCGATATTGCTGAATAAACGGTCTTCGGCATGCTTCCTCACCGAGCAGGAATTGAAGAGGATGACGTCCGCCTTATCCATAGAATCGGCAAACGCGAACCCGTCCTCAAGCAGCAGTCCCGCCACGAACTCCGAGTCGCGGATGTTCATTTGACAACCAAAAGTTCTAATGTATATTCTTTTCATGGCCTGAACTTTTGGTTGTCATGCCGAATTTTAGTCCAAAAAATGTGGAGCTCCCGAAGGAGCGACAGATTTTTTGGACACGTTTTAAAATTCGGCTCCGTTAGTGGCGAGAGAATTTTGGGCCGTTTAGGATTCGGAGTTGACACCGACGAGAAATTGGACCGCCGCTTAGAAGCCGGCACTGACTTTACTATTCTTTTCATGTCTTGAACTTTTGGTTGTCAGTGGCGAGAGAATTTTGGGCCGTTTAGACGTCTGCGTTACCTTCACCATATTTTTCATATCTGACAACCGAAGGTTTTTATGTACACACTAGGCTTAGTCATATGGTTTCAATAAGTTATATGAATTAGACCATGCTTGAGGAATATAACTCATATTATTAATCATGTTTTTGATATTGAATAGTATCTACATACTCACCATTTAAATAAAACACAATCTCACCTGTTTTCCATGTAAAAGCAACCATTACTCCTGGTCTCGTACCTGTCGGTATTAATTTTCTAGTTGTAATAACAGCCCCTGCAAGACCATCTATTGATATTTCCATAGATTTATCTGAATGTTTAATTAAATGAATAGACAAAGGTCCTTTTTTCAATAATCCAAAGTCGTAAACATCTTTGTTGGTGCACCAATCTGGATGAGGGTGATTGATTTGAAAAACTATTGATCCCTCTGAAGGTAAAGCGTTATCATTGCCCTCAAAATCCATATGTTTCGCATCTGAATCATATTTAATTTTAAGATCCGGCATTACTACCCTTGGACGGCTTGTTCTTTCGAATCCGATATTTTGCTTTGCCATAGCAAGCACTCTCTCACCTATTTCTAATACGAGATCGGCTTCGGACATTAAAACCATATCGAGAGCCACTTGATTAGATATAACAGTCCCTTCGAGTTCGACTAAATGTGGCTCTACACCATCATCTTCATGGGCAGATCCCATTTGTTCAGCTACATTACGAATCAGCTTTTCGTGACTATGTCCCTCTCCGGCAACCACAATAGCTTCGCATTCTTTAATAATCATTTTTAAAGAATATTGTGCTGAAGGAAGCTTTGGGTCACCATACCCAGCACGAAATATAGGAATGAATAAAAAATCCAGCCCTTTGCTAAGAGAGTGATTATGATCTACATTGCCAGCAAGATGAACATGTACATCATCGGATAAATGCATTTCATCTATCAATCTCCATAATAATCCTTCTGTTCTGCTTGACTCGCAAACCAAAACCCTTAATTCCGCTGCCAAAGATTTAATATAGGCATTATCGCCAGTCGCTAACTTTGCTAAAGATTCTTTTAAAAAATGCAGATGCGCTTCTAAATCTTTTAATTTGCGATTCAAGGTTTTTGAAATTCTATTTTTTTTAGGCATAATATTTATCAACTAACATAAGCTACTTTTCAATTACGTCCGACTCCTTCTTAATCCTAGACGCCATCTTAATTGGGAATAGCCTGATGGTATGTTTATACTTGCAGCATCTTCTGTATATCTATTGCCATGGCTTCCGCCAAGGCATTCATAATTTTCATCTGCCATTTATGCGGCATTGAATCAAAAACCTCTTTGACTAAATCAGCATCTCCTTTAGAAGCCAAAGCGTTTAATATCTCTATAGCGGCGCTTCTATCTTTATCTGCTTTCTCTTCTTTGAGTCTGCGTTGAAAAATAATCAACTTATGAAGTGCAAAATTGGCGGGATGCGGCAAGGTAAGATAGAAATCGTCAACCTTAACCTTTATAGTATTATCAGACAAGAAATGAAGATACCGTAAGGCAGTTGCATTTATACCCAAACGCGGTATTTGAATTGGAGCATCCGTTCCCTTACCTCTTTCCGGCACTAAAAACTCCACCATCAGTTCCGGATGCTCTAACTTTATGTAACCCTTAGATCCTTTATATCCGGTTACAAAGCCGAGATCTTTAAGCAATTCCGGCAAATTAACATCTTTTTTGAAACTACTGGGAGACGGGATTAAAAAATCCACATCCCTTGTTCTGATTGTTTTACGATATTTAACTTCTGCAAAATACCCCTCATAGAAAGGGATACACCAGCTGCCAATCATTATCATGCCATCCAGCACGCTGGCATCACGCAAGCGACGCAAAACTGCAAGGCATAATTCATACTGCTTCTTTTCCACGTAAAGCTCCTTTTAAGAATCTGATCTGCTTCTTTACTTGAGATAATAACTTTCTATATTTTGCCCTGTACTCCTTAACCTCCTTGTATTTCTGTATGACATCATCAGATACCTTGCCTTTATATTTCATCTTTACCTTGCCGGCTTCACGCACTAAGAGGTAATAATATTCATGCCCCTTGATTTTCTTTTTTATAAGGCTCCCCTTGGGCAATTTTGCCAATTCTCTCTCGTAGTCTTTTTTCATCTGGAGAGAGTTTGCAAGCTCTTCCCTCATCACGCCTTTTATCGCCGCCATATCGCCCTCTTCGTTGGATTTACATATAAATAGTTATCATACAAACTATAGAGTATTGTATATTGTATGGTAACTTCTGTCAAATAAAAAGTTACTATACAAACATGTGAATTACCAATGTTGTATAGTAACTACATTTTTCACTTACGTACGGTTCCCCTACCTTCAATTCTCGTAACTCGTTATATCTGAAGCACTAAACACTATTATATACGTCGTCCAGAAAATGTACGATCAGTATGTAATACTGTAACCAACGGCCATCCGAAAGTTTTGATCTTACGTTCCGCTACTTCTTCGCGACAACGAGCATTTCGAAATCGTCAGTGGCCAGTTTGTCGTTTCTTGAATACGCCCCAAGCTTTGCGCCAAAGATGTCTATTCTTTTATATCCCAGCGTCTTTAAAAGCCACCTTATCTCACTGGGCACATAATAGCGCTCATTGCTTTTGAGTTCTATTTTATTGCCGGAGTCATCTTCAATAACTGTTGTATTATGGTCTCGGAAAGTCATCAGATCAAAGGAGCACTCCTTGCACTGGGATTGGCTTTCTTTCTGCGCCGACTTATAGAATTCACTGACCGAATGGAACAGCGGGAACAACCCGTTTAATGTGGTGAAAATGAACATACCTTTATCTTTCAGCGATTTTGTGGCGTTCCTTAGTATCTCAAAATTCATCTCATCTGTTTCCATAAGAGAGAATCCGCCTTCACATAACATGATCGCCAGATCGAATTCACCGTCGAACGAAAGATCGCGCGCATCCTGTATTTGGAAATCGATGGCCACCCCTGCTTCCCGCGCCTTTTCCCTTGCCCTTTTTATCTGATTCCCGGAAAGGTCAACGCCGGTAACGTTGTATCCCCTTTTCGTAAGTTCGATCGAATGCCTGCCTGTTCCGCATCCGACATCAAGTATTCTTACATTTTTGTTATGCCCTAACTCCTGTTCGATAAAATCGCATTCCCCGAGTGTCCCTTGAACGTAACATTCTTTATCATATTTTTGTGCGTAATTTTCAAATAATGATTCATACCATTGCTTCATTGCTATCCTCCCGTTTATTTCTCTCCGATCACCCGGATCATAGAAGTTATCCACAATGCAGCTGACGTTTAAACGTCAGCTGCTTTCTTAAGCCGTGCCAGTATTTTTTGAAAAGCAGAAAAATCCGCGGCATTTGCAAGCACCAGCAGGACATCGCCACCCTCTATAACCACGGATCCGGACGGTATTATAAATTTTTCTTCCCGGGAAATAAGCATTATAAGGCACTTTTCGGGTACGTTTAACTCGCCGATCCTCTTACCTGCCGCTTCTGAATCGTATGGGACGATGGCTTCCGTCAATTCCGCATCAATAGCCGCCGTCTTTTCAAATTCGATCGGATATTGTCTCCTGTAGGCCAACGGCACATCCAGCCTTAATATCCTTGAAACGACCGGTATGGATGTCCCCTGGATCAGAACAGACGCAAATACGACAAAAAATACGACATTAAAAATGGTGTCTGCCTGCGGGATGCCTGCCATAAAAGGGAATGTTGCCAGGATGATAGGCACCGATCCCCTCAATCCAACCCAGGATATCAGTGCCTTTTTCCATATATTCATCTTAAACGGCAACAGGCATAGTAACACACTAACAGGGCGAGCAACCACCATGAGAAGGAGCGTAAGCAATGATCCTGCCCCCATTAACGGGACGATGTGCGAAGGGAAAACGAGTAAGCCCAACGTCACGAACATAACGATTTGCATAAGCCACGCTAACCCATCATGGAATTTCATGATCATTCTTTTATTTGGAAACTCCGCCTGACCCAGCATCAAACCTGCGATATAGACCGCGAGGAACCCGTTGCCCTTCAGAAAAACGGCGATCGCATACGTAAGCAGAACAAGCGAAATCATTATAACCGGATAAAGCCCTTCATATTCCAGCTTCAGACGGTTAATGAGCAATACAATAAATCTTGCCATTAAGTAACCTGCAAGAGCACCTATCCCCATATCCATCACGAATCTGGGGATCAATGCGGCAATGCCCATGCCTTTCACTGTCAGCATGCTGATAAAGCCGACTGTCAAAAAAACAGCCATCGGATCGTTACTTCCCGATTCGAATTCAAGCAACGCCTTTAAAGGGCTCTTCAGGCTTATTCGTTTTGACCTTAAAATGCTGAATACTGCGGCGGCATCTGTCGAAGAAACGATGGATCCCAGAAGCATCCCTTGAAGAAAAGAGAACTTCAGTATATATATGGCAAAACATCCGGTTATAACAGCGGTCAGCAAAACTCCGAGCGTTGAAAGTATGACACCTGGCCAAACAACCGATTTGGTATCTTTCCAATTAGTATCAAAACCTCCGGAAAAGATGATAAAGATAAGGGCGACGACGCCGATGGATTTCGCCAGCTGCGCGTTGTCAAAATAGATCCTGCCTATCCCTTCCGAGCCGGCAAGCATCCCTATCCCTAAGAATAACAATAGTACAGGTATGGCGAATCGATCCGAGAGCTTACTCGATACGACGCTCACGAAGATCAATACCGCAACCCATAATAAGACTGTGTCGATCGGTATCACAATGAGGGACCCCTTCGTCGCTTAAGACGTTTTCCCATCAGTTCCTCTTTCTGCGCTCTAGTCAGGCCTTTTATCCTTTTCTCTTCCAGGAAAGCCCTCTTAAAGTGTTTATACTCTTTCTTCCATATCAGCTCCACGGGCCGCCTGTCCCGCGTATACTTGGCTCCCCTGCCCGCGTTATGGAGCTTTATCCTATTTTCAATATCCGGGGTATATCCCGTATAATACGTCCCGTCCCGGCATTCCACGATATATACATAGAACCTGCCCGAACGCTTGAATTTGGCTTTCATATATACGCCTATGACCCGGCGAAGATCCTCTGTATCTCCCAGAATATCCCGGAGTAAAATCCGCACCATACGACCGCGCATAGAAAAGCGCAGAAGACGGAATAGAGATAGGCCTTATTTCTCCCTGTGCCCAGCATGAGCATGAGGACCGCGGAGACCATCGGCCCCAGGAACACAGCGGTGTTGAGCACCGCCAATACCTTGCCGCCGCCCACAGCCGTCTTAGCCCCGGGCGAAATGCTATCCTCTTTCTCCTTAAGCCATTCCCGGAAACGGCCGATATTCCCGGCGCCCGATGCGACGTAGATCACAAACCACGATAGTATTATCAATATGAGCGTGACTATCACCGTCGAAAGCGAAAAGCCGAATATCCTGACCATCAGGATCAGCCATCCTTCTGCGAAGATATACCATATGGCGGCGAGCGTAATACCGCCCAGCCAGTACAGGTCTTTCCTGACGCGCTCTTTCCAGCCCATTTAAACCGCCTTTCAGCGTTGCATCGTCTCTCCCGGGCGCTATCCCTGCTAATTACTAACGAATAATCCGCGGAACATGAAGAAGGCCGCCAGCATTATGAAGACCGCCGCCCACAGATAATCCTGTTTCAGGCCTTCCTTCATGTAAAATAGCGAAAAAGGCACAAAGATGGAGAGCGTTATGACCTCCTGGAGGATCTTAAGCTGTCCCAGGTTCAAAACCTGATGGCCTATCCTGTTGGCCGGGACCTGTATCAGGTACTCAAATAACGCAATGCCCCAGCTTATGATGGCCGCTACGATCCAGGGTTTGTGGTTATAATTCTTCAGGTGACCATACCACGCGAACGTCATGAATACATTGCTTCCTGCGAGCATCAATGTCGTAATTACCAATTTATGCATCTATCATCTCCTTTACCTTTCTTTTATCCATTATTTTACCTCATTCTACCTTATATAGGACTATTTTCTTTGGTTCCCTGATCACGTGCACCCTGCTCAACCCGTCGTGTCTCCCGGCATCGTCGAGAAGCGGACGCAGAAGCGGACGGACACCCGAGGTGAACCTTTCATCGATTATCAGGTAATCGATGCCTCTGCTCCTTAAATATGACGGCAGGCTCTTATCGTCCTTGCTGAATGGTATGCCCTCGCGCGCCCCGCCCGAATAGAACGGGACCCAGGGCTTCCTGGAAGCTATCTTCCTGCTCTCAATCCCCTCGATATTATCTTTCATCCATAACCCCATCTCTTTATGTTCATACGCGAGGCCGGTATTTTTGCCGAAAAATAAGAACCTGGCCGTAGGCAGGGCGAGCAGTACCACAACGCAGCAAACGACCGCCGCAGATTGCCTGACGGGACATTTGAGGCGCCCCTTCATAAGCAGATAAACGTTCTCCAGGCCCCTGCCCATCCATACCATGAATACCGGCACGACGCTCAAAAAATATCTCACCCTCATATTGCCGAAAGGTACGATCACCAGGGGAGAGAGGCAGGATAATAGCAGCACCTGGACCTTAAGTTTGTCCTTGTCCAGCTTCTGCCAGAACAATCCCAGGCATATTAAAAGAAACCCGGGCGCTCCGAACAGAATACCGCTCAGGACACCGGGCAGCTGCTTCGCGCCCTGAAGATATCTCGCCGCGAGCGCCTCCTTCTCTTTCTTTATGTATCTCAAAAGGTCAAAGTCGGAAACGCGGGCTTTGGTCATCTTCTCCCTGCCCAGGGGATCATTGGAATAGAGGTACTCATAATGCTGCAAATTTGTGACCTTAGCGGTAAGGGTCCATTCGCCGGTATGCCTATGGATAAAATTGACATAAGGAAATACGGTGATGCCGAAGGCCAATATCAGGCAGGAAAAGGCGGCCAGCCTCCTGAGGAGACGGCCGCCTGTCTGAAAAAGAAGGCAAGATACAACGGCTACGGATAAAATTATGTTTTCAGGACGGTTCAGGCTGGCCCCCGCCAGGACGATGCCCAGCAGGACAAAATACCTGAAAGCCGGCCCATTCTTATTTATGATGGTAGCGGCAAGACAGGCGGCTGCGGTCACGAGGGCCATATCCAGGGAATGAGCCATGGTCGCGTGCGAATTTTCCAGTACGGACCTATTCACCATGAAAAGGATGACCGCAAGCAGGGCCGCGGACCGGCCATACACCATACTGGACAGCCTGAAGAGTAAGAGCGTGGAGATCAGGAAAGATACAATGGAGACCGCGTGAGCGGCCAATTCCGGGTCGCCCGTGATGAGATAAAAAGCACCTATCGCCAAAGGGTAGCCCGGCGGGAACCACAGGTGCGGGCCTCCCCATGAAGTATACCCGAGGCCGCTTGCGAGGTTCTTTCCGAGTAAAACATACGCACAACCATCCGTTGAGACGAAAGCATCGCGCCTGAAGAGAAATAGAGAGAGCGCTAAACCGAGCACAAGGCACAGGCCCAGCATCAACCGGACATTATCGACACCGTCTTTTTTTGCCATCACCATAACCCGCTGAAATCGCACCGGGCGCAAAGAGCGTTATTCGCCCGGTCAGAGTTCAATAGACCGTTCCTGACCCTTACATACTTCTCGCCGGCCCATATACCCAGAAGCGTCTCACCGGAGAGGTCCCCCATTACCTGAGAAAATTGCCAATCCTGGCAGCATAGTATCGCTTTACCGTCATAAGCTATGGAGATCTGCCTGAACGGTTTAATACACGGGATCCTGAGCGGTTCGCCGGGGACGGGATATATGCCGACATTGCCGGCCCGGTTCGACAACCGCTCTTTGAAAGAACGGCCCTCCGGGGTGATATGCGCCCGATAACCCTTACCCAGAGGCATACTCGCCAGACGGTCCAATACTACATGCCCTTCCGTATAATCATTGACGTATATCTCATCCATCCCCGCGTCGATGAGCTCCATGATCAGGCTCCTGTCCAGCAATGAACCGTTCGTTTGAATGAACAAGAATGCGCGGGGACATCCTCTCTTCAGTATAGAGACGAACTCGACCAGCCTTTCATCCATCAGGGGTTCGTTCAAGAGATCGGGCGAGATCCTCCCCCTGAATCCCGATCTTGACAACTGCCCGGCGATATCCTTAAGGATTGCGGGATCCATCTCTGCTCCCGGCGGCGCCCCGCCGTATAGGCCCCGGCCCGGTTTATTGCCCGGGCAGAATGGGCAGCTATAATTACAACCTGTCTTCGTCTGGATGGAGACGACATCGAAGCACTTATTCCCGGGGTCAAAACTTCTATACAAACCTTTTAGCACCCGGTGGGCAAAGATCATCCCGGCATCAAGGTGCCTCATATCCACCGACTCATACCTTGCCCTGAGGAATCTCCTCATGGAACGGCGCATCCTCTTTCTCTTAAGAGTAGCCAGAGAGACCCTGTTAAACACGCATCCCTCCCCTCCCCCGGGATAGCTTAGCGGCGATCTTGAGACGATAGATGACCCGCCAGTAACTCCTGATAAAGTTTATGGTGTAAGCGGCTATCTCCACGTTGGATCTCCCGGCCCTTCCCGAATAGCCGACCTCGACATATCCTATCTTATGCCGGCCCAGGAGCATTGCCAACGTACTGCTCGCCGTGAACGAGAAACCGTCGGATAGCACAGATAGGTACTTCTCCACGACCTCCCGCTTCATAACTCTCAGCCCGGAATTGATATCGGGGACCTTCTGCCTGAATATAGCCGCCATTACCGAGGTGACGAACCCTTTGGCGAACTTTTGATAAAAAGGAAAATGACCGAGGTCGCGCACCCCCACCACCATATCATACCCTCCGGCCTCAAAGGATTTCAGCAACCGTTTGATGTCACCGGGGGAGTATGTATCATCGGCATCAAGAATTATGATGATATCGCCGCGCGCATATTTTATACCCGTCTTAAGCGCCGCGCCATATCCTCTCCTCGTCTCATGCCTGATGACCTTGACCCGGAGCTCCTCTGCCAGAAAGCCGGTCTTATCGGAAGAGCTGTCATCGACCACTATGATCTCTGGATACCGCCGCTCATCCAATAAGCCGCTGATGACCTGCCTGATCGTCGGCTCTTCATTATAGGCAGGGATTATGACGGAGGTCGGGCTCTTTACGCGTTCGGACATGGCGATATCTCCGGGATCCATTGAATACCCCGCCTATTGCAGATAACCTAATGATCTCAACTCTTCTTCGGTCCGGGCGTCCGGCCACACAGACGCGGCAAGCCCCCCGTACACCGGGGACCCTTTGATGAATGCCTCCAACTCCTTCCTCAGCTCCGAAACGATATCCGGTCTGGCGCCTGAGAGATCCATCACCTCATTAAAATCCGCATTCATATCATAGAGCTCTTCACGCATCACATTGTCATTGTCCGCGGGACGCATGCAACTGGCGGTCTTATTCTTCAAGTCGATATAATACTTGTATCCGCCCCTGATCACAAAGCCCCTGCCGTACTTACCGCCGCCATATACAGGACGATGGCCGTCATCCTCTCCGTTTATAACGGGCAGAAGGGTCATGCCCTGGAATCGGCCGTATCTCTTCCGATCGATCTTCAGGATATCGCAAAGGGTCGGGGCGATATCGATAAGCCCGACATACGCGCCTATCCTCTTCCCGGCAGGAAGTCCGGGTATGGACATTATGAGCGGGACATGTATCAGCTCATTGTATAAAGTCCTGCCGTGGCCCCCCGGGGAGCGTTTATCCGGCGGAGGATCATCATAAAATTCCTCGCCGTGGTCTGCCGTGACTATGATAACAGAATTCCTGTTGTCGATCCCGTATCCTTTCAGCAAGGTAAATAGCGCCCTGATACTATTATCCGCGTACCGTATCTCTCCGTCATATGCGGAATCCGGCCCTGGGAATACACTGTCATAAGGCGGAGGGGGCATATACGGGCCGTGCACATCCCTGTAATGGAGATATAAGAAGACGGGCCTTTTGCCGCCGGTCCGCTCAAGATATCTTTTCACCTTGGCTGAGATCTTCTTCGCGGTCTCATGTGAACCCGGATCCCGGAGCACGACCTTCAGGCCTTTCCCGCCGTCGCTGTAGAGATCGAACCCCTGGCCGAAATTGAATATCGCCTTGAGGTGCGGGTTAAAGACGAAGGCCGCGGTATCGTAACCGGCCTCTTTTAATATCTCCGCGATAGTTACAAAGGCCGGGTCCAATACATCTATCATAGGTTTATCGTAAAGGACTTTATTGACCCATGGATATGTGGATGTAAAGAACGACGCCACGGACGCCTGTGTATATGACTCCTGGCTGAAGGCATGCTCGAAGAGGATGCCTTTACCGGCAAATCCATCGATGAACGAGCTCGTATCCCTTCCGTAACCGTAACACCCCAGGTGGTCGGCCCGCAGCGCGTCTATGACGATCCATACTATATTCGGCCGCTCTCCCCGGGGAACATTATTCCTGGCAATAACAACAAATATAACAAACGCTGAAAAAAGAACTAAAAAAAATAAAGGATTTATATATCTTTTTAAAGTCTTAGTCATCGATCTTCCTGAACCAGAAGAAACCGTTCGGATGCCTGTAATAGTCCTCTTCCAGCTTATATCCCTTGATCGTCCTCTGCAGGGGTCTGCCTTTTACGCGCCCTCCGCTTATTTTATAGACCATAAAAATTGACGTAAAGTTACCGGCGGAAACGCTGTTTTCCATATCCCTGATATATTCCAACGGTTCTATCCTATAACCCTTAATGTAGTACCTGAAGACCGGGGGAAGGTCCGTAACTATCAATGGATCGCTGCCGGCCCTCTGACGTATCTCATTCGATAGGTTCCTCCAGTTATCATCGAAGACCACGCCGCGAAAAGTGAAGGTCATCTTACAATCGGCTTTATAAAAAGGGCGCAAATGGTAAAGGAGGGTCATGCCAAGCAGAAGGACCAATATGACGGATATATATCCGGCTTTGTATTTAGATATCCCCCTGCTCATCAGTATGATCAAGGGGATATGTATAACGCCGATATATCTGTCCGAGAACTCGCTGAGAATAGGATATGCCGAGATATAGGTCAGGTAATATACAAAAACGGGCACTGCTATCCATGCGAAGAGCAGGCTAAAACTGATAGAATATCTTTTTTGCCTATCGCCTGCCAACTTTACGACCGCGGATATTATCAGAAGGGAGCATATGACCAACTCCGCATAGCCCGGGTTCCCGAAATAACCCGTCAGCATTCTCGGGAAGACAGAGCCGATAAGTCTTATATAATTATCCACGGCGGGGATCCAATCCAACCCTGTCCTGTTTATCGCGTTATATTGGAATATCCCCAGCCATGGCAGGAAGAATAAAAATATCAACGCCTGGCCCAATAACCATCTCCTGACCTGCCTCTCCCTGTTAAAGCAGAAGAAGAGTATATTCTGGGTCAGTATGAGGATGAACCCTATATATGTGGTATAGATCGATAATGTGGTAAAGATAACGTACAATAACAGGCTGACTCTTCTTTTATCTCTCGTGAACCTGTGAAAAAAGAGGAATGAGAGTATCGCGAAGAACCATGACATGGAGTACATCTTTGCCGTCTGGGCAAACCAGATGCTATATGGTGAAACGCTCAGGAATAACGCGGAAAAGAACCCCGCATCCTCATCGAAGAGTTCCCTTGCCAGGTAAAATACGGCTATGACCGATCCTACGGAAAACATCAGGGACGGGAGACGCAAAAAGAATTCGCTGTTCCCGAAGGCCTTTACCCAGAGGTTCATCAGGATATAATAGAGCGGCGGAAAAGGAGATATGAAGAGGTTCCTGACCACCTGGACGAGCGGATAGTCGATACGGCTTACGGTCATGAGTTCATCCCACCATAAACTGGAATTGCCCAGATGGTAGACCCTCAGGAGGAACCCGAGGGCTACTATGGAACATAGGCCGGCATATTTAAAAAATTTCATCGTCTCCTTATTATCTCTTCTATCTCATAACCATTTCCCTGCCGCATCAGGTCATCCATATCCGATCCGGCTATCCTTATAAGATCCGTCACCCATCCGAGCCTGTTCAGTATGCCGTACTTTGACTTCCCGGACTTCCTCCGGGAGTGGCTGACCTTCACTTCCCCTATACTGTAACCGCGCCTGGCCATTATCAATGTAAAGAACCTGTGCATGTTTTCAGACAGGCGGACATCTTTCAGAACGGATCTTTTAAAGACCCTGAGGGTGCATCCGGTGTCATGGATCTTCTCTCTCGCGGCGATACGGCACACAAGATTAGCGATCCTTGACGCCGCTATCTTATGCCATGGGTCTTTCCTGTCATATCTCCATCCGCAAACGACATCATATCCCGACTTAATCTTATCCAATAAGCATGGTATATCTCCGGGATCATTCTGAAGATCTCCGTCAATGGTAATGATCGTCTCCCCTCGTGCTGCATCAAACCCTGCCTGGAGGGCCGCCGACTGGCCGCTGTGTCTTCGTAAACTTACGATGGTTAAATGAGCCGGCGCGGCGTCAATATTTTTCAGGGCCTGCAGGCTCCCGTCCCTCGAGCAGTCATTAACGAAAATTATCTCATAAGGCTCTTTCATCCTGTCCATGACGCTTTTCAAAGAAAGGTATAACGGCTCGACCGAGCCCTCTTCATCATATATGGGTATAACGACCGAGAACTTTATCATATGACTATCTCGTAGATATATAATACGTCTAACCCCGCCACGCTGACCGTATGGATCCGCCTGAGTGTCCCGTTCTTATCCGTCGGGCGCCTCTTCAACAACGGCGAAACGGCCAGATAATCATATGCGTCTATCTTTTTCGTATCAAAGGCGTAATCATACTCTATCGTCCTATTCCTGGCATGGATCCCGGCAACCCACCGGAAAAGATAGCCGGCAAGATGGTCGTTGATCGGCCTGAGATTAATGAAGAATCCCACCCTTGAACGGTCCGGTATATTTTTTTCAAGCCAGGCGATGGCGTCTTTTACGCCCTCCGTCGTCAGGAACGACGGCTTATTCAGCCCTATAAACCTGCTCCCGAACCTGTAGCCGTCTATCTGATAATACGGCGATATCCTTAAAAGGTTCGGCAGCTGGAGGGCGATAGAGACGGATATCAGAAAGAGAGCGACCGGATAAGCAGTCTTTCTCCGTAATTTTTCAATCCATAGAACGGTAAAATGCGAACTCATGATAAGCGCGAGCGGCATAAGGGGCATCACATACCAGCTCATAAACCATTTAAGGCTCGATAGGAACGCCAGATACAGAATGAAGACCATTGAGATCAACAGATCGGAGCCGTTCCTGGAACGGCTTACAGTATAGAGAAAGGCCGGTATGAATATAAGGTTGAACGGCGGCGCCATCCTGAGGAAAATGGTTGCTATCGGATTTAAAAAATATAAGGGCCCTGTCTCCAGAGAATTGTTATACCCAAATTCACCGAACCATCTTAAAGCACCGGTCAGATTGGCGGGGTCGAGATGTACCGGTGATCCTATAAAGGTAAAGGCCGCGCATGTTAAGACCATATTAAAAAAGATGGGCAACGCGTCGTTCTCATCGAAAAGGCGGCCCGTCCTGAATATGGCTATGAAAAGAAGGGGCAGATAAAAGAGAACCGCGGATAGGAACAGGATGAAGATCCTGTCCGCAGATAAGCCGCCCGGCGCGTGACCATACAGATTAAAAGAGATGAATGCAAAAGAGATGATAACGGCAAGATTGAGATATGTTATTCGAAGCAGTATTTTGTTTATACGGCTTATCTTGAAACAGTTGCCTCTGAAAAGAGATAACATGTATAAAAAAAATACAGGGATGAGGAGTGCCATGCTGAATTTTGAAGCAATGGCAAGGCCCGTCGTTATCCCCGAGAATAGGATCGGCCTTGTCTCTCTCCCGGTAATACCTTTAAAAAAAAGCAAGAGGCTCAGGAGAAAGAAGAAGAGGTCATGACTTTCGCCTGTCGTTGCGGAAAATCTCGAGAAACCTATATGATAAGTGGATATGGCCAGAAGGAGAGCGCTCAATATACCCGTCTTCACATCATAAAGCTCTCTCCCGATAAGATACGTGATCAATACTGCGAGGACGCCGAATATGGCCGACGGAAGCCTTGCCCTGGATAACGGGTCGCCCGATAAGCGGAGGCTCAATGCTGTTATATAATAAGGCATCCTTGCCTGCGATATGTCGTCGTTCTTCTGGACGCCCGGTATGAACGGATTGGGATCCGCCGCGTAGGCCCTGGCCGCGGGTATATCGCGATATTCATCCGCTATCATCTCCACTGCACCTAAATGATAGAACCTGAATACGGAAGCGGCGGCAATTATGAGAAATATGACCGTGTATAGACGAACGCGGGGAATGGCATACATTAGCGTTTTATAATTTTAATTTCGCCGGATCACGGCACTATCGTGAAATTGAGCAGCGTCCCTACAATGATACTGATAGCCACCATGATCGTCGTAGCTTTCATCAGATCTTTAAAACCCAGCTCTTTCCATATCACTACGAATGTCGCTATGCACGGGAAAGAGATAGCCAGTAACGTTGCCCCTATGAAGAGCTGTTTGGCCGAAAGTCCCAGCGGCATGAGCATGCCGACCGCGACGTCTTTTCTTATGAACCCGATGACCAGGGCGACCACCGACTCTTTGGGCAACCCGAAGAGGCCGTGGATCACCGGCGCCGATATCCCGGTTATGAAATCGAATAGTTTGAAATAGATGAGCAGGTTAACGAATAGGACACCCAGCATGACGACCGGCACCGCCTCTACCAGAAAACCTTTGACGCGCAGGTAGAGTTTGGCGAGGAGCGTGGCAAGCGGCGGAAACCTATACGGGGGTATCTCCAGAAGGAACTCCGGGCTGTACCCGGTCAGGAGACGGTTCAGGATGACCCCCAGTATTATTATCAGTGAGAACAAGACTAGATATACACCACATACGTAAAATCCGCCGAATTTGCCCAATAGCCCGAATATCATCGCCTGCAGCGGCACGCACGGCACGCCTATCGATATTATGGTAGCTGCGATAAACCTTTCCCGTTTCGATTCCAGGGCGCGCGTCGCCAGTATGCCCGGCACGTTACACCCGAAACCCAAGAGCACCGGTATGACCGCGAAACCGTGCAGTCCCAGGCGGTGCATCAGGTTATCCAGCAATATCGCAAGACGCGGCAGATACCCTATATCTTCTAAGACGCTGAGTATAAAATAGAACGATATGACATACGGGAGGACCATACCGAATTCTATGTAAGGGGCCGTGGTCAATACACCCAGCGACTGCTTGAAATCTATCTTACCGTCGATCAGGTCGCCTATTAAGAGATGGAACCAAAACCCGTCTTCCTTCCAATATCGCGTCAACCTTTCCAATACCGGCCGGTAAAGATCTATGAATATAGGGTCCGTTATCCTGCCGATGATGAATTCGCCGACAAAACGTACGATCTTGAACGAAGCATAGATGACCGCCGCGGCCATCACCAGCCCGGTAAAAGGCCGGACCGATGCATCCTCTATCATCTCCCTTAAAGTATGATGCCTGTGTTCGAGGAGCTGGCCCTGTTCAACTCTCCTGCCGACCTCGGCCCACCTCTCCCTGCTGGCGATCCTGTCCCTTGAAACCGGGGCTGCACTCTGTATCCTCTCTATCAGCGACTTTATCCCCACGCCGGTTACGGCGCAGGTGGAGACCACCGGGATCTCCAGCAGCCTTTCCAGGGCTTCGGTGTCTATATGGACGCCCCTGTGGCCGGCCTCATCGCACATATTAAGACAGGCGATCACAGGGAACCCTTCTTCTATCAATTGCAGGGTCAGGAGCAGGTTGCGCTCCAGGTTGGTCGCATCGAGAATATTGATCACCGCTATCTCGCTTTTGGAATTCTCTTTTAATAACGAGACGGCTACACCTTCCGCGTGCGAAGTCGGCTCCAGCGAGTAAGTTCCGGGCAGGTCAACGACCTCGATCTTCTCATCCCCGAGATCGACATACCCTTTGTATATCTCTACGGTCGTGCCCGGATAATTAGACGAAATGACATTGACGCCGGTGAGCCGCGAGAAGACCACGCTCTTACCCACATTGGGGTTCCCTATCAGGTATATCTTCTTTATCATTCGACCTCGACCATCACCTTTACCGCTATGCCGTGCCCCAGTGCCAGGATGCTCCTCCCGGCCCTGATGACGACCGGCCCCCTCAAACCGATATGGCTGAGCTTGGTGACATCCTTGCCCTTAAAGACACCCATATGCATAAGCTTATTATGCAGATTTGAGCCGCCCTGTATCTCGGCTATCCTGCACTTCTGATCCGCTTTAACCTGTGCCAGAGAGATCTTTTTCATAATTGAGCGCCCGCTCCGACCTTTCTCTATTTCTATAATAAAGGCAGCATTATGGTGAACGTTGCGCCCTTATTGACTTCGCTTTCCGCCTCAATAGTGCCTTCGTGATGACGTATTATATTATAGACAACGGATAAACCGAGGCCGGTGCCTTCACCCACTCTCTTTGTGGTAAAGAACGGCTCAAATATCTTTTGCAGGTTATCTTTTGGGATGCCTACCCCGTCATCCGAAACGACGAGGCATGCCTTCTTTGAGCCGGGCTCGACACAGGTCTTGACGGTTATCGTGCCCGCGCCCTGTGCCTTTTTCTCTATTGCCCACATTGCGTTGGAAACGATATCCAGCAATGCATGCTGGAGGAGTTGAAAACTACCCCTGGTCCTCGGCGGTTCTGGCGCAAGTTCAAGACGGATATCGATATTCCGCCGCTTCATCTCCTGCCCGATAAGCGCCACCGACTTTTCCACGACCTCGTTCAGAGAGACCCCGGAAAACGTCTCTGCCGAGATACGCGAAGATTCCAGGAGCAATTTCGTTATATTCTTACAGCGTAGGGATGACTCCTCTATGATATCGATAAGTTTCCTGAACTCCTCCATTTTGAATTCCTTTTTCTGCTCGGCCGTCATCTTTATCAGCTGGACGTTATTCAGGATACTGGTGAGCGGATTATTTATCTCGTGGGCGACGCCCCCGGCCAGGACACCGACAGATGCCATCTTGGCCGCCTGGACGACCTGGGCCTGGGCCTCTTTGAGCCTCTCGTAAGCGCTCTTCAGCTCCTCTTCTGCGACGGTCTGCTGCACTACGAAAGAGACGGCATTGCTGAGACCGTCAAGTATCGTGTCTTCGGTAGGGGATATCGGATGCTTCGCAAAGAGGGCCATGACCCCGATCGTCTTCCCGCCGGGGACCTTGAGCTGGTAACCTGCGAACGACACAAGCCCCAATTGGCGCGCCCAGTCATGGTTATGGACACGCGGATCGTTCTGCACGTCGTTTGTCAGGAATTTATGCGCTTCGCCGGACGCGACAAGGCCGATCTTGTAACAGCCGAACGGGACCCGGGCATGGCCTTTTCCGTCCAGGTGGGTATACCTCCCCGAGCTTGCCAGGAGATGCAGGCACCTGTCCCTGAAACGGCAGACATGAGGCCCTTCCGTCACTTCGGCATGGACACATCCCTTCTCGCACAGGTCTCCCGGGCGGATCAGCCAGATACGGCAGAAATCGGCGCTGAAGAGACGAACGACGCTGTCTGTTATGGTCTTGAGCTTGGCCTCGATCCGGGCCGGCGCAAGCAGGGCTCGCTGGAGCAGGTTTACGCCATCCTGCCACAGGAGCGTCTTCTCGCGTTCCTCTTCCGCTATCCTGCGCTCGGTGATCTCTCTGTTCAGGTCGTCGATAGAAGCGGTGGTGCGCTTTATGTTTTCAGTCATTGCATCAAATGCGCGCGAGAGCTGTCCCACCTCATCCCTGGCGTCAGTGCCTACCTTGTAGTCCAGGTTCCCTTCGCCGATTATTTCGGTCCCCCTGTGCAGCCTGTGGAGCGGTCCGGTGATCAACCTGGCTATGGATATCCCCAGGAGCCATGCGGAGAGAGGCACTATAAGTAAGATCAGGATAAAAACGAGGCGCAGGAAAACGAGCGGGCGGAGCGCCTCTTCTTCGTCTATCTCAGCCAGGACCCCCCATCGCATCCTGGGTATGTATTCGTGTGTCCCCAGGACGGGCACTCCTCGGTAATCGGGGAATACCCTGAACATCCTGTCCCCGGACATCACATGTTCTTTGGTCTTATGCGAAAGCGCCATCTTCGCGTTCTCGGTATCCACCTTCTGCTTTAAGAATGTGTTCACTATAAACCTGGAAGGGGTGATCATATAACCGTCCTTGTTGATTATATAGATCTCGCCCGTATCGCCCATGCCGGCCCTCTCCATAACGATAGCGTTCAACTCATCCAGCTTAACGCTCGCCTCAAGCGCGCCCAAAATTTTACCGGTCTGGCTGTCCAGAAGCGGCGCCGCCACAGCCATCAAAGGCATCTTCGCCAGCCCGGAAAAATAAGCGTCCTTGATGTATACCCCTTCCCTCGCGCCGAGGAGGTAAATATCCTCTGATTTATCGACTCCGAGCATGCCCTCGTCGCTTGAAGCCACCACCTTGCCGGCCGCATCAAGCAGCAAAAACTGGAATATCGAAGGGTTGGCATCTTTTGTCCTCTTGAGCCTCTTCATCGCCTGGCGGAAGGCGTCGTCCCGCTGGGGTTCTTCTTTACCGCCTGCCTTCAGCAGGTTCTCCAGGACGACGCTTTTCGATAACTGCCCCACAGAGGTCTCCAGCATCCTGAGGTAGGTCTCTATATGGTTGGTCCGGTCTACGACCGCTGTGCCCAGATTGTTATAGATAGATCTCCGGAGGCTCTCTTTCGCTATAATATAAAAAATAGACACGGCGACGGTGGCAATGATCAGGGCAACGGCTAAGAATGAAAGGCCTATCTTATTTGCCAGTTTCACAGCATCCCTCCGTGACCGGATGGTCTTTGGCCCGTATCATCGCTATTTCTCTCCCTCGGCATACAACGTCTCAAGCCCCCTCCCGGGGTCGGACGGTTCCAGTAACCCGATATCGGGGATACTGCTGCTAGACTGTATCTTCTTCGAGACCCTGACGAAACCCGCCCTCTCCATCATATCCTTAAGCGACTCAAAGTCATAATTCCACTTATGGCTGAAGCCGTGGCATTGCCCCATGAAGATATCGCCTTTGGTCCTTGCGGGGCTATCCTGCAGGTAGATGGACCTGTACGTATTGAAAAAATCCTTATCGTTTTCGTAATACTTCTTTACCCAGAGCTCCAGGTCTGGGCACGCCAGACGGATGACCCCGCCTTTGGCCATCGCCCTATAGGCCTTCTCTAACAATGCCGTCGCTTCCTCATGCGTCAGATGTTCGATCAGGTGGCTGGCATATATGTACTTTATATCTCCGAAATATGACATACTCACTTTATTGATATCGACGTTCAGGACGAGAGAACCTTTATCGTCCTTTCTGACCATGCCGGCCGGGTATTGCCTCCATGAAAAGAGACCTATATTCAGCCAGCCCTCCACAGGCCGGTCGCCGCATCCGATATTCAGCTTATCGGCCTCTTCAAGCCGCCTTCTCTGAGAGACTAGGAGAATCTCCAGTAACTTTGCCGATATGACACCGTTACATCTTTTTATCTCACCGGAGATCTTGTCGATCACCTTTATGACGTAAAGGCAGCAAACGACCGGCCATCTCAGGAAATTCATAGCTGTAACCATAAATATTTCAATGCGTTATAGTCATTATATACCCCATGATAGAAAGAGACAATCATTTTTTGACGACTCGCTCTGCGTCTTCTTTATGGGACAGTATAAAATCGAGGTTCCTCTTCGCATTTTTATGACCCGGGTCGAGTTCGAGCGCCTTCCTGAAATATCCTTCGGCCCCGGCCACATCGCCTTTCAGGTAATAGGAGAACCCCAGGTTGTTATAGGATTCGGCGTATGACGGGTCGAGCTCCGCGGCCTCCCTGAATAACGCTATAGCCTTATCGATATCGTTGGACTGCCCTTCCGCCAGGCCCATCTCATTCAACAACTTAACCTTTTCGCCGGCATCTTTTGCGCCCTCAAGCCGGGCCTTGAAAGCGGGCTCTCCCTCTTCCCTGACCGCCCTAAGACGCTTATCTTCCATAGTGCTTGCGAGGTTCTCTTTGGCGGCCTTATAGTCAGGGTAAAATGCGAGCGCTATACCGAAACACCTTATCGCCTTATCGAGGTCGCCCCTCTCGGCGAAATGGGCCCCCAGGTCATTATATAACGGGGCGCGGTCAGGATATCTCTTCAGCACATCCATATATAAGGTCTCTGTATCTTTCCATACTCCGCATCTCTGCCACGTCAAAGAGGCCAGTATGATAATAACGGCGCTCAGCAGAAAGACGGCACCCCATCTTGCTATGCCGAATTTACTTTCCAGCAGGCGCCCGAAAAATACCGCCGCGAGATAGAATACCCCGATGGACGGGATATACATATACCTGTCTGCCGCAAAACAGTCGCCGGCCGGCACTATCTTCAGGACCGGCAATACGGTCATTAAAAAAAAGAGGGTGCCGAATATCGCCTCTTTTGAGCGCCTGCCGAAAAATATCACCGCAAGGAGGAGAAGGGCCAGGACCGCCAAGTAATATTTCACTTCCGCCGAATGGGCGGCGTTTATATTATGATACAGGTACATGGCCGACAGGTTTACAGGAGCGAAGATCTTTGCCAGATAGAACGGGATCGCTTTCAAAAGAAAATATATCTTTACCCCGGGCGTTGCTACCAGGCCGGTCGCGCCGGAGGCCGACTGAAAAGATATGTTGATAACGGTAAATACGGCTGAGGCGATAAAGAACGGCGCCTTTTCCAACAGGCTGCGTATACTCAGGAGATCCCGGCCGCAAAAATGGTCAAGCAGTATGAGCACCAGCGGAACGGTCACTGCCATAGGTTTCGAAAAGAGAGCAAGCACAAAATATAAAATGGAGAGGATATAATGGCGCCGTCTTTTTATGTCAAGATAGCGGAGATAGCTTATCAGGGCAAGGATATAGAAAAGCGCGCAGAGCAGGTCTTTCCTCTCCGATATCCAGGCGACGGACTCTACATGCATAGGGTGTATGCCGAATAATACGGATACGATGAAAGCCGCGCGCCGGCTGGCGGAGAGCTTATATATGAAAAAGAAGACCGCTGCCGTCACGGACAGATGGAGCAGATAATTGGTGAGATGGTAAAAAAAGGCGTTCAGCCCGAAAAGGCGATATTCGGCAGAATAAGATATGACCGCCAGCGGGCAATAGCACCCCACAAAAGCGCTCCTGAATATCCTGTCGAGGTTCGCCGGGGAGAAACTTCTGATAAGAGTGTTATTGATTACGTAAGACGGGTCGTCGAAATCTACGAATCCGTTCGACAACGATGGCAGGAAGGCGGCGGCCGTCAATACCAGGACTACGAGGAGATAAAAAAATCCCGACTTAAATGATCTCTCTTTTCTGATGATACCCATTATATGTTACAGACCTGCCTATCTCGCCTTATATTTGCCGGCCAGGTCCAGGGCGCTGGTTATGCTGTCGACTTCGTCCTTGAGGTCTCCCGTCTTTACGATAAAACCGGAGGCGCTCAACTTATTTGCCACCTTAAAGCGTTCGTCGCTGGAAAATGCCGTGATCATGAATACCGGCAGCTTCTTGTCCGTCTTCCTTATCTTTTTGAGGACCTCGAGCCCGCTCAGGTCGGGCATCAATATATCGAGGAGCACCGCGTCCGGCCTGCCGGATCTTATGATCGCCAATGCCTCTTTGCCGTTTGAGGCCGTAACTACTTCGTAGCCGCTTGCCTCTAACCGTATACTCATTATCTTCAAAAAATCGAGCTCATCATCTACCACCAGTATCTTCTTCTTTGCCATAAAGGCCTCCGTTTTGCCGCTCACTGCCCCAGGGGCAATGTAAACGTGAATTTTGTACCTTTACCGGGCTCGCTCTCCGCCCACATCTTACCGTTGTGCATCTCGATTATCCTTTTGGCTATCGAAAGTCCCAGCCCCGTACCCTTCTCCCCTCTCCCGGCAGTACGCCCGAACTGCTGAAATTTATTGAACAGTTTCGGCATATTTTCGCCGGCGATACCTATGCCTGTGTCCGCTACAGAGCATCGCACTTCATTATCCGATATACCGGCGGCTATCACTATATGCCCTTTTTCGGTGAACTTGACCGCGTTACTGAGGAGATTTGTCAGTACCTGCACTATGCTGTCGGTATCCACGTTTGACCGCATCGCGCCCTCCGGCAGATCCGTCCTGATATCCAGGCCTTTTTTCTTAACTGCCGGCTCAAATGAGGCGACGACCTGCTTTATCAGGGCGCCTATATCGGTCAGGCTCTTCCTCAGCCCTACTTTACCGGATTCGATCTTCGAAATATCGAGGAGACTGTCTATGATCCTCGCCAGACGGTCTATATTGCTCTTCGCCACCGTCAGTATATTACTCTGCTTTTCATTTATCTCACCCGGTATGCCGTCCAGTACGAGGCTTATACCCTCTTTTGTGATGGAGAGCGGTGTGCGGAGCTCATGGGAAACGGTAGAGACGAATTCGTCTTTGAGCCGCTCCACCTCTTTTCTCTCGGTGATATCTATGAATATCTCCATAACGGATTTCTTGCCGTTGAAGATGACTCCCGTATGTATTATCTGGAACGTCTTCCCGCCCAGCACTCCATCCGCTTCCGCGTTCCTCATCTCCCCGACTTCAATACCGCCCTTGAGAGGGCACTCTTCGCACTGGACCCAGTTATCCTTGTAAAGGGACCAGCACTTCTTCCCTATGGCCTCCTTGCCGAACATCGATTCGAACTTATCATTGATATAGAGTATATTGCAGTCCTCGTCGACGATATCCATGCCGAACGGTATGATCTTAAGTATGGAGCTGTTGAAATCGAATAGGGCCCTGTACTTCTCTTCGGATCGCTGTAACTCGGAGGTCCTCTCTTTGATCAGCGTCTCGACCTTGGCGGTCCGTGTCAGGACGCCGGACAGGTAGACGGCCAATAACAGAGAGAGCAGGACGCCCACGAACAGCACAAGCCACGATGCCCATCTCCTGTGCGCGCTTATAAATTCTGACGTAGGCAGGCAGCTGACCGACCATTCCCTGTCCGCGAGATATATTATCAGCTCTTTCGCAAAACCTGACCGCCTCTTGAGTTCTTCCGGATCACCGGGCGGAGGAGGTATATTATCTTTCGTGATACGCGACCTGTGAAAATATATAAATTGTTCTCCCCTGCCGGAAGACCTGTCATATATATAGATATTGACGCCTTCAGACCTCACCTTATTCAGGGCGATCTCGACGAAATCGGGTATATATATAAGCGCCGAGACGAAACCTGCAAGGTTTGCGCGTCTCTCTTCGACGCTCTCATGCGGTCTTCCGTTGCGGTATATTGGCAGAAAGACGCGGAGGGCAAACCCTTCTCCGGGTCTTCTTATAAGGCGTAGGCGGCCGGTAGCGACCGGAGATCCTGTATCGCGCGCCTTCTCGATCGCGGCCCGGCGCGCCGGGTTCGTGGAAACGTCAAACCCCGATATCGTGCCAGCCGCATCATTTGAAGATTCCGAATAGTAAACGGGAAAATACTCCTCGCGCTTCCCCGACCTTATGAAACGGCCGTCTTCATCCGGTTCACTTATGAAAAAGCCGGAGAGGCCGTCTCTTTGCGCTGCCTCTTCATAGAGGAGCCGCTCCGTATCCCGGACACGCGGCAGCCACTCTATCTCGAAGATGTACGGGTTTTTCGAAAGCAGTCCCTGCACAAAGATATGGAACTCATCGCGCTCTATCTCTTCGCTGCTTTCGTATAACGCGGAGATGACATGCAATGCCTCTACCAGGTCTTCGCTCTTATCCTTTAACAGGTCGGTGCGGTCTTCCGCATGCAGATGGAATTCTGCCGCGATCTTTTCTCTTTCCCATTCGGATGTAACCCTGAAGAGGGCAAAAGAGAGCGCCAGGCCGGCTACGAGCGCGGATATCGCTACCCTAGAGACGCCCTGTCGATGGTTCTTATTCACTGCCATGATCCCGCCTTTTCGCTTAGCCACTTAGCATGATAATACATAAATCACCATCTGTAAAATGATTTGTAGCCATATCAGAAGATGGAAACACCCGTCTTCTCCAGCATCTTCGCCAGTTTTGCCAGCGGCAGGCCCACTACGTTATAGAAACAACCCTCTATCCTGTCTATGAATACCCCTCCCAGGCCCTGGATATCGAAACTGCCGGCCTTATCCAGGGGCGAGACCTTCCGGAAATAACTCATTATCTGCCGACCGGTCAGGCGGTATACATATACCTTCGTCTTCTCGTATCCGGTGAAGACCCTATCCTTATCTATATCTATAACGGCGATCCCGGTATAGACCCACTGCGGCCTTCGCGAAAGCAGTTTCAGCGTATTGAAAGCGTCTTTCAGGTCCTTCGGCTTCCCTACGATCTTCTTCCCTACCAGCACCACGGTATCGGCGGCGATCACGACACCCGACCTGAACCTCTTTGACACATCACGCGCCTTCGCAAGGGCATTACCTGTGACAAGGCTGCTGCAACTGCCTATCAATTTACGCCGTTCCACTGCATCCGATCCGGCCGTTATGAACTTCAGCCCTATCCGCTTAAGTAACTCCCTCCTCGCCTTCGACCTTGACGCCAAGATTATCCTGCGCATATCCTTATTCCCCCTTATCCTGTTCAGCACTCGCATTGTTCTGCAAAAGAAATATGCCGACCCTCTCCGGCATCAGCGTCTCCCTCTTTAATATCTTGAATTGCTTGAGCCGCGCTATCTTACCTTCCGCCGTCGCATTACCGGACTTATTCATCGATTTTACCAGGCCGGAAAAATCCGGATCTTTCGAGCGTCTTGCAAATGCTATTAAAAAGTCGAACCTGTCTACATCCGACAAAAATTTATCGCTCATCTGCGGAGGGTCGGAGCCGCCGTTACTCAAGAAGACCGAATAGTTATCGCCGCAGGCAACTCTCAAAAAATTGCTTAACCGGATGCACCTGTCTCCGGACATATAAAATTCTTCCATAATACCGATGGTCTTATCTACCGGTCCGTATCCCCGGATGATCGAATCGAAACTCTTTATAACGGCATAGTGGTTGTTGATCTCGGGCATGTAATAATACTCTGGAGAAATATAATTAGGCGGCGGCGTTATAAAATAACTCAGGACGAAATATTGCAAAAATCCGAATATCACGGCCAGCGCTAAAATGTATCTTGCCGTTTTTTTGAAAGGTGACTCCATCAATCCTATAGAAGATATCAAAACAACGGCGCCAAAGACCGGGAACAGGTATCTCTCCCTACGCGCGAATATCAGAGAGAGCAGTATATGCGAGACGAAGAGCCAGTAAAGCGGGATGGGCCAATTTTTTCTGTTCATCTTTCTTATATAAAAAAATAGCCCTGTCAAAAAAATAATAAAAAATACGGGAGAGATGTTCAGCACCATAGCTTTTGCATAATAGAAGACCTGGTCCCAAAATGGCAGGTCACTATACTTCAACACGGTGTTCATACCCTCGAATAAGAACATGCCTATATATCTCGGGTCCGGGCGATATGGGGCCAGGACCAATCTTGACCACCACGTCCATGATATGAAGAACGCTATCAACATCGAAAAGACGACATTTTTGATCGTCCGAGACCTCCAGGCACCTTCTTTTGATCCTGTAACGAGAATATATAGGAGCGGCCCTATTATAAAAAATAGGCAGGTTGCTTTTATAAGCAGCCCGATACCGAAACATATCCCGAATATCGCGCTATATCCCTTACTGCGGAACCTGTCCGTCTTTAAAAGAAAATAGACCCCCGCGCATACTATAGACACCAGCGGAAGGTCCGTGCCGAACTTACGAGAGAGATTGAAGACCGCCGGATAGAGGGATACAAGATAAGCGGCTGCCATACCCGCTTCCCGGCTATGGAGCGCCTTCCCGAGCAGATATATGCTTACTATAATGACGGCCATGTAAAAAATATTCGAAAACCTGATAAAGAAGAACAGCGTTTCGCCATCGAAAGGTATGGATATGAACGCGGTGACAAAATGTACAAAGAGCGGCCAGTGGGGGTTATATAAAAACGGCGAGGCGAAAGAGAAATAGGAAGAGGCGAGGCGCTGTGTCAGGAAGATCTTACCGGGGATGCTTCTCCCGGATGATAATATCTCACTGAGCTTTCCATGCATATCGACGACTACGGCGATTTGAGGAGCGACATCCTCTCCCAGGCCTTCATGATCAAATCGTATCCAGAAATAATTGCTCAGCGCGTGGAAGAGGATAAGCGCCGAGATCAAAAAGAGATACTTTTTTGTCCGCGGGGCCTGTATGGCATTATTCATCTGGCCGCGCTCTCTCCGGCAAGGTACCCGGTTGAAAAGGCCTGCTGCAGATTGTATCCGCCGCTTGAGGCCGCGCCTTCTATGATCTCTCCGGCAAAATACAATCCGGGCACGATCCTGGACCCCATCGTCCGCGGGTCTATCTCTTTCGTTGAAATACCGCCCCCGGTGACCATCGCTTCCTCTATCGGCAGAGAGCCGGTTACGGTGAGGGGAAAGGCCTTGAACGTCCTTATCATGGCACGCCGTTCGTCCTGGGTCACCCGGCTTCCTTTCCTGTCCGGGTCGGCGCCGGACAGATCGAGGAAGACCGTTATCAGCCGTTGCGGCATAAGGCCCTTCATTATGCTCTTTAAGCGGGCGCTGCCGCCCGCCTTAAATTCGTTCAACAACCGTTTCTCGAGCTGCTCTGCGGTGAGCCCGGGCTTCAGGTCTATGAAGAGCATTATCTCTTTATGCCCGTCCAGGACCGTTACGATATCGCCGCTCAGGTCGAGGACCAGGGGGCCGGATACGCCGAAGTGCGTGAATATGAATTCTCCGATATCCGATACTATCTTATTATTGCCGAACCGGAACGTGAGCCGTATATTCTCGAGCGAGAGCCCCTGAAGCTCCTTGACCCATCTTTCTTTTGTAACGAGAGGCACCAGCGCCGGCTTAAGCGGCTCTATCCTGTGCCCAAACCTGCCGGCGATGGAGAAACCGTCCCCTGTAGATCCCGTCTCTTTATATGAAGCACCGCCCGTCGCCAGTATGACCTTTTTTGCCGTTGCCTTTCCGGCCTCCCCCAGATCGATCCGAAAGAGGCCATCCCCGGCGCTTATATTCCCGGCCCGCGCATTGCAAAGCACCTCTACCCCGTTCTCTTCAAGGCGTTTTTTCAATGCCTCTATCACGGAGCGGGACCTGTCGGTCACGGGGAAGACGCGCCCCTGCCTCTCGATCTTCATCTCGAGCCCTGTCGATCTGAAGAGGTCTATCAGGTCGTCGTTCGAGAAGGCGGTAAATGCCGTCCTCAGAAATCTCCCGTGCCTCCCGAACTTCTCTATAAAGGTATCGATGGGGGCGGCGTTGGTGACATTGCACCTTCCCTTACCGGTAAGGAGGATCTTCCTGCCGATGGCATCATTGCGCTCGACAAGGAGGACGCTCTTTTTGAGCTGCGAGGCGCGTATCGCTGCCATAGTGCCCGCCGCGCCCCCTCCGATCACCGCAACGTCATAACACTTCATAGCATCATCATCACTCCGTAAGCCCCGCCACGAACCCCGACGCCCATGCCCACGCCAGGTTATAACCGCCCCTCACGCCGTCTACATCCAGGACCTCACCCGCAAAGTAAAGCCCTTTCTTCATCATGGATCCCAGGGTCGACCCTATCACTTCCCGCGTATCGATGCCGCCTGCGGTAAACTCCGCCTCATTCCATCCCCGCGTCCCGAGTATCCTGAAACGCAGGTCCTTAAGCGTGCCTGCCGCGCGGCCTGTCTCTTCCCCGGAAATGATATCCTTGAGGGCCCTTCCGAATTTATTCGGCAACAACCCGGCCAGCAGCTCTTCGTCGACCACATCCCTGCGCCTGCGCTTGTCCAATTCCTTCTCAAGATCCTCTTTACTCATGAAAGGCACCAGGTCGAGCGATACAGACACCTCCCTTTTGCGTTCCCTGTTCATCGCTATCGAGATATTCCTGCTTATGTCCAGGATGGCCGTTCCGGACAGGCCGTATCTTGTGAAGAGCACTTCTCCGTCCGCTTCGACTACCGCGGAACCGCCTATGACCCCACGGGCGAGAGCACTGACCTTCTGCCCCTGCAGGAGATGTATGATCTTATCTTTCGCCACCAGCGGCACTGCGGACGGCACCGGGTCCAGAACGGTATGGCCGAACCGCTCTGCCAGCCGGTAAGACCCTCCGTCCGAGCCGAGCGCCGGATACGTCTTTCCGCCGCCGGCGATCACGAGCGAGCGGCATGAAACACCCTTGCCGTCTTTTGAAGTGATGATAAGATCCGCGCCGGAGTCCGCGATGCCTTTAGCATCAAAATTCAGTTCTGTCACTGTGCCCAGGTTCTTCAGTTCCATCTCCAGGACCTTCAATACGGATGAGGACTGGTTGGTGAACGGGAAGGCCCTCCCGTCTTCGTAATATATCTTCAACCCGAGGTCCCCGAAGAAATCCTCTATCTCCTCTTTACCGAACCTGGAGAGGACAGACCTGACGAGCGGCCTGGCTGCCGGGTTATAATACGATTCGCCCAATTTTTCATTATAGAGATTACACCTGCCGGAACCGGAGATAAGGAGCTTCTTGCCGATACCCGGCATCTTTTCGCATATTACGACAGAGTTGCCTTTTCTGGCAGCGCTTATTGCTGCGGTAATTCCCGCAGCACCCCCGCCTACTATCGCAACGTCGTAGTGCTTCGTGGCCATGCTCATGACGCCCTGCTCCCCGCCCTATAAATAGCCCCGTCCCCGAACTTCCCTTTTATCTTATCGAGCGCCTTATGGATCTCTTCTTTCCTGCCGTCTGACGCATCGGCAAAGAGGCTCTCCCTGAACCCTGATCCGGAAAGGTTAGAGACCTTCACGCCCACAAGACGCACCCTCTTCCCTTTCCTGTCGAATCCGCGATAGATCTCACTGATCTTCCCGTAGATCACATCGAAGAAGTTCGTCGACTCGGAAAGGGTCGACGCCCTCGTATACGTCTGGAAACCGGTAAGCCGTATCTTAAGGGTTATCGTCCTCCCTTTCAGCCCTTCCCGCCGGAGACGGTCGGAGACCCTCTCCGAAAGCCACATAAGGGCACCGTCTATAACATCGTCGTCCGAGAGATCGGCCTCGAAGGTCGTCTCATTGCTTATCGACTTCGCTTCGGCATCCGAGGTGACTTCACGGTCGTCTATGCCGTTTGCCAGCGTCCAGAAATGGGCGCCGTTCTGCCCGAAGAGAGATACGACCTCGTCCCTGTCACGGCAGGCCAGGTCGCCTATCGTCCTTATGCCCATTTCGTTCAGCGCCTTTTCGGTCTTTTCGCCCAGCCCCCATATCTTCCGCACATCGAGCGGCCGTAGAAAATCGAGGAGCCCCCCGGCGGTCACTTCGACGGCGCCGTCGGGTTTCTTCAGGTCGGATGCGATCTTCGCCGCCATCTTTGTCGGCGCAAGCCCTATGGATGCGGTTAACCCCGTCTTATCTTTTATGCTCGATTTTACAAGGAGGCAGGTCTCGAACGGCGTACCGAAGAGATGATAACTCCCGGTTATATCCAGGAACGCTTCGTCGATGCTCACCGGCTCTATGTCAGGGGTGAAATCATATAATATGCGGTATATCTCGCCGGAGACACGCGCGTATTTCTTCATATCGACCGGCAGGAAGACGGCATCCGGGCACATCTTATAGGCGGTCGAGATGGGCATTGCCGAATGTATGCCGAACTGGCGCGCCTCGTAAGAGCATGTGGAGACCACCCCCCGGCCCCTGCCGCCTTTAGGGTCCGACCCGACGACTACCGGCTTACCGCGTAAACGCGGGTCATCGCGTTGCTCTATGGCGGCAAAGAACGCGTCCATATCGACGTGCGCGATCGATCTTCTATTCTTCATCTTTATATATTGGAAGACGCGGCCACGGAGGCGATTATAGCGGCGCCTTTCCCGGAACCGTCCTTTGTAAGCGATATCTTTATCCGGCGCGCCTTGATCCCGAAGAGTTCATTAAGGGCGGTCCTTATATGGCCGGCAAAATTGGGGTGTTTTTCGTATACGGAACCGTCCATTGCGACGGTATGTCTTCGCGAAAGCGCGCCGTCCATCCTTGTTATGACAGCGGCTATGGCCGCGGCGCTTATACGGGAGGCACGCAGAGAGACAAGACGGCATACCTCCAGAACCAGTATCCTATCCGGGACGGTCGATCCGGTCACCCCCAGCTCCTTCAACATCGAACCGACGTCCGACAGGTCCCGTGTCCTGTCACGCTCTATCCTTGACACATATTCCGATCTGAACCCTTGGGCCTCGAAGAAGACGGGCGTCCTGCGGCCTCCGAAAAGCCTATTATCGGATATCAGGGCCCCGCAGACCAGGCGCACTATCTCGCCCAGGTACATACCGGATACCATCTTCTCCATTATCTGCTGGCCCCGGTTGTCCGATATCCTGTCTACGGCCTTATCATAATATGTGCGTTTCACCTTATTGAAATTACCCCATTCCGTATTTATTATCATGCGTCCGCCCGGCGTATCGGTCCCGCGCCATTTAGGTACATTCGAGAGATATTCAGAATAGCATGCATTCGTCCCGGTGCCGAGTATCACGCCCATATCGCATGCCGGATCGGCGTACGCCCTGGAAACGAGTGTGCCGACCGTATCGTTGGCCAGCGCCTTTATGGAAACGTTCCTGATCCCTTTCCTGAGCATGGCTTCGTATAAAAGCATTACAACATCTTTGCCCAAAACGCCTGCGGCGCTGAAACCTTTCGTCCAGTGCGACAGCGTCCCCGACGCGACGCCCGTCTGTTCCACCGCGAAAGAGAAGGTGAATCCCATATCCAGATGTCCGCCGGTATTGCTCCCGAGGAAAGACCCGATACAGGAGGCTATGAAATCGAAGAATGCCTTACCGGGACCGGTGATGACCTTCTTATCCAGGACGAACTTCTCCGCCTTGATGACCTTCGCCCCGCCGCGTCCGTCCAGTTTCAGCATCAATATCCTGAAGTTCGTGCCGCCCAGGTCGAGGGCGAGGAACGTGCCTTTCTCTTTCCCGGTGGGGCGGTCCACATAGGTGGGGATCATCTTTAATGAAGAGGATCTGCCGGCGAGGCCCCTGGCCATCTCCGAATGAAAATCCCTGATGAAACTTTTCATGTCGTTTTTGGAGACGGAAAAGGACGCGGCAAGGCGCGCAGGCAATACGCTATTTATATTACCGGGATTTCCCGCAGGCAAGAGAACACCCGTCTTTTTGTGTGTCACAGCAACTTTTAGGTCCGGGGCACTTTCCGGTCCAGCAGTAAAGGCATAACCGCTCTTTCGGCAAACCGACCGCCTTCACCATGTCCTCGACCGTCTGGTACCTCAATGTCGTAACGCCTATATCTTTTCTTATCCACTCGACCATATCTTTATATTTCCCGGAAGCGTTATTTACGTATTCCGAGACATCTTCGAGGTCATGCCCCTCGATGCTGCGGATGGCCCGGCGGGCGGCGAGCTCTTTTATGCTCCTGGTCGAGAGGTTGAACCTGCACGGGAACATGAGCGGCGGGCATGCCGGACGGACGTGTACTTCGCGCGCGCCCGCATCCCACAGTTTCTTGATGGCAAAATTCTTGAGCTGAGTCCCCCTGACGATAGAATCCTCGCATACGACTACGCTCTGTCCCTCTATTATCTCCTTTATGGGGATGAGCTTCATCCTGGCTATCAGGTCGCGTTTCTCCTGTGAAGGGGGCGTGTAACTCCTGCCGTAACCGGGGGTATATTTGACAAGGGGCCTGCGGTACGGTTTCTTCGACTCCATCGCGTAACCGAGGGCGTGGCCCACACCCGAATCGGGAACGCCCGAAACGACATCGACATTTATGTCCTTATCATGCTTCGCCAGGAGGCGGCCGCTCCTCTCCCTGACGATCTCTACGTTCACGTCTTCGTAGCTGGAGGCGGGGAAACCGGTATATATCCACAGGAATGTGCATATCTGGCTTACACCGTCACCTGCCCTCTTCTGGACGACGCCATCCTCGTTGATCAGCACTATCTCCCCCGGGGAAAGATATTTCACCGTCTTAAAACCGTTATTGGGAAAGGCGCTCGTCTCGGACGTTACCGCCCATGCGTCATCGCGCTTTCCTATCACGAGAGGGTTATAACCGAACTTGTCCCTTGCGGCATATATGCCGTCCCTGGTAAGGAGGAGGAGAGAAGACGACCCTTCGACCGCATCGAACACCTTCTCTATTCCGTCTATGAAATCGCGCCCTTCGACTATCAATTTCGCTATAAGCTCGGTCTCGTTGACGGCGCCCCGGGTGACCTCGCTGAACGATGTGCCTGTCGACAGAAGCCGCGCGCTCAGCTCCTCCTTATTCTCGACAAAACCGTTGGTCACTATGCAGAACGGGCCCAGGCGCGAATTGAGATAGACAGGCTGTTCGTCGGACGCACTGATGACGCCTATGCCTTTCGTGCCCTTCATCTGCCTGGAATCCTCGAAGAATTTGGACTTGAACTGGGTGTGGCTTATATTGTGTATCTGCCGTACGAATTCGTCGCCCAGCACCGCCATGCCGCCGTATTCCGTCCCCAGGTGGGAATGGTAGTCGGTGCTGTAAAAAAGGGTCTCTACACAATCTTTCTTTGAGGTCACTCCGAAGATCCCGCTCATCTGTTACTCCTTATTTTTCTCCAAAAAATCGTTCATCTCTTCCCAGAGCGGCGCCGAGAGGCTCAAATTCTCTTTAGTGACCGGATGGGTGAATTCCAGAGACGCGGCATGAAGCGCGAGGCGTTTAAACCGCAACTTAAAGTCCCGCCTGAACGCATATACATCCTCGCCGACCAGCGGATGGCCGAGCCCTTTGAAATGTATCCTTATCTGGTTCGTCCTGCCGGTAACGGGCTCGACCTCCACAACGGTAAAGGCCTTACGGCGCTCGATGACCCGGTATGCTGTCACCGCCGGCTCTACCCTTCTCTTGTTCCTATTATATATGAAACTCTTTATGGTGTCTAAGTTTTTTCTGAGGACCCCTTGCACGAACGCTATGTATCTCTTCCTAACAGAATGGCTCCTGAATTCTTCCATCATGAGCTGTTGCGCCTTCTTTCCCTTTGCGTAGATGACGAGCCCGGAGGTCCCCCGGTCGATACGGTGGCACGGATACGCGTTGGCCTCTATGCCTCGCCTGTCGAGATCTTCGTTAAGGAGGGACGTTAAAGTGACCGGTTCTTTATTCGGCGTAGGTATGACGAGGAGGCCTGACGGTTTATTTACGACGATCAGATATTGGTCCTCGTATATTATCTCATATCTTTTTTTCTCCATAGTGATTAGATTATAACAAAAAAGATAATCTGCTACAACCTATATTTCGGCCGGAGGTTTTAAATATTTTTCTAACGACCCATCTCATTTTTTCAGCCGCGCAACTTTTGGGGGGTTAATAAGTTATGAAATTGTTAGACCATAAAAAAGTGTGTTATTAGTTCTTGCTTTTTATTATATTATGTTATATACTTTATGGTGCCTATATGGGGCACTGTTTTTTTATGATCTTTTTAAACAGGTTTAAAAAGTTAGTTCCTAATATGAAAAAGCTACCTTTAATCCTAAAGCCCCGGATGACCGTGCGCGCCGCCCTAACGACGGCTGTATTCGCTTTTATCCTGATGGTCTTCCCTCTTAATGTCGAAGCTGCACTGCCTCCTAATGTAACGGCTATACCGGATAAGACACATACACCAAAACCTTACAATAATAGCGCATATACGTTCTCGGTCACCGTCGCCGCCACCGACCCGAATACACCTGCTCAGACGCTCACCTATTCGATCACCGGCTGGAAGAAAGACGGCGTCACGGTCAACGTCTCAAGCTCCCTCCCCTCCGGGGCTTCGCTCGATACCGTTACCGGCAAATTTTCGTGGGGAGTGACCCCTGCCCTCACGATGACCGTCGGGTCATCGCAGGTATTTACGTACGGCCTGCACGAAATAACATTTACGGTCAAGAACACCTCGAACCTATCGACGTCTACAACGATGAAGCTGACCATAGTGAAGCCTGCCATAGCCACGCTCACGGACGCATCGGCAACCTTCCTCAAGACGAAATGGACCCTTGGCGAGGTCGCCGGCAATATAGGCGACTGGTACGATAACTGCGACGGCTTCCATGCGGGCCTAAGCATGGGATACTATCCGCAGGCGGACCTCATGACCGGCAGCGATGGAGTTGTAGTGGAAACCAAGACGCTCGTCGGGAACGCGTCGCATGTCTATGTCACTCCTGACGGCAATTTGAACGTAGTCCATTATAAATATATGAACCCCACAAGGTCTGACTACTGGAGCGGGAATACCGGACCGGAGGACGCGTATAGAGCCTACATATCGAATAACCACTACTGGCATCCGATGGTGGGGCAGGGCGGCGGCGGCGAGGGAACGGACCTCTCTTATGCCATGTCCGCCTACGCAAGCGGCTCTAAAGGCGCGTCCGGTTCCGAAACGGATGAGCTCCAGAAGTTCATATATACCTTCGCGGCGTTCAAGCCGGAGGTCAAGGCAAAGTTGATCGAGCGAAGGGCCAACCCTTACCACGCAGAACGCCTTGAGTCGCTCCTCATGCCCACGGTACAGATGATATACAGGCGGACGCGCGTCAAGGATGACGGGGAGTATCTCAGCTACAAGGCCCATGTAAACGAATTCCATGATGTCGCCAATTCGCTCGATATGGTGACGATGGCTAACGGCATAAACCTATCCGACATACCTCCTATGGTCCAGCTTAAGGTCATAGACGAGACCTATAAGGCATATCTCCCCGGCGACGCCATATTTGAAGATATAGACAAGAGGACCACGGAGAAATATTTCGATACGCCGGCGTCGATATGCCGCGTGTGGCGCGACCGCGCGTATACCAAGCGCATGGTGGTAAGCGCCGAGGAGAGCTACGATATCAATAATAAGCCGCTCACATATCACTGGGCGGTGATACGCGGAGACCCTGCGCATGTGAGGATAAATTACCTCAATGAAGCGCATTCGATCGCCGAGATAGAGATCGACTACCATCCAAAGACCAAATTTCTCTTCTACAACCCCAATCCGGAGATCGCGTCTTTCTACACAAATTCTAATCTTGTATCGATAGGCGTATTTGCCAATAACGGCATCTATTATTCCGCCCCCGGTTTCGTTACATCGTTCACTCTCGATCACGAGGTGCGGACATATGATCAGGCGGGACGCATTCTGCAGATAGATTATAATACGAACACCGTTTACTCTTTCGTTTCGAAGAAAAAGATATGGACGAGGGACCTCTTTAAGTACGCTCTGACGGGACAGCTTGCCGGCTGGAGAAGGACCGCCGGCGCCGTGAACACTGACTATACCGCGGAAGGCCACCTGGTGAAGACCTCTGACCCGGGCGGGAGGGCTCTGACAGCGGCAGAGGTCACATATAATGATACAAACTCCGACAATAAGGTCGAGGTCATAGAATCCGCTACCATATGGACATACAATTATCTGACGCTGGCGGGCGCACAGGACACACCGGTTACAGGGACACCCGTCGGCGCGGGATACGCCATCCTTGAGTATCCGGTGAACGGCACGCTGGCCTTCACCGCTTCGACCGGCGCATACACATATACGCCTAAGGCGGGATATGCGGGCGCAGATTACTTCTCTTTCAAGAACACGGTTACACGCGTCATCACAAAGGTCACCGTGGCATGTTCGAACCCGGTTGCATACGATCAGGTCGTCTCGACCAATCAGGAGACGTCCCTGGCCATCGCCTTAAAAGGCGAGGATATATTAACCCCCGCAGCGCCGCTCACATACCGGGTGATATCATCTCCATCGCATGGGTCACTCTCCGGAACGGCGCCGGCGGTCACTTACCTGCCCGACACCGGTTATTTCGGACCTGACACCATAACCTTCGTCGTCAATAACGGCACGGCCGATTCAAATGTCGCTAACGTCAGCATAAACGTAAAGCGCGTCAGTTCCAAGAACGTGGCGCCTGCAGTGCAGGATATTAACGTCTCAACCGATGAAGATACCCCGATAGACATGACCCTCGATGCCGATGACGCCGAGGATGACCCGGTCACATTTGCCATAACAAAATATCCTTCCCACGGCGCCCTGGAAGTAACGGGAGAGACGGTGAGATATATACCGTGCAAGGATTTCTCCGGTATAGACACGTTCACCTATACCGCAAATGACGGCATCTCCACATCTTCTCCTGCCACCGTGACGGTCACCGTAGATCCCGTAAATGACCACCCGCCTGTAGCGCTTAACGGGCAGCACAATACGCGGGCGGAGATCCCCCTGCCCGTATCATTATCGGCAACGGATGGCGATAATGACTTCCTCATATATTCGATAGTACAGGGGCCGGTCCACGGCACCCTGTCGGCAATAACGGACGGTTCACTCGTTTATACGCCTGAGGCCGGGTACGCCGGATCCGACTCTTTTGTATTCAAGGCCCTTGACGGCACGTTCGATTCGAATACGGCGACCGTTTCGATAACGGTAAAGTCGGCCGTCCTCCCCTTTGCCGTGATAGAGACGAGCGCTCCCGGCGGTGAGGCGCCGCTTACGATACTCTTTGACGGGTCGGGATCGACCCCGGGGTCCGGGAACATAATATCATATGCCTGGGATTTCGGCGATGGGACTACGGGGGCCGGCCCAAGGAATGTCCATACCTTTACGAATAAGGGCACTTATCACGTAACCCTATCTGTCACGGACTCCGGCGGCAATACCGACACGGCGGCCTGCGACATAGATACGGCCGGATCGCTCATCCTTGATCTGCGATTTGAGGATGATTACAAGGATAGTATACCCATGACGAACGGCGTCACCGACAGTTCGCCGTATCTCAACCACGGCATGCAGTCGAATAATCCTGTCATCGACTACACCGGAGTGGACGGTAAGGCATACAACTTCGCCGGTTCGCAGGGAATAAAGCTTGACGCCATACGCGATGATATAGGACAGGTATTTACGGTGTCGTGCTGGATGAGGAAGCCGGCATTAAGCGGCGACTCGTCCGGGGCCATCATAAGGGTCCTCGGTGCGGATGGCGCCACGAAGTTCGCGCTCTATGACAGCGACCGGACCACCCCGAACTCGAGCCGTCTCGTCGCCTACGACGGCGGAGACCAACGATATGAGGCTTACACCAATACGGTAATATGTGATAATACATGGCACCATGTGGCTTATGTTTCGGACGGCGTAGTCGGCCGGCTCTTCGTTGACGGCCGGCTCAAGGGGTCCCATACGGTCGATTATCAATTTGATCCCGCAGACATATGGTATGTCGTCGGCTTCACGAACGGGTGGGGCACCAACATCACCGTGGACAACTTCAAGATGTTCAATATCGCGCTCGCAGACGATGAGGTAATGAAGATCTATAAGGAGGTCGCCAATCCTGATCAGATATTGAATATGAAATGCGATGATGATCCGTCTGACGGCACACAGGACGATTCTTTATATACAAACCATGGGACCGCTTCCGGAACGCTTGTCCGTGATACCGACCGGCGGGAGAACGCTGGGGGGACCTATACATTCGACGGCAGCCAGACCATAGACCTTGGCGCAATGATCAACGATATGAGGAGCAGCTCCTTTACGTTTGCCGCCTGGATAAAGGCGCCTCCGTCCGACGCGCCCAGCACCATATTTTCGACCGACAACATAACCGGCGGATCGAGCAGTACCGTGGGGTGCGCGCTCGTCATCGGAAACGGCTTAGCGTTCAACGAAAACAAATTACTCCTCTTATATCGCTCCGCATATTCAGGGACTCCTACATTCATTGCCCAGACATTAACGACGGTCGCCGATGACACCTGGCATCACATCGCCTTTACCTATGACGGCAAGGCGGTTCGGCTCTATGTAGACGGGATAGAACGCGGCAGCGCTGCCATATCGACCGGCATCGGAGGTACCGTCAAATGGACGCTCGGAAAGAATGTCTACACGGACACGGCGCCGTACATAGGATCTATCGACGATATCAAGGCGTGGAGCAGAGTGCTTTCGCTTGAAGAGATAGCGCAGCTTTTCGCGGACCGGCTGCCGCAGGCGGCATTTTCGGCGGTGCCGGGATCCGGGGAACAGCCGCTCACCGTATCATTTGACGCATCGGCCACGGAGGCGACGACAGAACGGAAGATGATTAAGTATAACTGGGTCTACGGGGACGATACGGCCGGTGAGGGCATGGTCTCGTATCACAACTACCCGACCATTTCCGGCAGTTACAACGCGACGTTGACCGTCATGGATGAATTTGGGGATACCGGTTCCCTGACAAAAACTATCACGGTAGAAGGATGCGATGCACCGCCGGTCGCCGACTTCGCCGCCAATGTGACCAGGGGCACCGCGCCTCTCACAGTGCAATTCACCGACCGGTCCGCCAATACACCGACGGCGTGGTCCTGGACATTCGGGGACGGCATTAATGAGACGATACGCGACCCGTCTCACACGTACACGGCGGTCGGCAACTATACAGTCGCGCTGACCGCATCCAATAGCTACGGCCAGGCCACCGATACCAGGACAGGATATATCAATGTGACGGCCAACCACGCCCCGGCGGCAACGAACCAGACCGTATCCGTAACCGAAGATACGGCAAAGGCGATCACGCTCGGCGCCGCGGATGCCGATAACGAAACGTTATCGTTCATGCTGGCTTCGACCCCCGTACACGGCACGGTGACCGGCCTGCCATCATCGAAGATCACATATACACCGGCCTCCAACTATACGGGGGCCGACAACTTCACGTTTAAGGCGACGGACGGCAAGCTCGAATCTAATATAGCCATGGTGACTATCAATGTGACCTCGGTCAACGATGCACCTGTGGTCTATAGCCAGTTTGTGCGGGTGATCAGGAACGGTTCGGCCACGATCCCGCTCAACATAACCGATAACGACGGCGAATCGGCCCTCTATTGTTCAATATATCCCTATGCGACGAACGGCACTATCGAGTGGATATCGTCGACTCCCCCTATCGTTCTTAAATATATCCCCGCTGCCGGATATACCGGACGCGACTCTTTCCAGTTCAAAGTATCCAACGGGTCCGTTACCAGCAATAACGCAACGGTGACGATAAAGGTCGCCCCGTCGGCCGTAAATACGGCGCCGGGGGCGAACGCCCAGTCGGTCACTACCGCGGAGAATACGGCAAAATCGATCACGCTCAACGCTACCGACGCTGACGGCGATAGGTTCGACTATATCATAGTAACAAAACCGCTTCGCGGATGGATCACCGGGACCGCGCCTAACGTGACCTATACGCCGTTCACCAATTACAACGGTCCGGATTCGTTCACATTCAAGGTGAACGACCTCGAAGCCGACTCCAATTTAGCGACCGTCTCTATCACAGTAACGGCCGTACAGACAGCGCCCATAGCGAACAACCAGACCCTTACGGCAGAGTCCGGATGCGCTACAGCGATCAGGCTCGTCGGATTCGACCCGGACGGTAATCCTGTCACGTACGCGGTGTTGTCACAGCCGTCGCACGGCGCCCTCGCCGGGACCGCGCCCGATATGTCATATACATCGGATGCCGGATACGCGGGCGACGACTCGTTCACCTTCCGCGTCAACGACGGGACGGCGAATTCGAATAATGCCACCGTAGCGATAAAGGTGATACCTGTCAACCGCTCTCCTGTTGCCTACCCCCAGACCATTTCGGTTTTTAAGAATACGCCTACGGCAATAACTTTAGGCGCGACCGATGCTGACGGAGATAACTTAACCTACACGATCATAAGCGGTCCCCTCCACGGGACATTGTCCGGGACCGGGATGAATGTAACATATACGCCTGATACCGGTTATACGGGGGACGACTCGTTCACCTTCAAGACAAATGACGGCCTGGCCGACTCCGCCCCTGTTACAGTATCGATCGACGTAATCACGGCACCGGCCAGGACTTATTATGTCGACGCGACTTCCGGCGACGATGCCAACGACGGCCTCTCGGAAGAGACGCCATGGAAGACGATCGCTAAAGTTAATTCTGCTTCCTTCGTGCCGGGGGACAGCATATTGTTCAAACGGGGAGAGGTGTGGCGGGAATCGTTAGACATAACCAGCGGGGGCGACGAAACCGCGTATGTCACCTTCGGCGCTTACGGCAGCGGCGAAAAACCGCTCTTCCAAAGTAAGGCGGCCGTTCTTGCAGGCGGCTGGACGAACTATAACGCGACTATCTGGTATACGGCTAATCAGGGCATTAAAGATCCTTATAAATTGATCATAGACGGCACCAGAGGCGCCAGGAAGTTCTCGATAGCCGCCCTTATACAGGAGTATGACTGGTACTGGGATTGGCATAACGACACCATATACTTATATGCACCGTCAGATCCGCAGATCGCATATAGTTCGATAGATCTCTGCGACTACTCGGTAATACAGTCGTGGCGGGAACCGGGCAGCGGGGATGAGTTAACGAATAACGACTACATCATCATAAGGGACATAGGGATAGAGAATAGTGACTGCAGGTACGGCATAAGAATCGACCATTCTTTCAACTCAATGATAATCAATATGACCATCGAGACGAAAGGACGCGGAGGCATGGGCATAGTCGTGGCGAACAGCGGGAATGTCACCGTCAGCCGCAATACGATAACCACGCCCCGCGACCATATCCCTGACCAGACCGACGGCATCCAGACGAACTCTAACACCGGCAATATATACGAATATAACCTTATCGACATCAATAACCTTGACCCGCTGGAACACTGCGACTGTATACAGATGACGAACGAGACAAACACCACGGTGCGATATAACCGCCTGCACCAGGACACCCCTAAGGAGTATAACTCCCAGGGATTATACTGCACCTCTTGCCACGGCACCTATAACATCCACAACAATATAATATACCTTCCGAATTCGACTTCCACCGTAATGGGCATATATCGCGGAAGCGGTGACAGCATACCCGAAGGCGAGAACGACCTTAAGCTTATAGCATTCAATAACGTGGTCAAGAGCAAATCACAGCATCTCTTCCATCCCGATACGCCGGATGTAGTGGTAAAGAACAATATCTTCATCAACACCGCCGGATATGCGGCGGCGTGGTTCGGGGACGGCGTGCTCGATTATTCCAGTATAGACAACAATATATATAGTTCGACCCTTGATATGCCGGTTAAGGATGCCGGTAACTATTGTCCTTCGTTCGCGGAGTGGCAATCCCGAGGGGCGGATGTTAACGGCATCAACGGGGACCCTCTTCTCGATGGGGAATTCAGGCCGCTTGCCGGTTCCCCTGCCATCGACAACGGTATCGACCTATCCCCGATGATAGAGTCGCTTGACATCGAAGGGACTGTAAGACCTGCAGACGGGGACGGAGACGGTGAAGCCATCTGGGACATAGGCGCCTATGAATACGCATATATTAAAAGTGCCTTCCCCTCCATCCTAATCGCGAACCTCGACGGCGACAACCTCGGCGATATAGTGATAGATTTCGGCACCGATTACGGTATATGGGCCAGGTACGGCACTGGCACCTGGGCATTACTCAGCTCCGCCACCCCCGAATCTATGGCCTCAGGCGACATTGACGGTAACGGCAAGGACGATATAGTGATCGACTTCGGGCCTGATTACGGCATATGGATACTCGGCGATAGCGGCCTATGGACCAGGGTGAGCGATGTAGACCCCGGGTCTATCGTGACGGGAGACCTGGATGGCGATAACCTCGGCGATATAGTGATAGATTTCGGCACCGAGTACGGTATATGGGCCAGGTACGGCACTGGCACCTGGGCATTACTCAGCTCCGCCACCCCCGAATCTATGGCCTCAGGCGACATTGACGGTAACGGCAAGGACGATATAGTGATCGATTTCGGGCCTGATTACGGCATATGGATACTCGGCGACAGCGGGGTATGGACCAGGGTGAGCGATGTAGACCCCGGGTCTATCGTGACGGGAGACCTCGACGGCGATAACCTCGTAGATATAGTTATCGACTTCGGCACCGAGTACGGTATATGGGCCAGGTACGGCACTGGCACCTGGGCATTACTCAGCTCCGCCACCCCCGAATCTATGGCCTTAGGCGACATTGACGGTAACGGCAAGGACGATATAGTGATCGATTTCGGGCCTGATTACGGCATATGGATACTCGGTGATAACGGCCTATGGACCAGTGTGAGCGATGTGGACCCGGGGTCTATCGTGACGGGAGACCTGGACGGCGATAACCTCGGAGATATAGTCATCGACTTCGGATCGGAGTACGGTATATGGGCGAAGCATCAGGACGGCACGTGGGAGAAGATACACGACCTGAGCACGTAACGGAAAATGGAACATGACATTACGGAGGCGCCAAATGAATAACAGGATATACAAAAAAAACGCAATACTGCTTCTGGCCTTGATCTTCTATTGCCAAACAGCTTCTGCCGACGTCGCGGGCACCAAAGAGTGGACATACGTCATATGGGACGGGGAGGCGGACGCCAGGGTCGATTGGGGAGACATCCTCCCCATGGATCCATATGAGGGAGAAAATTGCCTGGTGGGAAGCCCCAACGCGAAGTGGGGCCAGGTACCCGCCCTGATACTGAGCGGCCTTCCGTCTAATGGAGCGAACATATCCGCGTATGATGAAGTATGTTTTTACGCAAAGTGCGACCAGGAGGGTAAGACATTCGGCCTTTCTGTATACGGTTGGCCCAATATGAGCAATGTGGTAAGCATAGACCCGTATATCGAGGGCGGTCCGCTCGATACCGCATACCGTCTCGTACGGATCCCCATAGACCTTATGAAGAAATCGGAATACCGCCTTGACGATATCGAACAACTTCATTTTATATCACCGAATGACGGCATAACAATATTTATAGACAAGATATGGGCGGTCCAAAAAGGCGTCGATTTCGGCGCCGTACAGATAAATAACGCCCTGGAAAATACATATACGCTCAGAAATTATAGAGAATCGGAGATGGTCATCAATACCGTAGGATTTGAAGGCACCGGCAGCGGCGCCTTCTCCACGACACAATCGGTGCCTTTCACGGTGGCCCCGGGAGGAAGCACAGATATATGCGTCAAATTCTTACCCGCGACTGTGGGCGAAAAAGAGGCGGCGCTTGTACTTCAAGGCACCAACGTATTCGGCGATTACCAGAAGCACATACCTCTATACGGAAAGAGCATGGGGTCCATTTTCGAACTTTCAGACGACTCAGTCTGCTTCGGCAAGATCCCGATAGGACAAAGTATCCACTGGAATATCGAGGCCTTTAACGGCGGAAACCAGGACCTCCACCTGGACCTCTCCGCGGCATACAGCGTATTCAGCGCTCCCGCTAGCGTGACGATACCGCCGAACGAAAGCCGTAAGATCCCTATAACTTTCACGCCGGTAACTGAAGGGACGGCGGATAGCATTCTCGTCATTTCATCGGACGATATAAACGCTACCAGGAAAACGGTGGCCCTGAAGGCAGAGGGTCTGCCGTACGGGGCCACATTCGTATTGCCGGCCAGCGTGAACAGCTCCTCAAGCAAGATCGCTATTTCGTGGGGCCTGGGCGCCGAGATAACCGGCACAAGCATATACATAGGACCGGAGCCGGGCGATACCGAAGACGGCCCCCTCCCGGGCAGTATAGAAGTGGCTTCGCTGAGCCCCGAAACGGACACCTATACCATAACAGGCGTATCGGCCGCCACAGACGTATTCATACGGATAGAACAGAGATCGGACAGCGGCGTGGTTGCCGTAAAGAACCTTCATGTGCGCACAGACGGCGGCCCGCGCGCCTCACTGGACACTCCGCTCAGGGAGGTACATCTCGCCGCGCCGAATATAATCATGCTCACCCTGGAAAATAAACACGTCCATTCATTCTCGCCGGATAATGACTGGTATGACCAGGGAGTCGATGAGATCATAGGTTATGAAGGCCCTGAGTGGCAGGCCGGGCCCTGGACGGTGACGCGAGCCAACGGAACATCGATAGGGGTAAGCGCCATATACAGGAACTCCATACCGGTCGCCCAGCTTTATCTGGATAACTGGCGCGATGAGTGTTACCTTGATGTGGACCATATCATATACCTCGTCCTGGACCAGGAAGTGGGAAGCCGCGATCTCCTGCGCATTACAGGCCCGAAGGACCTGGGCTTTTATCTGCCGTTCAGCGACCGGTATCTCGAGACACCGGTAATACAGATCAACCAGGTAGGTTATTCTCCGCGCGCTACGGAAAGGTACGCTTATGTCTCGTGGTGGCTGGGTGACGGCGGAGCCCTCTCTCTGGACTCCTTCCCTTCGACCGTTGAGATACTGACTGAACCGGCCGATCCCATCTCAAACAGGGCGGCGTTGCCGGGGCTCAATCCCGCGCTGGCCCTGAGGCAGGAATCGGACACGGACTCGGGCGGACAGGTAAAAGAGATAGACCTGAGTTCACTGCCGCATAATGAGGACGCGGTCTACCGTATAAGGATACCGGGCGTAGGCGTCTCATGGCCCACAAAAGTGAGCGAAGCCGCTGTCTTTAAGGCGTTCCTCACAACCATAAGAGGCATGACATACAACCGCTGGGGAAGGGAGATGAAAGAACCGTTCACCGGTTTCGGCCCCAGGCCGCAGGACCATCCGGTCGTTTATGATGCCGAGCAGAGCGATCCGTTGAGCATGTTCGCCGAAGACACTCCTGCAACCGTAACGAGGACCCTGAGGGGCGGCCACCATGATGCCGGAGATTTCGATATAAGATTATTCCACTGGCTTATACCTCTCCCCCTCTTACGGACCTATGAATTGTCCCCGGAAAGATTTACCGATAGTCAATTGAATATACCGGAGAGCGGTAACGGGATCCCTGACATACTGGATGAAGCGCTCTACAGCCTGAAGGCATGGGAAGAGTTGCAGGATTTCGAATATAACGGTTTCAACCCTGAGCCGGAGGCAAAACGACGCAATGACGGCGGCATACGCTTGGGTGTGGAATCGTACAGACATCCTCCGATCGAGTATGCGGACGAGAATAATGACCCGTACTGGACATACTCCAAGGACAGGAAACATTCCGCGCGCGTTGCGGGGATGTTCGCCCTGGCGGCCCGGATCGTCGCTCCTTTCGATGCCGGGAGATCGGCTGAATTGAGGGCCCGCGCCATTGCCGCTTATGATTTCGCGCTCATGGACGACGAGACGACCAATTCGCTCTATGGCGCGCCGCTGGAGCCCCGTTGCGGGAACCCTCTGATATTCGCGGCGGGGGAGCTCTTCGCCCTGACCGGTGAGACAAGATATAGGGATATGGTGAGGGCCGTGTGGGACGCGTGGGATACCTGGCATACAGGGTGGGTGGAGGTGGTCGAATTTTTCCCGTGGCCCGGTTCCTACTCTGAGGCCGGCCAGCAATTTACCGCTGATCAAATGCTGAGCTACGTTATGGCCCCCGGGGCTGACTCCGTCATCGCCGGGCACGTGCTTGACCAGGTCGATAGCCACGCCGCTGCCGAATTGTTCAGGGTAGACAGCAACCATGCCCACAGGAACGGCCGCTACACATCCGCAAACCCTGACTGGGGGGCCGGCACAAGCGCCGGCGCTCACCTGAGCTCAATATATTCCCGGCTGATGGCCGAGCCACGCCGGGCGCTCAGCGCCGAAGAGAGGCAGAGATATATCAATGCCATCAGTTTATCGGCTGACTACGTACTTGGCGCAAACCCGTACGGAACGGCCTGGATCACGGGACTCGGTACGCGTCACCCGCGGGAGCCTTTACACTCTGACAGCCTGGCATTGCTCATGGACGGGCAGGGGCTTCTTCCGGGGATACCCGTATATGGTCCGGTGGGGTATCTGCCCGGCAACGCATATTATGACTTCGGAGAGTATATGTTCTACCCGCAATTCGGTGACCACCCGCTTATGCGAAGGTATGCCGATATACACAGCTTTGTCAACACCAATGAATTCGACATAGGCGTCCAGGCCGGACAGAGCACGCTCTTCGCGATGTTACTGGATCCCGGCACCTCCGCTGCCGGGCCGCGGATGATCACCGCCGTCCTCGATCCTCTGGACGACATAGTAATAAACTTCGGGTCGCAATACGGCTTATGGATAAGGTACAATGACGGTACATGGACACAGCTCGCCGGGTTAAGTCCGAATACGATGGCCGGGGCAGACACAGACGGGAACGGCATAGATGACCTGATCATCGACTTCGGCTCCCCGTACGGTATATGGATATACAGGAACAATGCTTCCTGGGAACAGCTCACCGGTGTAAATTCCGAAATTATCATCACAGGCGGGTTCGATACCGATGACCTTGACGATGTAGCTATCGACTTCGGCGATGCCTACGGCATATGGATAAGACACGGTGATGGTACATGGGAGATGATAAGCAACGTAAACCCCGAATGTATTGTCGCGGCAGATATGGACGGTGACTATATAGACGACGTGGTGATCGACTTCGGCGCCTCTTACGGCATATGGGCCAGGCACTACGACGGGACATGGGACCTGGTGAGCGATGCAAGCCCGGAATCTATTGCCACGGGAGACATTGACGGTAACGGCAAGGATGATATGGTGATCGACTTCGGCGCCTCTTACGGCATATGGGCCAGGCACTACGACGGCACGTGGGACCTGGTGAGCGGCGTAAGCCCCGACTTGATGGCCGCCGGGGACCTTGACGGAGACGGCAAAGACGACCTGGTCATCGACTTCGGCACGCAGCACGGCACATGGGTCAGATACGGCAACGGCAATTGGGCAAAGATAAACGACCTGAGCCCAAATTAAAAAGGATGAAGATGAATAACGATAGTTCCATACAACACAAGGTCCTGCGCGATATCGTAATGACGGCCGTATGCGTCATAACGCTGTACCTCTTCCCCATACCGGCAGCGTCCGCGCTCCCGCCCGTATTCGACCCGATCCCGGATAAGGTCGTCGCCGAAGGAAGCGCCCTTACCTTTGATGTAAGCGCCGTTGATGCCGATAATGATACCATCACATATGGCGCAGCGGACCTGCCTTCCGGGGCAACGTTCAGCGGCAACACCTTCACCTGGACTCCCGACTATACCCAGGCAGGTACATATACGATAACGCTCACTGCGGATGATGGGAACGGCGGGATCGATACCAAAGGCGTGAATATCACGGTAACCGATAATAACAGGGTACCGATCGTGCAGGACCTTGCCGTCTATACGGATGAAGATATCGCTGTGGCCGTTACTCTTACCGGCAGCGATGCGGACGGGGACCCTCTCGTCTACCGGGTCACATCCGGTCCGCAGCATGGTACCGTATCAGGGTCCGCCCCGGGTCTGACATACGCTCCTGCCGCTGACTATAACGGCACGGATACATTCACCTATGCGGCGAATGACGGTAAGGGGGATTCGATTGAGGGAACGGTGACGGTCACGGTCCGGCGTGAGGGAGTTGCGCTGAAGGTGAAACCGGGCTTCCTCCCCATATATGACGGGGAACCCGGCTCATATACCACGCCGAACAGCCAATACGTCATACAGAGCCCGGGGGAAGGGCTCGACGGCAGCGTCGGGTTGCTCTTGACGCCCGACAACTGGCACTCCCCTGCGATCAAACTGCAGAGCCCGGCATACCGCTCTAATTTCATGCTTTATGATGCGCTGGAGTTCTACTTCAGGTCGCCGTCCGCAGACCCCGGGGACCCGACCATTCGTCTGAATAAATGGCCGGGCATGAATAGCAACACGCTTCCGATCAAACAATATATAGAAGGCGGCGTTATAGATAACACCTATCGGCTTGTACATATCCCTCTATCCGACTTCGTCACGGACACCTGGGACCTTGCCGGGGGCGAGACGATATATTTTAATCTGGATCCGTTAAAAAGGACTTACTATGTCGATAAGATGCAGTTAAGGGACACAACGCCTCTGCACATCGAAAGTATTACGGTCGAGACCGAGCATATCATCCGGATCACCACTGACGGACGCTATGATCTCTCTGCATCCCGTATCAGGTCGAATTATCTCCTCGCGAGCGCGGATGACCCTGCGTACGCCGCCGGGGCCGTTCCGCTCGACACAGGCGCGCATATCCGGTACCTCGGCCATGAGCCCGGCGCCGATATCACCAATCCCACGAACAGGTACGATATCCTTCTATACTTCCGCGATGCCCTAAAGGAGGGAGGCCTTTACACATTGAGCGTGAACGGCATAAATGACACTGCCGGCAACGCCCTGGTCCCGGTGTCGTTCGACTTCACCTACACCGATGACCGCACTGTTCCGTTCATCAAGATCAACCAGGAGGGGTACATACCCGGCCATCCGAAACATGGATACGTCGGATGGTACTTTGGCGACCTCGGGGGCGGCGCCTGGGCGGTCGGAGAGGAAGGGTTGATCTTCTCATACGACAAAGAGCTCGGGTGGCAGCGTATGGCAAGCCCTGTCACGACGACGCTTCGCGCAGTCGCCGCTACGCGCGAGGATGATATCTGGGCTGTCGGTGACGGCGGGACGATAGTCCACTATGACGGTACGGCCTGGAGCCAGGTAGCCTCTCCGACAGGCCAGGACCTGTACGGCATATCTTTCAGTATGACGAACTCCGGATGGGCGGTCGGTGCCAACGGCACGATAATACGATACCGCGATGGCGCATGGGAAAACGTAACAAGCCCCGTCTCCGTCACCCTGCGCTCCGTCTGGTTCGGGAGTGACAATGACGGGGTCGCCGTCGGGAACAGCGGCACCATCATCAGGTATGACGGCACGACATGGAAAAGTTCAAAGACCATCACTACCGAAGATCTCTATGCGGTCGCAGGCCGGAAGGGTTTCGGCGTACAGACGATCGTCGGGGCCCGCGGGACGATCATCGTAGATCAATGGGGGCTTAAGATCGCCGCATCTTCCGGCATGGTAGATGTGACGCTCCGCGGTTTGGCTATCAACCCTAACCGTCCGCCTGCAAATACCTACGCCGCAGGGGATAACGGAACGCTCTTATCCATAAACCGCGACGGCCTGACATATAAGGTAGAATCGAGCGGTACAACCGAAACACTCCACTCTGTCGCGTTCCTTGAGAACCGGCAGTGGTGGGCGGCCGGCACGAACGGCGCGATGGTCTCCGTAACCGATAAAGGCATAGGTACGCAGTCACTCGATGACGCGACGATCCTCGCCGTCACGGCGGTCCCATTCGGCGAGATGCGCCTGCCGAAGGTCACGCCGGAGATCGAGATCCGCGATGCCGGGACGGGCCATACGGTCAGGCGCATCCCGCTTGTGCTGCAGGCGGCCAACTACTTCCTCTCCGGAGAAGATGTATATACGTTCGACTTCAGCGACATCACCGCGAGCGGCACCTACAGGGCATACCTGAAGGGATACGGTTACAGCTATCCCTTCACGATAGGGCCCGCCGCGCTTAATAAGACCGCATACCACACTTCGCGCGTATTTTACTATGACCGGAGCGGTCAGCCGCTCGAGACACCATATTCGGATCCGAGATTCGTCCGGACGATGGACCACGATGCCTCGATCGACGCCGCATTCCATGAATCCCTGCTCGACTCGCCGCTCTATAACGGCGAGACCGTCTGCCCGCTCATCATCAAAGACCGCGCCGCCGTGCCCGCAGCCAGCATGGTAGATATGACAGGCGGCTGGTTCGATGCCGGCGACTACGGAAAGTACGTGACGTCCGCCTGCGCTCCTGTATGGCGGCTCCTAACCGCTTACGAGATCGCGCCGAATAAGTTCAAGGAAGACTGGAATATCCCGGAGAGCGGCAATGGCATCCCCGATATCCTCGATGAGGCAAAATGGGAGATCGACTTCTTAGTAAAAATGCAGGCACCTGACGGCGGCGTCTATAATAAAGTCGTTGCGCAAACCTGGGAGGCAGGCACGCCGGAGGCGTCGGACATCGGCGGATACCCTGTCCGCTACATCATGGCGAAAACGACCGGAGATACGGCACTAGCCGGGGCGATCTACGCCAATGCCGCACGTGTCTGGAAACGGTTCGACAAGGCGCTATCGCTGGAGTATCTGCGCCGCGCCGAACTTGCCTGGGAGTTCCTGAAACAGCATCCGACCCAGGTGCCGGTCGGGGGATACCAGGTACCGGCCGGTCACCATTCCGGACCGTATCCCGATCCCGAGGATATCGATAACCGTGCGTGGCTCGCGGCTGAACTCTACCGCACCACCGGAAAAACGGAGTACCGCGAATACTACGAAACCCTTTACAACACCAGTACGCTCGTCAGCGGATGGGGATGGAACGATTTCCAGCATTCCGGAAAGGAAGGGCAATGGGCATACCTGCGCTCTACGTGGCCGGATGTCAACGAGTCGACCCGCACAAGTATCAGGAATACGTTCATAAAGAATTCTGAGGATCTGAGGAAGAAGACGGAGGCGAGCGTCTATCGCGTAAGCGCCCGCCATGACGTCCCGGAATGGGTAGGGTGGGGAACGCTCGGCCAGAATACCTGCGAGTCATATATACTCCTTCTCGGTTGGTTCGTCTCGGGCGATCAACGATTTTACGACGCGGCCTGCATCAATGCGGATATCGTGCTCGGCGCAAATCCCTTATCAACATCATTCATCTCCGGGGTCGGCACCGTATACCCGAAAGACCCCCTGCATAATCAATCGAGATTTGATAACGTCGATGATCCTATACCGGGCATCCACGTCTTCGGCGCCTATGCCCACGCAACATTCTCAAACGCCTGGTATGCCGAGGCGCAGAGCGACAGGAACAACTATCCGTCGATCGAGCAGGTCGGTGAGCCGTATCCGGTCTTCAGACGCTGGGCCGATGAGAACACGCAGGTGGGATACAATGAATTCGGCATCGGCAGCCAGACGGCCACCGCCGCGGTCTTTAATATCCTGAGAGGCGACACGGCGCCGAACGAACCGCCCGTAGCACAGCCCGATACTATAAAGACGACAAAGGATACGGCCGTTCCCGTTACGCTCAACGCCAGCGATGAAGAGGTCGCCCCGCTCACCTATACCATCACGTCAGGGCCTTCGCACGGCACGCTGAGCGGGATAGCGCCCGAACTCATCTATACCCCGGATACCGACTACTCCGGCACCGACTCATTTTCTTTCAAGGTGCATGACGGATATACTGATTCAAACGTCGCGGTGATATCGCTCGCGGTAGGCATGGAGAACGCGCCCCCGGTCGCCTATTCCCTATCGCTCACCATGACCGGGAACGAACCGAGGCCGCTCATCCTCTCCGCCTCCGATGCCGATGGAGATACTCTCTCCTATATCATAGTTGCCGATCCCCGGCATGGGTCGTTATCAGGCACGGCGCCTGACCTTACATATATACCGGACACCGGCTACGAAGGGAGCGATACCTTTACCTATAAGGCAAATGACGGCGCGGACGATTCGAATATAGCAACTGTATCGGTCACGATATCTGCAATGAACGGTCTCCCCGATCTAAGCGGTATCCCGTCGACCCTTGTGAAGAATGAGGCCGATACGATCACGTGCGCAGAGCTCGAGAAAGCCACCGATATAGACGGTGATGCCCTGACCTATACCTATAGCGATTGGGTGACAATGCTACCTTATACTACGACATACACCGATAGCGGCACTCACATCATCCGCGTAGAAGTATCTGACGGCACAGGTTCGGTTAGCAAGGATATCGAAGTCACCGTAAATAATATCAACCGCGCCCCTTCTGCATCCGACCGATCGGTCTCGACTGCTAGAAATACGGCAAAGGCGGTCGCTTTAGGGGCCGCCGATGACGATAACGACCCGCTTGTCTATACGATAGTCTCGGACCCGGGGCACGGGTCATTGACCGGCACACCTCCTGATATCACCTATACTCCGGCAGTTGACTATAGCGGCACCGATTCGTTCACCTTTAAGGCAAATGACGGCCTTGACGATTCCAACACCGCTACCGTTTCGATCACAGTGATCGGCGAAAAGGTCCACTATGTCGACGCCAATTCAGGCAACGATGCCAACGACGGCCTCTCGGAAGGGACTCCGTGGAAGACGATACAGAAGGCCGCCACTGCCATGCCTGCGGGCAGTACCTGTCTGGTCTCTGCCGGCACCTACACGGAAAGGGTGGCTGTAAATAAATCCGGCCTATCCGCGGCCTCCCCCACCGTCTTCAGGGCAGCGGGTCCCGGCGCAGTGGTGAACGGAGGTTTTACCGTCAAGAGATCCTCCGGCGTGATCTCATATATCGTTATAGACGGGTTCGAAATAACCAACCCGGCGGCGGATGATGAGCTCAACGGTTCCGGCATAACGCTATTTGACGCGCAATCCTGCGAGGCCCTTAACAACTATATCCATGATACCGTGTGGCCCGGCATCCAGTTAGACACCTGGTCCGGAAGCGCGTCCAATAATCTCAGCAACAATAAGATCACGAATAACCGTATCGTGCGCGCGGGAACATACTGCGGGATCCTGGTAAAGGGACGGAATAACAGGGTAGAGAAGAACGATATAAGCGGGGTCGTGCAGAACCCTCTATGGCCCATCATCAGTACAGTGGACGGGTCGGATGCGGACGGGATCAAGGTGGAAGGCATCGGCCATATATTCAAAGATAATTACATCCACGACATAAGGTTCAGCGACCCGGGGAACAGCAATATCGCGGGCGCGCCGCACATAGACGGCATCCAGCTTTGTGAGACGGGATCCAATCTCACATTTGACAAAAACCGCATAATTTTACTGGACCCGGGGCCATCCGGCAATACAGAGATGTGCACACAGGGGATATATATAGATGCGCCCGGCACCGTACAGAATGTGACCATCACGAATAACGTGATCCAGGTCATCCAGCCGATCAATCTGATAACCGTTAAGAACGCGACCATCGAGCATAACACGCTCATACCCGGCACATCGCCCGTAGTTTGGGATAATACCCGCACTCCTCACGGAATAGAGATCAACGGCTGTTCCGGCACGATAAAAGTAAAGAATAATATCATCTACGGTAATTGGAACCTGACCAACCATTATTATCTGACGGTGGACGGCTCTCAGCCGGTCATGGATGTAGGATATAATGCCTATTTCCGGATAAAAGGCACGAGAGGCGCATCTGCCGTAAACGATAAAAATACGGACCCGAAATTCGTTCTCATACCCTCCGGCGACAGGGATCCGTGGGACCTGCACCTGCAATCCACCTCGCCTCTCATCGACGCCGGCATTGCGCTGAGCGAGATCACGGACGATCTGGATAGTAACACAAGGCCGCATGGTGCCGGGTTCGATATAGGCGCATATGAATATGTCGACACCGTATCTTCCGCATACCCCCTCCCTCTCTTCATCGGCCGCTTAAATGCCGCTGGCAAAAATTCCATGGCGATAGACTTTGGCTCAGAGTACGGCACATGGATAAGGTACGATGACGGCACCTGGGCCGGACTCAGTATAATGAGCCCCGAGATTATGACCGGGGCCGACACGGACGCAAACGGCATAGACGACCTGGTCATCGACTTCGGCCCCTCCTGCGGCATATGGCTCTACATGAATAATGCCTCCTGGGAGGAGCTCAACAGCCTCGATTCAGAAGCTATCACCACGGGAAGGTTCGATGACGATGACTTTGATGACATAGCGATCGACTTCGGCCAGGACCACGGCATATGGGTTAAGCACGGGGACGGCACATGGGAGATGATAAGCGATATAAGCTCCGAATCGATGGTCGCCGGGGACGTGAACGGTAACGGCAAGGATGAGATAGTCATCGACTTCGGCCAGGAATATGGTATATGGGTACGGCATGATGACGGCACGTGGGACCTTATAAGCGTCGTAGACCCGGAATGCCTGGCCTCGGGCGACATAGACGGCGACTCGAAAGCAGAGGTCATCATCGACTTCGGCCCGAATCACGGCATATGGGTCAGGCATGATGACGGCACGTGGGACCTTATAAGCGTCGTAGACCCGGAATGCCTGGCCTCGGGCGACATAGACGGCGACTCGAAGGCCGAGATCATCATCGACTTCGGCCCGAATTACGGCATATGGGTCAGGCATGATGACGGCACGTGGGACCTTATAAGCGTCGTAGACCCGGAATGCCTGGCCTCGGGCGACATAGACGGCGACTCGAAGGCCGAGATCATCATCGACTTCGGCCCGAATCACGGCATATGGGCCAGGCACGATGACGGCACGTGGGACCTGGTGAGCGGCGTAAGCCCCGACTTGATGGCCGCCGGGGACCTTGACGGAGACGGCAAAGACGACCTGGTCATCGACTTCGGCACAGAGAACGGTATCTGGCTTAAGTACGGTAATGGTGATTGGGAGCGGCTCCATGACTTAAGTCCCTAATCTATAGCCGCTCAAGATATAGACGAAAACGGCCTCGATGAGATGGCGGAGATAAGCTTATCATCAATTTCGGCGGGATACGGGGTACTGGAGTTCCATCCGCATGACCTTGCCGCACAACAGGGTTGAGGCAATTTATGAAACGTACACTTGTAAAATTTGTTAACGGTTTTGCAGTATTATGCGCCCTGGCGTTATTTGCCGGATGGGCGGAAGCTGTGACGTACCATGTTAATAATACCGACCCTTCTGCGAGCGACAGCAATCCGGGGACAGCAGCCCTTCCCTGGTTAACCATCCAGAAAGCAGCCAATACCGTGGTAGCAGGAGATATCGTTATAGTAAATCCCGGCGATTATAACGAAAGGATATCATTTACACAAGGCCACTCAGGAAACGCGGAAAATAAGATAATTTTTAGAGCCGAGCCGAGAAGAAGCGTGACCATCCAGGGTTTTTACACCCTCTTTTGTAATTATCTGCGCATCGAGGGTTTTAATATCACCAACTCAAACCCGGGGAATATCGAAGGCCCCGGGATCCTTATACGCAGCCACAATGTGGAAGTTGTGGATAATTATATTTACGAGATTAAAGGTAATGCCGCGATCGGCGGATATTGGGGAAAGCCGTGGTTTAATAATTGCTATATAGCCGGCAATAAGATATACCGCTGCCAGGCCGGGATCCATGTGCAGGGCGATAATTGGGTGGTGGAACACAACGAAGTGGAACGGCTCTATGAGTGGTCAACTATGGATCCTGCGGGGGGCTGGCATTTTCTTGATTGCGATTATTCCAGGTTTTTTGGAAATAATATAATCATTTCATCGAATCACTTTCACGGTGCCGTCCTATCTGAAGTGGGCGCCTCCCATGTAGACGGGTTTCAAACCTTTACGAGAAACGGAGAGTACGCAAGCAATGTAACAATAGAAGGAAATATAATTGAGGGTTTTTTCAATCAAGGGGCAATGATCATGGACGAGGGCGAAGGTACGGGCTATGTAAACAACATCGTCATCAAAAACAATATATTCAAGGACGGTGTTTCATGGGGAATATGCGTGATGAAAAACGTAAAAGATGTGCTTGTCGCCAATAATGTGTTTTTCAACATAGAGACCGTTGTGAACGGCCACCCGGAAGGTATCGGTGTCGGCATAAGGGAAGAAAGCAGCGGCAGAATATATAATAATATCTTTTATTCCACTGTTACCGCAATCGGCACCGACGCCACTTGTACGGTGGAGGAGGATAACAATTTATTTTATGATATATATTCCGATTTCCCGGATCGCGCACCTCATGACATATGGAACACCGACCCTCAATTCCTGAATCCCGCAGACAATGACTTTCGTCTGCTTTCTACCTCGCCCGCTATAGATAGCGGCAGAACGGTGGATATCTCAACGGATTTTGAAGGCACCTCCCGGCCGCAAGGGAGCAGATACGATATCGGAGCGTATGAATTCGCTATTGATGATTATACCCCTTATCCTATCCTTATCGCAAACCTCGACGGCGATAACCTCGGCGATATAGTAATAGATTTCGGCACCGATTACGGCATATGGGCCAGGTACGGTACAGGCACATGGGCGCTACTTAGCTCCGCCTCCCCGGAGGCGATGGCCTCAGGCGACATTGACGGTAACGGTAAGGACGATATAGTGATCGATTTCGGGTCTGATTACGGCATATGGATACTAGGCGATAGCGGCCTATGGACCAGGGTGAGCGATGTGGACCCCGGGTCTATCGTAACGGGAGACCTGGACGGCGATAACCTCGGAGATATAGTTATCGACTTCGGCGCTGATTACGGCATATGGGCCAGGTACGGTACAGGCACATGGGCGCTACTTAGCTCCGCTACCCCGGAGGCGATGGCCTCGGGCGACATTGACGGTAACGGCAAGGACGATATAGTGATCGACTTCGGGCCTGATTACGGCATATGGATACTCGGTGATAACGGCCTATGGACCAGGGTGAGCGATGTGGACCCGGGGTCTATCGTAACGGGAGACCTCGACGGCGATAACCTCGTAGATATAGTTATCGACTTCGGCACCGATTACGGTATATGGGCCAGGTACGGCACTGGCACCTGGGCATTACTCAGCTCCGCCACCCCCGAATCTATGGCCTCAGGCGACATTGACGGTA
>Ga0265297_10001244_pt1 | contig 61827 bp, 49 predicted proteins | sample Munlanlwell13791_FD_192502 | JGI IMG/M metagenome (GOLD analysis project Ga0265297, IMG submission 192502) | Leachate microbial communities from a municipal landfill in Southern Ontario, Canada - Leachate well 137-91 | ecosystem: Engineered > Solid waste > Landfill > Unclassified | place... | reverse complement strand
CCGCCAGACTTTTCAAATAATTGATAGTAACTACAAAGAAGGATTTGCCAATTTTACGCACGACGGAAATGGGGGCCGTGCGGGGAAAATATTTTCCCCGAGACCCATTTGTCAAAGTTGGGCTAGGTTGGGCCGTTGGGGAGACCGCCCCCCCTCACACGCTTTCCGCCAGGTGCGGGTCGAGGAGGTCGCGCAAGCTGTCGCCGAGCAGGTTGAGGGCCAGGACCAGGCCGGAGATGGCGGCGGTGGCGGCGGCCATTTCCCACCAGGCCCCCTGCCAGAGGCGTTCCTTCCCCTCGGCGATCATCACCCCCCAGCTCGGCTCCAGTTGGACGCCGAGGCCGAGGAAGGAGACGATGACCTCGGTCATGACCGCGGTGCTGAAGCGCAGGGCGAAGAAGACGATGATCAGATGGAAGGTGTTGGGCAGCAGGTGCCGCCAGAGGATGCGCAGCGGCGGGATGCCTTGGCTGCGGGCGGCCTGGATGTAGGGCAGGTCCCGCAGGCGCAGGCATTCGGCGCGGATGACCCGGCAGAGCCCGACCCAACTGGTCAGGCCGATGCCGATGTAGACGGCGCCGATCCCGCGGCCGATGAGCAGGGCGAAGGCGAGGATGAAGAGCAGGGTGGGCATGGCGGCGAAGGTGCTGTAGAGCCACATGACCACCGCGTCGGTCCGGCCGCCGAAGGTGCCGCCAAGGGCGCCAAGGGTGACGCCGACGGCGAGGCTGATGCCGCCGGCGAGCAGGCCGACGGTGACGGCGGTCTTGGCGCCGGCGAGGGTGCGCCAGAAGACGTCGCGTCCCAGGTAGTCGGTGCCGAACCAGTGGCGGGCCGAGGGCGGCTGCAGGCGGGCGTCCAGCTCCTGCCGTTCGGTCAGCGGCTCGCGGCCGGCGAGCCGGGCGGCCGCCAAGGTTGCCCAACTGCCCGCCGCGAGGGCGAGGTAGGCCGCCACCAGCGCCAGGGCGGCCAGGGCCGCCGGCCGCCGCTTGAGCGCGCGCCACAGCCGGGCGCGGGGGGTGTCGGCGCCATTGCTCATGGGCCGGCCCCGGTGCTGGGGGGGCGCGGGCTGAAATCGGGACCGGGGGGAAGTGTCATGGTGCGCGGTGCCTGGCCATGGGCTGCAAGGGCTGGGGGTGGGGCCACGGGCCGGAGCGACAATGTAGGGCCTGCCCGAAACCTTGCAACCCTCTGGACAAGCCCGGCGGCGGCATGTATACTTTGCGCTGCCGCCGCCACCGTGGATCCCGGGGCGGCCATCACGGAAGGACAGGTTTCATGCTCATGCGTAACATCTTGGCCGGCACGGTGTTGTTGGCCGCCATCGGCGGGGGCGCCAGGGCCGCGGAACCGCCCGCCGCCGCGGCGGGTGCCGCCGAAGCCGAAGCCGAAGCCGCGGCCACGCCGGCGCCGGAACTGCCGTCGCCCGCGGCGCTGGCGGCGGAGCGGAGCCGGATCCAGGAATTGGTCAACCAGAAGGTCAGCCAACTGGTGGAGGAGAGTGTCCGGCCGCCCAAGGTCGCCGCGGGGCTGAAGCTGGACTGGCCGGTGCGGCCGCCGCGCCTGACGCCGGAGCAGGTGAAGGCGAAGGCGGAAGCGGAGCTGGCCGCCAAGCTGGAGGCGGCGTTGCCGGCCACCCGGCTGGAGGAGCGGAAGAAGGAGGCGGAGACGAAACTCCAGCCGCATCGGGTCGGCGACCCGATCGCCTTCAACCGCAAAAACTACCGGGGGCCGGTCAGCGGCGTCCTGCGGGCGGTCGAGCTGCCGGTCCGCATCCGGGTGGGGGATCAATATGTCGCGACCTTGGACATTCCCGACGAGGTGCTGGTGCGCCTCGACCCGGCCCGGCGCGAAAAGGCCTTGAAGGCCGAGGCGGCGCGGCTGGAGCGGCTGTGGACCAGCGAGCGGTTCATGTTCACGCAGAAGCATGGCCCGGAGATCCTCAAGCGGGTGTTTGAGGAAAGCGGCTACCGCTGGGTTGCGCCGATGGCGAGCCGGGCGAAGCGCTGGCTCAGCGGCGAGGAGATTTTCCAGGCGGAATTGCCCCGCCAGCGCGAGGCGGCGGCGGCCCGGCTCCGGCCGGCCGTGGAACAGGAAATCTTCGCCCGCCACGGCTATGAACAGTTCCAAGGCGAATGGCTGCCCAAAGCGGTGGCCGCGGCGCGGCGGGCGGCCCAGGCCGAAGCCGAGCAGGCCCGGGGCGCCGCCCCGCCGCCCGTCCCGTGACACCAATTTTCACTTCCTGGCAATAGTTTTCTCGCCAAGATCGCGAAGTTTGCAAAACTCTTGGTGCCTATTTGGATTCAAGGGTGGCAAACCATTTTTCTTGGCGGTCTTTGCGTCTTTGCGAGAGAATCTCTTTGAAGACAGACTGGTCTGAACCCGCATCATGATTGCCGCCACCCTCGCCCCTGCGCAACCGCCCCCGGCTGAAGCGGCCGTGGAAGCCTTCCCCCCCTTCCGCTTCCGCGCCGCGGCGCCGCTCCAGTTCGCCGTCCATTTCACCCGCGGCCTCTTCGACCCCGGCAATCCGTTGCTGGGGCGGACGTTGCGGGAAGGGCCGGAGCCGCCACCCGCCCGCTGGCTCTGTTGCCTGGACGCCGGCCTCGCCGCCGCGCAGCCGGAGCTGGCGGCCCGGATCCGCGCCTATGCCGCGGCGCGGCCGGAGCTGGAACTGCTCCACGATCCGCTCCTGCTGCCCGGCGGCGAGGCGGCGAAGAACAGCTTTGAAATCCCGCACAAGGTCCTGCGGCTGGCCCGGCGGCTGCACCTGTCGCGCCAGAGCCACATCGTCGCCGTCGGCGGCGGCGCCTTCCTGGATGCGGTCGGCTTCGCCGCCGCCCTGATCCACCGGGGGGCGCGCCTGGTCCGCGTCCCCTCCACCGTCCTGGCCCAGAACGATTCCGGGGTCGGGGTCAAGAACGGCCTGAACCTGGGCGGCAGCAAGAACTTCCTCGGCACCTTCGCCCCCCCCGCCGCCGTGCTGGCCGATTTCGCGCTCCTCGCAACCCTGGCCGACCGCGACTGGATCGCCGGCATCGCCGAGGCGTTCAAGGTCGCGGTCATCAAGGACGCCGCCTTCCTCGAATGGCTGCTGGCGCACGCGCCGGCCCTGCGCCGCCGCGACCAGGCGGCCATGGAGCGGCTCATCCACCGCTGCGCCACGCTCCACCTCGAACACATCGCCGCCGGCGGCGACCCCTTCGAGCAGGGGAATGCCCGGCCGCTGGACTTTGGCCACTGGTCGGCGCACAAGCTGGAAAGCCTGACCAGCCACGAGCTGCGCCACGGCGAGGCGGTCGCCCTCGGCATTGCCCTTGACCTGCTCGTCGCCGCCGAACTCGGCTTCATCACCGCCGCCGACGCCCGGCGCGTCACCGCCGGCCTGGCCGCCGCCGGCCTGCCGGTGCGTCACGAGGCCCTGGGCTGGACCGACCCCGCCGGCCGCCCCTTCGTCCTCCAGGGGATCGAGGAGTTCCGGGAACACCTCGGCGGCCGCCTCGCCATCACCCTGCCCAACCCGCTCGGCGCCCGCCGCGAAATCGGCCAGCTCGACGAAGCCCTGCTCCGCCGCTGCCTCGCCCGCCTTGCCGCCGGCCCCGGCGGCTGACCAGCCCTTCGCCTCACCCTTCCGCCGCCCCTCGGGGGAGCCAACACCATGCGCCACGGCCCGTTCCATCTCACCTACTGCCTCAACATCCATCCTGGCGAGAGCTGGGCGGAGAACTTCGCGGCGATCCGGGACCATGCCCTGGCGGTGCGCCACCGGGTGGCGCCGGGGGCCAGGTTCGGCCTGGGGCTGCGCCTCTCCGGCCAGGCGGCCGCCGAGCTGGCCGGCGACCGCCGGGCGCTGGCGGAGTTCAAGCGCTTCCTGCGCCGCGAAAAACTCTATGTCTTCACCGTCAACGCCTTCCCCTTCGGCCGGTTCCATGGCGGGCCGGTCAAGGAACAGGTCTACGCCCCCGACTGGCGGACTCCGCAACGGCTCGGCTACACCTTGCGGGTGGCGGAACTGCTGGCGCATCTGCTCCCGCGCGGCGTCACCGGCAGCATCAGCACCGTGCCCGGCTCCTGGCGCGGCTGGGGCGACGGCCCGGAAGCCTGGGCCGACATCCTCCTGAACCTGGCCAAGGCGGTGCTCGGCCTGGCGGCGCTCCGGGAGAGGACGGGCAAGGCGATCGTCCTCGCCCTGGAGCCGGAGCCGGACTGCCTGCTGGCGCGCACGGCGGATCTGCTGCGGCTCTGGCGGCTGCTGCGCGGGCCGGGCGTCGTCCCCCGGCTGGCCCGCGCCCGCGGAGTCCGCACGGCGGCGCTGCGGCGGGCCTTCGCCCGGCACTTGGGGGTCTGCCTCGACACCTGCCATTTCGCGGTGGAGTTCGAAAATCCCGCCACGGCCCTGGCCGCGCTGCGGGCGGCGCGGATTCCGGTCGCCAAGATCCAAGTCAGCGCCGCGCCCCTGCTCCGGGCGACGGGCACCGCCGCGGCGGACGCCGCCGGGCTGGACGCGGCTGCCGCCCTGGCCGAGCCGGTCTACCTGCACCAGACCCGGCTCCGGCTCACGGACGGCAGCGTGGCCGCCTTCCCCGACCTGGCGCCGGCCCTGGCGGCGGCGCGGGCGGGCGGCTGGCGCGAACTCCGCACCCATTTCCACATCCCCCTGGGGCTGGAATCCTGGGGGGCGCTCGGCTCGACCCGGGCGGAACTGGACGCGGCGTTCTTCCAGTTGCTGGCGGCCGGGGCCGCGCCGCAGGTCGAGCTGGAGACCTACAGCTTCCAGGCGCTGCCGGCGGAACTGCGCCACGAGGGGGTCGAGGCCAGCCTGGCCGCCGAGTTCCGCTGGTTCCTGGAGCGGCTGGCGGCGGCTGCGGGGCCATGATTGCCATGAGTCCTATAAGACCCATGAGTCCCATGTGACCCAGGGAAAAAGGCCCCGCCGTGGGGCGGGGCCTGAGGCTCACTTGACCATCCGGATGTTGAACGGATAGCGGTAGTTCTTGCCTTCCTTGGCCTGCATCCCGCCCAGGATGCCGAAGATGATGCTGACGATCCAGACAATCGGCCAGCCAAAGCCGCAGGTGATGGTTCCGAGCACGATGTAGCCGATCAGCATGACCAACTGGAAGTTCAGTGCCTCCTTCGCCTCGGTGGCGACGAATGGCGACTGGTCCTTCTTCACCAGCCAGATGATCAGCGGCACCAGGAAGCTGAGCAGGCCCCCCAGCAGGTGCGCCAGCATCGCCATGGTCTTGTCGTCCTGGCTGGGCGCCGGCATTTCCGGGGGCTGCCCCTCGCCGCCAGCCGGCGGGGCCGGCGTCTCCACGCGAACTGCTTCTTCCGCCATACGAGTTTCCTCCTGATCGCTGGTTGGGTTGTCGGAACGGGGATGCGCAACGAATGGGAAACCATACCATGGCAACCGCCGCCGCGCAACCCCGCCGCCCCGTCAAGGGTGCGCCTGGAAGGCGGCGACGTATTCCTGGTTGCCGGCCGGGCCCTTGATCGGGGAGGGCACCACCCCCAGGCAGCGCCAGCCCAGTGCGGACTCCGCAAAGCCCCGGATTTCCGCGATGCAGCGCTGGCGCACCGCCTCCTCCTTGACCACGCCGCCCTTGCCGACTTCGGCGCGCCCCGCCTCGAACTGGGGCTTGACCAGGACGAAGGCCCAGCCGCCGGGGCGCAGCCGCCGGGCAGGGGCCGGCAGGGCGAGCTTGAGCGAGATGAAGGAGACGTCCGCCACCAGCAGATCCACCGCTTCGGGCACGTCGGTGGCCGAGAGATAGCGGGCGTTGACCTTCTCCAGGCAGACCACGCGCGGGTCGCCGCGGAGCTTGGGGTGGAGCTGGCCGTGGCCGACATCAACGGCGTAGACCTTGCGGACGCCGCGCTGGAGCAGCAGGTCGGTGAAGCCGCCGGTGGAGGCGCCGATGTCGAGGGCGACGAGTCCCGCCAGCGGCGGGGGGAAGGCCTCCAGGGCCGCCAGCAGCTTGTAGGCGCCGCGGCTGACGTAGGGGCAGGGGGTGGCGATCTGGAACTTGGTGGTGGCCGGGTCGTAGAGGTCGCTTGCCTTCTGGACGACGGCGTCCGGGCCGGTGCGCACCTGGCCGGCGAGCACCAGCTTCTGCGCCAGGGCGCGGCTTGCGCACAGCCCCAGCTCCACCAGCAGGATGTCGGCCCGTTTCTTCATCAGGTGGGCGGCCGGGTTCAGCCGCGGATCTGCCCTTTGCCGATGACGACGTACTTGTAGGAGGTCAGCTCCTCGACGCCCATCGGGCCGCGGGCGTGGATCTTGTCGGTGCTGATGCCGATCTCGGCGCCCATGCCGAACTGGCTGCCGTCGGTGAAGCGGGTGGAGGCGTTGACGTAGACGGCGGCGGAATCCACCAGGGCGGTGAAGGCCTGGGCCGCCTCCTTGTCGGCGGTGACGATCGCGTCGCTGTGGGCGGAGCCGAAGCGGGCGATGTGCTCGGCGGCGGCCTCGACGCCGGCCACCGCGCCGACGGTCAGGATCAGGTCCAGGTATTCGGCGCTCCAATCCTCGGCGGTGGCGGGGGTGGCGGTGGGGACGGCGGCGCGGAAGGCAGCGTCGCCGCGCAGTTCGACGCCGCGTCCCCCGAGGCGGGCGGCGAGCTTGGGGGCGAACTCCGCGAGGATGTCGCGGTGGACCAGCACCTTTTCGACGGCATTGCAGACGCCGGGGCGCTGGCACTTGGCGTTTTCGATGATCGCCAGCGCCATCTCCTGGTCCGCCGCCTTGTCGACGTAGATGTGGCAGACTCCCTTGTAGTGCTTGATCACCGGGATGGTCGAGTGTTCGACGACGGCGCGGATGAGGCTTTCGCCGCCGCGGGGCATGACCAGGTCGATGTAGCTGTCGAGGCGGAGGAGGGCGTTGACCGCGGCGCGGTCGGTCCAGGGGATGACTTGGACGGCGGCGGCGGGCAGGCCGGTGGCGGCGAGCCCTTCGGCCATGACCGCGGCGAGGGCCAGGTTGGAATGGATCGCCTCCGAACCGCCGCGCAGCACCACGGCGTTGCCGGCCTTGAGGCAGAGCCCGGCGGCATCGACGGTGACGTTGGGGCGCGACTCGTAGATGATGGCGATGACGCCGATGGGCACCCGCACCTTGCGGATTTCCAGGCCGTTGGGGCGCAGCCAGGTGGAGTCGACGCGGCCGATGGGGTCGGCCAGGCCGGTGAGGGTGCGCAGCCCCTTGGCCATCTCCTCGATCCGCGCCGGGGTGAGCTTGAGGCGGTCGAGCATGGCGGCGCTGAGTTTCTTCCCCTTGCCGGCCTCCAGGTCCTTGGCGTTCTCCGCCAGGATCGTGGCCTGCCGCTGGAGCAGCAGCTCGGCGATGGCTTCCAGGCAGCGGTTCTTCTGCGCCGGCGCGAGCAGCGCCAGTTTCCGGGCCGCGGCGCGCGCCGCCTGTCCGACCTCCTCCAGCCGGGCCTTGAAATCCACGGGGGGCTTGGCCGTCTCATCCGCCTGTTTCATGGGCTTCTCTCCATCGTGCCGGAATCGGCACCGCGGCCGCCAATATAATGCCGCGGTGGCGGCGGCCGGCGCTCAGACGCCGCGTTGGCCGGGTGGCCAGATGATCTTGTGGAGCTGGATCTGGAGGCGCAGGGGCAGGCCGCTGGCCAGGATCCAGGCGGCGACGTCGGCCAGGGGCAAGGCGCCGCCGACGGGGGAGACGAGCAAGGGGCAGCCATGGCTGGCCAGGCGGTGGCGGCGGACCGTCGCCACCGCGTAGTCGAAGTCGGCGCGGTCGGCGATGACGAACTTGATCTCGTCCCCCGGCTTCAGCCGTTCCAGGTTCTTCCAGTACATCCGCGGGTGCATGCCGCTGCCGGGGCATTTCACGTCGAGGATGGCGCGCCAGCCCCGGCGGGGCGGCAGGGGGAGGCTGCCGTTGGTCTCCAGCAGCACGGTGCCGGCGAGGTCGCAGAGGGCCTCCAGCAGCTCGGGCGTCTCGTCCTGGAGCAGCGGTTCGCCGCCGGTGACCTCCACCAGGTCGGGGCCCAGCTCGCGCACCCGCGGCAGGATCGCCGCCAGGCTCATGGGGGTGCCCGCCGCATGGGAATAGCCGGTGTCGCACCAGGTGCAGCGCAGGTTGCAGCCGGCCAAACGGACAAAGGTGCAGGGGAGTCCGGCGAAGGTGGATTCCCCTTGCAGGCTGCGGAAGATTTCGCAGACGTTCAGCACACAGTCCCCCGGCCGGCGGCGGGTGGCAGGGTCATTCGATGCAGACCAGGATCACCAGGTCATGGCGGTCGCTGTCGGCTGAGAGCACGCGGTAGACGGTGCGCTCCACCCCGTCGGGGAAGGTGAGCCGCTCGCAGCGGGAATGGGCGTCCAGGAACGGATGCAGCGGGCTGGAGGCAGCGATGCGCTCGAGTTTCCCCAGCAACGCCTGGGCGGTGCGGTTCATGGCCAGGACGTGGAACTCCCGATCCAGGAGGAGGGCGGCCAGGCTCTTGCCGTCCAGCTCTTCGAGCATCATGTCGCGGACCTGTTCCAGGATGTTGACCCGCCGCTCCATCTCGATGCGGAATTCCCGCACCTTGGCTTCCAGCCGCCGTTCGAAGACCTTGCCGATGGCCTTGGAGGCGCTGACGGGCATGGTCCGCTTCAGCAGCACGTCGGCCATCAGCAGGTTGACATAGTCGCCAATGGGCTGGTCCTCGCCGATGGGCGGCCGGACGTCCGCCGGCAGCCCTTCGTCCAGGATGCCGCCGAGGTCAACCGGCTGGGGGGCGGCCTGGGGGGGCTGGCCGACCATCGCCTTGGCCCATTCCTCCACCGAGACCCCGGCCGCGGCGGGGCGCGGGGGCAGGGGGGGGGATGGGGGCGCCTCGTGCCGGGGGGCCGGTGCCGCCAGGGGCTCCTCCTGGCTCAGCACCAGCTTCTCCTTGCGTTCCACAATGCCGATGATGCCGGCCTCGTCAAGGAGGGGTTGCAGCCCTTCCAGCTTGAGCTGATCCCCCTGCCGGGCGATGATGTCCAGGAAAGTCGCCAGTTCCTCCTCCGTGAGGCCGGCCTCCAGCGTGATGCCGCCAACGTTGCGGCCCTGGAAAAGCTGGGCCAGGCGCCGGCAAACCGGGTTGCCGCTGTCCACCGGCAGGGCGCCGGACCAGACCTGGTCGTTGTGGAAGAGCAGGGTCAGCCCACCCTCCGCCGCCAGCAGCGGCTCCAGCAGCCGCATCTGGGAGAGGATGGTCCGCCGCAGCACCGGATGATCCGGGCCGTAGCTGAGGCAGGCGTTGTAGCTGACGCTCAAGCCGTGTACCACCTCATCAATCGCCGTCAGCCGATCGGAACCGGCGCTCACTTCGTTGTTCATGGTCAAATCCACCGCCAGGCAACCTGTTGACTCCATCGCCCAACCCTTGTCATGCCAAGTATCTTAAACCGCCAAAGCTTCCATGCCAATCCGGCCGGACCGTTTCCTGCCGCCGTGCCGGTGCCGGCTGCCGGGGGGCGCGGCATGCCCACGGGAATTCACGGGGGCCGGATCCTCCTCGCGCCCCGGCCAGGAAGCCGAATCCCGTCCAGCATCACAAAACAAATAGTAGCTTTTTCTTGAAACGCGGCTGAATGGCCGTATGGTATGGATAGGTTCCAGGAATCCAGACCCAGCGGAGGTGACAGCCATGAAAGGTTTGACGAAGAAGCAGCAAGCCATCCTCGACTACATCGAGGAGTTCATGAGGCGCGAGGGGATGGCCCCCACCGTCTACGAACTGGGGGACTATTTCAAGATCCGCTCCGCCACCGCCTTCGCCCATCTGCGGGCGCTGCAGCGCAAGGGCTACGTGAACCGCAGCTCCAAGGCCCGCAGCCTGAGCCTGACTGGCGTGCCGCGCCCCGGCACCGGGCCGGGCGGAACTCTCACCATCGCGGTTCCGGTCATCGGCCATGTCGCCGCCGGGATGCCGTTGCTGGCGGAGGAGCGGGTGGAGCGGGTGCTCCGCTTCGACCCCGCCCAGCTCCCGCGCGGCACCGGCGGCCACAAGCTCTTCGCCTTGAAGATCTTTGGAGAAAGCATGCGGGACGCCGGGATGCTGGACGGCGACACGGTGGTCGCCAAGCAGGCCGCGGAGGCGCGGAATGGGGACGTCGTGGTGGCTTTGGTGGACGGCACGGAAACCACCGTCAAGTATCTGTACCATCATGGGCACCAAGTGGAACTGCGCCCGGCCAACCCGGCCTATGCGCCCCAGTTCTACCCGCCCGAGCAGGTGCAGTTGCAGGGGGTGGTCATTGCCTTGATGCGGGTCTACTGAGGTCGGCGGAGGCAGCGCCCGGCCAATTCCAGGCCCCGCCCCCGCGGTTTGCGGAGTCCGCAAAAAAAAAGTCCCCCCCAAATCTCCCCCAAAGCCTCCGGCCACCTCCGCGCCCGCCGTGCGAAGGAAGGGGGCTCCTGGAGATGGTTTCGTGCGGAGGGCATGGAGACCGCGGCGGCGGAAGGGTTTTCTCCGTGGTTTCCGTGTGCTCCGTGCGAACCTTCCCTCCCCCGCGTTTCGCGCTCGCGCTCGCGCTCGAAATTCGGTGGCTTGGTGTCTGTCCCCCGCGCCTTCCGTGGTTTCCGTGTGCTCCGTGCGAACCTTCCCTCCCGCGCTTCGCGCTCGCGCTCACACTCGAAATTCGATGGCTTGGTGCCTGTCCCCCGCGCCTCCCGTGGGTTCCGTGTGCTCCGTGCGAACCTTCCCTCCCGCGCTTCGCGCTCGCGCTCGCGCTCGAAATTCGGTGGCTTGGTGCCTGTCCCCCGCGCCTTCCGTGGGTTCCGTGTGCTCCGTGCGAACCTTCCCTCCCTTTCGCGTGCCAGCCTCGTCGCCAGCGGCATCGGGAGCGGAATCGAACTCCCGCCATGGCGCCGATCGCGCTCCCGCTCCCGACCCCGATGCCCCCGGCCTCTTGGGGCAGGCAACTGCCCCCGCCGCCTGTGAAAAATTTAACGGAAATCGGCTGGCCGGGGTTGCCGCGACCCGCGCCCAACGCTATAGTTCCCGCCGCCGGCCATCGGCAAGCCAGTCCCCCAGCCGCGGCGGCGTCCGTCTTTTCATTATGGAGCAAGGAGTTAGCGATGAAGAACGTGCTCATCCCGACCAAGCTGGAAAGCGTTGCCAAGGAGCTGCTGGCCTCCAAGGGGTTTGCCGTCGTGCAAGACGCGGATTCCGCATTGGTCGAGTTGGCCAGGGCCTATCCCGACACGGAGGCGCTCATCGTCCGCTCCGAAAAAGTTGACGCCGCGGTCATTGACACCCTGCCCAAGCTGCGCGTCGTCATCCGCGCCGGGGCCGGCTATGACAACATCGACTGCAAATATGCCCGCAAGCGGGGGATTGACGTGATGAACACCCCCGGCGCCAACGCCAACGGCGTCGCCGAAGAGGTGATCGCCATGGTGCTGGCCCACTACCGGCACATCATCCCCGCCGACGCCAGCACCCGCCTCGGCAAGTGGGAGAAGAAGCACTACATGGGTCGGGAACTGGCCAACAAGACCCTCGGCATTGTCGGCATGGGCAACATTGGCCGGCTGGTCGCCAAGCGCCTGGAGGGCTTCGAGGTGAAGGTGCTGGCCTACGATCCCGTGCTCTCGGCGGACAAGGCGGCGGAGCTTGGGGCCGAACTGGTTGCCTTGGAGCGGCTTTTCCAGGCGGCGGACATCATCACCCTGCATGTGCCGCAGACCCCCGAAACCAAGGGCATGGTCAACCGTTCCCTGCTGCAACTGGCCAAGCCCGGCGCCGTGATCGTCAATTGTTCCCGCGCCGGCATCGTCAACGAAGCGGACCTGCGGGCGCTGAAGGCGGAAAAGAAGCTGGGGTTCCTCAATGACGTCTATCCCGAGGACGCCCCCGGCCCCAAGAGCTGCACCGACATCGCCGACATCATGCTGCCGCACTTGGGCGCGAGCACAACCGAGGCGAACTGGACCGCCGCCAAGCGTTCGGCGGAGCAGCTCATTGCCTACGGCGAGCGCGGCGTCACCACCTATGTGGTGAACAAGAGCGTGCCCGACGGGCTGGACGAACAGTACCAGCAGCTCGCCTACCACCTGGCCGCCGTTGCCCGCCAGTTCCTCGGCCCGGATCTCCACATCAACCGCATCGAGTGCAGCTTCTATGGGGATCTGCACCCCTTCGGCAAGTGGTTCCTGCCGCCCATTGCCGCCGCCCTTTCCAGCGAGTTCGACTCCTCCGAGGCGCGCGACGCCGAGGCGTACCTTGCCGGCCGCGGCATCACCCATGAGATCCGGGAGATCGACGAGACGAAGAAGTATGGCAACTCGATGACGCTGGACTTCACCGCCGGCACCGGCGATTTGCTGCACAAGGTCAGCTTGCGCGGGACGATCACCGAGGGGCACCTGATGATCTCGCGGATCAACGATTTCGACAAGCTCTACTTCCCCCCCGAGGGGCACACCCTGATGGCCGTCTACGTGGACCGCCCCGGCGTGCTGGCCAAGATCACCGGCGCCTTGGCGGCGGCCGAGATCAACATCGAGGACATCCGCTCCCCGCACAGCAGCGATGGCAAGCGTTCCCTGGCGATGCTCAAGGTCAACAAGCCGGTGCCGGCCGCGGTGATCGAACGGATCAAGGCGGAGACCGGCGCCAGCCCGGTGGCGGTCGTCTCGATTGTCTGAGCGGGCGGCGGGCGTTGCGGAGTCCGCGGAGCCAGGGACGCCGCCCACCCCGGGCCCAGACCCCGCAACCCGGGGCGCGCCCATTTCCGCGGTGGCCGTTCCCCGAGGCGCTGGACGGCAAAAAACCGTCACCCGCGCCCCGCTGGGGCGCAAACGGATGGCTGGATCGCCAGTCCCCCGGCTGAAGCCGGGGGCTTTAGGCTCCGGCCCCGCCGGGGCCAGGGAGCGTGGCACAGGCATTCGTGCCTGTGTGGGAGGCACCTCCGGGGACAGGCGGAAAACGCGTCACCCGCTGGAGTTCACGCTTTAGCGTGGGAGCGGAAAGCGCCGGCGTTGGTGTCCAGCCTTTAGGCTGCGGCTTTCCGGTCCCAGGCTAAAGCCTGTACACCAACTTCCGGCCCCACGCTAAAGCGTGAACTCCAACCCGAGCCGAACAGCCGCCCGCTGAAGGCGCGGCCCCCAGCGGGGGCCAGGGAATAAAGCCCCCGGCTTCAGCCGGGGGTCTGGGGGTTCCGCATGGTTGAATTGCGCCCCAGCGGGGCGCGAGTGCTGGCCGTTCCGCGAGGGATTAGGGACAAGGAGGGATTAGGGACAGGCGAAAAATAGGGGCAAGGCCCCATGTTGCCCGTCCCCAAGGCACCATGTTGCCTGTCCCCAGGGCCCCAGGCGGCTTCTCGCGGGATCAGGGCCAGGATGGACGGCCATGGCCGACATGGCCGGCGGCGGCGGGCATTGCGGAGTCCGCTTTTCCGGCCGGCGGCGGTTGCGTCCGGGCGATTCGGGATCATAGTAACAGATTGCCGTTTTCAAGATGGTGCCGCCCGCCATGGGCACGGCGGGTTTCGTGGTGGTCGTCGGCTGGTGGTTTCATCCAGGGAGCGTAGGCAGTCATGGCGGAGCAATTGGACGCGCAGGCAGTGGCCTTGAACCAGGCGATCGCGGCGGTGAACCCGGCGGTGCTGGCGATGCTGTCGGCGCGTGGCCGGAAGATCTATTTCCCCAAGCTGGGGATTCTCGCGCAGTCGGCCGAGGCCCGGGGCAAGGCGATCAACGCCACCATCGGCACGGCGCTGGACGAGGACGGGGGGCCGCTTTGCCTGTCCAGCCTGGCGGCGCAGATGAACCTGCCGAAAGGCGCGGCCTTCCCCTACGCGCCGAGCCCCGGCCTGCCGGAAATCCGCGAGCAGTGGGGGAAGATGATGCTGGCGAAGAATCCCGGGCTGGCGGGGAAGGCGTTCAGCCAGCCGATCGTCACCTGCGCCTTGACCCATGGCCTGAGCATGGCCGCCTACCTCTTCTGCGATGCGGGCGACGTGTTGCTCACCTCCGACCTCTACTGGGAGAACTACGACCTGCTGTTTGGCATCTCCCACGGCGCCCAGACCGTCAGCTATCCGACCTTCACCCCGGCGGGCGGCTTCAACCTGGAGGGGCTGCGCCAGGCGCTGGCGGCGCGGCCGGAGAAGAAGCTGCTCATTGCCCTCAACTTCCCCAACAACCCCGCCGGCTACACCCTGCTGGAGAAGGAGGTGCCGGAGCTGAAGCGGCTGCTGGTCGCCGAGGCCGAGGCCGGGCGCGAGCTGGTGGTGCTGCTCGACGACGCCTATTTCGGCCTGGTCTTTGAAGAGGGGGTCCATCTCCAGTCGCTCTTCGTTGACCTGTGCGACGCGCATCCGAACCTGCTCGCCGTCAAGCTCGACGGCCCGACCAAGGAGGACTACGTCTGGGGCTTCCGGGTCGGCTTCATCACCTTTGGCGTCAAAGGCGGCACCCCGGCGTTGTACCAGGCGCTGGAAGGCAAATGCGCCGGCGCGATCCGCGCCAACATCTCCAACGCCTCGCTGCCGGCCCAGTCCATGCTGCTGGCGGCCTGGAAGAATCCGGCCTACGCCGAGGAGAAGCGGCGGGCCTACGAGCTGCTCAAGGGGCGCTACGAAGAGATCAAGCGCGTCCTGGCCGCGCACCCCGAGTACCGGGAGGAGTTCGTGGCGCTGCCGTTCAATTCCGGCTACTTCATGTGCGTGAAGCCGCTGCGCGCCGATCCGGAGCGGGTGCGGCAGAAGCTGCTGGCCGAACATTCCACGGGGGTCTGCAGCCTGCACGGCATCCTGCGCATTGCCTTCTCCGCCACGCCGACGGCGAAGATTCCGGCGCTGTTCGCCAACCTCTACGCCGCCTGCCGGGCGGTGTGAGGCGCGCCTCCCGGCGGGGCGCATCCCGCTTGGGGTAGGCGGCCGGATCACAAAACCCGCCCGCCGCCGCTGGAGTTCACGCTTCAGCGTGGGATTTGCCGTCCAGCCAAAAAACTCGCAGGGCGGAAGATGTGCGGCTTTCGGAAAGGCCCGCGCCGCCGCCCAAACAGCCGCCCGCTAAAGCGTGGACTCCAACCCGGGCCGTCTCCGGGGCTGGAGGGCGGCGGCGACTTCGGCGAAGTCGGAGTAGGGATGCTTGACGCCGGCGATTTCCTGGTAGGGTTCATGTCCCTTGCCGGCAATGAGCAGGATGTCGCCCGGCTGGAGGGCGGCGACGGCGCGGCGGATGGCTTCCCGGCGGTCGGGGATGAGGGTGAGGCGGCCGGGGGCCTGGGCGGCGGCGGGGATGCCGGCGCGGATTTCCGCGATGATGGCGGCGGGCTCTTCGGTGCGGGGGTTGTCGCTGGTGAGGAAGAGGTGGTCGGCCAGTTCGGCGGCGACGCGGCCCATGCGGGGGCGCTTGGTGCGGTCGCGGTCGCCGCCGCAGCCGAAGAGTGCGAGGAGGCGGCGGGGGTGGAGGTCGCGCAAGGTTTGGAGGACGTTGCGCAGGGAGTCGTCGGTGTGGGCGTAGTCAATGTAGACGGCGCAGTCGTTGCCGGTGCCGGGGACGGCTTCGAGGCGGCCAGGGGCGCCGGGGCAGGTGGCGAGGGCGCGGCGGATGGCGTCCTCGGGGCAGCCGGCGGCGCGGGCGAGGAGGGCGGCGCCGGCGAGGTTGAGGGCGTTGAAGCGGCCGTTGAGGGGCGAGGCGATGGGCAGGGGGCGGCCGTCCCAGTCCAGGGTGAAGTGGGTGCCGGCGAGGCCGGTGCGGAGTTCGCGGAGGGGAAGGGCGGCGGCGGGGTTGGCGAGGGCGAAGGTGACGAGGCGCAGGTCGGGGCGTTCGGTGCGGAGTTCGCGGGCGAGGCGTTCGCCGGTGGGGTCGTCGAGGTTGATGATGGCGGGGGCGGCCGGGGCGAGGCTTTCGCGGAAGAGCCGTTTCTTGGCCTGGTAGTAGTGCTCCGGGGTGGGATGGTAGTCCATGTGGTCGCCGGTGAGGTTGGTGAAGATGGCGCCGGCGAAGGTGGCGGTGCCGAGGCGGCGTTGGTCGAGGGCGTGGCTGGAGGCCTCGATGGCGACGTCGGTGGCGCCGTTGGCGCGGAGGCGGCTGAAGAGGGCCTGGAGTTCGAAGGGTGGCGGGGTGGTGCGGTCGGCCACCAGGCGTTCGCCGTTGCCGAGGTCGTATTCGACGGTGCCGATCATGCCGGTGGCGCGGCCGGCGGCCTGGAGGATGGCGCGGAGGAGGTAGGCGGTGGTGGTCTTGCCCTTGGTGCCGGTGACGCCCCAGAGGCGGAGGTGGCGGGCGGGGTGGCCGGCGGCGGTTTCGGCGATGCGGCCGGCGGCGGGATAGGGTTCGGCGATCTGGAGGAAGGCGATGTCGGGGGGCAGTTCCAGGGGGGTGGCGGCGGCGATGGCGGTGGCGCCGGCGGCCAGGGCCTGGGGGACGAAGCGGCTGCCGTCGGCCTGGTGGCCGGGAATGGCGACGAAGAGGCAGCCGGGGCGGACCTGGCGCGAGTCGGCGGTGGCGCCGGCGATGGGGGCGGCGGGGTCGCCGCGGAAGGCGAGCAGGAGCGGGCCGAGGCCTTCCAGGTAGGCGCGGAGGGGCAGTGGCGGGGGGGGGGGGGGGGGGATTTTCAAATGCTGAATGCCGAATGCTGAATGATGAATGCTGAATGCTGAATGCTGAATGCTGAATGATGAATGATGAATGATGAATGATGAATGATGAATGATGAATGCCGCCGCGGCGAGAAAAGTCAGGGGCGGAAGTCCTCCTCGAAGAATTCGTCGTAGCCGGGGAGGGTGATGATGGTGGGTTCGCTGGGGTCGAGGAGGGGGCCGTCGGTGGAATGGGTGGGGGGGATCTGCATGATTTCGAGGGTCTGCTTGGCGATGCGGCTGAAGACGGGGCCGCAGACGGCGCCGCCGTAGTAGCCGTTGCGGCTGGGCTCGTCGGCGGCGACGAGGAGGACGAAGGCGGGGTTGTCGGCGGGGACGAAGCCGGCGAAGGAGACGAAGTAGCGGTTGGTGTAGCCGCGGCTGCCCTCGAGGACTTTCTGGGCGGTGCCGGTCTTGCCGGCGACCTCGAAGCCGGGGACGGCGGCGGTGGTGGCGGTGCCGCCTTTCTGGGTGACGGTCTTGAGGGCGGTGACGATGTCGCGGACGGCGCGGGGCGAGGCGACCTGGCGCTTGGGCTGGCTGGGGGCGAGGCGGTGGATTTCGCCGGTGGTGGTGTCTTCGAGGCGGGTGACAAGGTGGAGCTGGGGCATGCTGCCGTGGTTGGCGAGGGCGCAATAGGCCTGGACGAGCTGGGGTGCGGTGACGAGGACGCCCTGGCCGATGGGGACGCGGGTGACCTTGAGCCCGTCCCAGCGGCGCCAGTCCTGGAAGATGCCGCCGATCTCGTTGGGGAAGCCGAGGCCGGTGGGCTGGCCGAAGCCGAAGCGGGCGAGGGCGGCGTGGAGCCTTTCGGGGCCCATGAGCAGGGCGATCTTGGCGGTGCCGATGTTGCTGGATTTCTGGATGATTTCGCGGACGGCGAGGGTGCCGTAGCGGTGGCCGCTGTCGCGCAGGGTGCGGTTGCGGTAGAGCCAGAGGCCGTTTTCGCAGAAGAAGGTCTGGTCGAGGCTGATCAGGCCGGCGTCGAGGGCGGCGCAGACGGGGACGGCCTTCATGACCGAGCCGGGCTCGAAGCCGCTGATCAGCATCCGGTTCTGGGTGACGCCGGGGTTGACGCTGGCGCGGTCGTTGGGGTTGAAGGCGGGGAGCTGGGCGAAGGCGAGGATGGCGCCGGTGCGGGGGTTGGCCATGAGGGCGTAGGCGGCCTTGGGCTGGTGTTTTTCCATCAGGGCGCGCAGCTCCCGCTCGACGATGTGCTGGATGGTCTCGTCAATGGTGAGGTGGACGTTCCAGCCGTCGGGCGGTGGCGGTGGGGCGGTGGCGGCGCTGCTGTTGGCCGGGGGGATCCAGCGCCCCTTGCGGTCGCGCTCGAAGGTGCTTTCCACCTGGCCGGGCTTGAGCTTGGCGTCGAAGAGCTGTTCAATGCCGGAGAGGCCGCTGCCGTCGCTGTCGGTGAGGCCGATCAGGCTGGCGGCGAGGCTCTCCTTGGGGTAATAGCGGCGGGTGGTGTCCTCGAAGCGGAAGCCGCGGAGGTGGCGGGCGCGCAGCTCGGCCTCGAGGCGCTTGGCCTTTTCGATCTCGATGTCGCGGGCGACGACCACTTCGACCTGTGGCCGCTCGGGGCGGAAGGCCGGGGCGAACTTGCGGGCGACCGTTTCCGGATTGAACTTCAGGTAGTCCCGGAGCACGGTGGCGACCTCGGCCGCCTGCTTCTCGAAGCGGCGTGGCTCGGCATAGAGGGTGCGGCAGGCCTGGTTGCCGGCGAGCAGCCGCCCCTTGTCGTCCAAGATGAGGCCGCGGTTGCCAGTCTGGCGGGTGATGGCGGTGACTTTGGCCCTGGCCTTCTCCAGGAGTTCCTCGTGGCGGGCGACCTGGACGCGGTAGAGGCGCGCGGAAAGCGCCGCGAAGAGGCTGGCCAGGGCCAGGCCGAGGACGGCGAGGCGGACGTTGTAGAGGTCGCTGTGCATGGGGGCGCAGGGAGGGTCAGAGCAGGCCCGTGGTCTCCGGGAAGCCGGCGAGGAGGTTGAGGTCCTGGATGGCCTGGCCGGCGGCGCCCTTGGTCAGGTTGTCCTCGGCGCTGGAGAGGAGGAGGCGGCCGGTGTGGGGGTCGAGGGTCCAGCCGATCTCGCAGAAATTGGTGTAGGTCACATGCTTGGTGTCGGCGAGGCGGCCGGGGCCGAGCAGGCGGACGAAGGGCTCGGCGGCGTAGGCGGCCCGCATGGCCGCGGTCACCTGGTCGAGGGTCACGCCCGGCTTGGGCTGGAGGACGATGGTGGAGTGGATGCCGCGGTTGACCGGCACCAGGTGGGGGATGAAGCTGATGGCGAGCTGGGCGGCCGGGATGCCGGCGGCGGCGGCCAGTTCCTGTTCGATCTCCGGCAGGTGGCGGTGGCTGGTGACGGCGTAGGGGCGCACGCTTTCGTTGCATTCGGGGAAGATGTAGGGCAGGTCAACCTTGCGGCCGGCGCCGGTGACGCCGCTGAGGCTGCAGGCGAGGATGCCGTCCGTCGCCGCCAGGCCGGCGGCGAGGATTGGGGCGGTGGGGAGGATGATGCTGGTCGGATAGCAGCCGGGGCAGGCGATGAGCCGGGCGCCCCGGATTTGCGGGCGGTAGCGTTCGGGCAGGCCGTAGACCGCCTCCGTGAGCAGTTCCGGCGCGGGGTGCGGCTCCTTGTAGTATTGGGCGTAGACCTTGGCGTCCCTCAGGCGGAAGTCGGCGCTGATGTCAATGACCTTCACCCCCGCCTGGAGCAGGGGGCGGGCGTACTCCGCGGCGGTGCCGTGGGGCAGGGCGAGGAAGGCGATGTCGGCCTGCTTGGCGATGGCGGCCACGTCCGGCGCCTGGAAGCGCAGCGGGCATTCGGCGAAGCGGGGGAAGAGCTTGCCGACCGGCTCGCCGGCGTTCTGCCGCGAGGTGACCGCGGTGATTTCGACGCCGGGGTGGCGCAGCAGGAGGCGGAGCAGTTCCTCGCCGGAATAGCCGGAGGCGCCAAAGATGGCGACGCGCAGGGTTTGCATCGGGGTGGCCTTTCGGGGGGGGGGCGGGGGGGGGGGGGGGGCTACCGCTGGCCGTACATCTGTTCGTAGTAGTGCTGGTAGCCGCCGGAGGTGACGTCGGCGAGCCATTGCGGGTTGGCGCGGTACCAGGCGACCGTCTCCTCGATGCCGGGGCCGAAGGCGACGGCGGGCGCCCAGCCGAGTTCGCGCTGGATCTTGCTGGCGTCGATGGCGTAGCGGCGGTCGTGGCCGGGGCGGTCCTTGACGAAGGTGATGAGCGATTCCGGCTTGCCGAGGAGGCGGAGGATGGCCTTGACCACTTCGAGGTTGGCCTTTTCGCTGTTGCCACCGACGTTGTAGGTTTCGCCGGCGCGGCCCTGGCGGAAGGCGGTCCAGATCGCCCGGCAATGGTCGAGGACGTGGAGCCAGTCGCGGACGTTGAGGCCGTCGCCATAGACGGGCAGCGGCTTGTCCTGCATGGCGTTGCGGATCATCAGGGGGATCATCTTCTCGGGGAACTGGTAGGGGCCGTAGTTGTTGGAGCAGCGGGTGATGACCGTGTCCAGGGCGTAGGTGTGGTGGAAGGCCTGGACGAGCAGGTCGGCCGAGGCCTTGCTGGCGGAGTAGGGGGAGTTGGGGCTGAGCGGGGTGTCTTCGCGGAAGGCGCCGGTGGGGCCGAGGGAGCCGTAGACCTCGTCGGTGGAGACTTGGAGGAAGCGGCGGACCTTGCCGGTGCGGGCGGCCTGGAGCAGGGTGAGGGTGCCGGCGACGTTGGTCTCGACGAAGACGCCCGGGCCGGTGATCGAGCGGTCGACGTGGCTTTCGGCGGCGAAATGGATGATGCCCTGGACTTCGTGGGTGCGGAGGAGGTGCTCCACCAGTTCGGCGTTGCCGATGCTGCCGCGGACGAAGAGGTGGCGCGGATTCTCCAGGCAGTCCTGGATGCTGGCGAGGTTGCCGGCATAGGTCAGGGCGTCGAGGTTGACGATCCGCAGCCGCGGCTCCGTTTGCAGCAGGAAGCGCACGAAGTTGCCGCCGATGAAGCCGGCGCCGCCGGTGACGAGCAGGGTTTGCATGGCCGCGTTCTCCCATTCGGTTCGGCCGGGTTGGGCCGTTGCCGCACTGGCGTTTTTCGGGAACCGTTTCTCCCGGGGGGCCGGTGCCAGGGAAAGGTAAGCGGCCAAACCGATTTCTCCAGCCGGCGCGGAGTCAGCGGGCCGCCTCGGCCGGGTAGCCGGCGGCGGCGAGGGCGGCGACGAGCGCCGCCGGGGTGGCGGCGGCCGGGGCGGCGAGGGTGACCGTGGCCTCGCCGGCGGCGAGGTCAACTGTGGCGCTGGCCACGCCCGGCACGGCGCGGAGGGCGCGTTCGACCGTTTGCGCGCAGTTGCCGCAGCTCATGCCGCTGACGCGCAGGACGAGGGCCGCCGCCGCCGCCGCCGGGGCGGTGCCGCGGACTGCGCATGTGCCGCAGGCGCAGGCTGGGGCGGTTGCGGCGGGGCGCCGCCGCCGCCGGCGTTCCCACCAGGTGCGGAGTCCGCGCCAGGCGTAGGCGGCGAGGATGGCGGCGAGGATGGCGGCCCAGAGGTGGGGGCGGAGCCCGGCGGCCGCTTCGCCATGGAGATGGGCGCCGGGGTGGCCGGCGGCCGGGGCCAGGCGCAGCACCCAGTCGAAGGCCCAGCCCATGAGCAGGCTGGCGGCGGCGATCACGCCGAGGTAGATCAGGGTCACCCGGCGGCCGAAGCTCTTCCAGATGGCGCCGATGGTGGCGGCGTTGGAGGCGGGGCCGGCCATGAGGAAGACCAGGGCGGCGCCTGGGGGCAGGCCGGCCGCCACCAGGGCGGCGGCGATTGGCACGGAGCCGGTGGCGCAGACGTAGAGGGGGAGGGAGATGGCCAGCATCAGCAGCAGCCCCGCGGGGCCGCGCAGCCAGGATTCGGCGGCGAAGCTGCCGGGCGGCAGCAGGGTGGCGATGGCGGCCGAGACGAGGATGCCGAGGAGGATCCATTGCCACATGGAGCCGAGCAGTTCGATGGCGGTGAACTCCCAGAATTCGCGGAGCTGGTTGCGGAGTCCGCGGGGGCGGGGGGCGGCGGCCTCGACATGGGTGTCCGCCGGCAGGGGGGTGCCGCGGCGGCCGTCGGTGGCGTCCACCAGCCAGCCGCCGAACAGGCCGGTGAGGAGGGCGGCAACCACCTTGTAGAGGGCGAAGGGCCAGCCGAGGAAGGCGGCGCTGACGGCGATGGAATCAACGCCAGTCTGGGGGGTGCTGACCAGGAAGGCGGTGCAGGCGCCGTCGGAGGCGCCGTCCTTTTTCAGGCCGACGGTGGCGGGGATGACGCCGCAGGAGCAGAGGGGGAGGGGGACGCCGAAGGCGGCGGCCTTGAAGATGGCGGCGAAGCCGGGGCGGCCGAGGTGGGTGCGGACGAAGTTGGCGGGCAGGAGGACGTGGAGGAGGCCGGCGACGGTGAGGCCGAGCAGGAGCCAGGGCGCCAGTTCGGCGGTGGTTGTCCAGGCGTTGGCGAAGAAGGATTCGAGGGTGTTGAGGAGTGCGGTCATGGGGCGCGCCAATAGGTTAATGTTTTCATAAACTATGACCCGGCGGCCGGGAGAAGGTTGCGCAGTTCCTGGACGACGCGGCGGGCGGCGTCGGGCTGGGCGGGGGCGTGGAGGTTGCGGCCGAAGGTGGTGAAGAGGCCGGGGGTGGCAAGCCATTCGCGGAGGATGGTGGCGAGGGCGCTGGCGGCGTCGGGGGTGGCTTGGGGGAGGAGGAGGGCGCCGTTGTGGCGGAGGACGCAGCGGGCGTTGGCGCTCTGGTGGTCGTCGGCGGCGGTGGGGAGGGGGATGAGGATGGCGGGTTTGGCGAAGAGGGCGAGTTCGCAGATGGTGGCGGCGCCGGCGCGGCAGACGACGAGGCTGGCGGCCTGGTAGGCGGCGGCCATGTCGGCCTCCATTTTCTTGACGTGGGCGGCGAGGCCGGCGTGGCGGCAGGCGGCGAGGAGGGCGGAGTTTTCTTCCTGGCCGGTGAACTGGAGGAGCTGGAAGCGGCGGCATTCGGCGGGGGTGAGCAGGGGGAGGGTGCGGGCGAGGAGGTCGTTGAGGAAGCGGGCGCCCTGGCTGCCGCCGAAGACGAGGAGGGTTGGGCGTTCCGGGTCGAGGCCGGCGAGTTGCAGGTAGGCGTCGGGGCGCTGGGGGGCTTGGGCGGCGGCGATCAGGTTGTCGCGCAGGGGGAAGCCGGTGTGGGCGACGGGGCCGCGGGTGGCCTCTTCCTGGTTCGGGAAGGAGGCCATGAGCAGGCGGGCGAAGCGGGCGAGGAGGCGGTTCGCCTTGCCGGTCTTGGTGTTGCCCTCATGCAGGGCGAGGGGGATGCGCAGGCTGGCGGCGGCGAGGCCGGCGGGGACGGTGGCGAAGCTGCCCATGCCCAGCAGCAGGCCGGGGCGGTGGCGGCGGAGGATGGCGCGGGTGCGGCGGATGGCGCCGAGCAGGCGGAAGGGGAAGGCGGCGGCGGCGAGGGGGGCGGTGGGCAGGCGCAGCGATGGGACCGGTTCGGCGGCGAACCCGGCCTCCCCGGCGAGGCGGAGGTGTTCCTGGGCATGCTGGCCGGAGACGAAGAAGGTGGCGGTGCCGCCGGCGTTGCGCCATTCGCGGGCGATGGCGAGGGCGGGGAAGAAGTGGCCGCCGGTGCCGCCGCAGGCGATGCCGAGGTGGAGGTGGGGTGAAGCTGAATTGCTCATCACCAATCCTTTTTCACCGCGAAAGCGGCACGGGCTGCCAAAGGCCGCAGCGACGGCGTCAATTGCACGGATTTTCACGGATTTGAGCGGAAGTTTTAATTTGGGTGAATTGGTGCAAATTCGTGGAGAAAAAAGGATCCGGAAGTTTTATTGTGGGGAGTGGGGGGGGCGGGCGCGTGGGGTCAGGCGAAGAGCTTGCGCAAGGGGGTGGGGCGCGCCACGGCCTGGACCGCCTCCTGGGCCTGTCTCAGGGCGGCCGCCTGTTCCGCGTGCCGGGAGACGCTGAGCACCAGGCCGAGGCCAATTCCCGAGGCGAGGATGCTGGAGCCGCCATAGCTGAGGAACGGCGCGGTGACGCCGGTGGTGGGCAGCAGGCCGCTGACGACGCCGATGTTGACGAAGGCGTTGAAGCCGAGGGAGGCGGCGACGCCGGTGCAGATCAGGCTTCCCTCCCGGTCGGCGGCCTGGCCGGCGATGCGCAGGACGGTCAGGGCCAGCAGCAGGTAGAGGCAGATCAGGCTGGCGACGGCCAGATAGCCCAGTTCCTCGCCGACGATGGCGACGATGAAGTCGGTGTGCGACTCGGGGAGGTAGTACTTCTTCATCCGGCTTTCGGTGAAGCCCAGCCCCGTGAGGCCGCCGGAGCCGAGGGCGAGCAGGGAGTGCCAGAGCTGGTAGCCCTCCCCCTGCTGGAGTTCCTCGGCGCTGGTGAAGGAGGTGATGCGGCTGAAGCGTTCCGGGCTGACGGCGATGGCGGCGGCGCCGACCAGGATGCCGGCGAGCAGGCAGAGGGCGAGGTAGCGGAGGCGGACGCCGGCGATGAAGGCCATGCAGCCGACCGTGGCGCCGGTGATGGCGGTCACGCTGAGGCTGCCGCCGAGCAGCACGAGGGAGGTGACGAACCCGGCGATGCCGAGGGGGAGGAAGAAGCCGCGCCAGGCCTCGCGGATGTGGAGGCTGTTCTTGCCGTAGTAGTGGGCCAGGAAGAGGATCAGCCCGAGCTTGGTGAATTCGGAGGGCTGCAGCCGGACCGGACCCAGCTTGAACCAGCGGAAGGCGCCCTTGACGCCGCCGGTGAAGGGGAAGGCCGAGCCGATGGCGGGGGCGACGCGGTAGACGCCGTGGGCCAGGGCCAGGTAGGCCAGCGCCAGCACGAAGAAGGCGAGGATGAAGAGGGAATGGCGGCAGAGGCCGTGGTAGTCGAGCTGGCGCATGGCGTAGCCGCAGCCGCAGGCGAGGATGATCCACATCGCCTGCATTTTGAGCAGGCCGAACCCCGCGGTGGGGTAGCTGGTGGAATAGAGCATGACCAGTCCGAAGACGATCAGCAACCCCACCAGGATGAGCAGGACGGAACGGGTTTTCTGCACCTTGGGCCTCACGGCGGACGACGGCGCGGCGGCCATTTTGCGGGTAGTATAAGGCCGCGCCGGGATTTTGCCGGAGGCCGCCGCCGCCGTTCAGCCGGGGGTGCCGGCGGCGGCCTGGAGCAGGGCCTGGAGGTCGGCCGGCGCCAGGCGGAAGGGGGCGCCTTGCCCTTCGAGGAAGCCGTGGGCGCGGAGGAGGTGGATGCCGAGGGGGGAGGTGCGCAGGGTGCGGCCGTCCGCCAGGCGGATGGCCAGCAGCCCCTTGGCGGCGCATTCGCCGCAGCCAAAGGGGCAGGGGATGCGGCCACGCCCCTCGACGAGGCGGGCGCTGATCCGGCCCTCGTACAGGCTCACCTCCCGTTCCTGGGCGGCTTCGGCCTGGCGCGCGATTGCCGCCAGCAGCCCAGCGGCGGCGGCGGGGGCGACGCCGAGGCGGCGGAGTTCGGCGGCGTCGGCGGCGACGATGGCCGCAGGGGGGCGCGGATCGGTGCCGAGGAAGCCATCCCGCGAGAGGGTTCCCGGCTCCAGGCATTCCTTGAGGTTCCGGTCCATGGTGGCGCTCCTTGGTGGAAAAGGGGAGTTGGGAAATCAGGCGAACTTGTCGAAGAAGATCTGGTCGCTGGGGAGGCCGCGCTGGGCGAGGAGGGCGATGCAGGCGTCAACCATGCCGGGGGGGCCGCAGAGGTAGGCCTGGAGCGCGGTGGCGGCGGCGCAGTGGCGGGCGACGGCTTCGGTGATCAGCCCGGCCTCGCCGGTCCAGCCATCGGCGGGCTGGGGTTCGCTGAGGGCGGGGATGAAGCGGAAGTCGGGCAGGCGGCGTTCGAACTCGGCGAGCGGGCCGAGCCAGTAGAGGTCGCGGCGGCTGCGGGCGCCGAAGAAGAGGCGGGTGCGGCGGGGATCCTGGCGTTGGCGCATGTCGTCGAGGATGCTGGCGAAGGGGGCGAGGCCGGAGCCGCCGGCGATGAAGAGCAGCTCGCGGCGGCCGTCGCGCAGATGGAAGTCGCCGAAGGGTCCGGTGAGGCGGACCACGTCGCCGACTTGCAGTTTGGTGAAGATCCAGGTGGTGCAGAGGCCGTTGGGCACGAGGCGGATCATGAAGGATAGGCGGTGCGGCTCGCGGCGGGGTGAGGCCAGGGAGTAGGTTCGGGTCACGGGGCGGCCGGCGTGGCAGAACTCCGGGGGCAGCTCGAACTGCATGTACTGGCCGGGGATGAACTCGGCGCGGGCGCCGTCGAGCAGTTCCAGGTGGAGGTGGCGGATGTCGTGGGTCAGCGGCTCCAGGGCGGTGACGCGGGCACGGAAGTCGCGGGCCTTGACCAGTTCGGGCGGCAGCTCCACCTCCAGGTCACGGTCAACCGGCACTTGGCAGGCGAGATGCCAGCCGGGCTCGCTTAGCCGCTTGGCCTCCAGTTCATTGCGCGGCAGTTCCTGGGCGAGCTTGACCCGGCACAGGCCGCAGCGGCCCCGGCCGCCACAGGCGGAGGGAATGGCGAGGCCGGCGGCCTTGAGGGCGGCGAGCAGCGATTGGCTGCCCTCGGCGGAAAGGGTGCGGGCGCCGCCGTTGATGGAGATCCTGAAGCCCATGTGGCCGACCTTTCGGGGGGGGACGGAATCAATGTAGTTCCGGCCGGCGGCCGCCGCCAGGCTGGGGGCATTCTGTCCAGGGCGTCACGGCGCCAGTCACTTGCCCAATCCGGCCGCGGCGCTACGTTTTGGGATTCCGCCGCCCTTTCCCCATGCTTGATGCTTGTGGGGCGGGCGGCGTTGGCGGTTCCTGCCCGGGGGGATGGACGATGGCGAGCCACGAGATTTTCGGCCTTATCCTGCTGCTGGCGCTGTGCGGCCTGGCGGTGGCCATCCTGCTCCAGGCGCGGCAGGCGCGGCGCGGCGGCGGCGCCGTCCAGCCGGCGCTGAAGGAGGAGCTGGACCGGCTGGAGGGGCGGCTGCGTGCGGAGTTCGCAACCGGCCGGCGCGAGGCCGCGGAAGGCGGCAAGGAGCTGCGCCAGGAGGTGACGGTGGCGGTGCAGGAGCTGAGCCGGACGCTGCAAGGGCTGGTCACGGCGTTGGGCGAGGGGCAGCGCCAGCAGTTCCAGGCGTTCAGCGCGGAGCTGGCCAAGCTCAGGGAGGCGCTGCTCCAGGCCGCCCAAGAGCAGCGCCGCGAGCAGGCCGCGGGGCTGAAGAGCGCCCATGACTCGACCCTCCAGGCGCTGGGGGTCATGGGGGCGCAGCAGAAGCAGCAGCTCGATCTCCTGCGGACGCAGGTCGGCGAACTGATCAAGGTCAACGAGACGAAGCTCGGGGAGCTGACCGCCGCCACCGCCGCCAAGCTCGGGGAGCTGGGCCAGAACAACGACCGGAAGCTGGAGGGGCTGCGGGCGCTGCTTGACGCCAAGCTGGAGACGTTGCGCCAGGCGGTCGGCGAGCAGTTGGACCGGGTGCGCCAGGAAAACGCCGTCAAGCTGGAGGAGATGCGCAAGACGGTGGACGAGAAGCTGCACGAGACTTTGGAGAAGCGGCTGGGCGAGTCGTTCAAGCAGGTCAGCGAACGGCTGGAGCAGGTCCACAAGGGGTTGGGCGAGATGCAGACGCTGGCCATCGGCGTGGGCGACCTCAAGAAGGTGCTGGCGAACGTCAAGGTGCGGGGCACCTGGGGCGAAATCCAGCTCGGGAATTTGCTGGAACAGATGCTCACCCCCGAGCAGTATGTGGCCCATGCCCAGCCCCGGCCGCGTTCGGCGGAGGTCGTCGAATTCGCGATCAAGCTGCCGGGGCGCGAGGAGGGCGAGAAGCCGGTGCTGCTGCCGATCGACGCCAAGTTCCCCAAGGAGGATTATGAACGGCTGGTGGAGGCCGCGGACCGGGGCGACCCGGCCGGGGTCGAGGCCGCCGTCAAGCAGCTCGAAGCCCGGATCAAGCAGGAGGCGCGGGATATCCGCGACAAGTATATCGAGCCGCCCTACACCACCGATTTCGCCATCCTCTACCTCCCGATCGAGGGGCTCTACGCCGAGGTGCTGCGCCGGCCGGGGCTGGCGGACACCTTGCAGCGGGACTTCCGGGTGACGGTGGCCGGGCCGACCACTTTGGCGGCACTGCTCAACAGCCTCCAGATGGGCTTCCGGACGCTGGCGATCCAGAAGCGCAGCAGCGAAGTCTGGAAGGTCCTCGGCGCGGTCAAGAAGAAGTTCGAAAGTTTCGGCGAGACCTTCGCGAAGGTGCAGAAGAAGATCCATGAGGCCGACAAGGCGCTGGAGGAGGCCCAGGCGGACACGCGGATCATGGGCAAGAAGCTGCGCGCCGTCGAGGCGTTGCCGGAAGCCGAGGCGCGGCTGGTCCTGGCCCAGCCCGCCGCTGGCGCCGCCGCCAGTCCGGAGGCTGGCGACGACGCGGAGGCGGATGACGCCCGCCCGGCGTGACCCTGAGGCCCGCCGGCGGCGTCCCCTTGCGGCGCGGGATTTGAAGTTGTCATCTCCACACCACGACATGGGAGCGGATCCATGAGCCAACCAAAACACATCGTCTGGAGCTGCGGTTGCGCCTTGTTCCTGGCCCTGGCGGCCATGCCCCGGGCCAGCGCGGACGAGGCGTTCGCCGGCAACGTGACGGTCAGGGGGAAGCTGTGGGCACGCGGACTCCTCATCGGCGAACCTCTGTCGAGCGGCTTCGCCAGCACCCTGGACGTGAAGGAAGCCATCCGCGACTTGCAGGACAAGCAGGAGGCGACGGAGCGGCAACTGGCCGAGCGGAAGCGGGCGAACAGCGAGCTGCAACGGAAGCTGGAAAGCCAGGAGCGGCAACTGGCCGAACTCAAGCGGGAGCTGGACCGGCTCCGCGGCGCGCTGGAGCGGAAGCGGTAGGCCGGCCTGACGCTGGGGGTGGCGGCTTGGGGGGCGCGGTTCCGCACCGCCGCCGCCGCCCTCGCCGCCTTCCAGCCCGCCGCCGCCAGTCCGGAGGCCGGCGACTGATAGGAATTTTGGTTCCACGGGGCGGCATGGATTGGATGGGGGGCTGGCCGGCGGCGGGGGGCGGGCTACAGTAACTTTGCCTTTGCGGCGATTTCCGCCGGCGCGCCGTTCCGGACGCTGGCGGCGGCAGGCAAGCGGCGGGCCAATGGGAGGTGCGGGATGGGCGGACGCAGGCGGTGGTGGTGGCGGCGGGGCGTCGGGCTGGCGGTGGCGGTGGTGGCCTGGGCGCTAATGGCCGCGGAGTCCGCAATGGCGGCGGACACCTCGGTCAAGGCCTGGCCGCTGCTGTACCGGGCGCGGGACGCCGTGTCGGGCGAGGTGCGCACGGAGCTGCTGTGGCCGCTGTCCGTGGCGGAGACGACGCCGCACTACCAGGCCTGGCAGTTCCTGAGCTGGCCGCAGGAGTTCCCCGCGCACTATCCGCGCCAGGCCTATTTCCTCTGGCCCCTGAGCGGCTGGCGCGGCGGCGCGGGCACGGATGCCTGGCTCTTCCCGTTGCTCTGGTACAAGGAAACCGGGGAGCGCGGGCATTTCACCGTCTTCCCCCTGCTCTGGACGTGCTGGGAGAAGGAGCTGGGGCTGACCCGGCTGCATCTCTTCCCCGTCTACGGCTACCGGCACGGGCGCGATTCCACGGCGCACCACCTGCTGCTGCTGGCCGGCACGGAGCGGGGGACGCGGGCCGACGGCACGGCGCACGCCGCCTGGTGGCTCTGGCCGCTGCTGGATCTGCGCGGCAGCGACGGGCCGCTGGCGACGACCAGCTCGCTCTGGCTCCTGCCCTATTGGCGGGAGCGCGGCGAATTCCGCGTCAAGGATCAGCCGAAGGCGCCCCCTCGGCGGACGGCGACGGATCTGCTTTTCCCGGTCTGGTGGAGCTGGGCGGACACGGCGGCGCCGGGTGCCGCCGGCGATCTCCGCGGCCGCTTCCTCTTCCCCTTCGGCGGGATGGGGGAGAAGCGGGGGGAATGGAGCACCCTCAACGTCCTGGGGCCGGTCTACCATCGGCACACCGACTTCCAGACCGGGATCACCCAGCGCCATTTCCTCTTCCCGTTCGGCTACCAGGAGACGGTTCTGGGCAAGCCGTCGCCGGCCGGGATCCGTGGTGAGCCGGTCACCACGGCTTGGCGGCTGGCGCCGCTGGCGTGGCAGCGGAAAGGGGAGCATACGGTGGTCGCGCCGGCCTGGTGGGATTTCCGGCACGGCGGCGGGACGGCGCGCACCTTGAACATTGCCGGGTTGCAGCACAACGAATGGCGCGGCGGGGATTCCTGGCATTTCCTCTTCCCGCTGGCCTGGTGGTTCCGGCAGGAGTCGTTGGGGCTGACTTCGGCCGGGGTCGTCCCCGCGGCCTGGTACGTGCGCACCGCCGCCGGCGACCGCTACCGCGGCGTGCTGCTGGCGAGCTGGAGCGACCACCCGGGCAACCCGAACCGCACGCACCTGGCGTTCTGGCCGCTGTATGCCCGGAGCCGCATGGACGAGGGCAGCCGCAGCCGCCAGGCGTTCTGGCTGCTGCCATTCTACCGGAGCACCCTCAGCGATCTCCGGGCGCCGGCGGGCGCGCCGCCGCTGGCGACCACCGCGGCCCTGTGGCCGTTCTACCTCGCCCATGCGGAGTCCGCGGCGGACGGGTCGCGGGCCGGCTACCGCGTCTTGCCGCCGTTCTGGTGGGAGTTCCAGCGCCGGCCGGCGGCGGGGGCGGCGGCGCATTCGCGCTACCTGCTGCCGTTGGGCGCGGTGCGCACGGTCGCGGGGCGGAGCCGCCAGGTCAATGTGCTGGGGCCGGTGTTCAACCGGGCGGTGGATTTCCCGGCGGGGAGCAGTCGCACCGACGTGCTCTGGCCGCTGGTGAAGCGGGAGGCTGGCCCCGGCGGCCAGGTGGACGCCCGCTTCCCGCCTTTCGCCGGCTGGAGCTACGAGCCGGGGCGCGCCTGGAGCGCCTGGTACGCCTTCCCCATAGTCTGGACGCACGAGCGTGCGGAGTCCGCACGGCGCTGGCAGGCGGCCGTGCCGCTGTGGTGGCGCGACCGGTCGGCCCGGGAGGACTGGAGCCTGTTCTTGCCGTTCTACTGGCGGGAGCGCGGGCCGGCCACCATTCCGGCTTCGCCGGCGGGGCGCGGCCCGGCGGCCACCTTGCCGCGGACGACCACGGTCGTGCCGCTGTTGCTGGGGCGGACGCGCGTGGATGCGCGGGCGACGCGCCACGACTACCTGCTTTCCATGCTGGCCTGGGGGCGGGGCGAGGAGAGCCGCCTCGTCCGGGTATTCCCCTTCGCCTCCGTGCGGCGGGAGGGGGGGAGCCGCTCCGCCTGGGGCGTGCTGCCGCCGTATTTCTGGGAGAAGCGGCGCGGCGAGGATGGCTTCCGGCGCGATGCGTTCATGGTGCCGCTGGTTGCCGGGCGGCACACGGAGACGCGTGCGGACGGCACGACGGAACGGGGGCATTTCGCGCTGCTGCACGGCGCGGAGACGCGGCGGGCGGCGGACGGGGCGGTGCAGCGCCAGGAAAACTGGCTGTTCCCGTTCTATTCCTACACGGCGGATCCCGGCCAGGGGCGGCGCCGGCTGGAGGTGCTTGGCCCGGTCTGGACGGGCGAGTGGGAGCGGGGGGAGGCCCGGCTCCGCGGCCTGGGCGGGCTTTCCAGCTTCCATGAGCGGGATGTCAATGGCTTTGCCGACACGCGGCTGCTGTACCGGCTCTACCGCGGCGCCAGCCGGAGCTGGGTCGAGGAGCAGGAGTGGATGCTCTTCTTCAACCGCCGCCGGACGGAGGACGGCGCCCGGAGCTGGAATGTGCTCGGGGGGCTGTTCGGGGCCGGTGCCGACGCGGCGGGATCCTATGTCCGCCTCTTCTTCCTGCCGCTGCGCACGGGCGGCCCGGCCCCGGCGGCTGGGCCGGCGGCGGCCGCCATGCGGGAGCGCCATGCGGAGTTCGCACTCCAGTACCTGAAAAGCCGGCGGTTCGACCGGGCCGCGCTGGAGTTCGCGCTGGCGGGCGGGGCGCGGGCGGAGGACGCGGCGTTCCAGTTCGCCGCCGGCCAGGCGTACTTGGCGGCCGAGGCCAATCCGGGGCGGCTGCGCGCCGACCTGGAGCGGGGCGGGTCGCTGGCGGCGTACCAAACGATCAAGGGTGCGGGCGCGTTCCAGGCCGAGACGGTGCGGCGGAACCTGCGCCAGGCGGCGCGGCAGCGTTTCGAGCGGGTGCGGGCGTTGGGGCGCAATGACCGCGAGCTGCGGCTGGCGCTGGCGCGGACGTGGGAGCGGGGCGCGCCCGAGCGGCTGGCGTTGTTCCGCGAGCAGTTCGCGGCGTCCGGAACCGTGGAGGATGCGGTGGCGCTGGTGGATGAGGCGTTCCATGACCTGCCGGCGTGGGGGGCGCGGACGCCGGGGCGGGTGGATGCCGCCCGGAAGGCGTTGGCGGCGGAGCTGGCGGCGCGCTTCCCAAGTTCGCCGGATTTGCAGTTGCTGGCGTTGCGGACGCGGGAGGAGCTGCCGGATGAGATGCAGGCGGCGGCGGAGCCGGGGACGTTGCCGCGGGCGGCGGCGGCCTACGAGGCGGTGGCGGCGCTGCCGGCGGCCCCGGCCGGTGGTGACGGCCAGGCGGTGGGGCTGGCGTGGATGTCCGGGATGGTGGCGGCGAAGCAGGGGTGGGGGGGGGCGGCGGTGGATGCGCGGGCGGCGGCGGCCGAGATCGCCCAGGGGCTGCTGATCCGCTGGCTGGGGCTGCGGCCAGCGGCGGCCGGGGCGGAGTTTGCCCAGGTGCGGGAACGGATGTTGCGGTTGGCGGCGCTGGCCCCGGCGGCGGAAGGCGTGGGGGCCTTGGCGGAACATGCGGTGCGCAACCGTGACTATGCCGGGCTGGACCGGCTGGCGGCGTGGGTGGCGGCGCAGCCGGCGGCGCGGCGGTGGCGGCACGAGGGTGGCTGGCGGTACGGCCAGGCCTGGCAGCGGGCGGCGTGGCTGAACCGTTGGCAGGTGGCGCTGACGCTTGGCGGCGCGGAGTCCGCACGGCCGGCGGCGGTGCGCATGACCGTTGATGATCCAGCGGTGGAGTATGTGGATTTGGCGAAATTGGGCGGCGGCGGCGGCGCGGCGGTGGCGGTGGCGGAGTGCGTGGTGGTCAGCGACCGGGCGCGGGCGGCGGTGCTGCGGCTGGGATTCGACGAGGAGCTGGAGGTGGAGTTGAATGGCGCGGCGGTGTTCGGGCCGAAGCGGTCCCGGGTGGCGCTGCGGGACGACGTGGAGCTGCCGGTGCGCCTCCAGGCCGGGGCGAACCGGCTGGTGCTGCGGCTGGCCAACCGCCGGCTCGGGTTTGGCTTCTTCGCCCGGCTGACCGACGGGGCGGGCCGGCGGCTGGAAGGGGTGCGGTTCGAGTTGGGGCCTGCCGTCCAGGCGACCCTCGCGGGGCGGGAGACTGGTCTTGGAGATGGGATGCTATAGTGGCGCAGGGCGGCGGGGAGGGGGATTGCCGCGGGGCGGGGAAGGCCGGCCCGTTCCCGGAACGATGGAGCGATGGTCACATTCTTGACATCACCGCGGACGGCGCCGGAGCTGCGCCGGAGCCTCTGGCGGCTGCAGGGGTTCCAGTTCCTCAACGGAATCAACTTCACGATTGCGCTGGGGGCGCCGATGGTGCTGGCGGCGCGGGCGCTGGGGGCTGGGGAGGCGCTGATCGGGACGCTGGTCAGCTTCACGCCGTTCATGGTGCTGTTGCAGGCGCTGGCGGTCAACGCGGCGGAACGCCACGGGCATCGGCGGCTGGTGCTGGCGGGATGGGGGACGCGATCCTTCATGATCCTGCTGGTGGCGCCGCTGCCGCTCTTGGGGCGCTGGCTGCCGGCGCCGGTGTCGCTGGGAATCCTGGCGGCGCTGCTGCTGGCGTTCAACATCATCCGCGGCTACACCGCCATTGGCTGGCTGCCGTGGATTTCGCGGGTGGTGCCGGAGCATCTGCGGGGGCAGTATTTTGGGCGGGAGCAGTTGTTCGTGAACGCGGGGGTGTTGCTGGCGCTGGCCGGTTCGGGGCAGTTTTTGCGGCTGGTTGACGGGGCGTGGAAATACAGCGTCCTCTTCCTGCTCTGCTGGCTGGCGGGGCTGGGGAGCGTCCGCTTCCTGGCCGGGGTGCCGGCGGCGACGACGGGGGTGGCGCAGCCGGCGGCGAAGGCGGCGCGGCGCGTGGGGGAGCTGTTGGCGGCGTGCCGGACGGTGCTGGCCTGCCAGCCGTTCCGGCGGCTGATGGGGTTTGTGGCGCTGAACAACCTGGCGCTGGCGGCGTTCCCCGGGTTCCTGCTGCTGTTCCAGAAGGATGGGCTGCGGATGGCGGAGGGGAGCATCCTGCTGCTGGCGGGGTGCGGCACGCTGGGGGCGCTGCTGACCGGGCTGTTCTGGGGTGCGTTCACCGACCGGCATGGCAGCCGGCCGGTGCTGCGGCTGGGCGGTGTCGGCCAGTTGGCGGTGTTGGGCGTCTGGACGCTGGTCGCGGCGCGGCTGCTGCCGGCGCCGGGGGCGCTGGGGGTGGCGGCGATGTATTTCCTCTATGGCGCGGTGTCGGCGGCGGTGGCGATCCCGCAGGCCAAGCTGATGCTGGCCTTTTGCCCCAAGCAGGAGTTGACGGTGGGGGCGACGTTGCATGGGATGGCGGCGGCGCTGTGCGCGGGGCTGGCGCCGCTGCTGTGGGGGTTGGCGCTGGAGGATCTCAACCGCCGGGCCGGGGCGGGGGCGACCTGGCCCTTCGCCCTCTTTTTCGGGACGAGCGCCGGGCTGGCGGTGCTGGCGCAGTTGTTCCTGACGCGGATCCGCGAGCAGGGGGTGCCGCCGACCTACCAGGTGATGGTGGGGCTGGTGCGGGGTTGGCCGTGGCGGGTGGTTGCCAACACCGGCATCTTTGGCCACAACCACGCCCCGCGCGCCGCCGCGGCGGCGGCGGCGGCGGATTCCGCGGGGCGCTGAGGGTGGCGGGGTTTCGGGGCGGGGTTCAGGCGAGCCGCTGCCCTTCGACGAGGGTGCGGAAGAGGCCGGGGCGGGCGGCGAGTTCGGCGTAGCTGCCGTCCTGGAGGATCCGGCCGTCCTGGAGGACGAGGATGCGGTCGCAGCGTTTGACCGTGGCCAGGCGGTGGGCGATGAAGATGGCGGTGCGGCCGCGGAGTTCCTCCTCGATGCTGGCCTGGATGAGTTGTTCGCTGATGGTGTCGAGGGCGCTGGTGGCCTCGTCGAAGATGAAGAAGTGGGGGTCGGCGAGGAGGGCGCGGGCGATGGCCAGGCGCTGGCGCTGGCCGCCGGAGAGGGAGGAGCCGCCTTCGCCGACTTTTTCCTCGAGGCGGTGCGGCAGCCGTTCGATGAATTCCCAGGCGCGGGCGCGCTGGCAGGCGCGGATGATCGCGTCATCGCTGGCCTCGGGGCGGGCGAGGCGGAGGTTGTCGCGGATGGTGGTGCGGAAGATGAAGGGGTCCTGGGGGACGACGCCGATGGCGCGGCGGAGGTCGGCGCTGTGGAAGCGGCGGAGGTCGGTTCCGCCGAGGAGGATGCGTCCTTCCTGGGGGTCGTAGAGGCGGAGGAGTAGGGAGGAGAGGGTGGTCTTGCCGGAGCCGGAGGGGCCGACGAAGGCGATTTTTTGGCCGAAGGGGATGGTGAGGGTGAGCTGGTTGAGGACGGGCGGCTGGTTTTCCGCATAGCGGAAGGTGACCTGTTCCAGGCGGTAGTCGCCGTGGTCGGGGACGGGTTCGCCGCCGTCGGCGGGGTCGGGGGTGGAGCTTGGGGTCTGGAGGACGGCGCCGAGGCGTTCGATGGAGGCCTGGGCGCCGCTCCACTGGGTGACGGCGGTGAAGATGGAGGCGAGCGGTCCCATGATGCCGGTGAAGGAGTTGAGGAAGGCGGCGATCATGCCGAGGTCGGCCTTGCCGTGGACGAAGCGCCAGGCGGCGGTGAGGATGAGGACGCCATAGGCGATGTAGGAGATTCCCTCCTGTTTCATCCATTCCATGTGGGTGCGGATGTCGCGGTCGTAGCTGCGCAGCCAGAGGCGGTAGGCGCCGCGTTCGAACTCCTGGGCGGCCTGCTCCTCCATGCCATGGAGCTTGACGGCCTTGCTGCCGCGGAGCAGGTCGGCGGCCTGGCCGGAGACGCTGCTTTCGGCCTGCTGGTATTCCTTCTGGAGGGCATGGACGCGTTTGCGGGCGCGGTTGAGCACCACGGTGGTGGCCAGGGCGGTGGCCAGCAGCACCAGCATCAGGACGGGATCCCAGAGGCTGATCAGGATCACGGTGGAGAGGAGGGTGAAGAGGTTGCCGATGACGGACATCGAGAGGTTCTGGTAGAAGGCGACAAAGGTGGCGAGTGGTGAGCCGAAGAGGTAGTTGAAGAGTTCGCCCGAGGGATGGCCGCCGTGGAAGCGCAGGCACAAGTGGCTGACGTGCTTGAAGAAGAAGCTGCGGATAGTGAAGACGATGCGTTCCCGGACGGCGGTGAAGAGGCGGTAGCCGGCGTGCCAGGCGAGCATGCGCAGGACGATGGTGGCGAAGAGGTAGGCGAGGGCGAGGAGGGCGGCGCGGGCGAGCCGTTGGTGGGTGGTGAGCCCCGGCGGCGACAGCACGTCGCTGATGAGCCACTTGGGGGCGAGGTTCTGGAAGCTGATGGCGAACCCTTGGACGATGGTGAGGGCGAGGGCGAGCAGGGCGATCCATTTCCAGGGTTTGAGCAGGGGCCAGAGGACGCCCCAGACGGTGAGCGGGCGGCCGGCGGCGCGGGCGATGGCCGCTTGCAGGTTGCGGGCCGCCTGCTGCATGGTGGGGGTGTAGAACGGTTTCATGGCGGAAGGGGGGCGTGGGGGGGGGTGGGAACGGGTGGACTGTAGCATGGCGGTGGTGAAAGGAAAGCCGGCGGGGCGTGCTGTCCGGGCTTGCAATTGGCCGGCGCGGGGGCATATTGGCAGGTTTGTCTGCCGGCACGCCGCCGGCGGCCCGCGGTGCGCACGGAGCGTGGCGTGGCAGATTCAGGAAGAAGGATTCACATGGGTAAAATCACCACCAAAACCCCCTCCTCGGCCATTGTTGACGTCGGGACGGTCACCAGCATGGAAGCGTTGCTGGGGATGCAGTCCACCCCGAGTTTCAAGGAGGGGACGATCATTGACGGCCGGGTGGCCGGCAAGCAGGACAACGGGATCACGGTTGACATCGGGTTCAAGGCCGACGGCTTTGTGTCGAAGCAGGAGCTGGCGAACTTCGAGGAGCTGGCGCTGGGCGAGCCGATCAAGGTGTTCCTGGAGGCGCTGGAGGACGAGGAGGGGCACCCGCGGATTAGCGTGCAGAAGGCGAAGCTGCATGCGGCGTGGGAGAACCTGATTGCCAACCATCCGGAGGGTTCGGTGGTGAAGGGGACGATCCGGCACCGGGTCAAGGGTGGCCTGATCGTCGACGTCCAGGGGGTGGATGCGTTCCTGCCCGGCTCGCAGGTGGATGCGGGGCCGGTGCGGAGCCTGGAGTCCTACTTGGGCAACGAATACGACTTCAAGATCATCAAGATCAATCCGGACCGGCGGAACATCGTGGTCAGCCGCCGCGACCTGGTGGAGGCCCAGCGCGCCGAGCAGCGGGCCGCCCTGCTGACCGGGCTGCGGCCGAACGAGCTGCGCCGTGGCGTGGTGAAGAACATCACCGACTTTGGCGCCTTCGTTGACCTCAACGGCATTGACGGGTTGCTGCACATCACCGACATGAGCTGGGGGCGGATCAGCCATCCGAGCGAGATGGTGAAGGTGGGCGACGAGCTGGAGGTGATGGTGCTGAGCGTCGACCACGAGCGGCAGCGCGTCTCCCTTGGGCTCAAGCAGAAGGAAGGCAATCCCTGGGACACGGTGGCGGTGAAGTACCCGGCCGGCTCCCGCGTCAAGGGCAAGGTGGTCAACGTCATGCCCTATGGCGCCTTTGTCGAGCTGGAGGATGGGGTCGAGGGGTTGATCCACGTTTCCGAGATGAGCTGGACGAAGCGGGTCACCAAGGCGAGCGACATGCTCAAGGTTGGGGATGAGGTGGAGGCGGTGGTCCTCGACTTGCAGAAGGAGGCGAAGAAGATCAGCCTCGGCCTGCGGCAGACCATGGAGAACCCCTGGGAAGTGTTGGCGGAGAGCTTCCCGCGCGGCACCCGGATTACGGGCAAGGTCCGCAACTTGACCAGCTACGGGGCCTTTGTCCAGATCCGGGACGACATTGACGGGATGATCCACGTCTCCGACATGTCCTGGACCAAGAAGGTCACCAACCCGGCGGAGATCCTCCAGAAGGGGCAGGAAGTGGAGGCGGTGATCCTTGAGATCGATCCGGACCAGCAGCGCATCTCCTTGGGGATGAAGCAGATCATGGATGATCCGTGGACCAACATCGAGTCGCGGTTCAGTCTGGGCGAGGTGGTGGAAGGGGTGATCACCAAGCTGGCCAGCTTTGGCGCCTTCGTCGAACTGAGCAACGGCATCGAGGGGCTGATCCACATTTCCCAGATCTCCGACAAGCGGGTCGAGAAGGTCAAGGACGTGCTCAAGGTTGGCGAGCCGGTGAAGGCCCGGGTGATCAAGATCGACGCCGAGGAGCGCCGGATTGGCCTCAGCCTGAAGCTGACTGGGGGCGACGAGGCGGTGGAGGGGCTGCCGGCGTCGGCCGACGCCCTGCGGCCCGGCGAGGCAATGGTGGATCTGGGCGACGTGTTCAACCAGGCGCTGTCCGGGCGCAAGGAGCGGCCGGCGGGCGACGAGCCGGAGGAGGCTGGCTGAGCCGGATTCCCCGGTGGATGGGGAAGGTGGCGGCGCCGATTTGAAAACCGCGGAAAGCCGGCTACATTTCCCCTTCGCTATGCCCACGTAGCTCAGTTGGTAGAGCACGTCCTTGGTAAGGACGAGGTCTCCGGTTCGAGCCCGGTCGTGGGCTCCATTTTTTCCGCAATCCTCCGTGCCGGCCTGGCTGCCGGGGGGGGGTGCGGTCCGGAGGGGCAGACCGTTCCCCGACGGTGTTCCCCGCCTCCGGGATTGAGATTGGGGTCGGTTCGCAGACGGCAGCAGTTGAAGAGGAAGACAGGAGAAGCACATCATGGCAAAAGAGCAATTCCAGAGAACGAAACCCCACGTGAACGTCGGCACCATTGGCCACGTTGACCACGGCAAGACGACGCTCACGGCCGCGATCACCAACGTCCAAGGGCTGAAGGGGCTGGCCAAGCTTGTCAAGTATGACGAAGTGGCGAAGGCCTCCGAATCCCAGGGGCGCCGCGACCCGACCAAGATTTTGACCATCGCGATCTCCCACGTCGAATACCAGTCCGAGAAGCGGCACTATGCCCACGTGGACTGCCCGGGACACGCGGACTTCGTGAAGAACATGATCACCGGTGCCGCCCAGATGGACGGCGCGATCCTGGTGGTCAGCGCGGTGGACGGCCCGATGCCCCAGACCAAGGAGCATGTGCTGCTTGCCCGCCAGGTCGGCGTGCCCAAGGTCTGCGTCTTCCTCAACAAGGTGGATCTGGTGGACGACGCCGAGCTGCTCGATCTCGTCGAGATGGAAATCCGCGAGCTGCTGAGCAAGTACGAGTTTGACGGCGACAACGCCCCGATCATCCGCGGCTCCGCCCTTGCCGCCCTGCAGGCGACCAAGGCTGACGATCCGGGCTGCGCCTGCATCACCGAGCTGATGACGGCGTTGGACAACTACATTCCCGAGCCGGTCCGCTCCGTGGACCAGGCGTTCCTGATGCCGATCGAGGACGTGTTCTCGATCGAAGGGCGCGGCACCGTGGTGACCGGCCGCATCGAGCGCGGCAAGATCAAGGTCGGCGAGGAAATCGAGATCGTCGGCATCCGGCCGACGGTCAAGACGACGGTGACCGGCGTCGAGATGTTCCGCAAGCTGCTGGACGAGGGGCAGGCCGGCGACAACGTGGGCTGCCTGCTCCGCGGCACGAAGAAGGAAGACGTGGAGCGTGGCCAGGTGCTGGCCAAGCCGGGCAGCATCACCCCGCACACCAAGGTCCGCGCCGAGGTGTACGTCCTGAGCAAGGAGGAAGGTGGCCGCCACAGCCCGTTCATGAACGGCTATCGTCCCCAGTTCTACTTCCGGACGACCGACGTGACCGGCATGGTCAAGCTGAACGAGGGCACCGAGATGGTGATGCCGGGCGACAATGTCAGCCTCGAAGTGGAGCTGATCAACCCGATCGCCATGGAGAAGCTCCAGCGGTTTGCCATCCGCGAAGGCGGCCGTACGGTCGGTGCCGGGCGCGTGACGGAAATCCTGGCCTGACCGCCCCACGCCGGGGTTGTGACCGGGGCGCTTCGGCGGCCATTGCCGCCGGGGCGTGCCCTTCCGAGTCCGCACGGGGTGGCCGCTGAACTGGCTGCCCCACCCCTTTTCCCCGAAGGCAAAGGCGGGGACTGGCTCGAACCGCCGGCGACAGATTCCAGAGTAAGATAAGGATACGGCACCATGGCGCGCGAACAGATCACCCTGGCCTGCACCGAGTGCAAGCGCCGCAATTACACGACGATGAAAAACAAGCGGACGACCACCGGCCGCTTGGAGAAGAAGAAGTTTTGCCCGTTTGACCGGAAACACACGCTCCATCGCGAGACGAAGTGAGGTGCCCGGTTCGCGGCGGTTCGCCGGCGAGCTTGGCGGGCCGCTTTCCCTTTGCAGGTGAGTAGCTCAATTGGTAGAGCAGCGGTCTCCAAAACCGCAGGTCGCAGGTTCGATCCCTGTCTCACCTGCCATCCTTGTTTCCGTCCGGCGGCGGCGGGTGCCTTGGCGGCCGGTGCCGCCCCAGAGAAGATGTGACACCATGCAGAATCCCGTGCATACCATCCGCGCCTTCTTCCTCAATGTGATCGCCGAGTTGAAGAAATGCACGTGGCCGACTCGCCAGGAGCTGGTGGAATCCACCACGACCGTCATCCTTTCCGTGATCCTCCTGAGCTTGTTTGTCTGGCTGATTGACTGGCTCTGCCAAGGTGGCATGCGCCTGATGATGAAGTCCTGAAAACTGGGTTCCGGGCGGGTGGGCGATCTCGGCCGCCGCCGGCGGCACAAGCGCGTTATGCACACAGAGGGCGGCAATGTCTGACAACGATCAAGGCCAGTGGTTTGTGATCCAGACCCTTTCCGGGCAGGAATGCAAGGTCTGCGAGAGCATCCTGAAGCGGCGGAAGCAGGAGGCCGTGGAGGATGTGGTGTTCGACGCCCGGGTGCCGATGGAGAAGGTCTCCGAGGTCCGCCGCGGCAAGAAGACGACGGTGAACCGCAAGTTTTTTCCCGGCTACATCCTGGTCCGGGCGCAGTTGTTCGGCACCGACGGCCGGCTGGAGCCGCGCGCCTGGTACTACATCCGCGACACCCAGGGGGTGATCGGATTCATCGGCGGCGCCCCGGACCGGCCGGTGGCGATTTCCGACCAGGAAGTGGAAGCGATCCTGGTGCAGGCCCAGCCGGGCGAGGAGGCGCCGAAGCCCAAGATTGACTTCACCCTTGGCGAGACCGTCACGATCAAGGACGGCGCCTTTGAGAACTTTGAAGGCACGGTTGAAAGCGTGGATCCGCTGCGTGGCAAATTGAAGCTTTCCGTGTCGATTTTCGGACGCTCCACTCCAGTGGAAGTGGAGTACTGGCAGGTGGAACGGGCCTGACCCACGGTCCGTTTGCAGCCCGCATCCACCCTGAACACGACGGTTTCTGGGAGAGGTCCTGCCAGCTCGCACCAGCCCCCGTCAGGAATGAGGTACAATGGCTAAGAAGGTAACGGCGCAGATCCGCTTGCAGATTCCTGCGGGCGCCGCCAACCCCGCGCCCCCGGTTGGTCCGGCGCTGGGTCAGGCTGGCGTCAACATCATGGAATTCTGCAAGCAGTTCAATGCCGCGACCCAGTCCCAGGCCGGTTTGGTGATCCCCGTGGTCATCACCGTCTACCAGGATCGCTCCTTCACCTTCATCACCAAATCGCCGCCCGCATCCATTCTGCTGAAGAAGGCGGCGGGGCTGGCCTCCGGCGCCAAGGAGCCGGGGCGCGAGAAGGTGGGCAAGGTGACGTTGGCGCAGGTCCAGGAGATTGTGAAGGCCAAGCAGGCGGATCTCAACGTGAAGGATCTGGAGGCCGCGGTGAAAGTCATCAAGGGCACCGCACGCAGCATGGGAATCGAGGTGGTCGATGCATAAACGGAGTAAGCTTTACCAGGCGAAGCTCGCGCTGATCGACCGCCAGAAGCTCTATGCGCTGCCCGAAGCCATGTCGGCGCTGAAGCAGATGCCGGCTTGCAAGTTCGACGAGACGGTCGAGCTGGCGATTCGGCTTGGGGTCGACACCCGCCAGTCGGACCAGGTGGTCCGCGGGGCGGTGACCCTGCCGCACGGCACGGGCAAGAAAATCCGCGTGGCGGTCATTGCGAGCGGCGATGCGGCGACGGCGGCCCAGGCGGCCGGTGCCGACATTGTCGGATTCGAGGAATTGCTGGAACGCATCAAGGGCGGGTGGCTGGAGTTCGATGTCATGATCGCCACCCCCGCGGCGATGCAGAAAGTGCGGACCTTGGGCAAGGTGCTGGGCCCGCGCGGGCTGATGCCGAACCCGAAGACCGGCACGGTCACCGACAACACCGCCACGGCGGTGAAGGAGGCGAAGGCCGGCCGTGTCGAGTACCGGGCGGACAAAGGCGGCGTGGTGCATGTGCCCGTCGGCAAGCTCTCCTTCCAGCCGGAGAAGTTGGCCGAGAACGCCCTGGCGGTGCTGCACGCCGTGGAGCGGGCGCGCCCTTCCTCGACGAAGGGCAGCTATCTGCTGGGCCTCACCGTCAGTTCGACGATGGGCCCCGGCGTCAAGGTCGATCTCCGGGAGGTGGCAAAGGCATAACCTATGAGATCGGAAAAACTCCAAATCAGCAAAGACATCCAGGGATTGCTCGGCGCCTCCGACGCCGCGTTCCTGGTCTCCTACAAAGGGATGAAGGTCTCCGAGTTCAGCGCTTTGCGCAAGGAGCTGCGGACGGCCTCCTCCGAATGCCATGTGGTTCCGAACCGGATTCTCCGGAAAGCGGCGGCCGACCTCGGGCTCGAGGGGCTGGCGGCGGAGAAGACGGTTGGGGAGACGGCCCTCGTCGCCGGCGGGTTAGACCCGGCGCGGGTGGCCAAGATCCTGAAACAGTTCGCCAAGGCGCATCCGGCCCTGTCCTTCAAGGCCGGCGTCCTGGACCGGAAGCTGCTCACCAAGGCGTCCGTGGAAGAGCTGGCGGACCTGCCGCCGCGCGAGGTGCTGCTCGCCCAGTTGCTGGGCGTCCTGCAGGCCCCGGCCCGGAACTTGGTCTCGGTGCTCAACGCCAAGGCGGCGAGCATTGTGTATGTGTTGAAAGCCATTGCCGACAAAAAAGCGAAAGAAGCCTAATCTTGGAGGTTCGAACCATGAGTGACGAAAGCAAGGTTGTCGTGAGCGAAGAGATGGAGAAGTTCATCGGCTACATCGAGAAGCTGTCGGTGCTTGACCTGTCGCAACTGGTCAAGGCCCTGGAACAGCGTCTCGGCGTGAGCGCCGCCGCCCCGGCGGCGGTGGCGGCCGCCCCGGCGGCCGCGGCCGCGCCGGCCGAAGAGAAGACCGAGTTCACCGTGGTGCTGGCCGCTGCCGGCGCCAACAAGATCTCGGTCATCAAGGAAGTGCGGGCGATCACCGGCCTGGGCCTGAAGGAGGCGAAGGATCTGGTGGACGGCGCCCCGAAGCCCGTCAAGGAAGCGATTTCCAAGGCGGATGCGGACAAGTTCAAGGCCCAGCTTGAAGCCGCTGGCGCCACCGTTGAATTGAAGTGACCTGTTCCAAGGGGCGGGGGCGGCCATCCGCCCCCGCCCCCGTGGATCATTCCGGAACCGGTGGCCCGCGCCGCGGGGCGCCGGTTCCGCATTGCCTTTTCACGGGGCAACACGTCGTCCGTACCATCAGTGTCGGCTGGACAGGGTGCAGCAATGGCAGACCGTATTAGCTTTGGCAAAATCAAAGAAGTCCTCGAAGTCCCGGATCTGATTGGCCTGCAGACGGAATCCTACCGGGATTTCCTGCAGGCGGGGGTGCCCCCCGAGAAGCGGCAGAACCAAGGCCTCCAAGAGGTCCTCAAAGAGATTTTCCCGATCGAGAGTTTCGACCAGCAGTGCGTCCTCGACTTTGTCCGCTATGAGTTGGGCGAACCCAAGCTGGATCTGCTGAAGTGCCTCAAGGACGGCGGCACCTACGCCGCGCCCTTGCACCTGGTGTTCCGGCTGCAGACGCCGCGGGACACCAAGGAAGAGACCGTCTACATGGGCGACATCCCGCTGATGACCGACAACGGCGGGTTTGTCATCAACGGCGCGGCCCGCGTCATCATCAGCCAGCTTCACCGTTCCCCGGGGATCTGCTTCGAGAAGACCCGGCATCCTAGTGGCCGCACCCTCTATTCCTACCGGGTGATCCCTGACCGCGGCTCCTGGATGGAGGTGCAGTATGACATCAACGATTTGATCTGGATCTACCTCGACCGCCGCCGCCGCCGCCGCAAGTTCCTGATCAGCACCTTCCTGCGCGCCCTGGGGCTGGGCAGCAACCGGGAATTGCTGGAGGCGGTCTACGGGATCCAGGAGCTGGCCGTCGCCAAGCTGGCCAAGGCGGACAACCTGGGCGAGCTGTTCACCGTCGAGACGGTGCATGGCAGCAATCCGGACGTGGCGCTCGTCGGCGAGCTGGAGCCGCTCAATCCGAAGGTGGTCGACGCGCTGCGCCGGGATGGCGTGCAGAAGCTGGCCGTGGTCGATACCCACGGCTACGGCGAGTTCTTCGTCCAGTGTGTCAAGCGTGACACGACCAAGGACACGGACGATGCGCTCAAGGACATCTACCGGCGGCTGCGTCCTGGCGACCCCCCGAACGTCAACAACGCCAAGCAGTTGCTGAAGCGGCTGTTCTTCAGCGCCCGCCGCTATGACCTGGGGCTGGTCGGCCGCCACAAGATCAACCAGAAGCTGGGGATTGACGTGCCGCTGGACGTGCGCACGCTCGACCGCCAGGACCTGATCGGGGCCACCCGTTTCCTGATGAAGCTGCGCAGCGGCGAGGGGACGGTTGACGACATTGACCATCTCGGCAGCCGCCGCATCCGCACCGTGGGGGAGCTGCTCCAGAACCAGTGTCGCGTCGGCCTGCTGCGCACCGAACGGCTGGTGCGGGAGCGCATGACCCTGATCGACATGGAGTCGGAGGATATCATTCCCGGCAAGCTGGTGAACCCGAAGGCGTTCGCCGGGGTGATCCGCGACTTCTTCGCCCGCAACCAGCTCAGCCAGTACATGGATCAGACCAACGCCCTGGCTGAGCTGACCAACAAGCGGCGCCTCTCCGCCCTTGGCCCTGGCGGCCTCACCCGCGAGCGTGCCGGCTTCGAGGTGCGCGACGTGCATCCCAGCCACTACGGCCGCGTCTGCCCGATCGAGACGCCGGAAGGGCCGAACATCGGCCTCATCTCCTCGCTCGCCCTCTATGCCCGCGTCAACAATTTCGGCTTCATCGAGACCCCCTACCGCAAGGTCGAGGGGGGCGTGGTCTCCGAGAAGATCGAGTACCTCACCGCCGACGTTGATGAGAACTACGTCATCGCCCAGGCGAACGCCGCGTTGGACGGCAAGGGGCGCTTCGTCAACAAGTACGTCCTCTGCCGGCTCAAGGGCGACTTCAAGGAGTTCCCGGCCCGCGAAGTCCAGTTCATGGACGTTTCGCCGAAGCAGTTGGTGAGCGCCGCCGCCGGGCTGGTGCCGTTCCTGGAGCACAACGACGCCAACCGGGCGTTGATGGGCTCCAACATGCAACGCCAGGCGGTGCCGCTGATCAAGGCGGAGGCGCCGCTGGTGGGCACCGGGCTCGAATACATTGTCGCCCGGGATTCGCGGGCGGTGGTCTGCGCGGCCGAGGCTGGGATCGTCGCCTCCGCCAACGCCGAACGGATCATCGTAAGCAAGGACGGCAAGCTGCCCGGGGAGACGGCCCATCCGGAGAGCGTCCACGAATACACCCTGTTCAAGTTCCTCCGTTCCAACGCCTCGACGCCGATCACCCAGCGGCCGATTGTCATGCGCGGCGAGAAGGTGAAGAAGGGGCAATGCATTGCCGACGGCGCCAGCACCGACCGGGGCGAGGTCGCCATCGGCCGCAACCTGACCGTCGCCTACATGCCATGGAACGGCTACAACTTCGAGGACGCCATCATCCTCAGCGAACGGCTGGTGCGGGAGGACATCTACACCAGCATCAACATTGAGGAGTTCGACATCACCGCCCGCGACACCAAGCTTGGGCCCGAGGAGATCACCCGCGACATCCCCAACATCGGCGAGGAGGCGTTGCGCAACCTCGACTCCGAAGGGATCATCCGCATTGGCGCCGAGGTCAAGCCGGGCGACATCCTGGTCGGCAAGATCACGCCGAAGAGCGAGACGGAGCTGGCGCCCGAGGAGCGGCTCCTGCGCGCCATCTTCGGCGAGAAGGCCGCCGACGTCAAGGACAGCTCGCTCTACGTCCCCAGCGGCACGGCGGGCATCGTCATGGACGTGCGCGTGGACCGGCGGGTCGACCCGACCCGGCAGAAGGCGGGCAAGGTTGAACTCAAGCGCAAGCTCACCGAGGCGGAGGCGAGCTTCAAGAGCCAGTTCAACGAGCTGGTCGAGGAGCTGACCGAGAAGCTGGCTGCGGTCCTGCTGGGCTCCAAGCTGGCGGGCGACGTGGTGGCGGGCGGCAAGGAGGAGGAGGAAGTGCTCATCCCGGCCAACCGCAAGATCACCAAGGTCATGCTGCGCAAGCTGGCGGTCAACCGCGAGACCTACAAGCTGGCCGCCGGCCCCGCCAAGGATCAGATCGACGAGATTGTCAAGCCCTACCGCAGCCGGTTCCGGGACGTGGAGCTGAACCATGCCGAGATCATGAAGCGGCTGGAGGAGAGCGAGGGCGGCGACCTGGGCGTCGTCAAGAGCGTCAAGGTCTACGTCGCCAGCCGGCGCAAGATTTCCGTCGGCGACAAGATGGCCGGCCGCCACGGCAACAAGGGCATCGTCGCCCGCATCGTGCCGCAGGAGGACCTGCCGTTCATGGCCGACGGGACGCCGGTCGACATCGTGCTCAACCCGCTGGGCGTGCCGAGCCGCATGAATGTCGGCCAGGTGCTGGAGGCGCATCTCGGCTGGGCCGCCAAAATGCTGGGGCTGACCTTTGCCGCGCCGGTCTTCGAGGGGGTGCCCGAGGAGAAGATCCACGAGCTGCTCCAGGAGGCCAAGGCGAAGAAGGTCCAGGAAATGGGCTGGACCATCTGCGCGGATGGCCGGGTGGTGGACGGCGAAGGGCGTGGGCGCAGCGACTGCGTCGTCGACACGGACGGCAAGACCCGGCTGTTCGACGGGCGCACCGGCGAAGCGTTCGCCCAGCGGGTGGTGGTGGGGCAGACCTACATGCTGAAGCTGGACCACATGGTGGTGGACAAGATCCACGCCCGCGCCGTCGGCCCCTACTCGCTGGTCACCCAGCAGCCACTGGGCGGCAAGGCGCAGCACGGCGGCCAGCGCTTCGGCGAAATGGAAGTCTGGGCGCTCGAGGCCTATGGCGCGGCGCACATCCTCCAGGAGATGCTGACCGTCAAGTCCGACGACGTGGCCGGGCGCACCAAGATCTACGAGGCGATCCTGCGCGGGCAGAACGTCCTTGAAGCCGGGATTCCCGAGTCGTTCAACGTCTTGATGAAAGAGATGCAGAGCCTGTGCCTGGACATCCGTGTCCGGCGCGGCCGGGTGGCGGAGGCCTGAGGCCCGCTGCCGGGGCCCGGCGGCGGCAGCGCCGCCGGGGCACCCGCCGTCCGAACTGACGACCATTTTCATGAATCATGGAGGGCTCGACTGTGGATAGCAGTGCGCTCAAGCAAGTTCTGGGCATCGAGGACACCGAGTCCGCATGCCATGTGACCATCGGGATCGCGGCGCCGGACACGATCCATTCCTGGAGCCGGGGTGAAGTCAAGAACCCGGAAACCATCAACTACCGCACCTTCAAGCCGGAGAAGGGCGGCCTCTTCTGCGAGCGCATTTTCGGCCCGACGCGGGATTGGGAGTGCAACTGCGGCAAGTACAAGCGGATCAAGCACAAGGGGGTCGTCTGCGACCGCTGCGGCGTCGAGGTCACCCATAGCCGCGTCCGCCGGGAGCGGATGGGGCACATCGACCTGGCCGTCCCCGTGTCGCACATCTGGTTCTTCAAGTGCATGCCCAGCCGGCTGGGGCTGATCCTCGACATGACCATCCGCTCCTTGGAGCGCGTCATCTATTACGAGGACTGGATCGTCACCGACGCCGGCGACACCAAGCTCCAGTACAAGCAGCTCCTCACCGACGCCGAATACAAGGAGGCGCGCGAGACCTATGGCGACGCCTTCAAGGCGGAGATGGGGGGCGAGGCGATCCAGACCCTGCTTTCCCACATCGACCTGGCGAAGATGCGCGGCGAGCAGCAGAAGGAGATGCTGGAGACCAAAAGCAAGGCCAAGCGCAAGAAGATCGCCAAGCGGCTGCGCCTGCTCGAAGGGTTCCTCAACAACAAGATGAAGCCGGAGTGGATGGTGCTCACCGTCCTGCCGGTCATCCCTCCCGACCTGCGGCCGCTGGTGCCGCTGGAGGGCGGCCGCTTCGCCACTTCCGACCTCAACGACCTCTACCGCCGGGTCATCAACCGCAACCTCCGCCTCAAGCACCTGTTGCAGATGAAGACGCCGGAGGTGATCATCCGCAACGAGAAGCGGATGCTCCAGGAGTCGGTGGACGCCCTGCTGGACAACGGCCGCCACGGCCGGCCGGTCACCGGCACCGGCAACCGCCCGCTCAAGTCGCTCAGCGACATGCTCAAGGGCAAGCAGGGGCGCTTCCGCCAGAACCTGCTGGGCAAGCGCGTGGACTATTCCGGCCGCTCCGTCATCGTGGTCGGCCCCGAGCTGAAGCTGAACCAGTGCGGGCTGCCCAAGGAGATGGCGCTGATCCTCTTCGAGCCGTTCATCATCCGCCGGCTCAAGGACCGCGGCTACGTCCACACCGTGCGCGCCGCCAAGAAGATGATCGAGCGCCAGGCGCCGGTGGTGTGGGACATCCTGGACGAGGTGATCAAGGGGCATCCGATCATGCTCAACCGCGCCCCGACGCTGCACCGCCTCTCCATCCAGGCGTTCGACCCGATCCTGATCGAGGGGCAGGCGATCCAGCTCCACCCGCTGGTCTGCGCCGCCTACAACGCCGACTTCGACGGGGACCAGATGGCCGTCCACGTGCCGCTGTCCTTCCAGGCGCAGTTGGAGGCGAAGCTGCTGATGCTCTCCACCAACAACATCTTCTCGCCCGCCAACGGCAAGCCGCTGACGACGCCGAGCCAGGACATCACCCTGGGCAGCTACTACCTGGCCTACTATCCGCGGAACAAGGCGCAGCAACTGCTGCTGAATCCGGCGGAGGCGCCGAAGAAGGCGTTCAACGACTACCACGAGGTGCTCCTCGCCCTGGAGTGCCAGCAGGTCAAGCTGCATGAGATGATCCGGCTGCGCAACCCCGACTTCGGCGGCGAGGCGAAGGCGCCCTACGGCGAGCCGGCGCAGAAGTTCATCGAGACCACCCCCGGCCGCTGCATCTTCCGCGAGGTCTGGCCGGCCGAACTCGGGTTCATGAACCAGAATGCCGACAAGAAGTCGCTCGGCCAGTTCGTCAAGGCCTGCTACGAGACGGTCGGCCGCGAGCGGACGGTGGCGGTGCTGGACCGGCTCAAGAACCTGGGCTACACCTGGGCGACCAAGGCCGGCATCTCCATCGGCATTGACGACATGGTCATCCCCGAGGAGAAGGTCCAGCGCATCGCCAAGGCGCAGGAGGAGGTCGACGAGGTCCGCGAGCAGCGCGAGCAGGGCGTCATCACCGAACTCGAGCGCTACAACAAGTGCGTGGACATCTGGACCCACACCAACAACGAGCTGGCCAACGTCCTCTTCCAGGCGTTGGAGACCAACCGCGGCCAGGCGGAGATCAACCCGATCTTCGCCATGCTCGACTCCGGCGCCCGCGGCTCGAAGGACCAGGTCCGCCAGCTCGCCGGCATGCGCGGGCTGATGGCCAAGCCCTCCGGCGAGATCATCGAGCGCCCGATCAAGGCCAACTTCCGCGAAGGCCTCTCCGTCCTCGAATACTTCATCTCCGCCCACGGCGCCCGCAAGGGGCTGGCCGACACGGCGCTCAAGACCGCCGACTCCGGCTACATGACCCGCAAGCTGGTCGATGTCGCCCAGGACGTGATCTGCATCGAGCGGGACTGCGGCACGGTCAACGGCATCCGCGTCAGCTCGATCGTCGAAGGCGACACCGAGCTGGTGCCGCTGAAGGACCGCATCGGGGGCCGCTTCAGCGCCGAAGACGTCCACGACCCGCTGGGCGGCAAGGGCGACGTGATCGTCGGCGCCGGCGAGGAGGTCACCCCCGAGATCGCCAGCAAGCTCGCCGAATCCGGCGTCGAGCGCATCCTCATCCGTTCGGCCCTGACCTGCGAAAGCCGGCACGGGATTTGCGCCAAGTGCTATGGCCGCAACCTGGCCACGGGCGAGCTGCCGACCGACGGCGAGCCGTTGGGGATCATCGCCGCCCAGTCCATTGGCGAGCCGGGCACCCAGCTCACCATGCGGACCTTCCACTATGGCGGCACCGCCTCCTCGACCTTCAAGCAGCCGATGATCAAGGCGCGCGAAGGCGGCGTGCTGCGGCTGGAGGAGATCAACTTCGTGCAGCAGAAGGACGGGCTGGTCGTGCTCAACAAGAACGGCAGCCTTGTCCTGGAAAACGCCGACGGCCTCGAAGTGGAGCGCTACGAGGTCATGCCGGGCGCGATCGTCTACAAGAGCCCCGGCGACACGGTCAAGAAGGACGAAGTCTTCGTCCGCTGGGATCCCTACAACGTGCCGATCATCACCCGCACGGGCGGCCGCATCGAGTTCCGCGACCTGGTGGAAGGGGTGACCCTGAAGCGCGAACTCAACCCGACCAGCGGCGTCGAGGAGTTCACGGTGCTCGAGCACCGGGAAGACCTGCATCCGCAGATCGCCATCCTGGACGCGAGCGGCGAACTGGCTGACCATTACGCGCTGCCGGGCAACGCCCACATCATGGTGCAGGAAGGCGCCACCGTCGAGGTCGGCGAAACCCTGGCGCGCACCCCGCGGCAGAGCCAGAAGACCAAGGACATCACCGGCGGCCTGCCACGCGTTGCCGAACTGTTCGAGGCCCGCCGGCCCAAGGAGGCGGCGGAGATCGCCCGGATCGACGGCATCATCGAACTGGGCAAGGTCTCCCGTGGCCGCCGTTCGGTCATTATCCGCGACCCGGAAAGCGGCCAGAGCGAGGAGCACGCCATCCCCGCCGGCAAGCGCGTGGTGGTGTTCAACGGCGACTTTGTGCGCAAGGGGCAGCCGCTCACCGACGGCGCCATCGTGCCGCAGGAAATGCTTGAGGTCTGTGGCCCCCAGGATCTCCAGGAGTACCTGGTCAACCAGGTCCAGGAGGTCTACCGCCTGCAAGGCGTCGAGATCAACGACAAGCACATCGAGATCATCGTCCGCCAGATGATGCGCAAGGTGCGGATCACCGAGGCCGGCACCACCCGCTTCCTCTACGGCGAGGCGGTGGATCGCCAGGCGTTCCTCGACGAGAACCAGCGGGTGCTCTCCGAGGGCGGCACCCCCGCCCAGGCGCAGCCGATCCTCATGGGCATCACCAAGGCCTCGCTGGAGACGGAGAGCTTCATCTCCGCCGCCTCCTTCCAGGACACCACCCGCGTCCTCACCGAAGCCTCCACCCTCGGCCTGACCGACGAGCTGCGCGGCTTCAAGGAGAACGTGATCATGGGCCACCTGATCCCGGCCGGCACCGGCTATCCCGAGATGCTGCAAGTCCGGCTGGAGAAGGTTGGCGAAGAGGGTGGCGCCGAGGAGGTGCCGCCGTCCGCCGAGGCCGGGGCTGCCGACAAGAAGGCCCAGGCCAAGGCGCTGTTCGGGCTCTGAGAAACTGTGGCCGCCCCGGTTCCGGCTTTTCCGGGACGGGGCGTTCGCAATCACCGCGGGATCCAGTATAGTACAACTTTCCATGCCAACGCTTTGCCTGATTGGGCAAAGGCGATTCACCAGCATACGCCGTCCGGGGCCGCTGCGGATTCCGCAAGCACCGTTGTCCGGAGGACAAGACGGCGGCGCGATGGCCCATGACCCGGCACACAGGCCGGCCGTGGGTGCCAGGACGCCAGCGGGCCGGCCGCACCCCAGGTGTGGCGGCCCGTGCCAGCCAGGAAACCCCGAATCCGGCTGGCGGCACGGCACACCACCGCCGGCTAGTCGTTTGTTCCGGCGACGTTTGCTTTTGCGCCATTCCCGCCTATAGTAAACAATTCGTCCCTTTCAACTCGGAACCAAGGATCCATACATGCCTACCATCAACCAGTTGGTGCGCAAAGGGCGGCAGCAGAAACAGGCGAAGGTGAAGACCCGCGCCCTGGAGAACTGCCCGCAGCGCCGCGGCGTCTGCTTGCTGGTCACCACCCGCACCCCGAAGAAGCCGAACTCCGCGTTGCGCAAGGTGGCGCGCGTCCGGTTGACCAATGGCGAGGAAGTGACCGCCTACATTGGTGGCGAAGGCCACAACCTCCAGGAGCACAGCGTGGTGCTCGTCCGGGGCGGCCGGGTGCGCGACCTGCCGGGCGTCCGCTACCACGTGGTGCGCGGCAAGCTGGACTGCCTGGGCGTCGAAGGGCGCAAGCAAGGGCGTTCCAAGTATGGCGCGAAAGTGAGCAAGGGCGGCGCGGCCGCTCCCGCTAAAGGCAAGAAGTGACCCCGGCTGCAGCAGAGGGTAGCATCGCATGAGAAGACGGCGCAGTGAAAAACGGCAGGTGACCCCGGATGTCCGCTACAACAGCGAGCTGGTGTCGCGGATGATCTCCAGCATCATGCAGCGGGGCAAGAAGTCGCTGGCCCAGCGCATCGTGTATGGGGCCTTTGACATCATCAAGGAAAAGCGGCCCGGTCAGGACATGCTCGAACTGTTCCTCCAGGCCATGGAGAACGCCAAGCCCCGCCTGGAAGTGAAGAGCCGGCGCGTCGGCGGCGCCACCTACCAGGTGCCGGTGGAGATCGCCCCGGCCCGCCAGGTGGCCATCGCCCTCCGCTGGATCCGCGATTTCGCCGCCGGCCGCAAGGGGCATTCCATGATCGAGGCGCTGGCCTCGGAGCTGATGGACTGCTTCGACAATACCGGCAACGTGATCAAGAAACGTGACGACACCCACAAGATGGCCGCCGCCAACCGGGCCTTCGCCCATTACCGGTGGTAAACCCCTGAAGGGCGCCGCCGCGGCTCCGGCAATCCGGGCCGCGTGGCTTTTTCATGACCATGACGACGACCAACGCAGCAGCAGTCAACGAATCCCCGGCGCGCAAAAGCCCGCTGGCGCGGATCCGCAACATTGGCATCATGGCCCACATCGATGCCGGCAAGACCACCTTGTCGGAGCGGATCCTCTTCTACACCGGCAAGTCCCACAAGATCGGCGAAGTGCATGACGGCGCCGCCACCATGGACTTCATGGTCCAGGAGCAGGAGCGCGGCATCACCATCCAAAGCGCCGCCACCACCTGTGAGTGGAAGGACATCCGGATCAACCTGATCGACACCCCGGGGCACGTGGACTTCACCGCCGAGGTGGAGCGCTCCCTGCGCGTCCTCGATGGCGCCGTCGCCGTCTATTGCGCCGTCGGCGGGGTCCAGCCCCAGTCCGAGACCGTCTGGCGCCAGGCCAAGAAATACGGCGTCCCGGTCATGGCCTTCGTCAACAAGATGGATCGCACCGGCGCCAACTTCGCCAATGTCGTCGAGCAGATCCGCGACAAGCTGGGGGCCACCCCGATCCCGCTGGTGATCCCCGTTGGCCAGGAAGACCAGTTCGCCGGCGTCATTGACGTCATCTCCGGGGAGAAGGTCAGCTTCGACGAGAAGGACAAGGGCGTCACCGTCCATCGCGAAGCCTGCCCCCCCGAGTTCGCGGCGCCGCTCCAGAAGGCGCGCGAGTTCATGTATGAGTGCATCGCCGAGAACGACGAGCAGATGATGGGGATGTTCCTCGCCGAGGAGAAGCCTTCCGCCGACGAGCTGCGGGCCGCCATCCGCCGCGCCACCCTCGCCGGCACGGTCGTCCCCGTCTGCTGCGGCACCGCCTTCAAGAACAAGGGGGTCCAGGTCCTCCTCGACGCGGTCCAGGCCTACCTCCCCTCGCCGCTCGACCGGCCGGTGATTAGCGGCCGCGACGTCAACACCGAGGAGCCGCTGGAACGGCGCATTGGCGACGACCAGCCATTCTCCGCCCTGGCCTTCAAGATCGTCACCGACCCCTACGTCGGCAAGCTGGTCTACCTGCGCGTCTACAGCGGCCATGGCACCCGGGGCATCACCCTGCTGAACCCGCGCACCGGCCGGCGCGAGCGCATCGGCCGGCTTGTCCAGATGCATGCCAACCACCGGGCCGAGATCGAGGAGGTGTTCACGGGCGACATCGCCGCCGGCATCGGCATCGGCGACGTCACCACCGGCGACACCCTCTGCGCCCTCGACGCGCCGATCGTCCTCGAAGCCATGAAGTTCCCGGATCCGGTGATCGCCATGTCGGTGGAGCCCAACTCCAACAGCGACCGCGACCGGCTGCTCCACTCCCTCCTCTCCTTGCAGCAGGAGGATCCGACCTTCCGCGTCAAGACCGACCAGGAGACCGGCCAGACCATCATCGCCGGCATGGGTGAACTCCACCTGGACATCATCCGCGACCGCCTGGTGCGCGAGTTCAAGGTCGACTGCACGGTCGGCGCCCCGGAAGTGGCCTACCGCGAGACCTTCATCCGCGCCGCCGAATCCAACACCAAGTACGTCAAGCAAAGCGGCGGCAAGGGGCAGTACGCCCATGTGATCATCAAGGTCGAACCGGGCCAGCCGGGCTCCGGCATCGTCATCGAGAACAAGGTCGTCGGCGGCCGCATCCCGAAGGAGTTCATCAAGCCGACCGAGGAAGGGCTGCGGGACGCCTGCGACAAGGGGATCCTCGCCGGCTATCCGGTGGTCGCCTTGGCGATCAGCATCCTGGACGGCTCCTTCCATCCGGTCGACTCCTCGGAAATGGCGTTCAAGATCTGCGCCTCCATGGCCATCAAGGATGCCGGCCGCAAGGCGGGCATGAACTTGCTGGAGCCGATCATGAAGCTCGAAGCCAACACCCCGGATGACCACATGGGCGACGTGATTGGCGACATCTCCTCCCGCCGCGGCAAGGTGGTGGAAGTGGAGACCAAGCAGAACAGCACCCGCGTGCTCGCCCACGTCCCGTTGGCCGAATTGTTCGGCTACGCGACCGCCCTGCGCTCGCTGACCCGCGGCCGCGCCAGTTTCGTTGCCGAGCCTTCCCATTTCGAGCCGGTGCCGAACTTGGTGAAGGAAGAGGTTGTCAAGAAGAAGGCCAAGAAGAACGAGTAAGAGAGTCACGACCATGTCGATGAAACAAACCATCCGCATCCGCTTGCAGTCGTACGATCATCGTATCCTCGACCAGTCCACGGCGGAAATTGCAACCACGGTGAAGCGCACCGGCGCGGTCGTCGCGGGGGCCATCCCCCTGCCGACCCGGATCGAGCGCTTCTCCGTCAACCGGTCGCCCCATGGGGACAAGAAATCCATGGAGCAGTTCGAGATCCGCACCCACAAGCGGTTGCTCGACATCATCAACCCCACGGCCAAAACCGTGGACGAACTGAAAAAGCTGAACCTGCCCGCCGGCGTGGACATCAGCATCAAGATTTGACGGGGGTGCCACCATGAAGGGACTCATTGGTAAAAAGCTGGGGATGACCCAGGTGTATGACAAGGACGGGGTGCTTTGCCCCGTGACCGTCATCGAAGCGGGGCCATGCACGGTCGTCGCCTTGCGCACCAAAGGCAAGGACGGCTATGCGGCGGTCCAGCTCGGCTACGGCGTGCGCAAGGCCAAGAACGTCAGCCTGGCCGTCAAGGGGCATTTGAAGGCGGCCGGCCTGGCGGAGACCCCGCCGGCCGTGCTCCGCGAAATCCGCCTGGCCGCGGATCCGGCCGCCCAGGTCGGCGACCAGCTCACGGCGACCGTCTTCGCCGACAATGACTGGATCGATGTCATCTCCACCTCCAAGGGCAAGGGCTTCCAAGGGGTGGTCCGCCGCCACGGCTTCGCCGGCGGCCGCGCCTCCCACGGCGGCGGCTGGGTCCGCCGCGGCGGCTCCAACGGCATGAAGGCCCGCCCCGGCCGCGTCCTCAAGGGGCATCGCATGGCCGGCCACATGGGGCTGGAGCGGGTGACGGTGCAGAACCTGCGCGTCGTCCAGGTCCGGCCGGAGCAGAACCTGCTGCTCGTCAGCGGCTCGGTTCCCGGGCCCAACGGCGGGACGGTGGTGGTCCGCGGCGCCCGCAAGAAATAAGCAGGGAGTTTGATTCCATGGAAACGACGTTGACAACATTGAATGTGGACGGCGGGCAGGCTGGCACCGTCCAACTGGATGCCGCCTGGCTCGAGGCCGAGAAGGGCGCCCAGGCCGTCAAGGACTCGGTCGTCGCCTTCATGGCGTCCCTCCGTGCCGGGACGGCGGCGACCAAGACCCGCGGCATGGTCCGCGGCGGTGGCCGCAAGCCGTACAAGCAGAAGGGCACCGGCCGCGCCCGTGCCGGCTCGATCCGCAGCCCCGTCTGGCGTGGTGGCGGCGTCACCTTTGGCCCCCAGCCCCGTTCCTACACGAAGAAGATGAACCGCTCCAGCCGCCGCCTGGCGCTGAAGCGCGCCTTCACGGAACGGCTGGCCGAAGGGTCGGTCATCCTCTTGGACGCCCTGGAGCTGGCCGAGCCGAAGACCCAGGGGATGGTGGCGCTGCTGGAGCGGATCGGCGCCGGCCAGGATGCCCTGGTGGTGATGGACGAGCCGACCGAGAACGTGGCCAAGGCCGCCGGCAACCTGCCGGGCGTGGCGGTCATGAAGGCCTCCTCCATCAACCCCTACTGGCTGTTGCTGTTCAAGAAGATCGTGTTCACCAAGGCGGCGCTCGCCGCCTTCGGCAAGCGCTTGGTTGCCCAAGAGGTGGTGGAATGAAAGATCCGTACCAGATTGTCAAGAGCGTGTTGATCACCGAGAAGAGCACCCAGCTCTCCGAGGCGCTCAACAAGTACTGCTTCAAGGTGGAGCCGGCGGCCAACAAGATTGAGATCAAGAAGGCCGTGGAAGCGCTGTTCAACGTGAAAGTCGCCGCCGTCAACGTCATGAACCGGGAAGGCAAGCGCAAGCGGATGCGTTCCGCCCAGCCGGGCAAGCGCTCGGACTGGAAGAAGGCGATTGTCACCCTGAAAGACGGCAAGATCGATATCCTGTAAGCTGAAAGAGGTGCCGTTATGGGGCTCAAATCCTACAAACCGAATACGCCCGGCCACCGCCAGATGGTGGTGTCCGATTTCGCGGACATCACCCGCACCCAACCCGAAAAATCCCTGACTGTCGGCAAGCGCGCCACCGGCGGCCGCAACAACCAGGGGCGGATCACCAGCCGCTTCCGCGGCGGCGGCGTCAAGCGCCAGTTGCGGCGGATCGACTTCCGCCGGGAGAAGGACGGCGTGCCCGCCAAGGTCGCGGAAATCGAATATGACCCGAACCGCAGCGCCCGCATCGCCCTGCTCAACTACGCGGATGGCGAGAAGCGCTACATCCTCGCCCCGCTCAAGGTCGCCGTGGGCGACACCCTCCTGAGCGGGCCGGGCGCCGAGATCAAGCCGGGCAACTGCCTGCGCCTCGGCGACATCCCCGAAGGCGTCGCCATCCACGGCCTCGAGATGGTGCCGGGCAAGGGCGCCGCCCTGGTCCGCACCGCCGGCGGCGTCGCCGAGCTGCGCGCCCGGGAAGGCGACTATGTGACCGTCCGCCTCTCCAGCGGCGAAATCCGCAAGCTGCACGCCAACTGCCGCGCCACCATCGGCCAGCTCGGCAACCTCGAGCACATGAACCGCTCCTTCGGCAAGGCCGGCAAGAAGCGCTATTTGGGCAAGCGCCCGCACAACCGCGGCGTGTCCATGAACCCGATCGACCACCCGATGGGCGGTGGCGAAGGGCGCACCAGCGGCGGCGGCCATCCCCGTTCGCCCTGGGGCCAGCTCGCCAAGGGCTTCAAGACGCGCAAGAAGAGCAAGAATTCGTCCCGCTTCATTGTCGAACGGAGGAAGAAGAAGTGAGCCGCTCCCTGAAAAAAGGTCCGTTCGTGGACAGCCACCTGCTGGAACGGGTGGAAAAGTCGGTCAAGACCGGTTCCAAACTGCCGATCAAGACCTGGTCCCGCCGTTCCATGATCCTGCCCGAGTTCGTCGGCCAGACCTTCGCGGTGCATAACGGCAAGATCTTCGCCACCGTGTTCGTCACCGAGAACATGGTCGGCCACCGGCTCGGGGAGTTCTCCCTGACCCGCACCTTCCGGACGCACGGCACGGTTTCCGGCAAGAAGTGACGCGCCGGCGCCCCGGCGCCACCATGGTCACCGCCACTACAACGCCGGGAACCGTCACGCGGTTCCCGGCGTTGCCTGTTCCAGGCCACGGGGGGCGCCAGCCGACGAGGAACCTATGCAGGAACACCCCAACCCCATCGCCGCCGCCAAGCCCGCCAGCGGGAGGGCCGCCAAGGGGCCGGCCGCCTTCCTCGGCCCCGAAGGCACCTTCACCCACCAGGCCGCCATCCGCCATTTCGGCGCCGCCGCCCGCTTCCTCTCCTGCGCCAGCATCGCCGATGTCTTCGAGGCGGTGGACCGGGGCCAGGCCGAGTTCGGGGTGGTGCCCGTCGAGAACTCCACCGAGGGCGCCGTCTCCTACACGCTCGACATGTTCGCCGACTCGCCGGCGCGGATCTGCGCGGAGATTTTCCTGCCCATCCACCACCACCTGGCCAGCAGTTGCGAACTCCGCGCCCTGAAGACGCTCTACAGCCATCCCCAGGTCTTCGGCCAGTGCCGGCACTGGCTCCGCCGCCACCTCCCGGCGGTGGCGCTGGTGGAGGCGCCCAGCACCAGCGAAGCCGCCCGCCGCGCCGCCGCCGAGCCGGCGTGCGCCGGCGCCCTGGCCAGCGAACTTGCCGCCCAGCAGTGCGGGCTGACGATCCGCGAACGCAACATCGAGGACCATCCTGGCAACCTCACCCGCTTCTTTGTCATCGGCAGCCATTTGCCGCCGCCGTCGGGGCACGACAAGACCTCCCTCCTCTTCGGCATCCGTGACCGCGTCGGCGCCCTCCTCGACAGCCTGGAGCCCTTCCGGCGCAACCAAGTCAGCCTTTCCTTCATCGAAAGCCGCCCCTCCCGCCGCCGCAACTGGGAGTACCAGTTCTACGTGGACATCCTTGGCCATTGCGACGATCCGCCCGTGCGCGCCGCCCTGGCCGAGCTGGCGGTGATCTGCGAATTCGTGAAATGCCTCGGCAGCTACCCCCGGGCCACCCTGCCGACGGCAGAATGACGGGCGCCCCGCCCCGGCGGCAGCAGCCCGCGGAAGGAGATTACATGAGCGTCTTGAAATGGCTGAATCCTGACCTGGCGCGGGTGACCTTGTACGAGCCGGGCCGCCCCATCGAGGAAGTGGCGCGGGAGCAGGGGTTGGATCCCGCGGCGATCGCCAAGCTCGCCTCCAACGAAAACCCGCTCGGCGCCTCCCGCCGGGCGCGCCAGGCGCTGCGCCAGGCCATTGACGAGGCCCATCTCTACCCCGACGGCAATGCGTTCTACCTGCGGGAGAAGCTGGCGCAGTTCCACCAGGTCGCGCCGGACCAGATCATTTTCGGCAATGGCTCCAACGAGCTGCTGGAATTCCTCGGGCACGCCTTCCTCGGGCCGGGCCGGTCGGTGGTCTTCTCCCAGTACACCTTCGTGATCTACAAGATGATGGCAACCATGTTCGGGGCCACGGCGGTCGAGGTGCAGGCCCGCAACCACGGCCACAACCTGGTGGCCATGCGCCGGGCGGTGCGGCCGGACACCAGCCTGGTCTTCGTCTGCAACCCCAACAACCCCACCGGCACCTTCGTCGGCACCCGCCAGGTCCGCGATTTCGTGGATCGGCTGCCCGCCGACACGCTGCCCGTGTTCGACGAGGCCTACGCCGAAATCTGCCTCGGCCGCATGCCGGACACCCTCAAGCTGGTGCGGGAGGGGCGGCACTGCCTGGTCCTGCGCAGCTTCTCCAAGGCCTACGGCCTGGCGGGGCTGCGCATCGGCTATGGGATCGGCCCCGCACCGGTGATCGAGGCCCTGGAACGCGCCCGCCAGCCGTTCAACACCAACCGCCTCGCCCAGGCGGCGGCCCTGGCGGCCTTGGACGACCAGGGCTTCGTCCGCCGCAGCCGCCACCTCTTCCGCCAGGGGCGCGCCCTCTTCGAACGGCTCTGCCGCGAACTCCAGCTCGAGTTCGTCCGCACCTTCGCCAACTTCATGCTGGTCAAGGTCGGCGACGCCGCGCGGATCAACCGCGAGTTGACCAAGCGCGGCCTGATCGTCCGCCCCATGGCCGGCTACGGCCTGCCCGAGTGGCTCCGGATCAGCTTCGGCACCATGGCGCAAAACGAGCGCCTGGCCGCCGCCCTGCGCGAACTCTGCCGCCATGGCTGAACCGGTTCCATCCCCAGCCACGCCCGCCGCCCCCGGGGGCTGGCGACGGCTGCCAAAACGGTTTTGGCTCTACGCGGCGCTCCTCCTGCTTGCGGCGCTCAGCCCCCTCTGGAACGGGCCGCGCCCCTTGGAACTGCGGCTGGCCGGCACCCCGGAACAGATGGGGCGCGACCATGGCCGGGCCTGCAAATGGCGCATCCGCCTGCTCTGCGGCGTCTACGTGAAACACTTCATCGGCCAGTGGGATCGGAACGTCCTCGCCGGCCGCACCGCCAAAGCCCTGGCCGTGCGCCCGACGCTCGATCCGCGCCACCGCGCCGAGGCCGAGGCGCTGATCGCCGCCGCCGGCATCGAGCCGGGGCTGCTCTACCTCGGCAACAGCTTCCTCGACCTCGGCTATTCGGCCGCCGGCTGCCGCGGCGTCGTCTGGCAGCGGCCCGCGGCGGCGGGGGCGCCCGGCGGCTTCCTCCACGCCCACAACCTGGACTGGGACAGCCTTGCCGGCCTCGCCAACTGGAACATCACCATCTTCCGCCGGACGCCGGCGGACGGGCGCTGCCGCACCGTCGGCCTCGCCTTGCCCGGCATGCTCGGCGCGCTCGACATCATCAACGAGCACGGCCTCGCCCTCTCCGCGAACTGGGCGGGGAGCGGCCAGGAACGCCCGGCGGAACCGGTCTTCCTCGCCATGCGCCGCATCGCCGAGAGCTGCCGCACCTTCGCGGAAGCCCGCGCCGAACTGCGCAAGCTGGCGCCGGACGGCCCGTTCGCCATCACCCTGTCCGCGGCGGCCGAGGGGCGGGCGGCGGTGTTCGAGCCCCAGGGCGGCCGGCTCTTCGAGCGGCCGTTGGCCGGGGGCGTGCTCACGGCCGACAACAGCCTGCGCGGCAACGCGATGGCGGACAGCGTGCTGGAAATCGCCGCCCGCCGGGCCGCCCCCGCCGGGCGGACGCCGGCCGCGCTCCAGGCGCTCCTCGCCGCGCCGGATGTCCTGCTCGGCTGCAACCTCTACAGCGTCATCTTCGACTGGCCCGGCGACCGCCTCTACCTGGCCTCCGGCCGCACCCCGGCCGCCAGCCGCGGCCACCGCGAGTTCCCCCTGTTCGGCCGCGGGGAGTGACGGTTCGCCCGGCGCCCACGGCGGAAAGGGCGTCCGCCCCCCCATCCGCGCTCGCGCTCGCGCTCGAAACTCGAAACTCGCGGGCGGCTTGCCCCGGTGGCATTTCCCCAAGCCCACAGACAGGAATGTCTGTGCCACGTTCCCGTCGCCAACGGCTGGGAGTTGGGGACAGGCGAATTCCGGCGCATCCGCGCTCGCGCTCGAAACTCGAAACTCGCGGGCGGCTTGCCCCGGTGGCATTTCCCCAAGCCCACAGACAGGAATGTCTGTGCCACGTTCCCGTCGCCAACGGCTGGGAGTTGGGGACAGGCGAATT